>Ga0209017_10000169_pt1 | contig 66112 bp, 45 predicted proteins | sample YNPBryunderm2012_FD_185812 | JGI IMG/M metagenome (GOLD analysis project Ga0209017, IMG submission 185812) | Anoxygenic and chlorotrophic microbial mat microbial communities from Yellowstone National Park, USA - YNP Bryant MS undermat 2012... ... | reverse complement strand
TCTTCCCTAACTCCGTGTCTTTGTAGATGAACCTAACTTATGACGTGAAAATAGGTTAGCGAAAAATCTTTAGCCCGCCAAGTGCCCGGGAGAAAAATAAAATATTGAAAAATTTTTAATCCCCATGCTTGACAGCGCCAGGGAGGGGTGATTATACTAACAAGGTGCTGCTACGGAGTATTTCGTTCTCTTGGGGCTTTCGGCCCCGCTAGGGCTTGTAAGCCTAGCGTCGGAAAGGGCCGAAACCCCAAGAGCACCAAAAGAAGGAATTATTCAGAGGTTCCTACAGAAGTTGCCACTTTTAGGTGTAAGGGGGGTCTCTCTGTTTTCGCCATGACAAAATCCTTGACAAGGATTCTGTAGAAATTAGAATAGGACTTTGAAGCCTATTCCGAGAAGGGGAAATCGCTCTTCTGGTAAAAACTCTTAGCAGATAATACCCTTACTCAAAAAAGAGAGCGGAGGAAAAGAGGTGTTCTTCACAGATCTTTTTGCGCAGAAAGGGTGGGTCATGCGAAGTACATGTCGCTGCGGCGGGTTTTTCTTGTGGATTGGGATGGGCGTTTGGCTGTGGGGAAGTCCGCTCTGCCAGGCGGGGCTGGTCGGCTATTTTAAGTTCGACGGCAACCTCCAGGATTCCTCCGGCCTGGGAAACCACGGCACGTTCTATAATGGTACGCCTGTCTATGTGCCGGATCGCAACGGCAATCCGAACTCCGCCATTCAGTTTGACGGTGTTGACGATTATGTCCTCTTTGGCGCTACGGGTCAGGGCAACACCAGTTTCGCCTTCGGCGGATGGATCAAAACTTCGGATACCCACCAGATCGACACGGAGTCCACAAGCGGCACAGCCGGGACGAGCGGCCAAAAATACGCCTTTTGGCCCGCCACTGGCGGCAGCACCGGCTATGCCGGGGCAGGCTTATCCATCGGCACCAACGGCATCTCCGTCTATGAACATGCCGATGGCTATATGCCTCCCTTGGCCGTTTATAACAATACCATTGGCGCCGGCTGGAATCATGTCATGGTCGTCTATGATGGAGATAAGCAGCCGGCCATTTATCTGAATGGCGTGCGGGTCTATACGGGGCTGAAATCCCCGAAAACGCCGCTGGCCCCTCTTCAAATCGGCGGCGGTAGTTATGGGTATCTGAACGGCGTGATGGACGAGGTGGTTATCTTCAACCAGCCGTTAAGCTCCGCCCAAATCCAAGCCCTCTACAATGGCGCCTCGCCCTTTAATCTAGGGATAACGGTTCTGAATCCCGGTTTTGAGGACACGCCCTATCCGCCTAATTATCCGGGCTACGAGACTACTAACTGGAATATTCCAGGCTGGAGCGGGACTGGCAGCATCGGCGTCAATCCATGTCCGCCTAATCCAAATAATCCCAACGACACGGCGCCGTTCCTCAACGGGCTGACTCCGCCCGAGGGGACCCATGTGGGCTTCATCCAGGGGAACGGTACTTTGTCGCAACGGGTCTATGGCCTCACGCCGGGCAAAACCTACATTGTGGAGTATTACCAGGACGAAGGGGGGGTAGCGACCAATGCGGTGGCCGGGCCGTCGGTCCGGGTGGATGGCCAGACCGTGGTCAACCAGGTGGAACTGATCCGCACGCCGCAGTTCCGCCGCGTCCTGAGCCGGCCGTTCACCCCCACCGGCGACTCCGCTCTGCTGGAAATCCGCAACACCAGCATTCAGGGCGATAACACGTTGCTGGTGGATAAGTTCTCCGTGCGCGAGATCGGCTACTTGGTGTTCCAGGACAATTTCGACCTGCCCAACAGCCCCAGCGCGCCCCAGACCCCGGCGGGCAGCTTGGACATCAACCGGGGCCTGGCCGGGCGACAGGCCGGCTACTACTTCGGCACGCCTTATACCGAACTGGCCGCTACGGCCCCCGGAGGAAGCGTCGACCATTATTCCCAGGTGGACTTTGCCGGCGGCACGATTGGCGGCCAGTCCTTCTCGGCCGTGCCCGATGCTTTGGTCTTGTTAGGCGGTCCTACCAACTCGATCACCCGCGTCTCGCCGAACCAGAACTTTAACCTTCGCGGCATCCGCATCGATCAGATGGTCTTCGAGTTCGATGTGGATCCGTACATTTCCGGCAGCGGCAGCGGCGATAACTGGGTTGCTTTCCGCTTCGGCGATGATCAGCCGCTCCAATCGGTCACTTCCTTTGGAAGCGGCTTTGGAATCCTGTTCCGAAACGGCGGCCTCTTTGAAGCGTTCAACGGCAACAGTTTGGTGGGTAGCGGCACTGCATTCAACGACGCTTCGGGTGGCTTCCATGCTATCCGGATTGAACTGGATATGTTGGAATTCAACGGCAGCCCGGCCACCATCCGGGCCTACGCCGACGGCAGCACCACGCCGTTTTTCACCTACACCAAGACAAGCGGATTCTTGAACAACTACATCACCTTGATCGGTTATGGAGATACCACTAGTATCAAGGGCCACGGGTTTGACAACCTGATGATCTATACGGCTTCGATTCCGGAGCCTGCGAGCGGGGTGCTTTTGGCCCTGGGCGGCCTGGGCTGGGTCGGTTGGACCCTCCGCCGCCGTGCCAAGACCCACAAAAAAGGGATTTCTGTAACGTTTTAGCCGAATGAAAAGGCGATGTTTTCCCCTTTCCCTGGCGGGAGAGGGTAGGCTGAGGGGGCTAGCAGAAGGACAGGGGCGGGTTCTTTTTTTGCCGCCTCACCCGGCCAGCAGTCGCTTCCTTGCGGTCGCGGCTCCGGCCGGGCTCTCCTGCCAGGGCAGCGGCGGGTTTGCTTCCTTCGGCTAAATGGTTACGAATCGGTCTTTTTCTTATCGGAAGGAGTCGAGCATGAAAGAAAGAAAGGGGGGTGCGTATCTGGATCGTTGGGCTGGGCCAGGACGGCCAAACGGATTCACCCTGGTCGAACTATTGGTGGTGATTGCGCGATTATTGGAACTTTAATTGCCCTACTTTTACCGGCGGTGCAGGCGGCCCGCGAAGCCGCCCGACGCGCCCAGTGCTCCAATAACCTCAAGCAGATCGGCCTGGCCCTGCACAATTACAACAGCGCCCATAACCGGTTTCCTGCCGGCAGCATGTCGCCACGCCGGGACAACGTCTGGATTTGGGGCCATGCCTGGCATGTGGCCCTCTTGCCCTTTGCCGAGCAAAACGCCCTTTACGAGAAGTTCGATTTTAGCGGCAAGGACTACGGCGGCCATACCGGGATAATCTATCAGACGTCTTCGGTAACCTACAACATTTACAACGGCAAACTGGTAGCCGGGGTGTCGATCCCCTATTTGGTCTGCCCCTCGTCGCCGGTAACCCGATTTGTGATGACCGGCTCGATCGTGCCCGGTCCGCAAGGGGCCATGGCCCCGGATTATACCGCCATTGCCGGCGGCGCATATCTGAACGTGGCCACAGGCCAGCTCCATCCCACGGCCATCAATCGGGACAGCGAAACCAAGCCCCACATGCATACCGGCATCCTCTGCGCCGGCGGCGTGCTCATCGGCAACCAGTGGCTCAGCTTCCGGGACATGACCGACGGCTCCTCCAATACGATGATGGTGGCTGAGCAGTCCGATTGGTGCCGCACTGCGGCAGGAGAAAAAAAGTATTGCCGGAGCGATTTCGGCCATTCGTTCACCATGGGCGCCACCCCCGAGGCAAACTTCGACAACCGATGGTTCAACACCACCTGCGTGCGGTATCCGATCAATTACAAAGTCTGGGAGGCCGTGGGCATCGGCAGCGACTACTACGGCTGCAATCGGCCCATCCAGTCCGCCCATCCCGGCGGCGCCCATGTGCTGTTGGGCGACGGCTCGGTGCGATTTGTGGCCGAAAGCATCGACCTGCAAACTCTCTTCAACCTGGCCAACCGAGACGACGGCGGAGTGGTCAAGGATTTCTAAGTCGCTCTTCTTCAGGAGGATATACCATGCCCCGTGTCGGTTTTCTTTGGGCCTTTTTGGCCGGTGGGTTGTTGGCGGCCGGTGGTTGCGGCGGCAAACAGGACGTCGGCTATGTCTCCGGCAAAGTTACCCTCAACGGGCAACCCCTGAGTAAAGGTTCGGTCGTCTTCCACAATCCGGCCAAAGGGATTGTGGTGTCCGCCCCGTTGCAACCGGACGGCTCCTATACGGCCAAGACGTATCAACTGGCCGGTCTGCCGCCCGGAGAGTATCAAGTGTCCATCAGCCCCACGGGCGTCGGCAGCGGGGAGACGCCGTTGGCCGAACCGCCCAAGCCTTCGGCTTCCTCCGGGACGACAAACATCCCGGCCAAATATCTCCAGCCGCAAACCAGCGGCCTGAAAGTTACCGTCCAACCGGGCAAAAACCCGCCATTCGACTTTAACCTTTCGCCGTGAAGTAAATATATGTCCACTAACCCGCCTTAATGGGGCTTCTCTTACCAGCGGCATTGCCCGCTATTGGAACTTTAAGCGGCCTGGACGCGGACAAAGATGAAGTAGGCCAACAGCACGGCGGCCAGCAGGTACATGAGCCAGCGCACCTGCCGGCCCTCGCCGGCCAAGAGTTTGATGATCGGATAGGCGATAAAGCCCAGGGCCAGGCCGTCGGCAATCGAATACGTAAGCGGAATGCCCAGGATGATCAAAAAGGCCGGGACGATTTCCGCCTCGTTGGACCAATCCATGCGCGTAACGCCCCGGATCATGAGCGACCCGATGACCACCAGGGCCGGTGCCGTGATCGGCGGATAACTGCCTACCAGGGCCACCAGGGGGCTAAAAAACAGGGCCAGCAAGAACAGGCCCGCCACGACCAGCGCGGTCAGTCCGGTTCGACCTCCCTGGGCCACGCCGGAAGCGCTTTCGATGAAGCTGACCACGGTGCTGGTGCCCATAGCAGCGCCGGCCACCGTGCCCACCGCATCGGAAACCAGGGCCTGTTTGATCCGGGGGATTTGGTTGTCACGGACCAGCCCGGCCTGCTCCGTTACCCCGATGAGCGTGCCGAGGGTATCGAACAGGTTCATGAAGAGGAAGATTAGGATAAACGGCCACATGGTCCAGTTTACCGCCCGGCGGAGGTCCATTTTCAGCCAGGTCGGCCCAAGCGAAGGCGGGGCGGACAGCGGACCGGCCTCTAGCAGCCGGCGCTCGGCATCGGCCAATTTTTGTAGTTTCTGCCACTCGGCCAGTTGAGCTTTTTCGGCCGCGGAGAGGTCTTCGAGCTTGGCTTTTCCCTCTTGCAGTGCCTGGACGATTTCCGGCCGGGGGTAGGCATGGAGGATCAGCAGGGCCAGGGCCGTGCTGGCCAGGATGCCCCAGACAATGGCCCCGCGGACCCGGCGGGCATGAAGCCCAGCCGTGATCAAAAGTCCAAATCCAAACACCATCAAATCCGGGGCGGCAAACCGCGGATTCAACTTCACCAACGTGCCCGGATCGCCGATCACCAGCGAGCCGTTCTCCAGACCAATGAAGGCAATAAAAAGCCCAATGCCCACGGCAATGCCGTGCCGCATCGTCGGGCTAATCGCCTCCAGGAGCATCTGGCGGACCCCGATCAGAGAAAGAATCAAAAACAGTACGCCGGAGATAAAAATCACGCCCAGGCCGATCTGCCAGGCCGTCGTCTGGCCGGGCTGGATGCTCCCCTGGTTGATCTGGCCGGCCATCATCGCCCCGGCTGCGGGTAGCAAAGAAAACACAAAAAAGAAGTTTTCGCCCATCCCAGGGGCCTGCGCCACCGGAAGCCGCGCATACAGGGCCATAATCCCGGTGGCCAAAGCGGCGGATAAACACGTGGCCGTCATCACCGCCCCAAAATCCAGCCCCGTCTCCTGGCCAAACATCGCCCCCGAAAGCACGGCCGGCTGAACAAAAATGATATAGGCCATGGTCAGGAAGGTGGTCAGCCCGGCCAGCAGTTCCGTGCGTAGATTTGTTCCATGCTTGGAAAGCTCAAAAAACCGGTCCAACATGGCGGAGACCTCCTCAGGAACACGGCGGCCCCGGAGACCATTGCCACAGCAGGCCGACGGCCTCTCGGTAAAAAACTTCCCAGGATGGGAAACGCTCCGGCAGGGGCCAACAGACTCTGGCAGGCAACCGTCCGGAAAGCTAATACCTTTTATACGGAGAGCACCCTCGTCTTGCCAGAGGGAGCGGAACCCGGCGGCACTGGAATAGAGCGGCGCTGGATATAGAATAGATATGCCGCGCGAAGCACCTCCCCGGGAGTGCAAGCCTTCGGTCCGCAGCATGTGCGCCGGCGTGCTATTTGCCCTTCGGGGATGTTTGCGGAGGAGACGTCCCTGATCCCAGACTGGGTAGGTGGGCCTTCGGCAGCTATAATCGAGACGCCAACAAGAGATGCTACCTTCTGGGGGGCTTCGGGCACTATCCTAGAGACACCCAATGATAAGAGGGCATAAACAACAGATGCCCCCTTCCGGGATGATACCCGAAAGCAGGGGGCTTTCGGCACGTGGGGCCTGTCCCCTAAAAGGTTCCGATCGCAGGTGAATCACCATGAAACCTGGAAAACCGTTTCCTGGCTATCGACGTTGGGGGTATCGAAGTGGGGCGTATGTCGGTGTGGCAGTTTGGATCGGTTGGGTAGTGGTTCCGGCGGTTTCCTCGGCGGAACCGGGCCGCCTGGCAGGCCGACGGCCCAACATCATCCTCATCATGACCGATGATCAGGGCAAAGGCGATCTTAGTTGTCTGGGCAATCCAGACCTGAAAACGCCGAATCTGGATCGGCTGTATCAGATGAGCACAAGGTTTACTAATTTTCAGGTTAGCCCTACCTGTTCGCCGACCCGGTCGGCCATCATGAGCGGTCGCCATGAGTTTAAAAACGGCGGTACCCACACCATCTTGGAACGAGAACGGATGGCCCTGGGTGTGGTGACGTTGGCCGAGGTACTTCGGTCGGCGGGGTATCATACCGGGATTTTCGGCAAATGGCACCTGGGCGACGAAGAACCCTATCAGCCGCAAAACCGGGGATTTGAAGAAGTGTTCATTCATGGGGCGGGTGGCATTGGACAGGCGTACAATTGCAGTTGCGCCGACGCCCCGCCCAACCAGCAGAACCGCTACTTCGACCCGGTCATCCGACACAATGGCCGATTCGTCAAAACCCAGGGATTCTGCACGGACGTTTTCTTCCGGCAGGCGCTTGGCTGGATCAAAAAACAAAAAGACAGCGGCCAGCCGTTCTTCGTGTATCTTACGCCCAATGCGCCGCATGATCCGCCGATCGCCCCGGAGAAATATAAAAAGCCGTTTCTGGAAGCAGGATTCGAGGACCCGGTGGCGGGCCGATACGGGATGATCGTCAACATCGACGACAATATCGGCCTGCTGATGCAGAAGCTGGACGAATGGCAGTTGTGGGAACGGACCTTGGTGATCTTTATGACCGACAACGGGCAGGCCGGTCCTCGAAAGACCCGCCGGCATGGCCGCCCATATGAGCTGTACCATGCGGGCTTCCGTTCCGGCAAAGGCACTCCGTATGAAGGCGGGACGTGTGTGCCCTGTTTTTGGCGGTGGAAAGGTGTTCTGCCGGAGGGCCAGGATATTGCTGCCTTGGCTGCCCATATGGATCTGTTCCCCACGTTTGTGGAATTGGCCGGAGCCAAACTGCCGCCGAATATCCAAAAGCTGGACGGTCGATCCCTGGTGCCGCTTCTGGAAAACCCCCAAGCGCCCTGGCCGGACCGGTTCCTGTTTACCCATGTGGGCCGCTGGCCGAAAGGCGCCAACCCGGATGACTATAAATATCAACAGTGTGCGGTGCGAAACCAACGTTTCCGCTTGGTCAATAACCAGGAGCTGTACGACCTGGTGAACGATCCGGGCGAAACGACGAACGTGATCGATAAGTTTCCGGAGGTGGTCCGGGCGATGCGATCGGCCTATGAGGCTTGGTGGGCGGAAGTGCGAACGATGCTGGTCAATGAAGATGTGCCCCTTTCGCCCCGTCGGCCTTACTTCGACCTTTACGAAAAACAGCTTCGGGAAGAAGGCATCCCCCTGTGGAACCCGCCTGAATGGTAGGCCGAAAAAAGCGGATAGCCGGTGGGCCAGTTCCTCCTTTCGGAAAGGGGGGCTAGGACTCCAGCTAAAGATCGTTCCGAGCCATCTCGGCGGGGGAGCTTTGGAACGAAGGGAACCGGCCAGGGCTACTCGCTGGTTACGGCGCTAACGATCCGGACGGCCAATAGCAACAGGGCCACCGCTCCGACAAAGGCCAGGAAGTTTTTGATGGCCTCGAAACGGGAGGTGCTTTGGCCAGGGCCTGCCAGGGGGCCTGTCGAAACAGAGGAAGAAGGCAAGGCCGCCGGGGGCGCCGTTTCCGGCCAGGCCGCACTCCACCCGCCGGCGGGATTCTGAGAGGTCGCAGGTGGTAGGATGCCGGCTGGCGACGAAGGGCTGGAGCGGGCAGACCCGGCCCAGACTTGAGGAGACCGGCCTGGGGGAGAGCCGGCCCAGGGGATGGCCGCCGGTGGCAACCCCTGCGAACAGTCCCCCTGCGGGAACCCGGCGTTTTCCATGGGGTGGGCACGGGGGTTGGACGAAGGTTGGCCGTTGCCGGGAAGCACCCACGGCGGCATCAGCACACTGCCAGACCGGTCCGGATGGGACGAGGGTGAAGAGCGGGCCGCCGGCAACCAGCCATTCTCTCCCGATGAACGAGCCTCCGCCAACGCTACGCTGCTGGGCCCCGGAGCAGTTTGGCCCGGGTTTTGGCCGGAGGACCAAGGAGACATTGGACCAGATGGCCAATTGGATGTTTGATCATATGACCAAGGAGACGGTTGGCCAAGTGCTCCGTTGGGGCTTTGGGCGGATGGTACATTAGCTAGGGGAGCAGATGGTTCGTTAAGCATTTGTCCAGGCCGTCCATTGAGGTATTGGCCGGATGACCAATACGGGGTTATGCCGGGCGGAGGGTTGGCATTTGGCCAAGCGGCAGGCATGGCCTGGGTACCGGCCAGGGCGGCGCCCTCCCGCCCAAACCAGGGCGCCAAGGAGTCCAGGAAAATGCGGACCCGTCGGCAGGAGCTGCCAGCCGTTCGGCCCCAGGAAGCGCCGAAAAGCACCCCGGCCAGTTCGCCGCGGCTGTTGAGGATCGGACCGCCCGAATCTCCTTGGCGGGCGGCGACGGAAAGTTCGATCATTTCCGGTGGTTCATGGCGTGCGGGGGAAAGATATTGGAGGCAGCGTCCGGTGGCCGCCCGATACTGCCCGCTGCCATAGCCGACGATCGTCAACGGTTCGCCCAGCCGGGGCATCTCCGCCGCCAAAGGGATCGGTTCCACCCGAGGCCGCCAGATCGCCAGGGCGGCCAAATCCCACTCCGAATCCACTTTCAAAACCGTACCGCCGGAACGGAAGCCATCCGGGAAGATGACGGTAATCGGCCCGGCCGCATCCCGCACCACATGCCAATTGGTCAGGACCAAACCATAATCGCCCTGAACGGCAACCAGAGCACCAGACCCCAGCGACATGCCGCCCCGTTCCTGCACCACCACACGCACGACGGCCGGATGCGGCGTTTGGACCGGCGGTGAGAAAAGCTGGGCAAACGGAAAGGGGGAACCTTGTTGCACTGGGGGCGGAATGGGACCTGCCCACACGGACGCACCCCCGGCCCCCACGGACCCACTCAGCCCGATCGCCGCCGCCCAGATGGCCAACCAACGGATCATAACCCTGGCTCAGTCCGCTAAAAGATCCAGAAATCCTCGGTGGAAAGGGACTGCCCCGATCTTTTTCGGCTAGAATCCCTGAGCCAGTGGATGTTGGGCAAAAACGCTGCTACGTCCGGTGTGGCTGGTCTGTTGGGCAGATTGGCTATGGGAGGTGTAATTCGGCAAATCGGCAGGCTTGGCAGCGAAGGCACACTCGGCAGTTTTTACCCAACTCCTACAGCTAGGAGGGGGGTATGTTTGGAAAACCGCCGGTTGGATCCCAAAACCCAGGTGCTTCATTCGGGAAAAGTAGTATGAGTCCGGTTGCCGAAGCACCGGCTCCTTCTACCACTGGCCTGCCCGGCGAAGGGCGGTGGAAGAGATATCTTCGCGAAATTGTTCCGGCGGAACCTCCCGGCAGAGAGCGCGCAGACCTTCGGGCAAATCCAAATCCCCAAGCCGAATGAATCCTATGCCCCAATCCCGGCCAAAGACCAGGAATCGGCATCCACGCTGGGCAAACCGCTGCCAGGCCTCTTGACAAGCCGCTTGGCTACCGTAGTACTTCGGATCGGCGATCCGTCGGAGGGTATCGGCGCCTACCAGAAACGTGGCTCCGGGAAACAGGTCGGCCTTTTCGACGAAGGTGGCGGCCCGGGTGAGCCAGACCACTTCTTCCGGTCCGAACTGCGTCAATCGGCGGGTCAGCTCGTAGTAATCTAGGGGGGGTTTATCCACGTTGTCCAGGGAGAGTTCATATTCCACATGGAGGCCGTACAACTCCTGCGCCACCTGGACCATCCGCCGATGCCCCTGATGGAGGGGATTGAATGCACCAGAAAGGATGGCACGCATCCCGCTGGCCGGGGCTTTGGGCATCTGGCCCACCATCAAAGCAGGGGTTTGCCCTAAAAGGACTTGTTGCCAACCGGCCGGTGCCTCGGCACGAGAAGACTCGATCATTTCTTCCGGCAGCAAGGGGAGCGGTAATCGTTCTTCCAGGCCTGCCGCCTCCGCCACTGCATTCAGAACCATTCGGCTGACCAGGTCTTCTTCCTCCTGGCGATTGCGGGCGTCTTTTTGCAATTCGAGGGAATAGGTTACCGTGGTGCGGAGGGTTTGGATGGCTACATGGGCACGGTGCGGGCCGAGTTTGGGACGGTCGGAGACCAGGCTGGCCGTTGCGGCGACCCCGGCCACGTTGTCCGGCGAAGTTTCGTACCGCAGCGCCCGGCGAAAGGCGACCATGGCGGCGGCCCGGCTGGTAGGGGCGGCACAAAACTGATCCGGCCTACCCCCCAAAAGCTGTACCATAGCCTCCTCCGCATAGGGGATCAGCCCCTCCAGCAGGGTACGGGATGCCCCCGGCACTTCCAATAAAGCGGCCAACGCCCCGCTGCCCCCGCCGCTTACCACTACCACCACCTTCTTGGGAACCTGATGGATTTTACCGATAAAACCCAAATCCCACGGCCCCATGGAATCCCCCTCCATCCTTAAAAACAAATTCCTTTGACTGTATCTACTCGGCCGGGCCCTTACCAGATGTAAAGGCTCGAACACCCCAGATTGTGGTCATAGTTCCCGGTAGATACAGTCAAATTCCGGCGTACCAGTTCAGCCAAATGGCCGGTTTGTCCGAAAACCTCCTCCATCGGAAACGGCACGAGAAAGGATAAATGTACCATTTCCACCGAATGGAGAAAGTCTGCGCTTTATGCACATGCCCCCCAACCCACCTAACCTCCCCCCGAAAGTGGGGAGTAAAATGCGGGACCTATTCCCCGAAAAGTTGTATCTTGGCTACCACTCCAGAAGGATCAGAAAAACCGGTAGGGGACTGTCCCCCCAAGCCGAGGGATAATACGCCTCTCGAATAAAATCCCACACGGTTGAGGATTGGAAAAACCGAAGGGACTGGCCTCCCAGGCCCCAATAACCCGGCCCGGAAGTCCGCTCAGCCGGAACGTGGATACCCTGTGGGGGAAAGGCTGAGGTTCGGTCCATTCGCCGGAACTACTACAAATAAGTTATATTAAGTTAGCCGCCGGGAGAAGTGTCTTGCCTCCGGATCGATGTATGCTTCGGCGTGGGGAGAATCGACCTAGGCAAGGAGAACCGACCTATGGCAGATTCTGAGATGCCGGTTCAAGGAAATACCTTAGGATTTGATCCGGTGCTGGTCAAAGCCCTGATGGAGGGGGTAACCGGTGGGTTAACGATGTGTGGGGTGAAGGCCCGCTGTGTGGGCATCTCCCGCATTCCGCTCCGGGAAGCTGGGGATGTAACGGGGCTAATCGGCGTGCATGGCACAGCTTCCGGTTTTGTAGCGGTCAATATGGCCGAACGCGTGGCCCTGAAAAGCGTCAGTGGCCTTTTGCAGGAGAAGTTCGAGGCCCTCTGCCCCCAGGTCATCGACGGCGTCGGTGAAATCACCAACATCATCACCGGCGGCATCAAAAAAGGCCTGGCAGGTTCTCCGTGGGCTTTCAGCCATGTCACGGTTCCCTCGGTCATCGTAGGTCGTCAGTATGAAATCACCTACATCCGGGGGCTGGAATATCTTTGTGTGATTTTTGAACACGAGATGCCCGAAAGCATCCTTCTGCAAGACCGTATCATGACGGTCTCCGCTTCGCTCATCCGGGTGTAATGGCCGTTTTTTTCTGCAGGTCTGGTTCCCCGGTGCCCGCTTGGACTTCCTTCTGGGAATGAGGTTTGTTCCTTGGACCGGGGGTTGGCAAAAAACTGGGGTGAAAAAAAAAAGAGGCCTCCTTGCTTCATCGCAAAGAGGCCTCTGCAATGAACCTCCCTTAACCTCTTCCTACCACAGCAGGCAATAAGAGGCTTCCTTGGACGCTATAGGAATAGGAAATTACTCTTGGCTTTCCCACGGGTTATTCGGTTCCGGGCATCGGCAGGGTTTGGCTTTCCAGGCCGAGCTTGGCCAACACTGTATAGAGCACAAACCCCACTAGGAAGGCGGCTACCGGCGGACAAGGCACTTGGCCTGCCAGACCGGGGATGAAATCGGCCGCCCCCACGATAAAGCCCAGTACCCAGGAAATCCAGCCGGCCAGGTTGAAACCGGCCCTTGGCCCAGGCCATTTTCGCCCGGCCAATAGATAATCGGCCACCATCGCCCCGCAGACCGGCCCGAACGAGGCGCCAATGATCTTAAAAACTCCTACGGCATTGCCGGCCCAGCCAGTAACGGCCAAAAGGATCGCCACGATCGTGCCGATCCCGCAGGAGATAAACGGATTGACCTTAGGCAAGGTGGTTTTGAAGCTGTTGGCGGCGATAAAGGCCGAGAAGCAGGCGGGCGGGAAAGCCGCAATCGCCAACAGATACCACAACACCGCCGCTACTTTTTCTCCAAACACAGGGGCCATCAGGGCGGTGGTTTGCAGCAGCGGTTTGTCCACCAATTTGGCTCCATGGGCGCCGGCGACGATCAACAAGGAAAGCCCAGCGGCAAAGACGGTCGCACCGAAGATGCCCACTAAGCCGCCCCACTGAACATCTGCCTCATGCCGATTGTTCATCCCGAAATCGGCTCCGGCCGCCCCGGCTGTGGCAAAAAAGCCCACAATATAGGTGCTCAACAGGGCGATGACTCCCCAGGTGGTTAAGGGATCTTTGGCCTTCAAGGTGCCCTGGGACGGCGCATGGGTTGGGGCGGGTTTCTCGGAAGCCGGAGCCGCTTCCGACGCCGTTTTGGCCTCCTTTTCCGAAGCGGAGGGTTTTTCGCCTTCGGGTTGGGGGGCGGCGGTAGGGATCGTGCGGCTGGACTCGATCAGTTTTTGAGAGTCAAATTGGGTTACGCCTCCTACCGTATAGAAAAACAGGATCAAAAGGATCGCCAGCGGGATCAGCGGCAGGAAGCTGGCCACCCGCGCCACATACTGAATCCCTTTCAGTCCCATGAAGGCGGCGGCAATGGCCCAAAGGGCCGATACCACTGCATGAGGCACGGTCAACGGCCCATAGCCAAATGGCGCACATAGCAGCACCCCAGCGAAGAAGGCGTTGACGCTCAACCAGCCGAATTGCAGCACCCCCATCAGAAATCCGGGCATCAAAAAACCGCCCTGCACTCCATAGGTGGAAGTGCCCACGATATAAAGCGGCAAGCCGGTTTTCAGCCCCAAAAGCCCCGGCACCAGATAAAACAGGAAATGGCAGATCAAGGCGGCCAAGATCACTCCTAGCACGGCAATACCCAAGCCTTGTGCCAAGGTGCCGCCGGCGGTCTCCGCATACGGCGACCCCGGCGCAATCCCACTACCCATCGGAATATCCTGCCAGAATACAAACCACAGCATAATGCCTGCGTAGGTGGGGGCCGTGCTGGCATACCACGGCACCCGCTTGTCCTGGGGCACTGATCGTGCCGACGCCACATAATCCGGTAGCTGCGCCATACGCATCCTCCTGTGGAAAGAGAGTTCCGAAATCTGCCGATTGCACCGACCGGCAAACCCAACCGCCTCTGCTAGCACCGCTAGCAATACCTGAAGAGTATAATCGCTCTGCAAAGAAAGTAAACCAGGCCCACCGATTGCCCCGGAAGAAGATGGCTATTTCTCCAGCCTCTCCGCCTGGCGCCCACCGGAGTCTGCATGTGGCACCAAATGGAGTGTCGCCTGGCGCCCCCCGGAGTTTGCGCCTGGAATCAGGCGGAGTTTGCGCCTGGCGCCCCCGGAAAAAAGTCGCATAGTTTTTCTGCCTTTTCTATTTTCCCTAAACTGCCCTTGACCATACATCTTTAATTCCGTTACGATACGCTGCTTGGCCCTTGCCGCAAAGATCGCCCCCATTTGCTGGGTATGCGAGCCAGGCGAAGAAGCTGTTCGAAATGGGAACTCAGGCGGCGGCCCGAACCGTTGTCAAATCCTTCCGATTTGCCAAAGGTGTAGTAAGGCGAGGGTTTAGGAGGTTGTTCATGAGAGCCCAGAGCGTTGCCAAACCCTTTTGATTGACCAAAGTGCCCGTTTGATGGAGGTTTTGGCAGTCTGGAGGCCGCCGGTGGGTAGGACATCTGCTAAAAATGGAAGGGAATTTCGGGACCGCCTTAAGATCGGCTAAGATCGGCCGGAGGTTCCCCAGATGACTCCGCCCCCTGAAATGGTCAAGGCAGAACGTGGCGGGGGCCATCTTGTCGAGGGCGTCAACCCGGCAAGGGCCTGACGGAGGGGAGGTATTGGGTTTGGGAAACCAGGATCGGAGAACCGGACGAGTTTGGGCCTGGGTGGGCCTGCTGATGGCGGCAGCCTTTTTGGTCCGCCTCGCTGCGGCCTGGTGGTGGCAATCCCGATTGGCCAATCCCCACGCCTTCTTTTTCCCGGATAGCCAAAGTTATTGGCATTTGGGCCGGGCCGTAGCCTATGGAGAACCCTATCAATTCGGCTCCCCGGATGCCCGTGTGTTTCGGATGCCGGGGTATCCGATGGTGTTGGCGCCGGTGTTTTGGCTGGGTGGAAAGGAGGTGCCGGTCTTGGGGGGCCGGGTGTGGGGGGCCATTTTAGGGGTGATTCCGGTGGGATGTTGTTGGTGGTTGGGCCGACGGGTTTTTGGCCCCCCGGCGGGTTGGTTGGCTGGCCTGGCCGCCGCCTTCTACCCGGAGGCGGTCGGTGCCAGTGTGTTCATCCTGAGCGAGGCGGCTTTCTGCCCCCTGATGTGCCTGCAACTGGTCCTGCTGGTCCTAGCCTGGCAAAGCCGACACATCCGCCCAGCCCTGGCCTATGCCTTGGGGGCGGGATTGGCTGGCGGTGCGGCGACGCTGGTTCGGCCCGGTTGGATTTGGTTTACCCCGGTCGTCGCCTTGGCGGCGATGCTGGCCTGGGCCAAAAGGGCTGGCCGAAAGGAATCCACCGACCGGCCTCTGCCCGCCACTCCGAGGGCAGAACAACCGGCCCCTCAGAAAACCCCTCTAATGGGCCCCACTCCGGCTTGTGCCACCCAGAGGGCAGAACAACCGGCCCCCCAGAGAGCGTCTGGACCAGGTTCACCCATCCCCTCTGCCCCTCGGATGGCAGAAGAAGCGTTGCCTGAGCCCAATCGGCTGGGGCCGAGGGTTGGTCTAGGCATGGCCGGACTGATGCTGGCCGGTATGATCCTGGTGCTGCTACCCTGGTGGATTCGGAATTATCGCCTGATAGGCCGATTTGTGCCGACTACCCTTCAGGTGGGGGCCAGTTTGTACGATGGGCTGCATCCTGGTGCGACCGGCAAAAGCCAGATGGATTGTGTGGAGGAGTTTGCACGGTCGGAACGGTGGCTTTTAGCGTATCGGGGACCGGAAGTGCAGATATTGGACCCTGCCCGATGGCAAACAGGCCAGGAGGCCCTGGAACCGGCAGGTCTCCCGGCATCGGCTTCCGAGGGGCAACATGTACTAATATCCAGTATTCCCCCTTTGCCGGCTCCGACCGGTCAGCCTCGTTCCTTGGAGACCGGCCAAGACGTTCCGCCTCCGACCAGCCAAAACCAGCCGACAGCAGCCGGTGATATTCTATCTATACCGAGCGGCCAAAACCAGCCGCCATCGGCCTCGGCCGAACCTGTTCCAAGCCACCAGCCGGTGCTTGGGGAATCTCGGCCGGTGCTTTGGGAATATTGGCTGGATCGAGCGCTGGCCGAGGAGGCCGTGGGCTGGGCGTGCCGACACCCGGCCCAGGTGCTTCGGTTAGCCCTGCGGAAACTATGGCGGATGTGGACACCCTGGCCGAACGAGCCGACCCTGGCCGCCTCGCCCCTGGCAGCCCTGCTAGGCGGGACCTATTTGCCGATCCTGCTGGCCGGCCTTTTGGGACTGGTCCAACGAGGCCGACGAGGCCGGGGCGTCCTGCTCCTGGCGCTACCGGCCCTGTATCTGAGCTTGCTGCATAGTATTTTTGTCAGTTCCCTTCGATATCGAGGGCCGGCCATGTTCGGATGGATCGTCCTGGGCGCCGGGTGGGCCGTCGAAAAACTCGACTTCCTCCGGCGCAAGCCCTCCGGCTCCGAATGAGTCGGCCCGGCCCGTTCCCAAAATACACCGGCCCGGAAACCTAGCCAACAGGTCCGATAGCAAACCTGGCCCACCAGGCCAGGCGGTGAATGCAAGGAGAGCATGGCCATTTTCCGACGGATCGTAACAACCTGCTGGCAGGTGCTGAAATGGACCTTTTTGGTGGCCGTGGTGGCACTGGCCATCGGGGTGGCGTATTTTTATCGGCAGGTGGACCAGCAGCTCCGCAACGAAGTGCTGAAGCGTTTGGCCGCACAGTATCCCCATCTGAAAATCAGCTTTCGCTCGGTCGAGTTGGTTCAGCAGACACAGCAGGAAGGGATTTTGCTCCGGGGGCTTCGGCTGGAGCAGCCGGAGGCCGAAGGCTGGTTGCCCCTCGTGGAATGCGAAGAGGTGTTTTTCGGTGGTCCGACCGACTGGCAGCATTTGCTGCAAGGGGATGTGCCGATCCATCGGATTCTGATCCGTCGGCCCACCGTATATCTGCGGCGAAGTGCGGAGGGGGAATGGAATTATGGACATCTTAAACCCCAAGCCGCTCTACCCGGCCAAAAACCGGAACTGGTCGTCGAAGACGGTACGGTGGTCTTGGCGGCCGAAGGGGCCAAAACTGCTTCGCCGATTCTCCTCCGGGATGTCCAGGCGGTGATAAGTCCGGTGGAATCGGCAGATGCGGGGACTTCGGCGTCCCAAGTGCCTTCCGACCCGCCCCGCACTGCCCAGCAGGTCCGGCTGACGCTATCCGGTCAAGGGCTTCAAGAACTGAGTGTGGAAGGCTGGCTGGATGCGGACTCCGGCGATTCTGTGCTGCAGGGCAAAGCTGTGGGGTGGGAGATCAGGCCGGACTGGCAGGCGGTTGTGCCGATCCAGCAAGCTCCCGCATGGCTACCGGCAGAGTCGTTTCAGGGGCAGATGGACATAAGTTTCCGTATCGCCCACCGTCCTTCTCGGCAAGAGCCCCTCCAATGGCAGTTGGCAGGCCGATTGACCAACGGCCGTCTGCAGGACCCACGCCTGGCCTATCCGTTAACCGACATTTGGGCGGTGTTCCGAGCGGATGCGGACACCTTTCAGGTGGATCAATTGTTTGCCCGCCATGGCCCCACCACGCTGCGAGTGTCTTATCGGCGAAATGGCTATCAGGCCAACTGCCCCTTCCACCTGGAGGCAGAAATCCGGCATCTGGAGCTTCGGCGGGAATGGCTGGCCCTGGCGCCGATGGCACCGTCGCTGCTGCGGCAGTGGGAGCTGTACCGGCCTTCCGGCCAGGTACATCTGGATGTGGTGCTCGATTACGACGGCCAACACTGGTTCCCCCAAGCGACGGTCGAATGCCTGGACGTATCCTTCCTGTATGCAAAATTTCCCTATCGGTTGGACCACGGCCAAGGCCGATTGGAACTCCGCAACGACCGCCTTTGGCTTCAGTTGACCGCCTTCAGCGAAAACCAACCGGTCCGGATCGCCGCCGAAATTCTGCATCCGCTCCGCGAGCCGACCGGCTGGGTGGAAATCCAGGCTCAAGAGCTGCCCATCGATCAAAAATTTTTCGACGCCCTGCAGGAACCGACTCGCCGGTTTTTGGCCCCATTGCATCCCCAGGGCTGCCTGGACGTGGCGTATCGGTGGTATCGGGATCGGCCTGACGATGCCGGGCATCGGCAAATCCGCTTGAATCTCCGGCGAGGAGCGGTCTGCTACGACCGGTTTCCGTACCCCATCCGCAATCTGGGGGGCAGACTGGAATTTTCGGACGGCCGCTGGGAGTTCTGGGGACTTAGCGGAAGCAACGGGTCGGCCCGAATCCGGGGATATGGACATTTGATCCCATTAGAAGACCCCGCCTCCCCACAGCCTCCGCACACCGCCGGCGTCGAAGGGGAAACCGGATTGGCTCCGGGGATGTTGAACCCGGTGGAATTGCGGCAGGCCGGCGCCAGCCCGGAGAGCCTCTCCTCCGGGTCGGCCCTGCTGCCCAGGATTTTTGAACCTGTCCAGGAGCAGTTGCCGCCGATGGAACTGTATCTGAACCTGGTAGCCGACAAGGTGCCCCTGGACGAAGAACTTCGGGATGCTCTGCCGCCGGCCGCACAGCGACTGTGGAATCAACTTCGGCCTACCGGGCAGGTGAACCTCAAGGAGCTGGAGATTCGGTATCGGACCGGCCAGCCGACCGCCGAGGTCCGCTTTACCGCCCAGCCCATCCCGGACCGTTCCAGCATCGAACCGGTGGCCTTCCCCTATCGACTGGAAAAACTGCAAGGCACCCTCTTTTTCGCCCAAAATCAAGTCTTTTGGCAGGATTTTCGAGGGGAACATGGGCCGGTCCGGGTGGCCACCGACCTGTTCGGCCGATTCCAACCCGACGGCGCCTGGCAACTGGAGATGGAAAACCTTTTTGTGGATCGGCTCCCGCTGGATCGGGAATTGACCAAAGCCCTGCCGGAACCGCTCAAAAAAGCCTTTGCTGCGCTCAACCCGGAAGGCACGCTGGGCCTGCGAGGCCGATGGCAATTGGCCCAATCCGCCGAACCCGCCGCCACGCTGACCTCCCGCTGGGACCTGCGATTAACGACCATCGGCGGCCGAATGCAGCCCGGCATCCTCTTGGAAAATCTCCATGGTGGCGTCGAACTGGCCGGCGTTTGGACCGGCCAGGACTATGCCCTCTGGGGCCAATTGGACCTGGATAGCCTCCTCTACCAAGGTTGCCAACTGACCGAGGTCCGAGGGCCCTTTTGGATCGACCCCCAACAGGTCCTCTTTGGGCCGGATGCCCTCAGCCGCCGACAGGAGTATCTTGGCCAAATGGCGGAGACGACTACCGACGGGGCCGGGGGAAATAGCGCACAATTGATCACCGCACAAATGTTTGGCGGGCAGGCGACCGGCCAGGGATGGATTCGGCTTGGGCCGGAAACCCAGTTCGCTCTCCGAGCCACGCTGGCCGATGCCGACCTGGCCCAAATCGCCCGGGAACATCTGCCCGGCAGCCAGGATCTGCGGGGGAAGCTCTACGGGTGGGTGTACCTGCAGGGTTACGGGACAAATATCCACACATTCACTGGCCGAGGCGCCCTCCACCTCCGCCAGGCCGACATCTACGAACTGCCCGTCATGATCGCCTTGCTGAAAGTGCTCAATCTCCGCCGTCCAGACACGAACGCTTTCAGCGAGTGCGATCTGGAGTATCGAATCGCCGGCCCGCATATCTATCTGGATCGGATCGTCTTCCAGGGCGATGCCATCAGTCTGCACGGCGCCGGGGAAACCAATTTCCACGGAGAATTGAACCTTGCCTTGTCGCCCATGTTGGGCCGCGAGGATCGCAAATCCCAGGTCCTGAAACGGCTTTTGGGCGGAGCCGGGCAGGAGTTCATGGTGATTCGTGTCACCGGCTCCTTGCACGATCCCAAAACAGAAAAGCAAGTCTTCCCCACGCTCAATCAGGCCGTGCAGAATCTGGCCAACCCTTCGGGGGCTTTTGGCCCTGGCGCCGGCCCAGCCCGAGAGACCAACCCCCTGGGCCGGTTCACGCCGAACCCGTTGAGGCGGCCCTGGCCATCCCTCGGCCCACCCCCGCCGCCCATGGAAATGCCCTCCTCAGCGCCGAGCAATTAATATTTGTACACTTTCTTAGGTCCGGAAGCCTTCGCCTTGTGTTCCGGAGGCCTTCCCCTTGGGAGGCAACGCCAGACGGTATGGAGAGAGGAATCGAGGAGGGCCTCCTCACCGCTTCCTTCCCCCTCCGTGGCTGGTGTGCCCGGTGCCAAATTTCCGCGAATGGAAAACCGCCGCCGGCAACGCGCCTTTTCGGAGGTTTGCCTTTCCAGAGGGTACCTTTCCCGAGGTTGGCATTTCCGGAAGGGCAGGGTAAGATAAACGTGGTTTGCCCCCCGAGCTGCGTTGGTGGAACGGGCCGATAACCTTCCCTTGGTTGCCCCCCTTGTTCCGCAAGATTCCTCCCCAGCCGGATTTGTTTTCCTTCCAATCCGTTCAACTTCTTTTTCTTTCCCATCCGTTCAAGGAGTGCCAAGATGGACGAGCGGCAAGCTCAGAACGTTTCTTTCGGACAGGCCGGGTATGGAGCCCGGTGGAGCAGGCGGCGTTTTTTCCAAGCGTCGGTCCCGGTGCTGGCGGCCCCGTGGTTTGTGCCAGGCCGGGTCCTGGGATGGGAACAAAACACCCCCCCACCCAGCGAGCGGATCACCATCGGGCTGATCGGCCTGGGCGCCATGGGCCGAGGCCATCTCCACTATATGCTGCAACTTCCCCAGGTGCAGGTGCTGGCCGTCTGCGATGTGGATCGCTGGCGTCGGGAGGATGCGCAGCGCATGGCCCAGGAGGTCTATGCCGCCAAACAGCCTGCGGGAACCTACCGAGGCTGCGCCGCTTACAACGATCTGCGCGAGTTGCTGGCCAGGCCGGATATCGATGCGGTGATCATCGCCACGGGCGACCGGTGGCACGCCCTGGCCACCGTCTGGGCTGCCAAAGCCGGCAAAGACATCTACTGCGAAAAGCCCTGTTCGCTGACCATCCAAGAGGCCCGAGTGATGATCGACGTGGTACGGCGTTATGGCCGGGTCTTCCAGGGCGGTTTCCAACAGCGGAGCACGCCGGAATTTGTTCGGGCGTGCCGATTGGTTCGGCAAGGGGCCTTGGGAAAGGTGCGGGCCGTGTATGTGAACTTTCCCGGCACGAGCGAAGAGGTCAATTTGCCGCCGGAGCCGGTGCCGGACGGCCTGGATTGGGATATGTGGTTAGGGCCGGCGCCGTGGCGTCCGTATCATCATCGGTTTCATCCCTACGGTCGGCCGCCCCATGTGGTGCCATGGCATTTTTGCCGGGATTTCGGCGGCGGAAATCTCACCAGCAATACCGTCCATGCCTTCGATGTGGTGCAGTGGGCCTTAGGCATGGATGGTTCTGGGCCGGTAGAAATTATTCCACCTGAAACCGGCCAGGTTCCGGTCCTCACCTACAAATATGCGACCGGGGTCCTCTTGCAGGTGGTGCCCGGCCGGTTGAATCCAGCGGTGCAGGAGATACCGCCCGGCTGGAACGTGCAGACGGTGATCCAGGCTTTCGGCGCATTGTATGTGGGGGAAAACGGCTGGATTCATGTGGGCCGAGAAGGCTATCTGGTGGCCCATCCGCCGGAAATCCTTCAGCAGTCCACCGAAAAACCGGGCGCAGAACGTCCGCTGTATAATCATCATTTAGATTGGTTGGCGGCCATCCGATCCCGCAGCGACCCGGCCAGCAATGTGGAATCGGCCTGCCGATCCACCATCGTTTCCCATCTGGGCTGCATCGCCCATTGGACCGGCCGGTCGCTCCGCTGGGACCCAGAACACGAAGAATTCCTGGACGACTACCAGGCCAATCTGCTCCGAAGCCGGCCCATGCGCGAGCCGTGGCGATTCTGAAATCTCCCGCCCCTTTGGGCCATCGGATAGGAGAGCCGGTTTCGGCTAGATACCCCACCGGGAGTTTCTAAAACCTTCGCCCCCATCCGGCAGGCAGTGGTTTTGCGTAACATGTGTTCCCTACGGGGTAGCGAAACCTCCGGATTCCGGTGGCGAGAGAAGTCTTTTAGCGCTGGGGGACAACAATCCACATGTACAAATCGCCGTAATAACCCCGATGGTGGGCGGAAGAGGAAATTTTGGGTCGCCAGGGAAAACATCGCCAGGGAAAACAGAGTCGGTCGGGATAACCGGATTGCCAGGGAAAACGGGCTTGGCCGGCAAAACCGGCGCAGTCAGGAAAACAAGCCCCTTGCTCAGGCGGCATCCAGCCGGAGGGAAAATAAAACCACATCAGCAGCGGCGTCAATAACCCGGGCCGGTAACCGTTCGCAGAAAAACCCGGCCCATACGGAGGGCAGCCGCTTGGAGCACCTCCTTGGCCGGAAGAACATCCCCACCGGCCAGAAAGCGGACTGAGCAAACCAGAACCCCCCGGTGGATAACCATTTCCCGGTCGATCATCTTGACACGGCGCATACCCCTGGGCCGGTGGATAACTGGAGGACCATGCATAATCGAACAGCGGATGTGCCTGGGGCCGGGAGAAACTCGGGGGCGGGCAAGCACTCGGGGGCGGTCGATAGCCCTGGCAGGATGTTTCGGAGGCGGGTATCCGGCAGGTTACGCATGGCGGGGCAGAAATAAGTGAGGTTGCAGGGGGCCTCTCCGGAGCAGCTACCCGGGGGACCGGTGTCGGGCTGGGGCGGGTTTCTACCCCAACAGCTTCTCCCCCCAGGGGTCCCCCCATCCCCCCGAGCAACATCCCCCCGATCCATGCTGCCAGGAATTTCATGCCCATCCTAAGAGGCTGGCCCGAAATTGGCAGTCCAGCGGGTCCCGAGCGGTTTCCAAACCCTTTCGGTTTCCCCAAATGCCCGTTGATTAGGGTCTTTGGCACGGTGGGGGCTGCCGGTGGGCTGGTCCATCTGCCTAAAAACAGATGTTCGGCACAGCCTCTAAGGAGTTTCCTGCCCATTTTTACCGGGTTTCTGCCCATGGTGCGAATATCCCTGCTCTGCTGAGGGTATCCCCCCGGTCACCCCTTTCCAGGTTGTTCTGGGGAAATATCGCTCGGCGCCACCCATTGGGGGTCATTGGGTCCGAGAGGATACACTGACCCTGGTGGTGGCGAAGCTTCCTGGTGAGCGGGAAGGTTTTCCTGCCGGACGGAGAATCTGCTTTTTCTAAGGATCGGTAGAAGAGAAGAAGAATTTAAGGAATAAAACAGAAATTCCGGTCAGGAAAGATAAGCAAAACAAAAAGATTGTAGAAATTGCGCAAAAAGTAAAAGTAACAGTAATGCTACAGTGGACCCATTCGAGCCGGGAGAAGAGCGGGGCTGCCTATCCGAACGGGAGACGTTTTTCCAAGCGGAAAATTCGGCAAGTCCCATCTCCTGCGACGGCGGGACGGACCCCGCCATACCGAAAACATGCTGGAACCCCCACTTTTGCAGGGTAATTGTCCCCGCCAGCGGGGCGCCTTCGGTTTTCCCTCGTGCTTTGTCTGGCTCATTTGACTGTATCTACTCGGCCGGGCCCTTACCAGATGTAGAGGCTAAAAATCGGATCGAACACCACAGATTGTGGTCATAGTTCCCGGTAGATACAGTCAAAGCTACAGGCCGATCGTCCTGCCCAGCAGAATACAGACCCACCGCCCTAAGGCGGGCAGTGGTTTTTTCGGTTGGCGGCCTTACCATTTTCTCCAGTTTTCCTATTTTCCTATTCTCCGGTTTTCCTACAGTCCGACCGCCGGAGAGCCGGGCTGTTGTTGCCCTCAGCGGAAGTGTTCCGGAACTGTTACTGCGAAGGACTTCGCCGCTCTGTCCAGGGATAATCTTGTTCTACCAACCGAAGCCGAAGGAAATTGAGCACCACCCGGTCGATCTGGAAGGCCTGAAGATTTTTCTCATCGATGAGTCGGTTTCCTTGGAGATTGGTTTTGAGGGGGATGAAAAACAAGGTGCGCTGTTCTGGCTTTTCCGCCTTGGGTTGGATCCGTTCGAACATGCCGTGAATTCGTTTGGCATCCTGATAGGCTTTCGATTTTGTTTCTCCGAAAATAATCAGGGCAGAAATTCGTCGGCCGGCCTGGGCATGTTTGAACAGATTGGCCGCCGAAAGACTCCGGAAGGTAAACTCCGGGGAGATCAGCACCAGGGCTTTGACGTCTTGGCCTTGTTTGTAGGAGACCAGGGGAGGCCAACTCCAATCCAGCCGGGACCATTCCATCGCCAACGTGGCCCCCATCCCCACGCCCACAACCCCCAGTTTTTCCAGATTCAGTCGGCCTTCGTTATTTTCTTCTCGGAGGAAGCGTTTGGCCCGTTCGATGTCTTGGGTTACCATCAGTTGGAAATCCTCATTGGTGAATTGGCTGGCGTTTAACGTGCGGGTGGAACCTTTCAGGGTAGTGCTTTCGCCGTGGCCTCGCAGATCCAGAGTCAACACGGCATGGCCAGCCCGTTGCAGGACCATGGCCAGCGGAGCAAGATCGGATCGGCTTCCCTCAAAATCGTGGAGCATGAGCACCGGAACCGCCTCTTTGCCCAGCAGGCTGGGATAGTAGGTAGCCCGCAGAATGACCCCGTCTTTGGTTTCTAGGGAGATGTCTTTCGGGGGAGGGATTTTCGCGGCTTCTTTGGACGCCTGGGCATAGCCCCAGGAAAGGTTACTGAACAGGAGCAGACCAGCCCAAAGCCCCACCTTCACCAGACGGCGAAAGTGGTCCCATGCGGCTCTCTTCCGGCCTCCCGTCCGAAGCCCACTCTTCCCCCGGTAAAGCTCAAAAAAGCGCATCGCACGCTCCTTTCCGCAAAAGGGAGAAAACTAGCCCACCTTTTTTATGGTAAATTCTCTTGGGAGCAGGGTCAACAGAATCCGCTCCGATTTCTTCCCCCGGCTTAGCATAGGACCGGCAAGCTCCGCACCAATAGGCCGGGTTCGCTCCCCTTCCCCGGATAGGGATGATTCGTCTTCCCAAAGGCTAAGGGCACTAACCTCCGTGGTTTTCAGCCCCCGTGTTGCCCTTGGGTTTTGCGAAGAGGAATAGATGTTGGGGCATCGCAGAAAAGGAGCCACTCACCTTGGCCCTCCAGGAAGGGTACACTAATAGACAGAGCCGGAAATTTGGGGGCAACTCCAAGGGCCGTCCTAGAGGTTGGGAGTCCAGCCCGGGGATACCGCCAGGTTGGCAGCCGGCTTTTCCGGAGGCCTTCGCCCGATTGTGAACTTCCCGCCTTACCGCTCTAAAGGAGAACCGATGGCCAGTGTGCTCTTTGCTTTTACGCTTTTGGTCAGTGCGTGGTTATTGTTCATGGTGCAGCCGATGTTCGGCAAGATGGTTTTGCCGTTTCTGGGCGGAGCACCGGCGGTCTGGAACACCTGTATGGTATTTTATCAGGCGGTTTTGCTGGCCGGTTATGCATACGCCCATTGGGGCTATCGGACGTTGGGCCTACGACGGCAAAGTGTGGTGCATACGGGTTTGATGCTTTTGGCCTGGGCGGTGCTGCCGATTGGGGTGGTGGCCTGGATGCTGCCGCCGGCGGAGAAGTGGCCTACCATTTGGCTCTTGCTGGTGTTAACGGTGTCGGTGGGCTTGCCGTTTTTTGTGCTTTCGGGGGTCTCCCCCATGTTGCAGGCATGGTTTGCCCAGGGCGGTCGAAACAGCCGGGACCCGTACTGGCTCTATGCGGCCAGCAATGTAGGCAGTTTGGGCGGACTTTTGGCTTATCCGTTTTTTTTCGAGCCCCGATGGACACTCCACCAGCAGGCCTGGATATGGGCGGGGGGATATGCCGTGTTAACTACACTGGTCTTTTTCTGTGCGATGTGGGCCTGGCGAACGCAGAAAATAGACCGGGCCACTGGGGAGGCCTATAGGGACCCCCACCTCAGCCCGCCTTCCCCCCAGGACCATCACCGCCCCAGCACCTTAGCAGAAGATTCGCAGAGGCCGGCAGGAGATTCCATGGTTAGCCCGATCGGCCCGGCCAACGCACACCCTCCAACCTCCGCAATGCCCCAGGAAAACGGCACTCAGGGAAAGCCAAGCGCTTTGGAAGCCATCGACGGAGCCCTTCCGGCGGCCGAGGCCGAAACATGTTTCCCCATGGGCGGGGCATCGGAGGGCCTCCGAGCCAGCACGCCGCCGGACTGGATGGACCGCTTTTGGTGGTTGGCCTTGGCCTTTGCCCCGTCCAGTCTCCTGTTGGGAGTAACCACCTATATCACGACCGATTTGGCGGCGGTGCCGCTGTTGTGGGTCATTCCGTTGGCGTTGTATTTGGGGTCGTTTGTGATCGTGTTTGCCCGGTGGGGCCTGCGCCCGCATCGTTGGATCGTCCGCATCCATGCGCTGGTGGTGGTTGTGGTGGCTGCCTCGTATTATTTGGTAGGCATCAGCAATCCGGCAGAGTTGGTGTTCGTGTTTGCGTTGCATCTGGGGCTTTTCTTTTTGACGGCGCTGGTGTGCCATGGGGAGTTGGCGGCTCGCCGACCCGCAGCCCAATATCTTACCGAATTTTATCTATGGATGGCCTTGGGCGGGGTGTTGGGTGGGGCGTTTAATGCCCTGGTGGCCCCAAAGATTTTTCCCCGGGTGTATGAATATCCGCTCATGATTGCCGTGGCTTGTCTGCTGCGCCCGCAGCCTGCCGAAGGCACCCGCCGGAGCATGACCTGGGCGTGGGATTTCGGCATCCCGATGTTGCTACTGGCCGGTTACGGCACGTTGGCCCACCAGTTGCGGGAGCAGAACTGGCTTCGGAGTGTTTTTGCGGAGGTGTTGCCGGCCGGTTGGCAACAGTGGATCGGGCCTGCGGCACTGGCCACGGCAACATTTCTTGGCCTGGCAGCCATTTCGACCCTTTGCCTCGTGCGTCGGCCGGTGCGGTTCGGATTGGGGGTGTTTGGACTTTTGATCATCAGTATGCTCTACTCTGGAGAAAAGCAGCGGCCCATTTATCTGAAGCGGAGTTTCTTCGGCGTTCTGCGGGTGTATCGGCAACGGTGGTACCATCCGGAAACCCGGGAGCCCTATATGGTCCACCAACTGCTGCACGGCACGACCAACCACGGGATGCAGGGATTTCATCCCGATTATCGAGAGGAGGCATGGACATATTACCATCGCACTGGCCCGGTCGGCATGATCTTCCAAGCCATGGAGTCCCTCCAGACCGGATTGCCTAAAGAAATTGGCGTGGTGGGATTGGGCACCGGCACGTTGGCCGCCTATGGCCAGCCGGGCCGGAGGATCACCTTCTTCGAAATCGACCCGGCGGTGGTCCAGATTGCCACCAATACAAAATTGTTTACCTATCTGGGAGATTGCCTGCGCCGGGACGGGTCGGTGGAGATTGTCCTGGGCGACGCCCGGCTTCAACTGGCCAAACAACCCCAAGGCCGATTCGATCTCCTGCTGGTGGACGCATTTAGTTCCGATTCCATCCCCCTGCATCTGTTGACCCGGGAGTCGATACAATTGTACATGGATCGGCTCCAACCCGAAGGCCTCTTGGCCGTCCATATCTCCAACCGCCATCTGGACTTGGAACCCGTCCTGGCCAATCTGGCCCACCACACAGGACTTGGCGCACTGGTGTGCGACGACGATGACGAAACGGCCGAAGGCAAATATCGCTCCACCTGGGTGGTGCTGGCCCGCCCCTGCCCGGCATGGACCGTACTGCAAAAAAATCCTGCCTGGCAACCTCTAGAGCCCGATCCCACCAAACGCCTCTGGACCGATGACTATACCAACATCCTCGACGTGCTCAATTGGTCCTGGAAAGACCTCAAGAGACTGCCCCGCCTGCTGGGAATTGAGGCCGTTCTGCTGCCGTAACTCTTTAGCCGAATGGGGGACGTCGTGTCATTCGTGCGTAAGCAGCAGTCCAGGCTTGCTCCCGCGAAAGCGGGAACCCAGGCAATGTGGACTTTTCTTTTCTGGATTCCCGCTTTCGCGGGAATGACACCGCTGCCCCGGCCAATCTGAACAGTTACCCGGCCTCTCCCGCCACCAGAGAAGCGAGCAGGCGGACCTGACAAGCAGGTCCCTCCAGGGGCATTTTCATTCGAGTAAAATGTTACCTTTTGCGAAACTCAGCTTTTCCCGGTTCTCCAGCGGTCCCCCGCCGGCCACCAACCCGGTCTGCATCAGGCCAGCAGTTCGCTGAGGCGATCCCGAATCTGCTGCTCGATCATTCCGCGAAACAAGCCGGCAAAAGCCGGTAGCTCCGCCGCGACGACCACCTGAGCCGGTTCCACCCGCAGGGTGCCGTGAACCGCGACGCCCATCGTTTGAAACCGATAGGTAAGTACCCGATCGGCCCATTGGAAACTAGCCTGTTCCAGCCGATCTTGGTACGTGCGCAATGCCTCGGCCAGGGCGGACTGAATCCGCGCAGTCGCCTCCTGAGGATCGAGCTGATGGGGCACCGCCACGGAAATGGAACTCATCGGCACATCTTTCTTATAGGACCTATCTGGCAACCGGAGTTCTCCGAGCAGCGGAGCCGGCTTTGCGCTGGAACGGCCCAGATTCGGTTCGTTGCTTCCGGGGGAGCGGGCTTTCAGCCCCCAACGGGACGGCCACGACGTTCGTCCTCCCCGACGAGCCCAACGGGGCGTTCGGCCAGGCGTCCTGTTCTGCCCGAGGAGGTTTCTAGCCCAAAATCTTCTTTTTCAATTCTTGGATGAGGCGTACTGCGGCGCCGATTTCTGCTTTTTGGCGTTCGGGTTCTTGGGGGATTTCTCGTTCGATGGTCAGTGCGCCGTCGTAGCCCAGTTCATACAGGGTGCGGAGGAAGGCTTCGGCGTTGACATCGCCGGTGCCGAAAGGAACTTCTTTGCCCCATTCTTGGCCGGGCCGAGCCGCCCAGACCGCATCCTTGCAATGCACGCTACGAACCAGATGCCCTACTTTCTTGAGGGCGGCAATCGGTTCGCCGGTGCCGTAGAGGATCATATTGGCGGGGTCAAAATTGATGAACAAATTATCCCTTCCCACGTCGGCAATGAACCGCAGCAACGCCTCCGGCGTCTCCTGGCCGGTCTCCAGGTGCAAACGCTGGCCGTTCCGCTTGCAATGGTCGCAAATCTCCCGTGCCACCTGCACCACCTCCGGATAGAGCGGATCGTCCGGGTCTTCCGGCACAAATCCGATATGCAGCGCCACCGCATCCACCCCCAGGAGCCGCGCAAAATCGGCAATTTCCTTCATTTCCTGGGTTCGCTCCGCGCGGGTTTCCGGAGGCACCAACCCGACCGTCCGCCGCACCGTCGGAATATCCGCATAACTTTCCCCCTCAAAGCCGCCGAAAACCACGGTAATCGTAATGCCCAATTCCCGAAGCCGGGCCAAAAACCGCTGGGCATTTTCCGGCGTGCGGGTCCTTTTGTGCGGGGCATGGAGATGGATCGTCGGCACCCCCAACTCATGGGCCACCTCCAGTTTTACCCCCAACCCGGCATCAATACTGGCAAACACACCAATCGGCCACTTTTCCACAGCTTATCTCCTTTCCGTGCTGCAAGACCCGAAAACAGCCTACCTACCGGCCAACGGATACCACCGGCACTGCCAGAAAAAGGGCTGGCCTTCTGGTTTGCCCTTTGTTTTACCCTTCCGGCCAAAAAAGGCAAGAGCCCCCCTTGGGACGGCATTTTCCTCCACGAGAATCTCCCCGGGTAAGCGAATCTCCCGGGCACAAAGAGTCTTTCTCGATACCGAGAACCTCCTCGGAGCTGAAAATCTTCCCGGGGGCCGATTTTCCTCGGTCTTGCTAGGGGCAAAAAATCCTCTCCGGGGCCGAGAATCCCACCTGGCTCCAGGAACGCCCGCTACCGCCGAGCAGACCAAACCCCAGGACCGTTCGGCGCCGGGGCAGAAGCTTAAGCGTACCGACTCAAATCGGGTTTTTGGCCGTCGGGGGTTTCGTCGCTATCCGGGTCGAACCATTCGGGTTTGAATTCGATTCGGCCTGCCAGGGGGTTGTTGGGTGCTTTTTCGGCCAGGCGGGCGGCGAGATTGGTCGTCAGCGCAATGACGGCGTCGGCCAAGGCCACCTTGGGATGGCAACGGGGTTGGTTTTCCGGCGCCGGATTCCGAATGCACCAGGCCCAATGTTCGATCTCTTCCGTGTAGCCGCGCACAGCCACCGAAGTGGCTAGGGTTCCCAGAGCCGCCGCCTCCTTGTCCCACTGATCCGCCTGCTGGACGGTCTCCAACCGCGGGGGTTTCCCTTTGCTGGCCAAAAGCCGAATATGGTCTTCCACCCAATGGGTTTTCCAGAGCATGGCCTCTTTTTCGGTTTCCAGGGCCAGGGTACCCTGGGTGCCGAAGACCGTCTCGCCGTAGCCACCGAATCCGTTGCCGTTGATCGAGGCATAGGCGTAGGTGATTTTTTTAAGGCGTCCGTGGGGATCCTTGGGATCGTAGCCTGGTGCTGGGAATTCGATCATGCAGTACACATGATCCTCGATATCCCGGTCCGGCGGGAAGAGGGGGCGGTTGCCGGCGGCCATCACACAAAGCGGCAATTGTTTCTGGCCGCCATGGGCAGCGGCAATAAAGATGCTGGCCGCATCCAACTGATGGCTTCCCAATTCGGCCATGAGTCCTCCGCTGGTGCGATCCCACAGACGCCAGCGGATCAGTTCTTCGATGGGCGGCGCTTCGTAAATCACGTTGCCTTGAGCGTCCCGAACGATATGTTCCTGGTAGCCGTATTCGGCGGCCTTGGCGATGATCTCCCGGTCGGCGACCTGGGCACGTTTTTGCTGGAGTCGCTTGAGAAACTCTTCCGCCCGGCGGCGTTGGGCATCGGCCTCTTTGGCCCGGCGAGGGTCTTGCTGGAGCCGCTGCAGCTCCTGCTGCATTTTTCGGTATTGTTCTTCCCACCGGGCCAATTCCTCGGCCAATTGGTTTTCTTCTGGATATTTTTTCAGGTCTTTGGCACCCGGGGGCAGAGGCTGTTTCCAGCTATCCCGGCCCGGTAGGTTGGCTCGGTGCCATTGGGCACGGATGTAATGCAAATCGCCCAGCACACCCCGCCGGATCAACTCCACCGCATGATCATAGAGGATGTTGTAGTGGCGTTGATGGCCGACGGCCAGGATCAGACCGGTCTGTTTGGCCATCCGGGCCATCTCTTTGCACTCGGCCACCGTGTGCGCCATGAGTTTTTCCGTTAGCACATGCAGCCCGGCTTTCATGGCGGCGATGGCGGCCGGAGCATGTAGATGCAGCGGCAGGGCAATGATCACCGCTTCGATGCCCAACTGCTTCGCCTCCGCCAGCAGATCCTGATACGGCCCATAGACTTTCACGTGTTTTCGGGCTTCCTCTTCGGTTTTCCAGCCGTATTTGGTCAAAAGTCCCGGCCTGGCCGACCACGCCGCTGCACTATACACATCTCCATGAAACGCCCGATACACATTGTAAGGCCGAATATCGGCAATCGCCTTGACTTCGATAAACTCCGGGTTCGAAGCTCCGATGAGCACGCAGCCTTCGTCACCGGTGCCCAGGATGCCCACCCGTAACGGCTCCTTGAGCTTCGGTTCATAGCCGAAATAGTACGGCCCCAATCCTCGGCCGGAAGCCAAATTCTGATCCACTTGCTTTTTCAGAAAATCCCGGCGAATGGCCTGGTGGGCAATCGCCGCACAAAAGTTTTCCTGGCCAATTTTCTTCGCATTGTCTGTCAGATACATCGCCGAGGTCCTATCCTTCCGAAACCAAAAGGGGTTGTCTTCTCCTCGTTACTTAGTGACTTATCCTTGGTCTGAGATCGTAGGCGGAATGCCTTCGGGGGTGTCGTTCTGGTGGATATCGAACCAGGCGGGCTGGAAGACGATCCGTCGGCCTTCCCGGCCTGCGATGTTGGTCGTCAGGGCGATGACGGCATCGACCAGGGCCACTTCCGGATGGCAGCGAGGTTGGTTTTCCGGTGCGGGGTTCCGGATGCACCAGGCCCAATGTTCCAATTCTTCGGCGTAGCCTCGGCTGACATCTCGTGCCGGTCCGGCGGATTGGGCACGTTGGGCCGGTCCGCTGGCCTGGGTGTCCAATGTAGGGCCTCCGCCGCCTGCCGTGCCGATCCGCGTTTCGCCCCCTTCCCGAAACAGCATCGACTCCTTTTCCCGCTCCAGGATCAGGGTGCCCTCGGTGCCGAAGACGATCTCCCCGTAGCCGCCGAATCCATTGCCGTTGATCGAAGCATATTGGACGGCAATTTTTTTCCGGCCGTGGACCGGATCGCCCGCCACATAACCGGGAGCTGGAAATTCGATGATGCAGCAGATATGATCTTCGATCTCCCGGTCGGCGGGGAAAAGGGGGCGGGTGGCTGAGGCCACCACATTGAGCGGCAATTGTTTCTGGCCGCCATGCGCAGCGGCAATGAAAATGCCGGCCGCATCCAATTGATGGCTTCCTAATTCGGCCATCAGGCCGCCGCTGGTACGGTCCCAAAGCCGCCACCGGATCAACTCCTCAATGGCCGGCCGATAATACACCACTTCGCCCTTCTCGTTTTTATAGACTTTATCTTCGTAGCCGTATTGGTGTACCCGTTTGGCCAATTCGGCGTCGGCAATTTGGGCCTCTTTTTGGGCCACTTTTTTCTCCCATTCGAGGATTTCGCTTAATCGGCCTCGTTTTCTGGCCTCGGCCAGGCGGCGCTTCCAGGATTCCAGTTCTTCGGCCAATCGGTTGGCCTGGGGGTCTTGCTTGGGGTCTTTGATACCGGGTGGCAGGGGCATCGCCCAACTGTCCGCTCCGGGCAGGTTGCCCCGATGCCACTGGGCCCGAATGCAATGCAACTGGCCCAACACCCGCCGCCGGATGAGGTCCACAGCCTCCTGGTACAAGATGTTATAGTGGCGTTGATGGCCGATGGCCAAATACAGCCCTTTTTGCCGGGCCATCCGGGCCATGTCCTTGCACTGGCCCACGGTCCGGGCCATCAACTTCTCCGTAAACACATGGAGTCCTTTTTCCATGGCCTTCAGGGCTGCCGGAGCGTGCAGATGCAGGGGCAGTGCGATGATGACCGCCTCCAGCCCCAGTTCCTTGGCCGCCTCCAGCAACTCATTGTAGTCCGAAAAGACCGCCACATGCTTTTCGGCCTCTTGGCGGGTTTTCCAACCATACTTGGCCAAAAGGCCCGGCCGGGCCGCCAATGCATCCGGACTGTACCAATCCCCTTCAAAGGCCCGATGGATGTTGTAGGGCCGAAGGTCGGCAATGGCCTTGACCTCGATAAACTCCGGGTTGATGGCGCCGATCAGCACACTGCCTTCATCGCCGGTGCCAAGCACCCCCACCCGCACCGGCTTCGGTAGCGTGCTCTGATAGCCGAAGTAAAAAGCGCCCAGACTGCCAGCACTGACCACCCCGGCCAAGGCGGCTTGCTTGAGAAAATCCCGTCGACTTTCCCGCACCGCCTCCTCAAACGCCCGTTTCCCGGTTTCCCGCTGCTGAGGAGTTAAATCTAACATAGCAATTCCTCTTGGAAGGATGGCTTTCTTTGGAGAAAATTGGCAACCCTTGTAGCCACAACCACACCGAAAGCTTCCTGCCTCTGCCCAGCAACCGTTCGCCCAAGCTGCGGCGGCCACCCATGGATTCGTGTGGCTTCGTGCGAGCGGTTTAACGGGAGTCCTTGGCAGGGGAGGACTCCCGAGGAACCGAACTGTCTTTGCTGTTTTTTTGGTCCCCCGACCGGAACCAGCCCGCCAAAGGAAACAGGAATAGGTCCAGCCCGGCCCATCGGCCCGCTCCGGTCGTCATCACCACCAGCAGGGCCACCATCTCCACAAAGTTCTTATCCACCAGCAGGGCATGGCCGACCACTTCGGGGAAGGGGGGATAGATGGTGGGCCAGGGCGGTTGGGTAGCCAGCACCATCAGCATAAAGGCGGCCCCGCCCAATGCCGCCAACCGGGTCAACAGCCCCACCAGCAAACAAAACCCAATCGCCGTCAAACTGTAGGTGACTGCTTTATCCAGCAGTTCCGACCAACTCTGCATGCCCAAAAAACGCACGGGCAACCGATCCGGTCGGACCGCCGCCAAAGGGATTTTGCCTTTGGCCCGTTGCTGCTCATCGAGTTTATTCCACAACGCTTGGTGGAACTGTTGGCCCATTTGGTCCATTTGGCCGGTCCACCGGGCCGCCTCCGCCCACAATCTCCTCTGCTGGTCCCAAAGCCGGGCTTCTTCAAACCGGGCAGAACTGGCCCCGGCCACTCGGACCTCGAAATCCTCCAGACTCCGCAAATACCCCTCGATCTCTTTCTGATTCTCCCGCAGGAACCGGTCCATTACATCCAGATATTGCCGCAGCAGTTTCTGAGCCTCGGCCTGTTGCTCCTCGGTCATCTGATAAAAACGGACAAACCGATCCAACGTCTCCTGCCAGCTCTCCAGGTAGCAGGGCGATACGAGCCGGACCACCTTCTTGCCCTCTTCTTCCATCGCAAGCTCTTCCACATGCAGTCGCTGTCGGCCGTCCAGGTCCGGCACCATCCGATAAAACAACGGCGCCAGCGGCCCCTTGGCTTGGGTTAAAAACGGTTTGGCCGAAAACTCCTCCCCATGCCGAATCTTCCAGATGCCTTCGTACAAAAAGTGGCATCCCAGGCTCAACCGCAATACGACCAGCATCACCACGCTGGCCAGACCGATGGTGTATCGTTTGCCGTTCAGAGCTAGACCCTCCTATTGTAAAAAGCCGATTTGGTAACATTTTCACCGAATAAAAAGGCCCTCGGAAAAACCTGCTTCACCTGTTTCGGAGGTCCGATGATTGCCTCTCCCTTGGCCCTCCAGAGGCCGGCCAGGCGTCAGCCTGCGCGGGTCAGGGGGATGCCATCGGGCCTGCCAAGCGTGCCCCTCCATTCGGCTAAAATGTCACCCGATCTGGAATATGTAATAGCCGAATGAAGCAACCGGCCTTGTCCCGCCGCTGTCGAGAGGCCAGCGGTGCCAAAGGGACCGCCAGGTGAGGGGAGAAAAAAGGCAGTTGTCCACTTATCCCCCTGGGATGTCATTTTATCCCCCTGGATGTCATTCCCACGGAAGGAAGAATCCGGTTGTTTTTCCGTTTTTCCGTTGGATTCCTGCTTCCGCAGGAATCACACGGGCTCCCTCACCCCGCAGGGTTCCACCAGCGAAGAGGGCAAAATGCTCCTCCCGTCGGCTACAATAGGCACCGTGATTTTTCTCTGGCCCCTTGAGCAGACGGCGTTCCCAGGCCTTCCCAAAAGCATTTTTTTCCGACTGTCAAGGCAGGTTTCCGGTGGCCGCCCCTACAAGGGGGGAATCTTGGATGGATATCCGTCCAAAGGAAGATGCTTCCCGGAGACCCTTCTCATTGAGGCCCGGGGGAGCACTCCTTTCTCGGCCCCGGCGGCGAGGGTAGGTAATTCCTTTTCCGGTGGAAATTCTATTTTAATTCCGGTTATCCATTCCCGCTAGAGCCTGGCATGGCTTTGTGAAGCCAGAGGCTCTCCTGGAGTCCGGGTTGACTCGGTCCTTATCTGGCCCACGGGGAGCCTGTTAGCAATTCCCCCAGGGCCAACACGCTAATTTGACCTCTGTATGGATTCGGCGGCCTCTTACGAGTGGTAGGGGGTAAAAATCGGTTGTCCCCAACAGATAGGGGGGTTGATCCAAGCTGAGCCAGTCAACCTAACCCAACCGGCCCTTAGTACCCTGGATTTTCTGGCGGGGCACAGGGTTGTCTCTCCCCAAGCGATTCCCCCCGATTCTCCGATCCGCGGGTTTGACTCTCCCGGGTCTGACTCTGCCGAGCTCCGGGTTGGAGGAGTTTTCGGGGGCTTTGCCCTCCGACGGTCCATCCGGGTTTGCCACGGAAGTTCGCCGCCCTGTGGGGGGCCCCAAAAAATTCCCAAGTCCATCGAGGAACTCGGTGGGCAGGAAGTCAAGAACTGAGGTGCCTTGGGGGACCCTCCAAGAAATTCCCTCCAAGAGGGGGATTGGCTTAGCCCAATGGTTCGGGGTTTGCCGGGTTTTTCGGAAAGGAGGTTTGGGTCGAATACACAGCTTGAGGGAGATAGATAAAGTACATAAAATAATTTCTTCTTTCCCCGCCCCCCTTGTAGTTTCCGTTGTCTGCCGTAGGCTATTGGGGGGTATGCTATGATAGTATCAAGTCCGGGATTGCACCGCGAATTTTTACTGCCGTGGTAGGAACTGCTTCGATGCCAAAAGCCCTGGCCATCCTCGGCATGGCGATTGCCGTGCTCATGTTGGTCATGTTCGGATTGGATGCCCTGGTCGGGATTCCGTTTGGCCAGTCTGCGGGTGTGGTCACGGATGTGGGGTTTTTGATTGCAGCGGCCTTGCTCGCTTATATGAGCTGGCACACCCTCCGGGAGATCCTCTAAACTCCCCTTTGCCCAATTCCTCTCATCTTGTGCTCTTTTCCCCGACACTTACCCCCCAAGCGTCTTCAGGTAGGCCATTTTGTAACTCCTCAACCTGTAAATGGCATCGCCTCACACTGGCCAATATTGGCCGATGGCATCGCCTCATACTGGGCAATATTGGCCGAAACACGACCGGGCCGGCGCTGTCGAACCTAAGAGGTTGTCCCGAAAATCTGCTTTTAGGGTGAGGACCAGCCAACCGGCAGCCCCCACCCTGCCAAAACCCTTAATCAACGGGCATTTTGGGAAACCTGAAAGGGTTGGGAAACCGCTCGGGGCCCACCGGAGTGCCAATTTCGGGACAGCCTCTAAGGAACCGCCATACGGATAGAATGCGGTGAATTCCTGGTTTTACAATTACAATAGGTGATGGCGAGAAAACTGGCGTTTCCGGTTACACGTTGAGGAACATCCAAAGGCGTCAGGGACCGGCCAGTGCCGCTAGCGGGGTAAGAGAAATTTCTTTGTTGGGGGGCCGATGTTCACCATCGGAAGGGCCTCCGGAACCCGTTCCGGTTGGGCGGTCCGGGCGGTTCAGCCCCTTGGGACACTCCAGCACCGCTGTTCCAGCAAACTCCATCGAACCTCTTCCAGCAACACTATCGGACCTCTTCCAGCAAACGCCATCGGACCTTTTCCAGCAAACTCCATCCGAGCTGTTCCGGCAAACTCCATCGAACCTCTTCCTGCAACTCCATCGGACCTGTTCCGGTAACTCCATCCGTCCTGCATCCGACCTGCCGGAGCACGCCGTCAGACCTGTTCCGGCACCACATAGGGAGGCCGGTATTTTCGGCGTAGCAGCCGATTGGCCTCCTCGTCGCCGGGGAATTGTTCGGTCTTCGGGTCAAAGCGGACGGTTCGGCCTAGTTGGTAGGCGATTTTGGCCAGGTGGCAAATGGTACACGAAATGTGCCCGGTCAGGATGTCGGCCGTCAGGTCTTCGGGCTTTCGGGACCGGATGGCCTGAATCCAATTGGCGAAATGTTCTTTGTCCATCATGGGTTCTCCGGGCGTGTGGGCGAAGGGGCCCGGCTCACATTTGGGACCGAAAAACGTCCGGTAGGAAGAGTAGTCCGGAATGATCATATAGCCTTTGGTCCCGAAGAAGATCACGCCCACCACATTATGATGATCAACAAATGGATACTGATCCCGGAACCCGGCTTCGTTGGGCGTGTACCAATGCCGAATTTCAAACGTCACCAGCACATTTTGGCCTTCCCATTGGCAGGAGAAGGTTTGTGTGTTGGGTGTGTCGGCGTCGTCGTCGGCAGCGGGCGGGAACCGCCCACCCATCGACTGCACCTTCGTCGGCGCCGTCTCCAGGCCCAAGCCCCACCGAATAATATCAATCTGATGGACGGTTTGGTTGGCTGTGTCGCCGCTGGCAAAATTCGATATCCAGTACCATCGCCGGTGCATGAACGGCGAATATTCCACCATCTCCGCCGGTCCGACCCAGGCGTCCCAGTCCAGACCCGGCGGGACGGGCGTCGGCTTGTGCTTGCCCAGATGACCCCGGATTTTGTAGCTCATCCCCCGGGCCATATACACATCGCCGATAATCCCCTCTCGGAGTTTGCGGATACCTTCGATGATGTTGGGACTGGATCGGCACTGGGTGCCGACCTGGACGATTCGGCCGTATTTGCGGGCCGCCTCCACCATCTTGCGCCCTTCCCAGATGTTATGGGAAGGCGGTTTTTCGATATAAACATCTTTACCCGCCTGGCAGGCCCAGATCGTCTGCAGGGCGTGCCAATGGTCCTGGGTGGCAAAACTGACCGCATGGATCGATTTGTCCTCAAAAAGCTTCCGTTGATCGGTGAATCGGAGCAGCTTTTTGCCCACCAGTGGGGGATAATGTTTTTCGGCCTCGGCCAGACGCTGCTGGTCGCAGTCGCAGATGGCGGCGATTTCGATGTTCATCGGCTCAGCCAACTCGGCCAGGGCGGCTACATGGGAGTGCATCCGGCCGCCCAGCCCCACCAGGCCGATCCGAATCCGTTCGTTGGCCCCCTGGATGTTCTGCGCTACCAGCGGTGCCGCCACGGGAGAAACAGCAGCCGCCGTCGAAGTCTTCAAAAAACTTCTTCGACTCTGTCCTCGGGGTTTCGGGTGGTTGCTTCGCATGGCTGTCTCCTTGATTCAAAGCAGCAGGGTGCATAAAACCTAAGGTAATTATGCCATAACATGTTAGCCGAATGAAACGACTCGCGTCTCCCCCGGCGGGCTAAATCCAGGGTGTCATTCCCGGGAAAGCGGGAATCCAGAAAAAGGAAAGTCCCTGTTGCCTTGCCCCCGGTTACCACAGGCAAGCACTGGAGCAGCCACACGGAAGTCTGGATTGCTGCTTACGCAGGAATGACACATCGCTCCGCTTCATTCAGCTAAAGTGTTATCTTTTTCTTCCTTTGGTCGAGGTAGGAGAACTTTTAAGGAATAGGTATAATTGGCATAAAAATCTGGCCTCCTGAGGCAAACTGTAGAGGGCCCCGCTACCGGGGAGTCTAAAAGACTCACCCCCAAAAGGAGGATTCAATGAAATCCAATGCATTGCCCCTAAGCAAACCTGAGCCTTTTAGGAGAATGGAATCCCAATTTAAAAGATGGGCAATTTGGGAAATATACACAAAAAAGAGAAAATGCATGGGCAGTTTCTTCTGGGTAAGTCTAGTGCTTCTTATGGCATGGAGTGGGTGTGGCCAGGCAGACAAACCCGGCAATCCCCCGGCAACTTCTGCTCCTGAGCGGGCGGATTCGGGCAGCGGGAGTGTCCAACCGGGGGAATCTTCCCTTCCAGCTCCCCCCGGCAGTGGAGTATCCAATACCCCCCCACAGCGCCCCGAATCCATCAGCAAAGACCCGAAGGTCATCCGCTTGGAACGCCGAGACCTCACCCTGGGCGGCCAAAAACCGGCCGAAAAAGACCCCCTGCGCCTTAGTTATCCCAACGATCCGGATACGATCAATGCCATTACCGCCAGCGATACGGTCAGCGATGCCTTCCAGAGCCGGGTTTATGAATCGTTGGCTCAGGCCGACTACACCGATCCGGACAATCTGCTGCCGTGTCTTGCCACCCATTGGGATTTCGATCCGGAAACGCTCACTTTTACGATTTACCTCCGTCGGGGGGTTAAATGGCATCCGATGCAGCTTCCCAATGGCAAACCGTTGCCCCAGCGGGAGTTTACCTCCCAGGACGTGAAGTTCACCTTCGATTGTGTGCTCAACCCCCATATCGAAGCCGCCCATATCCGCAGCTACTACGAAGACCCGGAAGAAAAAGACCCCTCCCGGCGGTATAAGATCCAGGTGCGGGTGGTAGATGACTATACGGTGAAAATTCGGTGGACCAAACCGTACTTTTTGGCCAAGGAGTTTACCCTGGCGGCCGTGGCGATTATTCCTCGGCATGTCTATTCGGTCAACGAACGGGGGGAGCCGATCTCCTTCGATTTCAGCTCCAAAGAATTTGCCGACGGGTTCAACAACCACTGGGCCAACCGGATGATGTGTGGCACCGGGCCGATGATGTTCAAAGAATGGGTTCGGGACAATCGGCTCGTCTTGGTGCGGAATCCAGGCTATTGGGGCGCCCCGTACTTTTTCAGCGAGGTCATTTATCAGTGCATCCCCAACCCGAATACTTCAACCCAAATGGGCCTCCAGAATGAGCTGGATTGGGTGGGCGTGGCGGAGAAGGACCGCTTCCTCCAATGTCTGGAGCATCCGAATGTCAAATCGGGCAAGGTCATTGCCCATGCGTATGAGTATCCCGGGTACCGATACATTGGCTACAATCTGCGGCGGGAATTGTTCAAGGACAAAGCGCTTCGGTGGGCCTTGGCGTATGCTACCCCGGTGGATCGGATGATCAAGGAGGTGTTTCAGAATCAGGCGGTGCGGGTAACTGGGCCGTTTCTGCCGGGTTCCAGTGCCTGCGATCCTTCCGTGGAGCCGATCCCCTATGATCTGGAAAAGGCTCGCCAAATCTTAGAGGAGGCCGGTTGGCGGGACACCGACGGCGACGGCATCCGAGATAAACTGGTCAATAACGTCAAAGTCCAGGCCAGCTTCGAGCTGATGATCTTCTCCGACGCCCCCAGCTTCCGCGCCATTGCCGAAATGTATCAGGAAAGTTGTCGTCGGATCGGCGTGGAGGTGAAACTAGCCCCGGCCAAATGGCAACTGATGCTCCAAAAACTGCGCAAATGGGATTTCGAGGCCTGCATGTTAGGCTGGGGCACCAGTTGGCGTAAAAGCGATCCGTTCCAAATCTGGCATAGCAGTCAGGCCGACGTGCAAGATAGCTCCAACCACATCGGCTATCGCAATCCGGAAGTGGATCGCCTTATCGAACAGCTTCGGGTAACCCTAGACGAAAAAAAGCAGATCGAACTGTACTACAAAATCCATCGCCTCATTTACGAGGACCAACCATATACGTTTTTATTTTCCGAGAAGGCCACCGCCCTCCGGCACGGCCGAATCCAGAACGTACAGTTTTATCGGCTTCGACCATGTTATGATAGCCGGGAGTGGTATTCCTCTTCCCCCCCGTAGGGTTGGAAAGCCTCTATGGTGGAGATGTCCCCGTAGGGGAGACAGGGGGTAGATAGGAACGCTTATGGGGCAGTTGGAGATGCCCCGTAGGGGACACTAGGGGGATAGCAACCTGTATGGGGAGGTTGGGGAGAGGCAACCCGTATGGGGGGCTATCCGGAGGGGCGATAAGGCGTTCCTTGCCAGAAACCATTCGAACGTGTTGACCGGCTTTTGCGAGGCGGCAGATCACCGGTGTGGACGTATCTGGTTCGACGACTGCTCTTGATGATTCCGACCCTGTTTGGGGTTACCCTGGTGGCGTTTGTGGTGATGCAGACGGCCCCAGGGGATCCGATGCTGATGCAACTGGGGCCAGGAGGAACCGCCGGCCAATCGACCGAAACCCGGGAGGCCTATCTGATCCGCAAACGGGACCTCAAACTAGATAAGCCGCTGGTACTGAATTTCAACTATTTCCGGGATTACCGGGATCGGGTGCGGCTAGCCGCCTATTTCATGGCGGTGTCCAAAGAGCAGTTGGCCGCCGAGTTGCCACGGTTGGCTCGGTGGGCCCAAGGGGAAGCGGCATCCGAGCCAGTAAACCAGTTCGTGCGGGGGCCGCAGGCAGTTGGGCCACCGGAAAATGCCCGTTCGCCCCATGGGACGCCGGAAAACGGGCCTTCGTCCAATATGCCGTCGCACGCCCATCGGCCTTCGGCAGGGCGGACCGGTCCAAGCCCCCCGGCGGAACCTACCTTGGCCGAGCAATTGGCCTTTCTCCGGCGCTTGGGCATAGATGCGTTTGAAGCTCGGCTGGCCGATCCGGAACAACACGAACGGCTGGCCCGTGCCATCCTCCACTATGTGCAGACCTTTTGCGAAGATCATGGGGTCTATGCGGTACCGGCGGCGATGGAACTGCTTGGTTGTTCGGAAACGCCGCGCCGATTGCGGTTGGGGGCGATCCGGTGCCTGGTGCACATGGTGGTCGAACCGTTCCAATACACCTATCCCGCCCAGGCCGAGCCCCGCCTGGACGCCGACGATCCGGTAGCAGCGGTCTGGAGGCGGTTTTGGCAACTGCGGAGCCGAGACTACTTGCCGGTCGAGCCGGAGCGTCGGCCAGTGCTGGATCGGCTTTTTGCGGAGTTGGTCCAGGAGCCCTCTAGAAGCCGCCAGTTTGAACTCCTGGAACGCTTCGACCGGGAGGATGTGCCGTATCTGGTGGACAAATTGATCCATGCCCGGATGCCGGAAGAACGGCGGATGGCGGCGGCAGCGTTGAAACTGTTTGTGGCCCGGCCGTTGGAACTGGAGCTTCCGCCGGAGGCGACGGACACCCAATTGGAAGAGGCCGCCGGAAATTGGCTCTTGCATTTCCAGTTGCATCGCTCCCAATATGAGCCGAGCTTTTTGGGCCGGTTGTGGGCCGTCCTTGCCGACACCCAGTATGCCCACATGGTCTGGCGTCTGCTGACGTTCCAATTTGGCCGATCTGCCGTCAAAACCCGGGAACCGGTGGTGCAGAAAATCTGGTCGGCCCTGGTCGTTTCGTTTCCGCTGATGCTTATGGCAGAACTGGTCATTTATATGGTAGCCGTCCCCTTGGGCATCCTCTGTGCGGTAAAACGGGGGACGCTAACCGACCGGCTTATTACGCTGGGATTGTTTCTGCTGTATTCGATTCCCGGCTTCGTGGCCGGAATGCTGTTTCTAATCTTCCTTTGCTACGGCGATTTTCTGAAGATTTTTCCCTCGCTGGGTCTCCATTCGGAAGGGGCAGAACAGTGGGGCTTTTTCGCCTATCTGCTGGATTACCTCTGGCACGCCTTTTTGCCGGTGGTGTGCCTGTCGCTATTTAGTCTGGCCGGGTTGGCCATGTATGCCCGAACTGCCATGCTGGATGTTTTGGGCCAGGATTACATCCGCACCGCGCGGGCCAAAGGCCTTTCAGAAACCAAAGTGATCTTCAAACACGCCCTGCGCAACGCCCTGATCCCGATCTTGACGCTGTTTGCCACCTTTTTGCCGGCCCTTCTTGGGGGATCGGTGTTGGTGGAATATCTGTTCGGCATTCCCGGAATGGGCCGACTCAGTTGGGAATGCATCGAACAAAAAGATTTTCCTACCCTCATGGCTTTGATCTATATCGACGCCTTGGTCGTTATGTTCAGTATTTTGCTCACGGATATTTTGTACGTGGTGGCCGATCCCCGCATCAGTTTCGAGGCCCAAGGCGCCGGCGAAGGATAGACCAACAGCAGTCAGGACGTTCCAAGCGGAAAGCCAAAGCCCGCGCTACCACCCATTCCCAACCAAAGGGAATCACCAGGAGGAACTGTCCAACAACTTGGCGCCGGTCCCCCGCGGGGAAGCAACTCATGGAACGGCCAACTGGAATACCCGTGCCCATGGACCTTCCTTTGGACATGCAACCATGACGTCCGAACCGGAACGATTCCCACAGAATCTCTCGACCGGCGGTGTTCCGGCCGGCAACGAGGCAGCCCCGGAGCACGCCCGGACGATCCGTCCGGAAACAAGTCCCTTGGAAACCCCGGAGGGTACCCGAACGGATGCCCCGGCGTATTCGCCCTCTGCAACCCTGGGCGGTACCAGGACGACACTCCCGGAGGATTCTCCCTTGGCAACCCCGGTCGGTTCGGCTTCTGGAGACCCGGCGAGTACCCGGACGGCAACTCCGGCCGGTTCCCCGGCAACTTCCTCGCCGCTTTCCCCACCCGCAACTCCGGCAGGTTCTGCCTCGGCAGCGCCATCTGCTCTGCCAAACCAAGGGGCCGGTCCAGACCGCCCGCCCAGCCTCCCGGCCAGAACCAGTCTCTCCTATTGGGACATCGTCTGGCAACAATTCAAGAAGAACCGGTTTGCTCTGGTGTCGCTGTGGCTTTTGGGGCCACTGGTGCTACTGGCTATTTTTGCACCTCTGCTCGCCTCCAATCAGCCGTTTGTCTTCCAGACAGCCGAAGGAACTATTTATCCCTGGTTTCGTTGGCTTTTTAATCCGGGCGAACCGGTAGATTTTGCTTTCAACATGGCTCTGGTGGGGTTTTTTCCATGGGTCATTGTCTCGGTGGTCTGGAACGCTTGGGCCAAACGGCGGGGTTTGCCGGGCCGACGACGTCTGTTTACTGTCGTGCTGCTTTATGCGGGGATCATTCTCGGTCTGATCGTGTTTTTCAATTTTCCCTCGTTTGGACCGGGCGAGGAGTTTTGGAAACCGGCCTTTCGTCCGCTGAACAAATATTGGGCACGCACCTTTCCGGAGGAGGAGTTCCAGCTTCGTCAACGGGGCGTATATGTCTGGGCGTTGTATCCGCCGATTCCGTTGGGGCCGACCGAACCGAGTAAAGCCCGTTTCCAGCCGCCCGGCTCCCGAATGCCCTCGGACCAATGGGAAGAAACCAACGACTGGTTCCCGCACCTGTTGGGCACCGACGATCAGGGCCGGGATGTGCTGGTCCGGCTGATCTATGGCACGCGGATTTCATTGAGCGTGGGGTTTGTCGCCGTTGGGTTGTATTTGACCATCGGCATTGTGCTGGGTGCGATCGCGGGCTATTTTGGTGGGCTGGTGGATATGCTGATCTGCCGGGCCATCGAAGTGATGATGCTCTTCCCCACCTTCTTTCTGATTTTGACCTTGGTGGCGATGCTGGGATCGAGTATTTATATCGTGATGTTGGTCATTGGGCTGACCAGTTGGGCGGGCATAGCGCGGTTGACACGGGGGGAGGTGCTCAAGCAGCGGGCCATCGACTATGTGGCCGCCGCCAGAGCCTTGGGCGCCTCGCATCTACGGATCATTTTCCGCCACATTTTGCCCAACGCCCTGTCGCCTGCCTTGGTGGCTGCGCCGTTTGGGGTGGCCGGGGCCATTATCACCGAAGCCAGCCTCAGCCTGCTGGGCGTGGGGGTAAGCCTGTCGGCGCCCAGTTGGGGGGCGCTGTTGCGCCTGGCCCATGAAAACCATACCTACTGGTGGCTGACCGTGGTGCCCGCGTCGGCCATCTTTTTTACGGTAACCATTTTCAACCTGGTCGGCAGTGGCCTTCGGGATGCCATGGACCCTCGGCTCCGGATGTAACCCATCCCACAATGCCGAACCTTTGGCCACGGCTTAGCCCTGTGCAGACGGGACGTGCGCCGTTCATACGAACGAGATGTTCGCATTTCCAGGAAAGATGCCGAAAGAATTACCCATCCTCCTGCGAAGGATTTCAGAGGAACCTACCATGCACTCTCCGGAACCTGCAACACAGATTGCTCGGATTGTGGCAGGTGTGCCGATGTCCAATGCCACGCTGTACCACCGGATTCGGTTTTTGGTGGTGGATGTGGCGGTTTGGTTGGAGTTGCCCAACCAGACCGGGTCGGCGGAGACGGTGCTGATTTGCCGGGATATCGAGTTGGACCGTGCGCGGCGGGAAGCCCGGGTGGATCGGGTGGCCTGTCCGGCGGACTTTGCTCCGGCGGGTGGGCTTTCGGGGGATCGGGAGGTGGCCACGGCCCAGGCTGCTGCTGAGTGCTTGCGCCGGGCAGGGGTTCGGCAGGTGGTGGCGGACCGATCCTTGCCCCTGCTCTTTACCGACTTGATCCGCCAGGCGGGCATCGAAGTCCTCTGCGATCCTCAACTGGGAGTCCAAGAGCGTCGGCAGAAAGATGCTCAGGAATTGGCCTGGATCCAGCAGGCCCAACAGGTTACCGAACAGGCGGTAGCTTTAGCCTGCCGGATGATTGCCTCGGCCAAGGCCGGACCGGATGGCGTGTTGGTGCAAGATGGACAGGTGCTCACATCAGAACGGGTGCGGGCGGCCATCGACCATTTCTTACTCGACCACGGCTACCTGAATACCACGTGCATTGTGGCCGGGGGCGCCCAGGGGGCCGATTGTCACGAGAATGGCTCCGGCCCCTTACGCACCGGGGAGCCGATCATTATCGACGTTTTCCCCCGGAACCGGCAAACCCTCTACCATGGCGATTGCACACGCACTGTAGTTCATGGGGAGTGCCCCCCGGCCGTCCGCCGGATGCACCAGGCCGTGCGGGAGGCCAAAGCAGCAGCCATCCAGACGGCCAAGGCAGGTAGGACTGGCCAAGAGGTTCATCGCCAAGTGGCCGACGTGCTCCGGCGTTGGGGCTACCACGTCGGCCCGCCCCACGCTGCCTCTGCTCCCGAGACGGCCTACATGCCCCATGGCACCGGCCATGGACTGGGCCTGGAAGTCCATGAATTGCCCTTGCTGGATCAGAATGGGCCGGAACTGTTGGCCGGCGACGTGGTCAGCATTGAACCCGGCCTGTACCTGCCCGGTCTGGGCGGGGTGCGCATCGAAGACCTCGTGGTGATCACTGAAGAAGGATGCCGAAACCTGAATACCTTGCCGGACGACCTGGACTGGAAAGAATAAAAACCCTCTGGAACATTTTAGCCGAAGGAAGACCGATGAAGGAAGTTTACAGGAAAGACGTCCTGGAGAAGCCGAAGGCGCAGACTGGCCGACCCATTGGCCTGGCCAAAGGTTTATGCCGAGGGTTTTGGCTTGGCCTGGTTGGGGCGGGGCTGTGGTGGTGCGGATGGCTATATACATGGGCGGAACCATCCCCAGTTGGGGAGCCATTGCCCACGCCGGCGGACATCCTGCCGGAACTTAAAACCGAGGAACCACCCTTGCTGCAAGAGGCTGTGCCCACCTCGGCCGTGCTGCATCTAGGGGAAACCAAGTTGGTGCAATACCGCCTCGTCGCGTCGAAAGATGCCCTGTTGGTCGCACTGCGGATTACCCGGTGCCCGACGCCGGTGGATGTACTGGTCAAAAAGGCCGAACCCATCCACAGCCCAGAAGATGCCGACTATCATTTCACCGCCGACATTTTAGAGAACACGGTGCGGATTAGTCGCTTGAGTACGCCGCCGTTGGAGGAGGGCGTCTATTATGTGGCCGTTACCTATTTGGGAGCCAAGCCGGTGGTCGTGCATAAAAAGCCAGTTACCGAAATTCCTTTCACAATCACCCTTCAGGTGGTTCGGGCCGGGACGCCCATCCGGTTGACCGAACGACAGAAGCAGACCGGTCAAGTGCGGGCCGATCAAGGAAGTCTTCAAACTTTTGTAATCGATGTGCCCGCCGAAGCCACCGCACTGCGCATCGACCTGGACGAGGTCTGCGGCGACCTGGACCTCTGGGCCCGCTTTGGACAGCCCGCCTACCGCCGCTGCGAAGCCGCTAATACCGCCTTCAGCCCCATGGGCCGGGAAACTTTGCTCATTACGCCGCAATCGCCGGAACCGCTTCGGCCCGGGCGGTGGTATATTCATGTGGCGCATCCGGTGGACGAAGGCGTGGTGGATTTTGCCCTCTATGCCAGCTTTACGTCCCAACCGCCGGAAGTCCTCTTGCAAATCCCCGAACTGCCCCATCCGGACGATCCGATCCAACGGGCCATCGTCGCCACCGTGGAAGTGGCCACGGAGTACGGCGCCGCTTCCGGCACCCTGCTGACGCCGACCGGCTTGGTGCTTACCAATTATCACGTGGTGGCAGAAGTGGCTGAAAACATGGCAGATGTGGCCGAAAACATGCCAGAAACCTCCGAACTGGATCCGGTCATTGTGGCGGTTACCGTGGACCCCGCGCTGCCGCCCAAAGAATTGTTCCGAGGCCGGGTCATCCGCTTCGACAAAGAGCGAGATTTGGCCCTGGTGCAGATTACCTGCGGCTTGTACCATCAGTCCCTACCCAGAGGATACCGATTCCCCACGCTGGTGGTGGGCAATCCGACCCAAATCCGGATTGGCGACGAAATCCGTGTGCTCGGTTTTCCTTCGGTGGGCGGAAGCGGCGCTCGGGTGAGCGTCACCTTAACTCGCGGGATACTGAGCGGCTTGGAGAAAACACCGATCGGCGTCCTGATGAAGACCGACGCCCTGATTGCTCCTGGCAGTTCCGGCGGGGCAGCCCTGGACAGCCAAGGCCGATTAATTGGAGTGCCCACCTCGGAAAACGTCCTGCCGGAAGCCGTGGGCCGGATGTCCTATATCCATCCGCTCACCATGCTCCCGGAGGAGTGGTGGAAGCTGATCCAATCGGCTCAAACCAAACCCGATTGATCTTCGCCCATGGCAGAGAAACAAAACCTCCCGGTTTTCCCACCGTGGATATTTGCTGGTTTTGCGAAGACGAACTATTTAGAGCCTATCCCAAAAGGCCGGCCGCCTGTCCGATCCCCCAATACAGGTAAGTTTCAGGGGCTAAAATAAACCCCACCCATCTCGCGCCATGCCTGATTTTGGAATAGGCTCTTAGCCAAACGAAGCAAACCGCCTCTGCCACCCGGCAGAAGCGAAGGCGATAGGGAAATTCGCCCCCCCGGACAATCCCGGGGGACGTTCGGCCTTTGGGATCGGGGACGTCGGCGAGCCGGGGTTTTATTTTTGCTGAGCGATGAACTGACGGACGGCTTCCAGTTGCCCGGCCGAGCCCAGCATCTGGTTTTTATGGATGATGTAGCTGGCGTATTCTTTCATGAACACTTTGCCAGGGGTGCGGGGATCGAAATCCTCCGGTTTATCCCGGAAACTTTCCCGATAAACGGCGCACCAGACCAATCGGCCATCGGTGTCGATATTGATCTTGCAGACGCCGAACTTGGCCGCTTTCCGGTAATCCTCTTCCGGCACGCCACTGGCGCCCTTGAGCCGACCGCCGGCGGCATTGATCCGTTGCACCCATTCGATCGGCACACTGCTGGCCCCGTGCATGACCAAGGGATAGCCTTTGGGTAATCTCTGCTGAATTGCCTGGAGCACGTCCAACCGGACGCCTTGGGTGCCGCTGAACTTATAGGCGCCATGCGAGGTACCGATGGCCACGGCCAACGAATCGCAGCCGGTCCGTTCTACAAATTCAGCGGCCTGATCCGGATTGGTCAAGTGGACGCTGCCGACCACATCCTCTTCCACGCCGCCCAGTTGGCCCAGTTCGGCTTCCACGACGATTCCCTTGGCATGGGCACGCTCCACCACCCGGCGGGTGATCGCCACGTTTTCCTCAAAGGGCTTGTCCGATGCATCGATCATCACCGACGTATAAATGCCGCTCTGGATGGCGTCGTAGCAGACCTCTTCGGTGCCGTGGTCCAGATGCACCGCAAAGATCGCCTCGGGGAAAACCTCTTCGGCGGTGCGAATGATGGCCTCCAAGAACCGTTTATCCGTATAGCTCCGGGCGCCGCGGGAGATTTGCAGGATAAACGGGGCGGCCACCGCGGGATTGACCGGTTCGTCGTTTTTGTCGCGTTTGCCCAGATTGCCTCGAAACAGGCCAACGGCTTGTTCGAGGTTGTTGATGTTGTAGGCGCCTATAGCATAGTTGCCATAAGCATGGCGAAACAGATCGGTTGTCGTTACACGCATCGTTTGGGACTCCTAAAAAGAAGGGTTTAGAGGTTTGTCGTTTATTTTACCCTTTTTGATTTCGGCTGCCAAAGGACCCAGTAACAGGAAATTCTCCGCCGGGAAGAAAAGAGGTTGGGAAAGCGGTGGTTTTTGCCTCCTTGGCGCCAAGGAACGATTTTTGTGATTTGAATCAATTGACCCGTCGTTGTCAGCGAGATGCTGTAGCCCTCTATTAAAATATCTATTTTGGTATTAACAAGTTACCAAAAATTTTCTTTTTTGTAAATAGCCCCACTTAGGAGGTAGAGGAACCCCACCGGACTGCCGTCTCCCGGCACTTTCTTTCAAAAGGCTTCGGAGGGTCTTTCTCTGGGACCCGGGCGGCCTGAGGACGAGTCAATAGCCATTACGATACCGGAACTACGAACCAAATGGTATTTATAACTCCCAAACGTTCTTTGGGGGGATGCCGGTTCCGATACAGCCTCCTAACGCACCGCCCGGCAGCCGTTGCCCTGTTGGCCCGCCGGGAAGCCCCAGACCGGCCGCCGAATTGCCCCCCTACAGTAGAATTCCTTAGGTTTTAGGGATTTTATCTTATAGGGGAGATTCCGTCCTAGCATTTGCCGGGCTCCGCCAGGAGCCAGTCCGCTAAGGAGCTTTTCTGTCATGCCGGAGAGCAGTTTCTTTGACCCCAAGAACGTGGGCGAGGATATTTCGGAACCGGCCTTTTGCCGGAGGCTGGACACCGTTGCAGTGAGCCCGCCCCCGAAACTGCGTCAGATCCGGCTTCAGATTCAGGGAATGCATTGTGCCGGGTGTGTGGCCCGGGTGGAAAAACGATTACGGGCAGTGCCCGGCGTCGCAGAGGTAGAAATAAGTTTAGTGGACGGACATGCCCGAGTGCTCTGGGATACGTCCCAAAGCGCTCCGGAAGCATTGGCCGAGGCGGTCCAACAGTGCGGCTACCGCGCCCAGATTCTGCCGGACCAACTGGAGGCGCTTCGGCGGGCGTTTGCCCATCGGGAAATCCAGCAGGTGGCTTGGTGGCGACGGCGGTTTTGGCTGGCTTTGGTGCTCCTCGGGCCGGTGCTGGCCATCACCGTAGGGGCGGACTGGCTCGCCGGGTTCACCTGGGGCCAGTTCTCGCTGGACCGCCTAGCCGGCTGGTTGGCCTGGGTACTAGCCAGTTGTTTACAGGTCTATGTGGGCGGGCCGTATGTTTCGGCCAGTCTTCAGCAACTCCGCCGCCGTACGGTTACCATGGACAGCCTGGTGGCATTGGGTTCGACGGTGGCGTATGTGGCTGGCACGGTGGATTGGTGGGTTGGGCAACTAGGCGGTCCGGCACCGGCACCCGGCAGACCGGAACTGTCCCCCCCGCTTTCTCCGGCCCATCCTGGCTCAGACAGCCTTCTGGGCCATGGCCTGGGAATGCATTTTGCCGAAGCTGGCTTGATCCTTACCTTTGTTACCCTGGGCTACTGGCTGGAACACCGGGCCAAGGGCCGGGCCTCCCAGGCGCTGCGACGCCTGGTCGAATTGTCTCCGTTGGAGGCCACGCTGCTGCGGGAGGGGCAACCGGAGGTCGTCCCCTTGGAGGCGGTGCGCCCTGGCCAAACCATCCTCATCCGGCCCGGCGAAAAGATTCCCCTAGATGCACAGATGATCACTGGCATCTCCGCGGTGGACCAGTCCTGGCTGACCGGCGAACCTCTGCCCGTGCCCAAACAGCCGGGAGATATGCTCCTGGCGGGCACAATCAACGGTTCGGGGACGTTGACGGCTCGCGTGCTCCGGGCAGCAGGAGAGACCGCCTTAGCCCAAGTGATTGAACTGGTTCGTCATGCCCAGGAGTCCAAGCCGCCATTAAGCCGATTGGCCGACCGGGTAGTCGCCTGGTTTGTGCCGGCGGTGCTGGTCCTGGCGGTGGGGGTCTTTGCGGCCTGGGCCGCGGCGGGACATTGGACTATGGCCCTGCGGGCTACCGTGGCCGTGCTGGTGGCCGCCTGTCCATGTGCTCTCGGGCTGGCCACGCCCATGGCCGTGGTGATGGCCACGGGGCGGGCGGCGCAGCAGGGCATCTTGATCAAAGATGCCGCCGTGTTGGAAACGGTAGGCCGGGTGGATACCGTCGTGCTGGATAAGACGGGGACCCTGACGGAGGGCAAACCGCGGGTCGTGGCGTTGCAGCCCGCTCCTGGACTCTCGGAAGAGGAACTTTTGATCATTGCCTGTTCGGCCGCCCGCCTGAGCACTCATCCCCTGGCCCAAGCCCTGGCCGCCGAGGTCCAACAGCGTCACCTCCCCCTGCCCGCCACGTGGCAAACGCCGGAGATGAGCGAACTGCCCGGCCAGGGCATTCGAGCGGTGGTCGCTGGCCAACAGGTTCTCGTGGGCAACCGGCGTTTGCTGGCCGAGGCAGGCATCCGGTTGCCGGAGGAGTCGGAACTGCTCCTGCCGCCGCATGAAGACGCCCAGGGGGGCATAGTCGGTTTCAGGCCGGAGGGGCCGCCTAGGGAGGGACCGTCCCTGGCTTTCCCGTCGCACGGACCGGGTGTGCCGGCTCCCTCCGGAGCGGTTCCGGAAGCAGCCTGCCAGGATTCCGACATAGAGGCATCGTCCGACACGGCAGCGTGGGCAGGCGTTTCCATGCTCTGGGTGGCAGCAGACGGGCGATTCCTGGGACGAATTGCCCTGGCCGATCCCCTGTCCCAGACCAGCTACGAAGCCATCCGGCAACTGCAGGCCCTGGGTCTGGAAGTGCATCTGCTTTCGGGGGATCGGCGTGAAGTGGCTCAGGCGGTAGCCAACCGGTTGGGCATTGCCCATGTAACGGCGGAAGTCCTGCCGGAACAGAAACAGGCCCTCATTGCGCAGTTGCGCCAATCGGGCCGCGTGGTGATGATGGTGGGCGACGGGATCAACGATGCGCCGGCTTTGGCGGTCGCCGACCTGGGCATTGCGATTGGGGCGGGGGCGGATGTGGCTTTGGAAACCGCTCAGGTGGTGCTGGTGCGGAAGGATCTGCGGGATGTGGTCCGGCTGATTCAGTTGGGTCGGCAGACGGTGCGGATCATTCGGCAGAATCTGGCCTGGGCGTTTGGCTACAATGCGGCGCTGTTGCCGCTGGCGGCGGGGGTGTTAGTGCCATGGGGAGGGCCGCATGTCCCGCCGGCGGCCGCCGCTGCCGCTATGGCCGCCAGCGATATCTGCGTGGTAACCAATAGCCTTCGGCTCCGATAGAGTGGCCGGGTCGCATCCTCCCCGCCACCTGCTGCGGACGACTCCATTTTGGGTGCTCCGGAAAGAGAGTGTTTTCTTTGGGGGGCAGGGATGGTATGATCGAATTTGGAGGGAGTCCATCGTGGCTTTTCTACGTTGATGGTGTGTACTTGTCTATTCTTCTTGAACCCATCGAGGAGGTCGGTTATGGAAACGGCCAAGCAACTGTCGGTCTCGTTAGTCAACAAGCCTGGTCGTCTGGCGGCCATGCTCAATGCCCTGCACAAACAGAAAGTGGGCTTCCGAGCCTTGGTCGTCATGGATTCGGGCGATCGGGGAACCATCCGGTTCATCCCCGATAATTACGAGGCAGCCGTCCAAGTCCTGAAGGAAAATAACATCGCTTACGAAACCACGACCGTCCTGCTGGTCGAAATTCCTCCTCAGCAAGGGGCCTTCCGAAATATCTGCGAACGCCTGGCAGATAATCATTTGAACATCGACTATGCGTACTGCTCCTTCGCCCAACCAGGTAAATCGAAATGTGTGATGGCCGTCTTTAAGGTCAACAACCTGGCCAAGGCCCAACGGGTCCTCCAAGAAAACGGCGCCCAGGCCCATCGGGAAAAACTCGTCGGCCGTCGCCCCATCCACGCCCGATAAGCAATTCCATTCAAGAGATGATCCACCCCGGCCGAAACCGGGTAAGGGTCCAAGGCCACACCGGCGTAACATTTTAGCCGAACGAAGAAAATCCGCCTCTCCCCTGGCCGTCGAGACGCCAGCAGAGCCGCGACCGCAAAGGAGCGGCCCGCAGGCCGGCTGAGGGGGCAAACGCCTCTCCCCTGGCGGGAGAGGCCGGCTGAGGCGAAGCCGAAGCCGGCTGAGGGGGCAAACGCCTCTCCCCTGGCGGGAGAGGCCGGCTGAGGCGAAGCCGAAGCCGGGTGAGGGGGATTTAGGTGGCACAAAGCAGCCTGGATTCCTGCTTACCCAGGTATGACACATTGCCCCCTTACATTCGGCGAAAATGTTCCACACCGGCTTTTCTCAGGAATATCGGTTTTCCGCCGATCTTGTAGTACAAAGAATCCCTCTTTGGAGGGGTCCTCCTGCCGGATCGGTCCCAGGGAGGTCCGGAAGGCCCATGGCAGAGCATTTTGATTCAGCTAGTCTCCCCCCAGAAAATGGGGGGATTTCACCACCCGGCCGGCTGCCTCCAGGCGGACGGCGGTTTATCGGCGTCCATTTTGCCTGTTGTGGGGTTTACACCAGGATTTACATCAATCGGCAGCAAACGGCCTATGAAGGGCATTGTCCCCGGTGTTGTCGGCCGATCCGGATTCGGATCGGGCCGGAAGGAACCGATGCCCGGTTTTTTACTGCTTATTAGGGGCAGAAATCCCCTCCATAATAGGGGAACGGACAGGCGGTATTCTTCCCCTGCCCCTTTCTAATTTGACTGTATCCACCGGCCTGGCCCCTACAACTTGTAGGGGGAGATGTCGTGTTGAACCCCACAGATTGTGGGACTTAGTTCGGGTGGATCCAGTCAATCTAAAATGGTACGGGGATTTTAAAGCCGGGCCGGCTAATAGAGGGTTTTATCTTGATTTTCCTATATTTTCCATATTCTCCATTTTCTCTAATTTCCCGATAGTTCGGACCGGAACTTTGTATTGAGTTAAACCCCGCTTTTTGGTACTTTGGCACTCCTTTTTTGAAAGCCGGAAGGAGGCTTCTCCCGGCTCATGGGAGGAAAAGGTTCCGGCACTCCTCCCATCTCCTGGAAGAATACCCAGAATGGCTCATTTGATATTCCTCTTTCTGGGGGAACACTGAGGGATTGAGGTGCGGAGATGATGGATTACGAGGTGCAACGGTTTACCCGACACTGTGCTGCTACCGGCCGGGAACTGCAACCCGGTGAGACCTTTTATTCGGTCCTGGTGCCGGAGGGGGCCCAGATTCGGCGGTTGGACTATTCGGCAGAGGCCTGGCAGGGGCCGCCGCCGAAAGCCATCGGCTGGTGGAAATCCCAGGTGCCGGGCCAACATACCCCCCGCATCCATTGGGCGCCGAACGATGTCTTGCTGGACTACTTTGAACAATTGGAGGCAACCCCCACGGAGTGGGATAAACGCTATATCCTGGCCTTACTCCTGCTTCGACGCCGGGTGTTCCGGTTGGAGGAGAGCATTCAGAATGAGCAAGGCCAGGAAGTTTTGGTCCTGCAATGTCCCCGTCGGCACACGGAGTATCGGGTCGTGGTGAGGCCGCCCGAGCCACAACGCACCTTACAAATTCAAGAGGAGTTGATGGCTTTGCTGACCAGTGGGACCCTCCAGAGGTAAATCTAGGGCCTGGATGCAAAGAGGCGGGCAACTCCTGGATGGAAGGGACCTCCCCCAGCAGAGGACATCGCCGCGCAGAGCCCGACACACCGGGACCTCCTCCTGCAAGTCAGACCAATTCATTCCGATCGCTCCATCATGCGGATCGACCAGTGGAAAGGATTTCCTCCCATGGGACGCCCAGGAGCATGGAAGCTGGTGGTGGCCGCCGGATGGCTGGCCTTAAGCGGGGCCCAGTGTCATCGGACCTGGCTCAGCCCGCCGCCTGCCCTCCCGCCGACGGCCAGATTGGAACAAGTGGTCCAAACCGTCAATCAAAACAACCTCCAAATCCACTCGTTTTCCACGGCCCAGGCCGAGATGAGCTTTGAAGGGGTTTTGGGCACCTTGCGTGGTCCGTTGGCGTTTCAGCGGCCCAAACGCTTCCGGTTTCAAGGCGGCACGTTGGTTACCGGCCCGGAGGTCGATCTGGGCTCCAACGACGAACTGTTTTGGTTCTGGATGCGGCGAAGCCCGCAACGGGCGGTCTTCTATTGTCGGCACGATCGGTTCTATCAGAGTCCGCTTCGGCAGGTGCTGCCGATTGGTCCCGACGGGCTGGTGGAAGCCCTGGGAATCGAACCGTTGGACCCGGCCCTGCCGCATCAAGGGCCGTTTTCGACCAAATCCGGGGCCTTGGAAGTGCGCACCCTTCGGGAAACGCCCTCCGGCCCGATGACCAAGATCACCCTGATCGACCCTGTCCGAGGCGCTATTGCGGCCCAATATGTGTTCGATTCCCAAGGGCAGATGGTGGCCAGTTCGGTGGTGCAGGAATTCCGGCGGGACCCGTTAACCGGTCTGACCATGGCCCGAAAACTGGAGTTACAAGCCCCCCTGGCAGGATTCCGGATGAAGTTGGACCTAGGCACGGTGCAGATCAATCGGTTGCCTGGCCAACCGGAAACGCTGTGGACCCTGCCCCGGTATGAAGATTATCCTTGGGTGGATTTGAGCGAGCCGCTGCCTGCCGGAACCCTCTCTTATGGGGGGAAATAGGAACCCTCCATGGGGTTCTCCACTTCCCAACATCGGATAAATATTTTCTCTAACCTATTGATATTCAATAAGTTACGATTTTCTGAGGTCTCAACAATCGCCCTTCCTAACTTCTTGCTGTCCAACAAGGGAGAACTTATTGGGGAAAGTGCTGGCTGCTCCGACGCCGAGACGAACCGCAAGCTAGCTCTCTGCCCAGAGAATGCTCCGGCCCCCTTGGCCACCCGCCGCAAACCGGATACATTGATTAGGTTCTGCTGAGAAAAAAACTGTCCCGAAATGGGTAGTCGTTCGGCGGCCCGAACCGTTTCCAACCCTTTCCGGGTTACCCAAAAGCCCGTTGTATTAGCTTAACTGTATCCACCGGGAACAACGACCACAATTTGTGGGTTCGACCCGATTTTTAGCCCCTCCATCTGGTAGAGGGCCGGGCGGGTAGATACAGTCAAATTAGGGTTCTGGCGGCTTGGGGGGCTGCCGGGTGATCATACGTCCGGGTAAAACGGGACAGCCCGGGAGAATGCCATTATTTCCAAAGGGGAAAGTACCCATGTCGAAACGCGTGTTTAACTTTTCACCTGGACCGGCTATGTTGCCCTTGCCGGCGCTGGAAGAAGCCCAACGGGATCTTTTGGCCCTGCCTGGCGTGGGAATGTCGATCCTGGAAATCAGCCATCGTTCGGCCAAATTTTTGGAGATCATCGAAGCCGCCGAGGCGAACCTTCGCAAACTCCTCCAGATTCCGGAGGATTACCATGTGCTGTTTTTGCAAGGCGGTGCGCGATTGCAGTTTGCCATGGTGGCCATGAACCTGCTGCGAGGCACCGGCCGAGCCGCTGACTACATCCTCACCGGCACGTGGGCCAAAACCGCCATGACGGAAGCCAAAACCCAAGGCGGTATCCGGATCGCCTGGGATGGGGCCAACCTGAACTACACCCGCATGCCCCGCCAAGAGGAGCTGCATCTAGATCCCCAGGCGGTCTATGTGCACATGACTTCGAACGAAACGATTCAGGGGATTCAGTTTCCCACGGAGCCGGACCCCGGCCCGGTACCCCTGGTCTGCGATGCTTCGAGCGACTTTTTGTGCCGACCGTTAGACATCCGGAAATACGGCATTCTTTATGCCTGTGCGCAGAAGAACGCTGGGCCGGCTGGGGTGACCATCGTGATCATCCGAAAGGATTTGGCCGACCGCTCCCCGGCTGATCTGCCCTCCATGCTCAGCTACAAGGTCCTGGCCGAGGCCAAATCCTTGCACAATACCCCGCCGTGTTTTTGCGTATATATGGTAAAATTAGTTACCGATTGGCTTTTGAACACCATTGGTGGATTGGAGAAGATGGAGGCCATCAATCGCCAAAAAGCGGCCATGCTCTATGAGGCGATCGACCGATGCAACGGGTTCTACCAGGGCCATGCCGCCCCTGAAAGCCGATCCATCATGAACGTTACCTTCCGTTTGCCCACGGCCGAATTGGAAGCGGCGTTCCTCCAAGAGGCGAAAAAACGGGACCTGGTGGAATTGAAAGGGCATCGGTCGGTGGGCGGTTGCCGAGCCTCCATCTACAACGCCATGCCCATCGAAGGCGTCCAACGACTTCGAGATTTTATGCTTGAATTTTACGAAACTCACGGCCGGCATACCGCCTAACCCACCCAATACTTCCCCAAACCCATGGATTGAGCGAATTGGTGGGCAGATGTTCCATTACCCAGTTCCCGGGGAGGAGTATTCATGAATCGCCGTCAGTTTTTGGTCACCGGCGCTACGACCCTAGCCGCCGGTCCTGCCATGGGCGCTTGGGCAGCGGAGTCCTCGCCGGAGGTGTTGGCCGGTTTTGAAGACCCGGCGCCCAGCCCGCTGGAGATCAAACTCCAGGTCAAACCGGTGATGTTCAACCTGGTGCACTCCTGCCTGTGGGAAGGGCCGTGCCGATGGCGCGGCATTCCGCCGGCCGACGAGCGCCGATTGGCCGAGGAAAGTTTCGCCCGGTGGTCCAAACAACTCCAACAGCAGGGCCTGGGCCGACGGGAAGATGTCCACCTGTTGGAACCGGCCCATCTTATTTTCGGCGAAAATTTCCGCATCCGGCCGGAAGAAATGAACAAACTGGCCGCCGACGCCGCCCAAACGGACGCCTATTTTTTGTATCCAGCCGGTTCGTCCGTTTGCGGCTACGAGGTAGCCAACCGGTTCCAAAAGCCGATCTTGCTCCGGGGGTTGGGCTGCCGCAATGTGGATATCGCCGCCTATGTCCGGGCCAAAGGTTTGGAAGCCTATGTGGCGGCCCAGGACGCCGAACTGGCGGAAATCCTTTCCCTACTTCGGGCCAGGAAGATTTTCCAGCAGACCCGGGTGCTTTTGCCGACCGATAGGGGCCTGCCGGCCGTCTGTTCCTGCGGCAGCATCTGGGACCTGGCCGACCTGGAAAAACGCCTGAAAGTGGCCGTGGTAACCATTTCTTACAAGGAGCTGGCCGAGGCGATGGCGCAGGTGTTGGCCGATCCGGCAGCCTCCCAACAGGCCGAACAAGCCGCCGATCACCTTCTCAAAAACGCCCATCGCTCCTTCATCGAGAAACAATATGTCGTCCGGAGTATGCAATTTTACAAGGCCGTGCTGAACCTGATGCGCCGGCACCGGTGCAATGCGTTTACCATCGAATGTTTCGAGTTCTGCTCCAGCCGACTCCCGGCCCAATGGAACATCACCCCCTGCCTGATCCATGCCCTGTTGAGGAACCGGTCGTTTGCCTCTTCCTGCGAGGCGGATTTGGGCTCACTATTGGCCATCCGGATGCTCATGTCGGTGGCCAACAAATCCTGCCATCAGGGCAATTCCGACCCCGGCCCGGACGGCACGTTTACCATCAACCACAGCTCCTCCAGCATGAAGATGGCCGGGTTCGACCAGCCGGATACCCCCTATCAATTGGGCCGATTCGTCAGCGGCGGCTGGGGAACCAAAGTGGCCCTGAACTTCCTGCAGATCGCCGAAAGCATGAAACCGCCCGAAAAAACGGTTACCGTCGCCCGGGTCCATCCGTTGGCCAAGAAACTGCTGGTGCTTCGGGGGACCTTGGTCGGATGTAGCGGATGGGATCAAGACCTGATCGGATGTTCCGTAGTGGCGGTGATCCGGCCGCCCGAAGGACGGACCGACGAATTCCTCAAAAAACGTCTCGAGTACGGCAATCACCTCCAGTGGGTCTATGGCGACTACACCCGCCAGTTGACGCAACTGGGCCAGATGCTCGGCCTGGAAGTGGAAGTGATCGCCTGAGAGAATCGCCGGTCTGGGCAAGGGTTCCGGTAATATTTTAGCCAAATGGAAGGCTATGTGTCATTCCTGCGGAAGCAGGAATCCAGCCTTATCCCCGTTCAGTCGCGAACCCAGACAAGAGGGGAACTTCTCCTACTTGCTGGATTCCCGCTTTCGCGGGAATGACACAGTGGTTTTAGGCAGCCCGGGCAGAGTCGCTTCATTCGGATAACGTGTTAGTGGTTCGGTAGTTACGGCTGGACCTGTTCCCAGGGGAAGAAGCGGCGGCCGGTGCTCTGCTGGAGCCGATCCCGAACCGGACTGAACGGTCGAACCCGCACACAGCCCGCGGTGGCCGAAAAACTGCCCTGTCCCGGCACGCTCAATTGGGCGCTTACCGCTCCATAACCGGCCAAATCCAAGTTCCATTCCGGATTGTTTTGGGCCGAGCCGAACGGCAGCCGATATTGGGCCGATCCGGTGGCCGGCGAAAAATCGTCCGGTCGGACCCGCTGGACCCACCGTTGCCGATGGCTTTTCTGATCCAAAGCGCCGGTTGCTCCCCGGGGCGGAATCACCAGGGTAACTTCCAGCATTCCGTGGACCGGTGTTGGTCGGCCAGTGGCGTCGCAAGGAGTAATTTCCACGACCAGGCCATCCGGCTCCGCGTCGGCGTCCCACTGTCCGAGCCAAGCGTCCAGAACCAAATAGGCTGTCCGCCTAGAAGCCGATTCCGAGAGAATATTTTCCCTCGTTTTGGGCTGGCCTCCTGCATCCGGGATCGGGCAACTGGGGGGCGGAGTCGGTCCCCCGGCGTCCTCGGTTTCCTCGGCGGCGGTTCCTTCCAAGATGATCCGGCCCGTAGATTTTGGCTCCGGTTTGCCGCCGGCGGCCTGCACCCTTTGAAGGAACTCTCGGAGCGAGGGTGGCAAGAGCTGGATTTCCGTTTCGGAAAGTTGCAGGCCGGGTCTGGCGACGGCTGGGGCGGCAGACTCCTGCGTTGAAATTGCCTTCTCCAACAAGCCCTCCAAAAGCCGTTGTAAAAAGCTCGGCGGAATCGGCTGGCCCTCTAAGCGGATTTCCGCCACTTGGTCCCAGCCAATCGGGCGAATGATGTGCAACGTATCCGATCCGGTGCGGAGCCAAAGTTCTTGCCCGGTGGTTCGGAGGTCCAGATGGCCCGCCAACGCGTGTCCGCTTCGCAGACGGACCCACACCGGTGCGGAATCTTTCGGTCGTCCGGTCTGGGAAGGTGAGGCCGCCTGCTGGTTCGTTTGCCCTGCAGGGCACAGGCCAGGTTCCGAAAGAGGCGGCGGAACCGCTGACTGTTCGGCCCAGGCCGAAACGGAAATCCCCCAAACCAAACCCCACCCTAGCAGCCAGCCTCGCATCGCTCTGCCTACAGCACTCGGCCCCCATCGACTGGAAAAAGTCGGTCGGCCCGTCGGCGCCCAAAGGTTCCTACCGTCGGCTAGAAAAAGATGGAACAGACCGTTCGGACGCCCCGGCATGGCAACTTCCCTTCTCGCAGCAGATGGCCTGAAATCGCTTTTTCTCTTAACGGACCAACCGGAGCGAAAATCTCCGTGCTTGGCCGCCGCAGGAAACAGGCCGCACCATGTTCGACTTTTAGAGGTTTGACGTTGCTTCGGTACCCCGCCAAGGCGAGGACTTCTCCCGCTCCTGTGCTGGGGGCAATCCCTGTACCGTCTTGGGACGCAGTACGCCGAAACCGCCATAACTTCTTGCTGCTTTTGGAGTTACATTGCATCCTCGTCCTTAGATTTTGCCCCATGGCAAAGCGGTGTGCAGGTTTGCGGCGACAGGATGTTGCCAAAAGACAACATGGTCCTGGAATGCTACAGGCAGCCTCGGGCCCAAACACCAGGGAATTCGGTGTCTTTACGATTGGCGAAGCTCCATATACCTTCCCCGCCTCCGGGCGGAGTTTCGAGGGCTCTGCCCGGGTGGCAGTAGCGATAGGCCCAGCCGCCTTTCCGCCGGAAGAAAAGGTAGATTTGAGAAAAAGGGAACTGGGAATATCCCGACTGCGTCAGAACAGAAAGGAGCTGGTATGTGCCGGGCGCATGCCTTGAGGATGGGTAGGGGTTGGTATTCGACGATGGGGATCGCCTGGCTGTTGGGCATGGTGATCCTACTGGTTTGGGCCAGCCCGGTTCACGGAGAGTCGGCCAACAACCGGACAGCCCGTTCGGCCAGCGCCCGTGCAGGCGATTCAGGTGGTCCACGGGCGGGGGCTTCGGTGGAGTCCCCCACAGGCTCTGCCGCCACTCCCGGCGGGGGGGCATCCGCCGGCGTCCGGCCAGATTTTTCGGTCGCTGCACGGGGAGGCTCTTCGGCGGGGACCTCTCCGGGCGGTGCTTCGGTAGGGCAAATCCCCTCCGATCCAGGACGACACCCCCAAACCGGGTTTTGGCCTATTGGTTCCAGCGGGGTTCCGACGCCTCCTGCGGCCGCGTCGCCAATGGCTCTACCTCCTGGGACCACGAACCCCGGCGATGGCGGGATTTCTCTCCAGCAGCAGTCCAGTCCCCCGGAACCATCCGATAAAAGCAGCCCGCCGGCTGTCCCGTCGGGTTCCGGCACTTCGGTTTTGCCCCGCATTGCTTCGCCGCCGAGTGGGTCCAACCCGCTGCCCAGCGAACCGGCCGCTTCCGGCAAAACGGACGGCCCCCACGGAACCGGGCTACCCTCTCGGCCCGCTCGGCTTCGCGAAGGAAGCCGAATTTCCCAGCAAAAAGGCACCTTCACGATCACCGGCGATAGAGTGGTCTTTTCTACACTTAACGGCGACCTGCCGAAAATGGTCGTCCTGGAGAACCTGAGTCTGCAGCGGGTCCTCCAGAATATCCAAGGCAGCCCGGAACAGGAAATCTGGTTGGTTACCGGCCGGGTGACCGAGTTCCAGGGGACCAATTATCTCTTGCTAGAACGGGCTACCCGCATCGACGAAGCCGATCTGGAACAGAGTTCCCTTGCACCCTCAGCTTGGATTTCCCAACCTGCTGTTCCCCCTGCTTCGGACAAATCGGCCACTGCCGCTGCGCCCTCCGCTCCGGCCGCAGAGGTTGTCCAACCGAAGCCGCCGTCCATGCCTTCGGCGGCCCAACCTCCCCTAAAACCGACTTCCGCCGCCGGTACGCCGCCCCGCTAAACCGCCGGATTCCCCTGAAGGAATGAACCACGAAAGCCCTGGGGGGACATGCGGGATTCTATAAACCGCTAACCCGCCGGGTTCCCGTGAAGGGATGCCACCCTTCCAGCACAATCCGAAGAAGGTTTCTACCGGAGGCTCGGCCAGACGGGTTTTCCTTGGGCCTGCAAGCCGGGCTCTTCATAAGCGCCCAGGAATTCGGAGTTACAATCCAGCCAAAGGGTGATTCGTCGCATCTCTTCGGCCGACAGTTTCACCCCGTAGTGGGTCTGTTGCAGATAGGGCCACAAGGCCGAGGCCCGAGCGCCGAACTGCCCGGCCCGAGACCGGCTTCCCCCGTGCTGAGGATCGGCCATCGAACCGTTGCTCACATGGTAGTAGAAACCATAGCGACCGGCCAAATTGTTGTAGGAGCGGGTAAATCCGTTCCGGTCCAATGACCCGCTCAAATCCAGGGCTTTTTTCGCCTGGTGGCAGCCGGCGCAATGCCGGTCCAGGACCGGTTGCACCAGCCGAACGTAGTTGAACGGTTTGGCGCCGTCCGGTTCCGGTTGGAGCACCGAAGGCGGCCGTTGCAATGCCAGGGGCGGTTTGCGGATGCTGGGCGCACGGTGTTTCGGCTCATGGCAGCCCTGGCAGACCAGCCGTTCCCCCGGGTGCAAATAGGTTGCCGATCGCATCGACTGAATGGCCAATCCTTGCTCGTCTAAGGCTTGGAAATATATAGGGGCCGAGTGCGGCACCAGAAAATAGGCGCTGCCGTCTTCTTCCACCGGAACCGTGCCCAAAACCATCCGGGCGTTCGTCTGATTGGCGACTCCGATCCGCGGCACGTTGGGCGGCGGCGTGGATTTCGGCAAAACCTGAATCACCCGAAGCGCCCGGATTTTGACGCCCTCCGGCCAAGCAAAATCGCTGTCATACATGTTCATCACCGCGACTTCCGCCATAGCTCCGGCAGAATCTTCCTTCGCACTGTTTGCTTGGCCCTCTGCAGAGATGCCACTTCGTTGCCCGCTTCCCAGGGCCTCCGGTGAACGCTGGCAGAAAGAGGCCCCGGAAACCGACCGTTTTTCAACCGCCTCGCTGGGGCAAGCTCTCTGGGCTGCCTGGCTGGGAAGGGTCGAAGAGGCCATGGAAACTGACCGGTGTTCACCCCCAGAATCCGTGGATCGGACGCTTTGGCGGGTCTGATCCGGGATCACCGGCGCACAGGGCCGGGCTGCCAGCGGCATCGGACTTGCGCACGAAATGGCCGGGTCCCGGTAAATCAACTCCTTATTCCCATATCGGTCGATCCAATAAATCCCTCGGTTCTTGGCCGCCGGGTCATAGACACACAAATAGTCCTCTTCACTCAGCGGCCAGGGAGTGCCGTAGACCATAGCAGGTCGAATCGGTCGGGCTTCCGCCTCCGGGAAGGGGACTTCCGGCGTAAGCCGCTCCAATTGACTCATCAGCCCGTCGTCTTCCCGCCGCTGATCCACCAGCACCAGCGAGCCGAACGCATGGCCATGATGGGCGCCCGTAACGGCCACGAACTTGTGCGAGCCGGGCACAGCCCGGATGTCCATCTCCATCCAAGGCCGTCCTTCCCGCCGCACCGGATAATTGCCATGATAACTGCGTGGATCTCTTCCATCCGGAAAACAGAGCCAAATATGATGAGCAACATTCGTATCTCGATCAACATAATCCCATCGTGTATAAACAATCATGCCGTCGTGAGTAACACTCGGCTGCCACTCGTGGGTCTCGTGGAAGCTGAGAGGCACGATGTCCGAGCCGTCCGGCTTCATGGAAAACAGGGTATAAACCGGACAGTGTCGGCCGCATCGCAGGTAGCCGCCCCGCCGCGTGGACACAAACACAATCCGGCCATTAGGCAAAAAACAGGGGTCGAAATCATCCTCAGGGCCGTCGGTCAGTTGCCGAAGGCCGCTGCCGTCGGCATTGCAACGGAAAATGTGGTAACTGATCTCCGGCCCCCAGAGGTAACATTCCCGGCCCTTCGTGGTTTGGTAAGCGGAGGCCTGACTATAGGCGAACAAGATGGTCTGGCCGTCGTAGGAAACCTCCGGCGACAGGAACGAACCGCCCTGGAGCTTTTGGCCCTGGAGTCGGCCGTTTTCCACCAGGCTGTGTTCTAAAAGGTTTTTCAGCCGAGGCGACGGCCCGAACGGGTCCAGCAGCACGAACAATCCACCGCCCGGAACCGCGTTGCAGCCGTAAAACTGATCGCACATGTGGAAGACGCCGGCTGGATCATGTCGTTTGATAAATAAAAGTTTATCTATCTTCCGCAGCAGAGGGTGGGTCCAAGCCAGTTCCCGCAACATGCGTCGAGCTTCCAAATACAAGGCCCGCCGCTCAGCCGTCGAAGGCATCAGCGGCTGGGATTTTCGAACTGCTTCCATCGGGATCAGCCTGGCTCGGAGTTCCTCGAGCCTGCGGCGATGTCGATCCCGTTCTTGCGAACCGCCTTGCCCCTGAAGCCGATCACACAAACCCTCCGCCCGCTCCAATACATATCGAATATGGTCCAGGGAGAACTCTTCCAGGGGTTTTGGCCCGCTTTGGCCAGAATCGCCGGCCTGGCGAGGAAAAAGCGCCGCCCAGACGTTCCGCATCGTTTCCTCAGCCAGCCGGACGGATTTCCCCGGCTGGGGATACAGTTGAGCGATCTGTCCTCCGGTGCGGGCAAAAAGCCGATCCTGCTCGATCCAATCCGCCTCCACCAGCCGGGCCAGTTCCGCTGCCAGGGGGCCGGAGTGGTCCGAATCGCCAGACGGGGAGGATATGGTTATTTGTTCATCTTCCTTGTCCCCCGCCCAGGCGGACGGAGTCCACGGATCGGCTTGTGGAGAAGAACACGACGACTGCCCGATCCAGGCCGGCCCCTGGCCTGCCAACAACACGCAACCCGCTAAAACCGCGGCAAGCCCCCATCGGCGGTTGCTCCCAATGCCAAGCCCCCGTCGGATTTCACGCCCCATGTGAAGTCCCCATCGGCATGCGCTGCGAATAGTAAATCCCCATCGGGTTTCGCTCCACCTCCCTCGGAAGAACCATTCGACAAAAGGAACTGGCAAAAAATTTCGCATGTTGGCCCTCCTCGAATTTCCTAGGATAAACATGTTAGCCGAAGGAAGCAACCCGCCTTTGGCTTGGCCGTCTGAGAGCGAAGCAAAGCCGGCAGAAGTATCATTCCTGCGGGAACCCAGAGGGTGTCATTCCCACGCAAGCGGGAATCCAAAATTTCCGCCTCTCCCCCGGCCGTCGAGAGGTCGGCCCTATGTGTCATTCCTGCGCAAGCAGGAATCCAGGAAAAAACAACTGGATTCCCACTTTCGTGGGAATGACATAC
>Ga0209017_10000167_pt1 | contig 66747 bp, 45 predicted proteins | sample YNPBryunderm2012_FD_185812 | JGI IMG/M metagenome (GOLD analysis project Ga0209017, IMG submission 185812) | Anoxygenic and chlorotrophic microbial mat microbial communities from Yellowstone National Park, USA - YNP Bryant MS undermat 2012... ... | reverse complement strand
AGGGGACCCGAACTGTCATTCCTGCGCAAGCAGGAATCCAGGCCGCTTTGGGCCTGCTCCTGTGGGCCTGGGGGCCATCGGGAACTGTGGGATCCTTGCTGGATTCCCGCTTGCGCGGGAATGACACCCTGGGTTTGGTCCGCCAGGAGACTGGCAGGTTGCTACCTTCGGCTAAACTGTTACCGAATAGAGAAGCAAATAATCCCTTTGTCCAACCCAGCAGCATCCTCCGTACTACCTATCCCCAAATGCCGCCGCCTAAGCGGATCACTCAAAGAAAGGCGGTTTGCTTAGGCAGAGGAAGTCCAACGGGGCTTTCCCTAAGAGGCTGTTCCGAAAATCCGTTGTTCGCCGGGTGTTACCACCAACCGGCGGCCTCCAGACTGCCAAAACCTCCAATAAAACGGGAGTATTTTGGTAAAGCTGAAGGGTTTGGAAATGGTTCGGGCCGCCGTCCGGCTCCCAATTTTGGGACAGCCTCTCCGCCTGATCTTTAGGATGGACTCTTACCGCCGATCGTAACCGAACGGGGATAGACAAAGCCCGAAGTGGTGGGTTACCGTGGTTCGTCCGGTTTGGGGCGGCGGTCGAAAAGATACTCCGGCAAACGAGTCTGCAATTCCGGCGTTTGCAGATAGAGACGCCAGCCGTGCCGGTTGCCTACAGAGCAGGTCACCCAAAGGACCTCGATTTTAGCGGAGGAAGAGACAAAACCAGGTCTGCTCGGAAGAGAATCGCCCCCTCGATCGTATCTGGAATCGATTTCTCTTTTTGGGGTAGCTCCATTTTTTAAGTCTGTTTGATCCGGTGGAACGATTCCTTCTTTGGGGCCGGGGCGATCTTTGGAGCCGGTTTCATCTGTAGGTTCGGAGGCCTCTGTTGGTTGGGAGGCATCCGTTGGGCCGGTTTTCTCTTGGGGGCCTGTGTGCTCTGTGGGAGGGGTTTGCTCGTGTAGGCTGGGGCCACCTTTTGGGCCGGCCCATCCTAATGCGGGACTGACCCAGGGTTCCAGATGGGGATACCACCGGAGGGCTGGGTCGGCCCGGTTGACCGTAACCAGCAGTTTCTCCAGTTGGGAGAGAGCTTGGTGATGGCGACCGCCGGGCAGAAGCCAATCGTTGCCGATGGCTGCCGCCACCAAAATGGCCCGAAACCGGGCGGGCGTCGGAGAACGATCCGTTCGGATAGCCTTTTCCGGGTCGGCGGGATTGCACAAGCCAGAGGATTCCGAAGCGGGAGACACCTCCGGCCGAACGGTTCGGCCCATCAGACGCCCGCCGCCTACCAGATGCAACGCCCCGGTAATCACCCGGGCGCCGAAACTATAGCCGACCAGCAAGATCGGCTCGGCACAGGCCATTTGCTCCAAATGGCGGGCCAACAGATAGGCTTCCACATCACTTCGGCCCGCTTTGAAGCGGAGGTCTGTCAGCAGGCGAGCTGACGTCCGCTCCGCCGGCCAGCACCAGACCAGGAGCCGAAACCGACGTTGCCCCGCTGCCTGCCAAAGCGGACGATAGATCGTCCAGGCTTGCTGGATGGCCGTGTCGGGCTGAGCCCAGTTGCCGTGGATATAGATCACCGTGGGCATCGGAGAGGCTAGGGAGGCAAAAAACGCTGCCTGGTCTGTTGCTTCCCATTCCGCAGAAGAAGCCAGCCACCAATATCGGATACGCCAGAGGGCCTCGGACAAATCGGTCTGCCAATCCGCCTGGTGAGTACTGATTAGCCAAACCTGAGTTTTTGCCTCGCCTTCCGGGTTCGGCCAGCCAACCCCCATCGCCCGATCTGGCATGTTCAGCAGGAGCACTGCCATCCCCATCCATAAGACGGCCTGTCTGAGAAACCGGAACAAGACGGCCTGTGTGAACTGGAAGGGGTGCTGTTGCGGTGCCCGCTGACGCCCTGCCATCGCCATCACCAGGACCGGTATCCGAATAGAGCGAAGGCATCGTCCGGTGGGAAACCTGAGAGTCGCTTGGTGCATGGAGGGTATTCCTGATGTCCCCACGATGCGGACTTTTCACCCCACTTGGCCGATCTTCGGCCGGCCGGGCCAGACGGATCGAATCCCTCATGCCCGGCTCACCCGGTAGAGGCTTCGACTCAACCGGCCTCAGCCGCCCGGGGAGAGGGTTTGGCCCCCTTGTATGTCATTCCCGCGAAAGCGGGAATCCGGGTGTTTTTCTGGGTTCCTGCTTGCGCAGGAATGACCCAGAGGGCCGGCCTCAGCCGCCCGGCGAGAGGCGACTTACACGATTCGGCTAAACTGCTACGTTCCTCCTTTGTTTGTCCAAGGGCTTCTTCTTACTGAATTGTAGCTTTTGATCAACTTTGAGGCGTTGGGGGAGATAGAAAAAGTGGCAAAAAATCATCTGTTGCGCTTGCACATCCGGTTTTATGGGGTAGAGTTGCTAGGCGACAATCTCTCGACCTTACGTGATTCCTATAGGAAGGGAGAAACAGAAGATGCGAAAAGTGCTGGTAGTGCTGCTTGTAGCGATGTTGACGATTCCGGCGGCCGGATGCCGACAGGGCCGACTGTTCCGGGGTGTTTGGTGGCGGCAGGAATGTGAACCGGTGATTGTCGATCCGTGTGCCCCGATGGTCGGAACTCAACTGATCACGCCGGCCCCAGCTACATGTTCCCCCTGTGCGTCGGCTCCAACGACGGTGGTGCCGTCCACCCCCACCGCCCCCGGCCCGGCCGGCTACGTAACACCCACTCCTTAGTGCCACAGCGGAACAGACGGGCAGACATCGTCCAGGGCCTGTCGGGTCTGTTTTGCCCGGAGATGGTCCAGGCGGAATGATAAAGTAGCTGGATTTCTTGGTCCCAGAGATAGTCCACAGCTTCGGATGGGGCAGCGCTTGGCTACTACCGGGTAACATTTTAGCCGAATGAAGGGGGCCGATGTGTCACTGCTGCGTAAGCAGCAGTCCTGGCTCTTTAGTACCTGCTAGAGTGTTGCTGCGGAACACCGGGGTAGCAGGGCAATAGGGAGTCGTCCTACGTTCTGGATTCCCGGTTGCGCGGGAATGGCACCTTGGGTTTAGCCCGCCTGGGGAATGGTAGGTTGCTCCATTCGGCTAAAATGTTACACTACCCGGAGAAGGGGCGGGAACCCGCCTGGGAAAGCCGACTTTGCTTCTACCGGAGCCCCGTCGGGGACCGTCCTAAAGTAGCCGGTCCGTTTCTCCGCGCGGAGCGGGCTATGGGGAACCGTTGCCGGAGACGGCGTGGCATCGGACGAAATGGCCGGGGGCGATTTCTTTCAGTTCAGGGGGAACTTTTTTACAGATATCCTCCCGCCGCCGACATAGCTCCGGCGCCAGGGGACAGCGGGGATGAAACCGGCAGCCGTCCGGCGGCCGGATCGGGCTGGGCACATCGCCGGGCAGTACTATGCGCTGCCGCTGTTTGCTGGGTGTCATGGTCGGAATGGCCGACAGCAACGCCTGCGTATAGGGATGCAGGGGATTTTGGTAAAGCTGGTGGGAGTCGGCCAGTTCGACGATCTGCCCCAAGTACATCACCGCCACCCGATCCGAAAGATACTGCACCACACAAAGATCATGCGAAATCAATAGATACGTTAGCCGAAACTGCTCCCGAAGCCGCACCAACAGGTTGATGATCTGCGATTGGATCGAGACATCCAGGGCGGAGATCGGTTCATCCAGGACCAGGAAACGGGGTTCCAGGACCAGCGCGCGAGCCAGTCCGATCCGTTGCCGTTGGCCGCCGGAGAATTCATGGGGATAGCGGTTCATGGCGGAGGCGTCTAGACCGACGGCTTCGAGAATCTCGCGGACCTTTTCTCGCCGCTGGTGTTTATCGGTCTGTTGATGGATGAGCAAGCCTTCTTCGATAATGGATTGGACGGTCATGCGGGGATTCAGGGAGCTGAACGGGTCCTGGAAGATAATCTGCATGTGGCGGCGGAGCACACGGAGCTGCTGGCCGCGGGCTTGGGTTACATCCTGGCCTTCGAACAGGATTCGTCCTGCGGTCGGCTCGAGCAGGCGGACCACCGTTCGGCCCAGCGTGGTTTTGCCGCAGCCGGACTCCCCGACCAAACCGAGCGTTTGGCCCGGCCAGATGGTAAAACTGACATCCTCTACCGCCCTTACATAGCCCACCGTCCGAGAAAAAAGGCCTCGACGCACGGGAAACCACTTCCGCAACTGTTCTACCTGCACCAGCGGCGCAGGCTGGGTGGTCTGCAGCGCTGAGCCTGGCTCTGCCGCCTGGTTTTTCTCAGTCCTCGGTAACATGGCAGCCATAACGGTTCCTCTTTTCCCGGAGCCAACGCAGAAGGTGTGAATTTTTCGTAACATTTTAGCCGAATGGACGGCCACGATGTGTCACTGCTGCGCAAGCAGGAATCCAGGCTTTGCGCCTGCTCCTGTGTTCTTACGGGACAAGCGGGAACTCTTGGATACTTTCTGGATTCCCGCTTTCGGGGGAATGACACGCTCGCCCCGCCAGCTTCGGTTAGCCGGGCTCTCGCCAGCCAGGGCAGCGGCGATTTGCTTCCTTCGGCTAAAGTGTTGCCAATTTTTCTTTTTTGAGTTCGGGGGGCGTGGGCAGGTCCAATTGGCCGGCAAAATGGCATCGGGCCCAATGCCCCGGTTCGATCGGCCGAAGTTCCGGTTCTTGGCTGGTGCAGACCGGCTGGCAAAACGGACAACGGGGATGGAACTTGCAGCCGGCGGGAAAATGCTTCGGGTCCGGCACGCTGCCCGGGATATTCATCAGGGGCTTATCTTTGGGAGCGCCCAAGGCAGGACGGGAACAAAACAACATATATGTGTATGGATGCATCGGTCTGCGGAAGACCGGCTCGATCGGCCCGTATTCCACAATCTTCGACGCATACATCACCGCCACCTCGTCGGCCATTTCCGCCACAATGCCCAGATCATGGGTAATCAGCAGGATGGCCAACTGCTGCTCCGCCTGCAACTGCCGAAGCAAATCCAAAATCTGGGCCTGGATGGTAACATCCAAGGCGGTAGTTGGTTCGTCGGCAATCAGCAGTTTGGGATTACACGACAGGGCCATGGCGATCATGGCCCGCTGCCGCATGCCGCCGGAAAATTGATGCGGATATTCCCCAAGCCGACGCTCCGGTTCCGGAATGCCCACCTGACGGAGCATCTGGACGGCCAGGTCGCGGGCCTCCTCGGCACCCAGGCCCCGATGAAGCCGAATCGCCTCCATGATCTGATTGCCGATGGTAAACACCGGGTTCAGGGAGGTCATCGGCTCCTGGAAGATCATGGCAATCCGTCCGCCTCGTATCCGGCGCATTTGCGCCTCCGAGAGTTGGAGGAGGTCTTGGGTCTGGCCGTCGGCGGAAAACAGAATTCGGCCGCCGGCAATCCGCCCCGGCCGGGCCACCAACCGCATGATCGACAACGCCGTAACCGATTTCCCACAGCCGGATTCCCCCACCAAACCCAGCGTCTTCCCCTCGGAAATCGAAAAACTCACATCATCCACGGCCCGGACCAAACCCTCGTCCGTATCGAAATAGGTCTTCAAATGCTGCACTTCTAATAGGGCCATGCTTATCCCTTAGTCCGGTGGCTACCAATACGCCGGCGTCCGTTGGGTCCTGAGCGGCAAAACGGGCCGACAAAGCGGACCGGTTCTGGCCGATTTGGGCTTATCCGAGCGTCGATCCAGCCAGCCTCTGGCTCGCCCACGCCCCCACCGGGCTTCCCAGACCGTCCAAAGACTTTTAGAATACTGCCCATATCCACGTTCGCACGGACTGAGGGGTTCCCGGGATTCCGGGCCTTCCCGCCCTCGGAGGGTGCTGGGCACACCCCGCGGCACTCCGCCGGCGACGGCGCCTCAGGGAACCTCGAACCCAAGTCGGCCGAAAACCCCAATCTTTCCTTTGAACTTCCGTACCCTTTTAGCCGAATGAAAAAACCCTTGGTGAAATCTGCTCCGAAAGTCCGGTCCCTTGGAGGTGTCTGCCTTGGATCACTGGTTTTGCGGGCCTGCCACGCAGGCCCATCTATTCGGGTAACTTGACGGTATCCCCCCGGAACGATGACCACAATCTGTGGTATTCGATCCGATTCTTAGCCCCTACAACTGGTAGGGGCCGGACCGGGGAGATACAGGCAAACTAAAATGTGACGAACTTCCTATTCGGGAAGATTTTCTATTGTATCCGGGAAGACCGCCGATGAACAATGCCAACCTTGCACCGACTGACCGGTCCCCACCGCCGGGGCCGACGCTTTTGGGCCATCCGCCGGGACTTTTTACCCTGTTTTTCGCGGAAATGTGGGAACGCTTCTCTTTTTACGGGATGCGTGCCCTGCTGACCTTTTACATGATCAAAGGGTTTCTGAAATACTCGGACGCCGAGGCCTATGCGGTTTATGGAGCTTATACGGCGCTTGTTTATACGGCCCCGCTCGTGGGCGGCATTTTGGCCGATCAGCTCTTCGGCCCTCGCCGGGCGGTCATCCTAGGTGGGCTGCTCATGGCCGCCGGACACCTGTTGATGACCGTCCAACATGAGGTCGCCTTTTTCACCGCCCTGGCCCTGTTGATTGCCGGCAACGGCTTTTTCAAACCGAATATTTCGACCATCGTCGGCAGCCTGTACGGCAACCAGGGCGGCAAAAAAGACGCCGGGTTTACCATCTTCTATATGGGCATCAACCTGGGGGCGGCCATGGCGCCGATTTTGTGCGGCTATGTGGGGGAAACCTACGGCTGGCATTATGGATTTGGGTTGGCCACGGCGGGGATGCTGATCGGCGTGGCCATCTTTGCCGCCCCGAATCGACTCACCCAGATTCTCATCCTGGTAGGCGGACTGGCCACCGCCGCTGCCATGCCCTGGTTGCAGGATAGTCTGTTGCAACTGGGGGTTCGGCTGTTTTTGTCGGCTTCGCTGTTGCTTTCGGCGGGGGTGGCCGTGGTGGCTTTGGGACGGGGTGGACTGCCTAAACAAGCCGGTGCCCCGCCCGCCGATCCGCCGCTGGCCCGGATGCTGGGCGGCCCCCAGATCGCCTATCTGGTGGTGTATGCGGGGGTTGCGTTGGCCATTCCGTTGGCCGCCCTGGCCGTCCGGCAAAGCCAATGGGCCGGTTGGGCCTTGGCCGTGGCCACCGTGGCTGCCTTGGTCTATATCCTGGCGGAGGCTGCCTTCCGCTCCACGCCCACCCAGCGCCGCCATATCGGCGTGATCCTGGTCCTGATGTTCTTCTCTTTTATTTTCTGGGCCTTTTTCGAGCAGGCCGGCAGCTCCCTGAATAACTTCACCGATCGGAATGTGGATCGGGTCTTCCAGAGCGGCTGCGTGCAGGCCGACCAGGTGGGCCAAACCCTTCGGTTTCGGGTGCTGGCCCGGCCTGCCGACCAGCAACTGGTCGATCTGCCGCTGCTTTCTCAGGAACAGCTCGGCTATCCCCTCCAGGGCAAGCCGTTTACCATGAGCGACCTTGTCCGGCTTCGAGAACAGGCCGCCCAACAGCCCACGAATCCCCAAGCCCAGGTGCTCGATTGGCCGATCCGCCAGGAGCATATCGGCATGGGCATTGCCGACTCGGAAATCCCGGCCTCCGAGTTCCAGGCGGTTAACCCGGTGTTTATATTGCTTTTCGGCTTGGCATTTAGTGCGCTATGGGGATTTTTAAGCGCCCGGGGCTGGGAGCCGAGCACACCGGTTAAGTTCGCTCTGGGCCTGGTGCAATTGGGCCTGGGCTTTGGCGTGCTTTGGTACGGCGCCCAACAGGCCGACCAGCGGGGCATGGTCGGCCTGGGCTGGCTGGTCCTGGGGTATCTGCTCCATACGACAGGCGAACTGTGCCTGTCGCCGGTGGGGCTGTCGATGGTAACCAAACTTTCCCCGGCCCGGATCGTCAGCACCATGATGGGCGCTTGGTTTTTGGCCACCGCTGTGTCCCAATACGTGGCCGGGCAGATTGCCGCCCTGACCGGCGTGCCGCAGTCGGAAGGGGCTACCGAAGCCCTCATTCCGCCGCCAACCGAAACCCTGGCCCTTTACGCCGACGTGTTCGGCCGGATCGCCCTCTGGGCCTTGGGCGCCGGAGCGGTCTGCTGGCTGCTCGCCCCGCTGCTTGTGCGCTGGATGCAGGAGAACGAATCCAAGCAGCCATAAAACCGCCCCAGATCGTGGAAATCGGTGTTCTCTTACCGAGTTGGCGTTTTCCTTTTGGACCGGGATGTTCCCCCCTTCTTACCGAAGGTCCCAGAATCGGAGAATTCTTCTGGTTGGTCGTTTTCCTCGGCAGACTGTGAGACCAGCTTGGTCTATATGGTGATGCCCAATCTTCGGAGCATGTCAAACGTTGTGATACAGGAAATGCCAAACGCTTCGCACACGTCGGGGATTTTGATTTTCGTTTTGCTTGCAGACGAGGAGGTCTCCTGAGAGACCACGATACCGCCCTTGGCCAAGGCAAACGCCACCACCCAGGCATCCGCATTGTCTGCGCGGGCAAACTCCGCTTTTGCTTCGGATGTGTACTGAGGATGTGCGTAAGCCCATTGCATCACCCGCTGATAGGACTGCAGCACGTCGGGGTCATCCGTTTTTTGAAAGAGATCAGGAAATTGCGACGCCCATTTTTTAAGTTCGTCCTTTCCCCGATCGATCTCTTTTTTGACGCGGTCGATACTGATCAAAAGTTTCTTTTGGAAGAGTTTCGCCAAATGGGTCCAAAACGTGGGAACAAGATCAAATGCATAGTAGGATCGGGCTGCCTGGATAAAAACACTGGTGTCTAGGATAAAGACATCGGAATGGAGAAGTGAGTGTGGATTGGCCGTCGCCACGGTTATTTACCGTAAACGTAATTCACAAAGGCGTCAAATGTTTTTCCGTACATGCCGGTCATCCGATACGCTTCGTGATAAAGGAGTTGGCCCCCTTGGACGGCTCGAACGACTGTTTCCGCAAACCGTCTGCCTAAAGAGGCCAATTGGGTTGCATAGAAATTTCCTCCTGCTTTCTCTTTTGTGGAGGGGGGACCGCTGGCCTGGCGTTTTCGGTACTGTTCATAGAATCGCAGGAACTCAGGTTTTTGGATCAGCTCAAGGTCTAGGGCTCGCCGGGCCGCCACAATTTCGCTCACTTTGAAATGCCGAGCTAGAAATTGCAGTGGATTGGCTGTCCGTTGGGCTTCTCTCCACTGTTGACGCAACAGCCGGGCAGGAACCAAAAATTCGGCGGCTGCTAAATCGCACATTTTTTCGGTTTTGTCGTCTGCCGGTTGCAGCTCCCGTAAATCGAATGCCGCACTTTGGCCTACCCATAGATGCGCCAGTTCATGGGCTAACGTGAACATCTGAGCCGACTTGAAATCCGCAGCGTTAAGGAACACTAACGGCACATATTCATCCACTAAGACGAATCCCCGGAATTCCTTCGGATTCAAAGGCCGGTGTACATTACTGCCTACCATGCCGCTGCTGGCCACCACAATGCCCATCTGTTCGGCTCGTCGCCGCAGCGCCGCCAAAGCACCCGTCCAATTGGGGTACGAGGCCGCCCAGCTCTCCTCCAGGTGCAATGTTTGACGCATCTGCTGGGCAATCTCTTCCGGCGAAGGCGTCTCCCGCAACCTGCCTACAAACGGCAATCGCTCATAGCCCTGCTCGATCAAGTATTCTCGCATCCACGCCTGCCGCCGTTTCATTATCTGGATCAGTTCCAGCAGTTCCACACTCGCACGACTCAACCGCTCCTGCCGAACCGTGCGAAATAGAGGAATGGGCAATGTTTCCTCTGGAACTTCCGAAAGGAAAAAATAACCCAGAGGCGTCAACGTCGCTTGAGAAAACGCTTCCAGTTGCCGTAACGTAGGCCGACATCGCCCCTCCAGCCATTCGGGAAGCTTCGGAAACTGCCTGCGAATTTTTTCGGCTATTTCTGCCGAAGGGCCTAGGCGCTGCAACGCCCACTGAAGGACTCTGGGGCTGACGTTCACCTTCACCATCGGTCCATCCCACCCTGGAGAAACAGAAAACGAACTTGCTTCCTTTAAGCCTACTATCTGGGTATATCGGTCGTCAACTGCGCTGTCCACCAGCCAAGCCCATCGACGTGACTGTATCTACCGGAATCGGCTCCTAGCAATAGGAACTAAGCCTCAGCCCCAGCGCCCCAGCTTTGGTAATGATTGATCTGCGCAAATCGTCGAGACAGCCCACATCGCCTGTTTTCCATTACCGTGGGTGTCTTTAGGTTTTGCGGACATCCATAGAACCGACAGAGATAGTCAACCTATTGAGCTTCGCAAATCGTAGAGACACGCAATTCTCTGGTTTTTAGATACGTGGCGGTCCCTTGGTTTGGCCACGCTCAAGAAGCCCCACACACAAGCCGGTTTGGTAAGGCAAGAACGGTTTGGTAAGGTAAAAGCTTTGGCAGGAATACCAGCCGTATCCTCCGGCAGGGATTTGAGGAGGAGGACCGGTGACCTTCCGCCGATGGCCATAAATTTCTACAGTTTCAACAGTTACAAGTCGGCCTTTTCTTCTCCTCCCAATCGGAGAATTTCAATGCTAGAATTGTTCAACAGTAACATTTTAGCCGAATGTAGGGGCAATGTGTCATTCCTGGGCAAGCAGCAGTCCAGGCTGCTTTGTGCCGTCTTCAGTGCTCTTATGAGCCAGCGGCTTCAAGCCAACAGGCACTCCCCCTTTTTCTGGATTCCCACTTTCGTGGCAGTGACGCGCTGGGTTTGCCCTTCAGGAGAGAGGTGAGTTGCTCCATTCGGCTAAAGTGTTACGTTCAACAGGAGGTTTTTGGCGGCCTCCTAGGGCTTTCGGGACCGAAGGAAATCGATACGCAGCGGCAAGTCGGCAAGTGGGCATTGCAGGGGAATATCCAATGCCATCACGCAAACGCATTTTGGTTACCGGAGGGGCAGGGTTTTTGGGGTCCTATTTGTGCCAGTGCCTGGTCGAGCAGGGCCATGATGTCATCTGCCTGGACAATTTCTTTACCAGTCAAAAGTCAAACGTAGAACATCTGTTGGGCCGGTCCAATTTTGAGCTGATCCGGCATGACATCACCCTGCCGATCTATCTGGAAGTGGATGAGATTTACAACCTGGCTTGTCCGGCGGCGCCCGGCCATTATCAATATAACCCCATCAAAACGATGAAGACTTCCGTGTTGGGGGCGATTCATGTGTTGGGCATGGCGAAGCGGTGCCGGGCCAAAGTCCTGCAGGCTTCCACCAGCGAGGTCTATGGCGATCCCGAGGTGCATCCCCAGCCGGAAACCTACCGGGGCGCCGTCAACCCGATCGGCCCCCGAGCCTGCTACGACGAAGGCAAACGGGCTGCGGAAACTTTGTTCATGGATTACCACCGCATGCACGGCCTAAAGATTAAGATCGTCCGTATCTTCAACACCTACGGCCCCCGCATGCATCCGTTTGACGGCCGGGTGGTATCGAACTTCATCCGACAGGCCTTGCAGGGGGAACCGATCACCATCTTCGGCGACGGCAGCCAAACCCGCTCCTTCTGCTACCGGGACGATATGGTCGAAGGCCTGATCCGGATGATGGAAAGTCCGGATGACTTTATCGGCCCGGTCAACCTGGGCAATCCGGAGGAAATTTCGGTCCGCCAACTGGCCGAGCTGATTCTCGAATTGACCGGATCGAAATCGCCGATTGTCTATGGACCATTGCCGCCGGACGATCCGGTGCAGCGAAGGCCGGATATTACCTTGGCGCGAACACGGCTGGGCTGGAGTCCGAACACACCGCTTCGGGAAGGCCTCCGGCGGACTATCGAGTGGTTCCGGTCCATTCGGTTGAGCGATTACCGACCGCCGACCCCCAACTACGGCCCGCCCTGGGTTCCCCCTCGGTCCCAATAGTCGGCCCCAACAACCAGCCGACTTCTCCGTCCGGGAGAAAACTGCCGCGGTACCGGCGGCATTCCTGGCTCGGTAAAATCGAAGGCTATAACCAGCCGACTTCTCCCTCCGGCAGAACCCAGCCCAAACCCTGAGGGCAGAACCGGATCGGTGGTGAGTACTACAGCGCTAAGTTCCATGCAAAACCACAACTACGTTGAGGGATAGGAACCGGGGACACTCAACCGGTGGGAGGAAAATGGTAACTTGGCGCTGTAGTATGAGGCCCCGGCCGGTGTTATCGGAGGATCACCTCGCACTGAGGGAGGGCTTCCTTCAGCCGGGCCGCTCCTTCTTCGGTAACCCGGGTCAGGCTGACGTTGACCGAACGGAGTTGCTTCAGGGCCTTCAGTTGCAGGAGGCCTTCGTCAGTGATGTCGGCATTTTCTTTCAGGTCGATTTCTTGCAGTGTCGGTATCTGAGCCAAGTATTTCAGCCCGGTATCGTTGACGCCGGAAGCCTGCAGGCCCAGAATCTCCAGCTTCGGGAGCACCGTCAGATGCCGAAGCCCTTCGTTGGTGATTTTGGTATGCCAGAGGTTGAGCTTTTTCAGACTGGGCAATTTGCGAAGATGCAACAAGGCTTCGTCGGTAACAGGGGATTCGCTCAGGTCGAGACGCCAGAGGTCTTTGGCATCGGCCAGATAGGCGAGCCCTTTTCCAGTAATCGGCAAGCCGCGCAGGCCCAGTTGCTTGAGTTTAGGGAAGGCCCGGAGATGCTGTAGCCCTTCGTCGGTGATCCCGCTGCGCAGAAGGTTCAGGTCTTCCAGATTCCTCAAAGCGGTCAGTTGTCGGAGGCCTTCGTCGGTGATTCGGATGTCCTCCAGCGCCAAGCCGGTTAGCTTGGTCAATTGGGCAATGGTGGCCATGCCAGCATCATCCACCTGGCAGGCACGGAGTTTGAGGTCTTTGAGGGTGTTTTTCAGGGGCAAAAGGTGTTGGAGGCCTTTATTGCTAATTTGCACACATCCCCGAAGGTCTATAGCCCGAAGGTTGTTGAGGTTCTTTAGATGCGCCAAGCCTTCGTCGGTGAGATTATTGTACATCAGGACCAAGTGAGTCAAGTTGGGCAATTGGGCCAGGTGCGCCAAAGCGGCATCGGTCATCTTCGGCGTACGCCGCAGATTGAGCCGTTTGAGTTGCTGCAGTTGTACCAATTCCGCCACGCCAAGGTTGTCGATTTCGGTATTTTCTAGGGTGAGGTCCTCCAACTGATGGAGGGCCTGCAAATGTTTGATCCCGGCATTGGTGATGTTGGCACCCCAGAGCGCCAAGGAGCGCAAATCCCGAAGCCGAGCAATCAAGGCTAGGTCGTCGTCCGTAGTCCGACACAGAGCAAGATCCACCCTGACGATCCGGCCCTCCGCATCCTTCTCTACCCAACCCCCCAGGGCTTCGATCCGCTGCAAGACCGGTTGAAGGTCTGCATCTGCCGCTGCGGCCTCACCGGCCAGCCCTGGACCAGCCAGAGCTCCGAAACTCCATCCCGCCATTCCCAAAAGAAGCATCGTCTTCATCGTGCCCATCGAAACCTTTCCCATCGGATGTCTCCTCGTTGCCTGAACACTCCAAACTGCATGAACACTCCAAACCATGCGGCCTCACTGGAATGTTTTCGGATATCTCTATCACCTGGTACCTGCGAAAAATAGGGGCTTAGAGGCTATCCCGAAATGAGTACCCAGACGCCTCCAAACCGTTTGCCAACCCTTTCGGTTGACCAAAATGCCCGTTTGATGGGGTTTTTGGGGAGGATGGAGCCGTTGGTTATGGGTAATCCGGCTAAAAGCGGAATGCCGGGATAGCCTCTTAGCTACTACAGACCCAAACTCAAAATTTTAACCTTAGAGCGAAGGTTTTGCAAATTGCCAATCCATAAGAGTATTACCCTCAGATAGGCGGAAATACCGAATGAAGATGTACAAAAAATAGTACACCGGTCTTTGAGAGTCTACTGATAAAAGCTGAATTCCTAGGCGGCCTGTTTCTTTTGAGGTTTGGGTTTTTCGTCCTTTTCCGGCAGGCGGATCGGTTCTCGGGAGATTTCTCCGGGTTGGTCCCGGAGGTATTTGTCCAGGAAGGCATGGACCCGCCGGAAAATTTCAGGGCCGCCGAATCCATGCCCGGCGTTTTCCACCGGAATCAGGTAGGAGACGGCCCCGGCTTTTTTCATGGCTTCGTCCAGGAGGGTGGCTTGGCTAAAGGGGACGATCGGGTCTTTGGTCCCATGCATGGTCAGCACGGGCGGATCGTCTTTGGAGACATAGGTAAGGGGGGAGGCGGCTTTGAGGACGTCCTGCTTTTTGTCCGCATCGCCCCCGACCAATTTATTGAGCACCTCTTTTACCATCGGCGGCGCCGAAGGATCGTTCCAGGCGGCCACCAGATCGGTCGGGCCGAACCAATTGACGATACAGGCCACCCGGCTGGATTGACCGGGTGAGCCGCTTTGCCCCTCGAAATCCGCCTGGTCGGCGCTGAGACCAACCATGAGGGACAGATGACCACCTGCCGAGGCACCCCAGACCCCGATTTTCTCCGGATGAATATGATACTTTTTGGCATTGGCACGGAGCCAACGGATGGCTGCCTTGCAGTCGTGGATTTGGGCCGGCCACGCCGCTTCACCGGAAAGCCGATACCCAACCGATACACAAAAATACCCTTTTTCGGCCAACGGGGCCAAAAGCGGAAGCCCGTGTTGTTTATTCCCCCCGGCCCAGCCGCCCCCGTGAATAAACACCACCACCGGCATCGGCTCTTTCGGCACCTGCTTGGGCCGAACAATATCCAATAGCAACGTCCGATGCCCGACTGCCCCGTACGGCACATCCCGCTCGATCGTAATATGGGGGTTGATTTGGCCTGCCGCTTCCAGCCCAACAAAGCATACCCAAAATCCCCACCAGGCCAACATGAAACCATGCAAGACTACACGCCCGCTCCACCTGCTCCCATGGGAATCTCTCGCATGCATGACGATGTCTCCTTTACCACGAAGGCGAAACGGTCTGGATTTACAACGAAGGCGCAACGGTCTGGAAAATGGCCCCCACGGTTTCCCTGGGATGCCGATTCTCCCCCGTGAAAACCCTCTTTTCGGCGGATGCTCCTGTGGGTGTGGACATAGCCCGGTGTTCGTTGGCCGCCAGGAGTAGGAAAACCTCTTTGGGCCGGATGCACCTGCCGGTTTGGGCACCGCATGGAAAATTATCCCCAACCACACCGGCCATGTCCAGGAGGGGAGCCCAGCTTGTCCGGGAGGAAGCCCATAGGACTGCCTTCGAGCTTTCCTTCTCCTCGCTGAGACCCCTTCCCACGCTCCAAAACCAATCGCCTTGGAGGAATCGGCCTCTGGGCGATTACCCGAGATGAAAGACGCCGAGTCCAAGTCGGAGGGTTCTGGCCGGGGGAAAACATTTCCCATAAGATAATAGTTGTTCCAAGCCATTTCTTATATACAGTATCCCCAGGAAGTGAGTCGTTTTTCACGAGGAAAGGGGTACCCGGGGGGAATGGTTCGATGAGCGATCCGCAGCTTGGCGTAGCGATTCATGGGGCCGGTTGGGTCGCAGGCGCCCATGGGCAGAGTTGGCTCAAACAGCCCCAGGTCCGCATTGTGTCCATCAGTGATGTGGATCGGCAGCGGGCGGAACGATTGGCCGCCCAATTGGGCATCCAGTGCGCCATCCGGCAGACCTTGGAGGAGGTGTTGGGCGATCCGGCGGTGCAGATTGTGGATATATGTACCCCTAGTCATCTGCACGCCCCCCAGGCCATCCAGGCCGCCCAGGCCGGCAAACATATCCTGGTCGAAAAACCGATCGCTTTAACCCTCCAAGACCTTCGGCGTCTGGAAGAGGCGATCCAGCAGGCTGGGGTGAAAAGCCTGGCCAGTTTCGTCCTCCGGTGGAATCCGATGGTGCAGACGATCCATCGGCTGGTGCAGTCCGGGGCCATTGGCCGCATCTTTTACGCCGAGGCGGATTACTGGCATAATATCCCTTCGAGTCATCATGCCTGGCCGTTGCATAGCCGACGGGCCACGGCCGGCAGTGCCATGCTGCTGGCCGGGTGCCATGCCGTAGATATGGTGCGTTGGCTTTTGGCCGACCAGGCCGAAGAAGTCTCCGCCGTGGGCAATAACCCGTCCGCACGCTTTGAGTATCCGCCGAACGTGGTCGCCTGGATCCGGTTCCGGGGCGGGGCGGTGGCCAAAGTATCGGTCCTGCTGGATTGCCACATGCCCTATACCTTCCAGGTGGAATTGGCCGGCACCGAAGGCACCATCCGGCAAAACCGGATTTGGTCCGATCGGCTTTTTCCGGGGCAGACCGGCTGGACAACGGTGCCGACGGTGCTGCCCGATTCCGCCGATGTCCACCATCATCCCTTCGATGCGGAGATAGCCCATTTTGTCCGGTGTATTGTGGAGGACCGACAGAGCCACTGCACCATTGCCGACGCCGCCCGGAGCCACGAACTCTGCCTGGCCATCGACCGTTCTGTGGCCCAGGGTGGTCAACCGGTGCGATTGCCATTGGAATAGCCCTCCCCCGGATTGGTATAATTTTGAATAGTTTCACGTTAAGCAAAGGGTTCGGCCATGAAGCGAGCGGTTTTTTGGTGGGAGATTGGGCTGTGGGTAGGGGCGATGTTGGGGTGGTGGGGGACGGCCTGGGGGGCGGATGCGGCACCAACCCCTCCACCGCCGCCCAAGTGGAACTTTATTTTCTTTTTGATCGACGATCTGGGTTGGACCGATCTGGGCTGTTTCGGAAGCGATCTGTATCAGACGCCGGCAGTGGATCGGCTGGCCAGGGAGGGGATGCGATTTCGGTCGGCCTATTCGGCCTGCACGGTCTGTTCGCCGACGCGGGCGGCGGTTTTGACGGGCAAGTACCCGGCCCGGTTGCATCTGACGGATTGGATTCCGGGCCACGAGCGGCCCAACGCTCCGCTGCGGATCCCGGATTGGCGGAAGTTTTTGCCGCTGGAGGAACTTACCCTGGCCGAGGTACTCCGCTCGGCCGGGTATTTCACCGCCCATATTGGCAAATGGCATCTGGGACCGGAGGGTTTTTGGCCTACGGATCAAGGCTTTCTGGTCAATATTGCCGGTTGCCATCTCGGGCAGCCGCCCAGTTACTACTGGCCTTATCAGCGGGGCAAGCAGCGACTGCCAAACCTGGAACTGACGCCGGAGACGGAACAAATGTATCTGACGGATCGGCTGGGCCAGGAAGCCGTTCGCCTTATCCGAACCCATGCCCAGGAACCCTTCCTCCTCTATATCGCCACCTACCAGGTCCATACGCCTATCGAACCGAAAAAGGAATATGTTCCGAAATACGAGGCAGCCGTTCGGCCTGGCATGAAACATCGCAATCCGCAATATGCGGCCATGGTGCAGAGCATGGATGAACTGGTGGGCCGGGTCCTGGCCGTTTTGGACGAACAAAAACTTGCCGACCGAACGGTGATCTTTTTTACCAGCGATAACGGCGGCCTGACCCGGCTTGGCCGACAAGGCCCCAACCCGACCAATAACAGCCCCCTTCGCGAAGGAAAAGGCTCTCCGTATGAAGGAGGCGTTCGGGTGCCGCTGGTGGTGCGTTGGCCTGGGGTTATCCAGCCGGGCAGCACCTGTGACGAGCCGGTCATCAGCGTGGATTTTTTTCCGACGATCCTGGAAATTGCCGGGCTGGCCAAGCCGCCTGAAGCCGGCACGGTGGACGGAGTGAGTCTGGTGCCGGTGCTAAAAGACCCCAAGAGCCGTCTGCCCCGGGAGGCCATCTATTGGCATTATCCGCATTACCATCCGGGCGGAGCCACGCCCTACGGAGCGATTCGGGCCGGGGATTGGAAACTGATCGAATTCTACGAAGATATGCATGTAGAATTGTACAATCTCAAAGACGACCTCGGCGAAACGACCGATCTGGCCGGTAAAATGCCTCAACAAGCTGCCCGGCTTCGGCAGATGCTGCACCGGTGGCGGCAGAGCGTCGGCGCCCAGATGCCCCAGCCGAACCCCAATGGGGCCAAACCCTCCTCGGCTCCCTCTCTGCCAAGCAAGGAAAAAGTTCCCAAACCGTAATCTTTCAGCCGAATGGAGGCTCTCTTTCTCCCTCTCTCTATTGTGCGAGAGGGTTAGGGGGAGGGGGAAATCCTGGGAGGGCGGACGTCTCGTCCGCCTTCCTATGCGGGCCGAAGGCCCGCACTTCGCCTTCTTTTTTCCCCCTTACCCAGCCCACCTACGGTTGGCCGGCCTCTCGACGGCTAGGGCAGCGGCGGAAAGCCTGGACTGCTGCTTCCGCAGGAATGACACCTCGACCCCTGCATTCGGCTAAAATATTACCAACACCATAACGAGTTCCAGTAAACATTAGGTGTATGAATGTCCCGATTTTTCGGCATCGTTTTCTGTAAGCAAAGGAGCTGATCCTATGAGTCGGAAATCAAGTCGGATTGGCCGGTGGTTGGCAAACCAAGCATGGCCTTTGGCGTGGCCGATCCTTCTATGCGGGATGGTTGGGCCGGCCTGGGCGGAAAAGATCGGGCCGTGGGATACGGAAGTGCTGTTCCGAGCGCCGCCGGCGCAGTGGCAACCGCCCCGCCAGGGCGTCCGGGAAGTCTATTATGAAGGAGAACTCTTCCAAGGTCGGCCCACACGGGTCTATGCCGTGTATGCGGAGCCGAGCGACGGCCGGCCCCCCTATCCGGCTATGGTGTGTGTGCACGGCGGGGGTGGAACCGCGTTTCCCGAATGGGTCAAACTCTGGGCAGCACGCGGCTATGCGGCCTTGGCAATGGACCTGGCCGGTTGTGGGCCGGACAAAAAAACGCCTGCCCGACGGCGGGCCTGACCAATCCGACTCGGCCAAGTTCGCCGATTTCGACCAGCAAACCGTTACCCAGATGTGGACCTACCATGCCGTGGCCGCCGTCATCCGAGGGCACTCGCTTCTGCGCAGCCTGCCGCAGATCGACCCGGATCGGATCGGCCTGACCGGCATTAGCTGGGGCGGCTATCTCACCTGCATCGTGGCCGGGGTGGACCACCGATTTCGGGCTGCTGTGCCGGTGTATGGATGCGGTTTTCTGCATGAAAATAGCGTTTGGGTGCCTCGTCTGGCCAAGATGAGCCCGGAACAACGGGAGCGATGGGTGAAGTTGTTTGATCCGTCGCAGTATCTTGGCCGGGTGAAGTGCCCGATCTTTTTCCTCAACAGCACGAACGATTTCGCTTATCCCCTGGACAGCTACCGAAAGTCCTACGATCTGGTGCCGGGCGAAAAATGGATTCGGATCGAGGTCCGCATGAAACATAGCCATCCCGACGGCTGGGCGCCGAAGGAGATCGGCCTGTTTGTCGATAGCATTCTGAAAGGCACACCGCCCCTGCCGAAACTGGGGTCGACGCAGCGGGAAGGACGCCGTGTATGGGCCAAGTGTACCACCCGTCTTCCTATTCTGGAGGCCCATCTGAACTACACGCTGGACACGGGCCGGTGGCAAGAGCGGACCTGGCACACCGCAGCCGCCCAATGGAAAGAAAAAGAAAACATCGTTCAAGCGGAGCTGCCCGACCCACCGCCCACGGCTTTTTATCTGGACGTGGTGGACAGTCAAAAAGCCATGACTTCCACCCCGCCGGAAATCCTCCGCTGAAGGGGCGGAGCTACCGGCTGCCAGAACCGTGTTCCTGACGTGGGGATGGAGGAGCCCATACCCGAACCTTCTCCACGTTTGGGTTTTTTCCAAAATGGGCCGGACGGCCCCATGCAATGATCACCCCCGGTCTGAAGCTCCTGGGATGAAGAGGCGGTCGGCAAATGGGTCCCGAAGAGGCTGTTCCGAAATTCCGCTTTTACCCGGATGTACCCCAACCGGCAACCCCCAGACTACCACCCCCATAAAACAGGCATGTTGGTAAACTGGAAGGGTTGGGAAACGGTTTGGTGCCGCCCGGCTGGCAATTTCGGCAGAGCCTCGAAGAGGCTGTCCCGAAATTGCCCCCGGAGGCCATCGGCCCATCCTTCCACTTCATCGCCAGTTACCAAAAGTCCCATTTTTGTGGGGTTTTTCGGAAGGTTGCCGGGAGAAGGAGGACCTTTTTCCCGGCTAAAACGGAATTTCGGGACAGCCTCGAAGGGTTGGACCGATGCCTGCCAAAGAGTTTCGCCTTACCGAATGCCCCTTTTGTTCGGGATGGTCGAAGGTTGCCAGAGGCCGGAGAAGGATTCATCCCGGATACCAATGGATTTTCAGGATAGCTTCTACGGGCCGGGGGCAAGGGGTTCGATTCGCCAGGCTTCGACGGATTTCGGGGTGGAGACGATCAGGAAGGGTTTCCCTTCCAGGAGGCCGGCGGCCAGTCCGCACAGCCGTTCCCCATAACAGAACATGTCCAGGCGTTGGCCGTCGGCCGCCACCAGATGGATGGACCCATCCGCTCCGGGAAATATCCAATGTTTGCCTTTAGTGGGCACCAGCTGGCCGACAAAGACCGGTTCGATGGGGTGTTCGTGTCTTCCTTTGGGCAGGGGATAGGTCCAGAGTTCTTTGCCGGCCAGATCCAAGCCAATTATGATCATTTGATCAATACTGGTAAAATGTATTCCACACCATTCCGGTTGCCCGTCGCCGGTAAGGTCCTCAGCAAAAGCGGCGTACAAAGGCCGATTGGGTAACAGGCAGTCTGCCTGGCGCTGGCCGTCAAAGTCCAGACCAACCAAACTGCCCTGCCCATGGGTACACCAGAGGAGGCGTTTGCCCTGGGGCTCAAGCGGTGCCACCGCCAGCCGGGCTACATTGCCAATCTGCCGAAATCCCCACCGCCGCTGCTTTTTGGCCAAATCGACCTGCTGGACGCCCACGTCGCCCCAATAGCTGACGTAGAGTTCCAACTGACCGTCGGCGTTCAGATCCGCAAACAGAGCGTCGTAAATTCCCGGATGGGGGTTCTGCAAGGCGTCGGCCGGGAACCGGAACAGCTCCTGGAACTGCTCGTCGAAAAGATGCACCCGCTGCTGTCCGAGGGCCAGGGCGCCAAACAGCCGTTTGCCGTCTGCCCCAAGACCGGTGATGAGGAAGGTAACCACCTCCTGCGGTTGGAGGCCCAGGTCATAGGTATTCATTAGTTTCCCCTCGGGGGAGAATTCGCGGACCTTTTTGAAGCCATCGACCACCAGGATTCGCAGAGTGCCGTCGGGTCGGGAGGTGAGGAGGATATTGCCGGGCTGAGTGGCTTGGTCAAATTTCCACCACGACTGGAGGCGGAAGGTGGTGGGCGGGGTTTTGGGTTCCAGTTTGGCCGGTGGGATTTCCATTTCCTGTTGGAAGAGGCCTTCGGGCGGTTTGCCTTCGATGGCCCGTTGGAGGGCCGCCTCGTATTGCCGCACCTTTTCCTGGAATTGGGCCTGCGCTTGCTGGTAGATATCCTGGCCAGCCAGGAGTTTTTCGATTTTTTCAGGCAGTTGGGTTTCTAAGTCCTGCTGGAGGCCGAGCTGATAGTCTTGGACCCGCCCGTCCTTGCCGACCAGGAAGCTGGCCGGGATGCCTTGTAACATAAACATTTGACTCCCATGGCCTTCTAGATCGCGCACCATCGGGAGCGTAACCTTTAGCTCGGCAAAAATCTGCTGCAATTCTTTGTTTTCCATGCTCGGGGGGGCCACACTGACGGCCAAAAACACCACATTCGGGTTGTCCTTGTATTTCTGATAGACCTTTTCGACCAAGGGCAACATCTGTCGGCACGGCGCACACTGCGGCCCCCAAAAATCCAGATACACCACCTTGCCCGCCAAATCTTTGGCCGTTACCGGGTTGCCCGAAAGGTCGGTAAACTTAAAATCCGGTATCCGTTGATTTAGCAATCGGGCCGGGTCCGGCAACGTCCGGGGGTCCGGCGGGACGAAATATTTCACTACCTTCGCCTCCGCCGGCACCTCAAAGACAAACGCCTTCGGGTCGTCCGGCGGATGGAACGTGGCCGAATGGAACTCCGCCACCAAGGCAATCTCCTCCGGTTTGCCGGCTACGCCAAACTGCGCGGCCAGCATCTCCGTGGGATATTCGATCCGGCGGAGCAGATACTCCTTTTTGTCGATCCAGAAAATCTGTGCGCCCTGCGGCTGGTGGATTCGGATTCGGTAGCATTCCTGCGGGCCGATGTTGCCCGGCTCGATCAGTTCCGGTTCCTTGGCCTGAGCCAAGATCTGGGAGAGGGCATTTTTTTCTAGCAACAAGAGGGGCTGGGGCGGTCCACCGGCAATACCACCGCTTAAGACTTCCGCCAAAATCGTATCGCTCAGAAGGGTTTTCAAGGTGAGTTCGGGCGGAGCGGGCACTTGCAAGACCTGACCGGGCAGATCCTCAATGGCCGCCCGCAACTGCTTGCCGTCGCAAACCAGCTTGATCTGGTAGGCCTCCATCCGAAGTCGGTTGGGGCGGTGGAAAGTCACGGCAAAATCCACCTTTTCATCCAGCACCTCCTGCCCCCGACGGACATAGAAGCGCAACTGGCCTGCATCCGCGTATCGGGAGGCCGTGCGGTAGGCCGTTGCCATGGCTTCCAGCACGCCTCGGGCGGTGGTAGGAGGTTTGGCGGGCAGTTGGGGGCCAGGAGGCACGGCCTCTGTCGAAGATGGGTTCGATGGACTCTCTGCGGTTCCTTCGGCGGTGGAACCTCCACCGCAGCCTCCCCACAGGGCCATGCCGATCCCCATCAGGCCTACCCAAAGCCAATCTCTCAGCCAATCTTTCCGAATTCTCTGCATTTCTTGCCGGTTTTGTGGCTTTGCTAAAGCTGCTTGGATCGGGTTTCCGGCAGCCGCCGATTCAGCTTTTTCAAAACAGCGTTGCCTTCCGGACATCGGTGCAAACTCCTTTTGGCTAGAGATGAGGGGTCCATGATCCGACCGGTATTCTTTTGGGAAATGGTCCGTTGGGGACTTCCCTCCTGTTGTTTCTACCCGAATTGGGCAGTCTGGGGTAGAGCAACTTCTTGAGCAATTGGCCGGCAGGCGATAAGATGGAAAAAGTGGCACGGGAAGAGGTTTCCTGTTTTCCTATTTTTTCTATCTTTCCTATTTTGCACTGAGAAAAGGATGGGTTGGCTGCTCCGCTATGGGGTGGAGGCCCAGGGAGAACTGGACCTGGGCAACCATGTGGTGGTGGCGGGGGATGGACCGCCCTGGACCCACCAGGCTCCGTCCCTGACCGACTGTTTGGCTGCCGCCCTGGAAACCCCTCTAGGATTTCCCCCTCTGCGCCAATCCATTATTCCGGGAGATCATGTCACGCTGGTATTGGAAGCGGGGCTGCCCCAGGCCGCCGAGTTGCTCCCTACGGTGGTCTCCGTGCTTCGGGGAGCCGAGATCGCTCCGGAAGATATTACGATGCTTTGCCCGGCCCGGCAGCCGCATCGGGGGGGAGCACACCTCTGGGAGCTACTTCCCGAAGCCCTCCGGCAACGAATCGTAGTCCGGCAGCACGATCCGGCTGATCCAGGCTGCTTGGCCTATTTGGCCTCTACGGAAGCAGGCCATCGGGTACTTTTGCATCGGGCTATTGTGGATGCCGATGTGGTGCTGGCCATCGGGTGCCAGCAAAGCGACCAAGCGCCGGACTATTTTGGGCTGTTTGGCGGGGTGTATCCGGCGTTTTCGGACCTGTCGGCTCAGAGGCGTTTTCGAGCCTGGGGGTTTCGGCCACGCCGGGAGGCGGAAAAACGGATTCTGATGGCCGAGGTGCGGGAGGTGGCCTGGCTGTTGGGGTCGGCCTTTGCCATTCAGTTGGTACCCGGTCCCGGCGGCCAGATTGCCGAGGTATTGGCGGGGGAGATTCGGCAGGTGGCCCGGGCTGCCGCCCAACGGTATCAAACTCTCTGGCGGCGGTTGGTGCCTGGGCGTGCCCGATTGGTGGTGGCTGCCATTGCGGGCGGTGCGGCCCAGCAGACCTGGCAGAGTTTGGCCCGCGCTTTGGCCGCCGCCGGCCAACTAGTCGAACCCGGCGGAGCAATCGCTGTCTGCTGTGCCTTGTCCGAGCCGCCCGGCCAAGCCATCCAGGCCCTGGTCGGGGCCAAACATCCCCTTCAGACCTTGCAACGGTTCAACCCCGATCTGCCGGAGGACACCCTTTATGCCCTCCAACTCCTCCAGACCCGCCGGCAGGCGAGGGTGTTCCTTCTGAGCGACCTGGAAGACCAACTGGTGGAAGGCCTCCGAATGACCCCGCTGGCGGATTTTGATCAACTGGCCCACATGGTCCGCCAGGCACCTTCCTGTATCGTACTGCCCGAGGCTCAATATGCCATGGTTCAAGTCCAACCGCCGGAGCTGTAGCCGAAATTCTGCCCCCAAGCCAAAGCGCAACTGGACAAACCAGAGCGTGCGGTCTCAGATGCTGTCCCGAAATGGGTGCTCGGGCGGCGGCCCGGACCGTTGCCAAACCCTTCCGATTTACCAAAGTGCCCGTTTGATGGGGGGTTGGCAGTCTGGGGGCCGCCGGTGGGTAGTCCATCGGGCTTAAAACGGAATTTCGGGACAGCCTCTCAGATGCAAGCCCGAAAGTTGGCCAGAAGGATTCCCTAACCGTGCTCGATTCCCTATCGCAAAAAGCCCGTCGGATTCAAGAGAACCTAGCTGGGATTTTAGGTCGGATGGCCGAGGCGGCCCGCCGCAGCGGCCGAGCCCCGGACGAAGTCCAGTTGGTGGCGGTTACCAAATACGTCGGGCCGGAGGAGATTCGGCTTTTGGTGGAGACGGGCTGTCAGGTCTTGGGGGAAAGTCGGCCCCAGGCTCTTTGGGCCAAAGCCGCTCAACTGGCCGATCTGCCTATCCGCTGGCATCTGGTCGGCCATCTGCAGCGGAACAAAGTGGCCCGCACGTTGCCTCTGGTGGAGATGATTCAGTCGGTGGATAGCCTTCGGCTGATCGAGGCAGTGCAGCAGCAGGCGGCTAAGCTGGGCCGACCGATTCCCGTGCTTTTGGAGGTGAACATTTCTGGCGAAGCCAGCAAGACCGGCCTGCCGCCGCAGGAGCTGGAACCGATTCTCCTCCAATTGCCCCGATTTCCCTACGTCCAGGTCCAGGGGTTGATGACGCTGGCCGGTCTGGAAGGCGGGCCAGAACGTGCCCGACGAGATTTTGCCGCCCTCCGCCAACTCCGGGATCAACTCCTGCCCCGTTGCCCGGAAGGCGTCCGGTTACAGGAGCTTTCCATGGGCATGAGCGGGGATTTCGAGATCGCCATCGAAGAAGGCGCCACCATCGTCCGCATCGGCAGCGCGTTATTCGAGGGCCTCCGGCCAGCTTCTTAAACTTGCCGCCTCGTTCGAGAAACCTCGAATTACCGGTTCGTTTGACTGTATCTACCCGGCCAAGCCCATACCACTTGTAGGGGGTAAGAGTCGGCTCAAACCCAACAGATTGTAGTGATTACTTCCGGTAGATACAGTCCAATATAAGTGCGGGAAACAGGACTTGAACCTGCACGGGCGTTTGTGTGCCCACTAGGCCCTCAACCTAGCGCGTCTGCCAATTCCGCCATTCCCGCAATTTCCTGCCCCATCTGCTGTGGATTTTAAGATATCTCACTTGATTATTTTTAAGACCCGGTGGCCCGCTGCTAGCCGGGAGTTTGACTGGATTCACCCGGCCGTGCCCCCACCTTCGAGGGGGTAAAATCGACTCCAAACCCCCAGATCGCGGGAATTACCTCCGCTGGATCCAGTCAACAGGTGGGATCCAGTCAACGTCGAAAACAAAACGTAGAAAAACAAAAAGGGAGTTATCCCGTCCGGGCAAAAACTCAAAACCTCCCACCAAAAACCCTCGATCTTAAGGCCTCCTTTTATGAATTTACTCCTCGAAAACCCTTCGTCAAGATGGTGCCCAGAGGCCAACCCCCCCTCCACCAGGCCCTATCGTCAAGCCTAGCATGAGGCTCGTCTTAGAGGCTGTCCCGAAATTCCGTTTTCGCCGGGAGGGAAAGTCTTCTTTCTACCTGCAACCAACCTTCCGAAAAACCGTACAAAAACGGGATGTTTGGTAACCGGGCATGGAGTGGCAGGATCGGCCGAGTGTCCTCCGGAAGACAATTGCGGAACAGCCTCTTAGGGGACTGTCTCCACCGGGAAGTAATTCCCCCAATCTGTGGGATTCGGGCCAATTTTACCCCCCTTACAAGTTGAGGGGCCTGGCAGGGCGGATACAGTCAAATTAGGGGACCCTATCCCCCTTTAAGGGTCAGATGACAAGCTCAAGACGGGGGGAAGCCAATTACAGGACCCTCTCTTGTCTAACTGCTTCCAGGAACCTCTTGGCTAACTGTCCGAAGGCCGATAAAAGGGCATCGATCATGCTCGGTCGATGGCCGGCGCAGAGGCTGATCCGCAAACAGGCCTGGCCTTTGGGCACTGCCGGCGGCCGGATCGGCGGCACAAACAGACCATGTTCTCGCAACGCCTCCGAAACCGCCAGGGCCAACTCTGCCCGGCCTACCACCACCGGAATGATCTGGCTGACCGTGGGTCCTAAAGTCCAGCCTTGGCGCCGAAGTTCCGTTCGGACATACTCGGCCGATTCTAAAAGCCGGCGTCGGCGGAGCGGTTCTTGCTGAACGATTTGTAAAGCGGCCATGGCTGCGGCGGCCATGGCCGGCGGTGGGGCGGTGGAAAACAGATACGGCCTGGCCCGCTGCACCAGCCACTCGATCAGCCGACCACTGCCCACCACAAATCCGCCCATCGAACCTAAGGCTTTGCTCAATGTGCCGATCCGGACCGGAATCTCCTTTTCCACACCCAGATGTTCGGCTACCCCCCGGCCAAGGGTACCGAAGACCCCCGTTGCATGCGCCTCATCCACCAAGAGCATGGCCTCATACCGGTGGGCCAGTTCGACCAATTCGGCCAGCGGGGCCAAATCGCCGTCCATGCTAAACAGGCTATCCGTTACGATCAGCCGACGTCGATACCCCCCGGCCCGCTCCAAAAGCCGCTCTAACTGCCGATAATCCCCATGGTCATACACCCGGACATCTGCCCGGCTTACCCGGGCGCCATCCCAAAGACTGGCATGATTTTTGGCATCCAGATAAACCACATCGCCCGCCCCGACTAGGGCGGCGATGGTGCCCATATTGGCGGCAAACCCGGAACCGAATACCAAGGCGGCCTCGGTGCCTTCGAACTCGGCCAGGCGGGTTTCCAACTGCTGGTGGACTCTGCTATAGCCACAAATCAACGGGCTAGCTCCTGCCCCCCAACCTTCCTGCAGGGCCGCGGCAGCCGCCGCTTTCAGCCGCTCATCCCCGGCCAAACCCAAATAATCGTTCGACCCGAAGTTGATTAACTCCCGACCATCCAGCAGCACCAAGGGCCCCTGTGGTCCTTGCCGAACTCGCCGACGCCGCCGCAAACCGGCCTGCTCCAATTCCGCCAATTCCACATCGATCCAGGCCAACGGGTCTTTCCGCATTCCGGTTATCTCCCACCAGGCGCTTAGTTCCCACCCGGCAAACGATACCCAGGAGTAACATTTTACCCGAATACCCGAATGGAGGGGCGTATTTGGCAGGCCCGCTAAAGCGGCGGTCCAAGGCAGATACCTCCAAAGACCATTGGACCTCCGAAGCAGGTCCCTCCAGAGGCCTCTTCATTCGGCTAATTTGACTGTTCATTTGACTGTATCTCCCGCCGGGCCCCCTACCAGATGTAGGGGCGAAAAATCGGATCGAACACCACAGATTGTGGTCGTTGTTCCCGGTGGATACAGTCAAGCCTAAAATCTTCCCTGAAATGTAAAATGGAGGGAGGCCAAGGCAAATTCCCCTCTAATAGGGTATGCTGTATTCCCAAAAAAGGCGAAACAAACGCCTTTGGTAACAAAGCCTGCGGCCTCGGTAACAAACCCTTTAGAGGAACCGCGGTTATGGTTTCAGGGAGTCCCGGCCAGCCTGCCCAACCGTGTACCGAAGCTCGGCCTTTGGATTGGTCCCGGTTGCTCCGGGAGCACGAACGGTGGCTTCGGACGGTGGTTTATGCGCGGCTGCAGGACCCCCAGGCAGTCGAAGAGGTCATGCAGGAGGTGGCCTTGGCCGCCGTAGAACAAAAAGCCCCTTTGACAGATCCTGCCAAAGTGGCGCCCTGGCTTTATCGGCTGGCAGTTCGGCAGGCCCTGCTCTACCGCCGCCGACAAGGCCGGCACCGAAAACTCCTGGATCGCTACGCCCAGCGGCAAATCGGCCCGGCAGACGGTAGCCTCCGGCCGGATCCTCTTGAGTGGCTTTTGGCTACCGAACGCCGCCGGTTGCTTCAGCGGGCTTTAGAGCGGCTGCCCAAACGGGACGCCGAAATCCTCCTCCTAAAATACACCGAAGACTGGGCCTACCGCCAAATTGCCGAGCATCTGGGGACCACCGAAGGAGCGATCCGGCTTCGGCTCCACCGAGCACGGGCAAAATTGCGCCAACTCCTAGCTTCCTTGGTGGAAAGGGACGGACAACGATGAGTGCCGATAGGGGTCCAGAATCTACCCGATCAGAGGGGTTTGAAAAGTTCTATCAGGGGGGGCAATCCTGTTTTGGTATGCATGGAACCCCCCCGAAAGAGGAAACATCTCCCCCATCCACCCCCCCGAATCAATCACCCCATGATCCCCTAGATGAGGATATATTGGATCGCCTGGTAGATGGGGAACTTTCCGAGGCCCAACAGCAGGAGGTGCTTCGCCAGGTGGAGTCCCATCCGGAGGGTTGGCGGCGGTTAGCCCTGGCTTTCTTGGAAGCCCAAACATGGCACTGGGAGATGTCCAGTTTACTGGAAGAATCGTTCCGGCCGAAGGAAGAATCGGTCCGTCCGGACAAATCGCCTCCGCCGCCACCAGACCAGGTGGAAAAATACCAGGGGCAAACACCCCTAGAACCCACCCGGCAGGAGCGAATCCGGCAGCCGGGGGTTCGACCTGGTACCAGCCGCCGAATCTCTACTCTGGTATGGCAAATCCTGAGTTTGGCAGGGGGGATTCTAATTGCCTTTCTGGGGGGGTATTGGAGCCGAGATTTTTACCATCCCCACCGGAGCGGTACCCAAGAGGGATTGGTCGTCCAAAGAACTCCTACCGATCAGCCGCAGCGGCCACCAAAAAGCCCTTCGGAAGATGATCGGGGGAAAGAAGGCCTGGAATCTCCAGGGAGATTCCCTTCTTCAGGATGGGAATATGTAACTCTAGCGGCTGGTACCGGCCCGGATGGAGTCCCTGAGGTAGTCCGGATTCCGGTGCTTCCAGCACTCCCAAAGAGTGGCTTGGCACCCATCCAGCCCCCTATTCCGGAAGAACTGCTCCATTTGCTTCGCCACTGGGGGGCGGAAGTCTCTCATTCCCGGCAGTTGGTACCGCTTCGGATTCAGGACGGTCGCCAGGTGGTTATCCCGGTCGAACAAGTAGAACTTTACTACCGTCCCCAGGCAGAACGGTTCCAATAGGGTTGCTTTCTTTCTCTATGCCCACTTATAGAGGGTCATTTCTACCATTTAGGAGGGATTTCCAAGCCCCCACCCCTGCAACAAAACTTTGCCTTCGGTAACCAATCCAGCGGTAGGGGGCACCCTTGGTTCCCGATCCCCGAGGCACCGAAGTAATAGTAGGTTGAGTGTATCCCCAGGAAGTAATTCCCCCAATCTGTGGGGTTCGATCTGATGTTTAGCCCCTACAAGGGGTAGGGACCTGGCCGGATAGATACAGTTTAACGAAATAGACAACATAGACAACCATGTAACAAATCCTTTCCTTCGGTAACAAATCTATCGGAGAGCACCCAAAGGGGGTGCTCTCTGGTAGGTACGGGGTGATCGCACAGGTGGTAGGCTTTTTTCAAAAGGAGGCAAAGGCGATGTACAGGGTAGGATGGTGGATGGTGTTCGTCGGGTTGATGGCTTTGCCCATGGGGGCAACTGCTGCAGAACAGGCCACTCCGCTGCCCCAAATCCAAATCCAACAGGCAGACGGTCCAGGGGCCAGCACCGGAACCATGGTGGCTACCGGAGGAACGGGAGCCGCTATCGCCGGTGGCTTCTCCGAGGTTTGGCCTAAACCCAGCGAGTACTGGATCGGGGTGGAATGCAGTCCGGTGGATCCGACGCTCCGGGCGCAATTGCAATTGCCCGAAGGCCAAGGTCTGGTAGTCCGCTCGGTGGTGCCAGACAGCCCGGCTGCCAAGGTAGGACTCCGGGAACATGACATTTTGCTCCAAGCCGGCGAGAAAAAACTCGGCAGCCTCAAAGACCTGATCGATGCGGTGGAGGCGGCCAAAGAGCAGAAGCTTTCTTTGGAGATTGTTCGGGAAGGCAAACGGCAGAAGATCGAGGTGACCCCGGCCAAACGTCCACCGGAACAGATAACCCCCGGTTTTGGCTGGGGGATGGTGATCCCGGCTCCGGGAAATCCGGATTTTGAGGCCTTCCGGAAGTGGTTTGAGAAGATGCAGCCGGGCCAGCCGCTACGGTTCCGATTTTTCCAGCCGGGGTTTGTCGCCCCGCCGGGCTTCGGATGGGGGGAGTTTGGATGGGGTACCACCCTGCCGGAAGGTCTGACCATCGCCATTACCAAGACCGGCAATGAGCCGGCCCGGATTAGCGTCAAAAAGGACGGCAAGACCTGGGAGGTGACCGAAAAGGAACTGGACAAATTGCCGCCGGACATTCGGCCCCATGTCGAGCGCATGTTAGGCCGAGGCGGTCCGATCGACATGGACTTCCAATGGGAAGTCGGCCCTCCCTGGTTCGGGACCGAACCCAAAGAACCTAAGTGGCCCGGCCGGATCCGCCAAGACCTTCAACAGCTCGAAAAACACCAGCAGGAATTAGAAAAACTCCAAAAACAACTCGACGAGATGAAAAAATCGTTGGAACAACTCGGTCCGGGCACACAGCCGAAAGAACCGAAAAAATATACTCCTAAAGAGCCCCCCAAAGAAAAAGTATAAAAATGGCCTCTCAAACAATAGGACTCCCTGCGGGTTGAGAGATTTTCGTTCATGGCAGTCCTAACGGTGCCCCAGGATAGAGGCCATGGAAATCCGGCTGCAAAGCTCCCAAAGGCTTGCCAGACGGCTTTGTGAACCGGGGCACCTTTCCTCCGGCGCACTTTCCTCTCTTTCTCTTTGTTGGACCGAAATGGAATAACCCACACAGCGGCCGAGAGGACGAGTTGGCTGGAGCGGGGCTGGTCTATCTCCCTTTGAGCACGGAGGCCCCGCTCCTTATTTATTCAGGCAACGGATAGAGTAAACTTATACTTTCTTCGGCCGAAAGAGTCTCTTTTTGGAAAGGGTTTTCTTCCATGGAAGCCTTTTATTTAGGGCGAAAACCATGGAAAAGGGGCCCCAACCAACGGGGGGCAAGTTTGTTGGTCTTTTGGGGCTCCCTTTTAGGGATGATTTTATCCGGCATTTTGGGAGGGGGCGGAGTATTGGCCGGGCGAATGGAAGAGAACCCGGCTCAACCCCCTGGCCAGGATGTTTCCAGCCAGAAGGGGTGGAAGGTAAATTGCCCCAAAGAGGGGGATCATATCGAGATCGTCCCCCAAAAAGAGGGGGCCATCCTGGACATCTTTTCCCAAAGAGGTATCGGACAGGCTACCGTGGAGCGAACGTCCGGCCCTTGGCCAATGCCGCTGGTCCTTCGACTCCATCTGCGAGGGCTGGAATCTCTCCGGGTGGAGGTAGGCCCCTGGGGCTTTGAAGCCTCAGTGATGAGTTATCCGCCGTATCAGCCCCGGCTTCGCGTCCATGGCCCGGAACCCCTGCCGGCGGTGGATCCGAAAAGTCCCTATTGGGTGGATATCCGGATGGTGGATTCGGCGGGGAAACCGGCCTCGAAAATCCCTCTAGAGGGGGGATATTTTGAGGTGCGCATCCCCCCTTCTTTTCTAGAGAAATCCCCCCAAAAGATGCAAATCCATTGGATCGACTTCTACCGGGATTAACACCAAAGGAACATCTTAGCCGAACGGAGGGAACCGGCTGCGGTGGAAGTTTTCATTCGGGCCAGCGGATTTCGGGCACCACATAGGGTTCTCGGTACCATCCGCGAACGATCTTATTGGCCTCCGGATGGTCTTTGATGCATTCGTTCGGGGTGTCGCATTCGAGCCAGGGGCCGAGCGTGGCGGTATTCGGATCGATCTGGTGGGCGGCTAGGTGTTCCAGATACCGTTCGAACCAGGCTTCCCAGCCGGGCGGCCCTTGACGGACGGCCGCTCGTTGGTCGGCCAAGCTGGCTTGTCGGCCCACCCGATAGGAGATATTGCCGACATGGCAAATGCGGGTGGAAAGGTGGCCCACTTCGACATCGGCTACCAAATGTTTCGGATCGTTCCGGCGGAGGGCTTCGATGAAGTTGGCGAAGATGTCGCCGCCGCCGGAAAAAGTAGCAACCTGTTTACCGGACTTGTCCCAGGCCGTGTGGCGATAGACGCTCAGCGAGCCGCCCTCACAGTCCACAATGACGCCGACCCGCTCGCCCCGGAACTCGGAGACCTCGTTGGAATTTTTGGCGTGTCGGAGGTTCCGGGCCTCGTAAAAGACCGGCGCCTCCGGGAAATCGTAACAGATGATCTGCGTGTTAGGCACATCGCAGGCGTCGTCCCAGAGGAATCGGCCGCCGATGGACATCACCCGCCGGGGTAGGTCGTCGGTCCCTAAAATCCATCGGGCCACATCCACCTCATGCACGCCCTGGTTGCACGATTCGGCATCGCCCTTGTCCCAGGTGAAACTGCAATCATATTGGAGCCGATCCCGATAGATCGGTTCCTTCTTGGCCGGGCCACACCAAAGGTCATAATCCAGGGTGGGCGGGATGGGCAACGGCTCGGTGCGTTTGCCGCAACTGGTCCTCGGCTTATACGCAAAGCAATAGATGGCCTGGATTTTGCCCAAATGGCCTTGGCGGAGCCAGGCGATCATTTTCGGGATGGCTGCGTCGGCCCGTCGTTGAGTGCCGATCTGGACGATCCGCCCGTATTTGCGGGCCGCATTGACCATCTGTCGGCCTTCCCAGATGTAATGGGAAAGGGGCTTTTCTACGTACACATGTTTACCTGCCTGACAGGCCCAAATGGTCGAAAGCCCGTGCCAATACTGCATCGTGGCGTTGCCGACCGCATGGATTTCTTTGCGGTCGAAGATGCGCCGCATATCCTGATACTGATCTACTTTATAGCCGTACTTGGTTTCGATCAGCCGGGCTGCTTGGGCGGTCCGTTCCAGGTCCGGGTCGGCCACCGCGATGATCCGTACGCCCTTCTGGCCGGCAAAACCGGGAATATGCGCCCCGATGCCCCGAATGCCCAAGCCGATCTGTCCCATCAGGATTTCCTCATTGGCGCCGAAAACCCGGGCCGGTACCACCATGGGCAGGCTGATCCCTACCGCCCCGGCCCCCGCCGTGCCGCAAAACCTTCGCCGCGACATGCGCATGGCAACGCCCTCCGAAGAAGGAAACAAATTTTCCCTATACCGCTTTACCAAAGTCGGTACCCTTTTAGTTTCACTGTATCCGCCGGAAGTAATTACCACAATCTGTGGGGGCCGGGCCAATTTTTACCCCCTCCCCGTGGGAGGGGCCCGGCCGGGCTACATAGAGTCTAACGAATGGGACTGTATCCATTCGGCTAGCCACCTCCCCCTTGGAGGGGATAAACATCCGCTCAAACCCCACAGATTGGAGGAATTACATCGGGGGATACAGTCCACCGAACGGTCCTCCCGAGTTCTGAAAAATTGTTCGCCCAGTCTTAAAATGGCCCCGTGTGTTCGGGTAGAGGTAAATAGTAACATCACCCAGACGATGGGGGGAAGGAAGCGAATCCGTTGGAGGTAGCTCATCCCCATGGTCTGGTTCGCCCTGGGATTAAGAGCCGATCCCAAAATCAGGCGGGTGCAAGCTGGGTTGGATTTATCTGGCCCCTCTGAAACCTATCTCCGGACAAGGGGACCGGCATTTTGGGATGGGCTCTAAATACCCTCGGATAAACTTGGGAAGGTGGGGGGGCCGGAAAATGAGGGATAGCTCAGAAACCCCTCTTTGGGGTTATAATGTATAACTCTTTTGGCGGAATCTCTTCTCTGACAGGCTGTGCCGAAAGCGTAGCCGGTGGCGGCCCCAATCCAGCCGGTCTGCTTTATCGAACTGCCCCTTTATTAGGGGTTTTTGCCACACTATGGGCCGCCGGTGGCTGGCCCATCCGGCGAAAACCGGATTTTCGGGACAGCCTCGCCTCTCACGGTGGCGTTTTGGAACAGCCCATGGGAGAGGAACTTTCCTTTCCCGCAGGGTTTTTGATTGACACTGGCGTGAAGGGAATTTAGAATCGAAAAAAAGTGCTCCTGATGGAAAGAATGGCTGAAGAGCGATTCCATTCGCGGGGAGGCCTTTTCTTGGCCGGAAAGGCTTGCTTGTCCGACCCTTGGGAGCAGAAGGGCTTTTGGGAGGAATAGATGCCATGGCTCGGGAACATCAAGGTCTTCAAATCGCACTGATTATTTTTGTCGTGTTGACCCTCATTTTGGGGGTTACTACGTTTATCTTCTTCCGCCGATATGAGGAGATCGAGGCCGAACGCCAGAAGGTGGCCCAAAAGGCCTCTCAGGCGGAATCGAATTTTGGCACCGTTCAAGGAGAAAAGGTGCGCCTATTAAAGATTCTTGGGTTTCCCGAGTCGGAAAAAATCGATACGGTCGAAGATGAATGCCGAAAAGATCTGGTTAGTTTTGGAAGCAGCCTTCCGGAAGAGCAGCGCACTTATCGCCAGTTGCTCAAATTTCTCCATGACCAGCTGGTAAAGACCAACCAACTTCTGGAAGCCGAGAAGGTCGAGGTCCAAACCTTAAAGAACATCAATGAATCTCGAGAAGAGAAAGTCAAAGTGCAAATCGACGAGGCCAACGCCGCCCGGGATAAGGCAGGACAAGACCTGAACGAAGAGCGCCGCAAATTCGCCGAGGCCCATAAAGAGTTTACCGGCCGGGAAGAAGCCCTTCGCACCGATCTGGAAAACGCCCGAAAAGAAAAAGAGGCTGCTCTGGCCCAATTGCAAAAGCAATTGGATTCTGCCACGCAGGAGATTCAAAAGCTGGCCCGACTTAATGCAGAAAAGTCCAAAAAACTGGAAGACCTGGTGAAGGAAACTTTTGAAGTGCCCGACGGCCAGATCACCTGGGTCAACCAGCGCCTGCGAACCGTCTGGATCAATCTGGGCTGGGCAGACGGCCTCCAGCGCCAAACCACCTTTGCCGTCTATGACGCCGACATCTACGATGTCTCCAAAGCCGGCAAAAAAGGCAGCATCGAAGTTACCGAAATCTGGGACGATCACCTAGCGGAAGCTCGGATTACCGACGATCAAGCCGCCAATCCGATCATGCCCGGCGATAAAGTGCATACGCCCCTTTGGACCCCCGGGGAACGTCGCCGTGTGGCGATCACCGGGGATATCGATCTGGATGAGGATGGCAAAAGCGATCTCCCAAAACTGCTCAGCCTGATTAGCCTCCATGGAGCAGTGGTGGACTGCTATCTGGACGATAAATCCCCGGCCGTTCTTACCGGGGAGGGCAAACCGGGCGGACGGATGAGCCTGAACACTCGGTATCTGGTGGTCGGCAAAGCCCCCGAAGGTGCTGCCAGCAAAGAACGCCTAGATGCCTACTCCCGAATGATCTCTGAGGCTGGGCGGCTGGGAATCCAGCAAGTCCCCTTGAAGCAATTCCTCGTCCAGATGGGTTGGCGGGAAACTAGCCCGGTGATGACCTACGGCCCAGGCGCCAATCCTGCTCATTTCCGACCGAAGCCGCAGGAAGGTGTCCGTCCGGTTTCCGGCGGCAAAGTGAGCGAACTGTTCCAGGAGCGACGTCCGCCCGCCCCGAAACCCGGCCAGTAAACCGCCCCCTGGAGACCGTTGCTGCTCCCAATGCCCGCTGTATCGGTGGGTGCGGCGCATTAACCCCGTGGAAAGAGGAAGCCGATTTGCTACAGGAAGTCGGCGGATCGGCCTTCGCTCTCAGAGGCTCTTCCGAAATGGGCACTGGACGGCAGCCCTAAACCTTTCTGATTTCCTAAGATGCCCGTTTTATGGGTTTTGGGCAGCCGGGGGAACGCCGGTTTTTGATGGTGCATCCGGCTAGAAATTTCGAGACAGCCTCTGAGGCATCGGCTTCTGCTTGGGAACTTTTTGCCATCTAACCCAGGGGCGTTCTGCATTCAACCCGGCCACTCCAAACTCGGAGCCTGGGTCCGAGGAAATCCTAAAGCGACGGGTTCCGGGGATCTGTGCGATTCTTTCAGAGATTCTTGAGTTTCTGCGCCCGGAGCGGGGGGCAGGGGAGAAGTATCCGATTTCGTTTGGTCCGCCGGTAGGTTGCCAAACAATCGGATCCGGAGTTGCTCTAATAGCGCCGTTTTTGCGTTGGCATGGTTGGAGAGGCGATCTGGTTGGAATAACTCCGGCTCCAAAAAAACTCGGGCGGGCATCTGCGGACTGTGGGTTCGGGCCAATTGCCAAAGGAGCCGGCATTCCCGCCAACTGAGCCGATGCCGCCGACATAATGCCAAAAACAGTGCCCAGGGGCGCTGTTTTTGCTGGGAGCGGGTCAAGAATCGGCTGAGCAGCCAGCCCAAAGCCAATACCGCCACCACCAACACCACAACTGGCCAAAACTCACTTCCACCGGTCCGCGGTCCGGCCGTCTGAAAATACCGGAAGATCGACTCCAGACGATCTTGGCCTGTGGTGGGAACGGCCCAAAGAGCTATATCCGTCATATCTCTCTTCCCGAATTGGAACCGATATCTATCCCAATCCCCGGATGGGCCGGACGGCACTGGCCTACCGCCGGTGTCAAACCCGGCGGTTTCAATCCCGGGGGTCCCAAAGCCGGGTGCGATACTGCAGCAGGGGATCGGTCGGCGGGGCGGAGCTTGCCGGTTGGACGCCCCCTGGGCCTTGGCCGGGCGATGAGCTCGTCCTGGTTGTCTGCGTTGGCGGAGGGGATATTCCCAGTTCGGCCAAAGCGGCGGCTGCCTCCCGCCGGACTTGTCCGTCCGGATCCTCCTGGGCCAGGTGCTGCAAGATTGCTTCTAGGGGTTTTTGGGCCTCGATGCACCGCACCATGGCAATGGCCCGTAATCGCCGAGACCGGATCGGCGATTGCAACTCCTGTTGTAACAGGGGGATGGTGTGGGGATCGATCTTTTTGACTAGCAGTCCGGTTTGCCGACGGGCCGGCTCCTCTAAAAGATCAAAGGTATGGAGAAATCGTTTGAAATTAAATTCACGTAAACTTTTTCTCACTGCTTGACGGACCACCGCATGAGGGCTGTCCAGCAGAGTCAGCAGGCGGGGCAATAGCCCCGGGATACCCCGCTGCCGGATATGACCGATCACGGCCGCCTGGACATACGGGTCGGCATCTTGCAAGGCTTCCAGAGCCAGGGCATTGGCCGCCGCTCCCGGGAAGTGCTCCAGCGCCTCGGCAGCGGCCCGTCGGCCGGGCGGCTTCCCATAACGAAATACATATTCAATCAGCCCAAACGCCTCGATGCGGGGGATTCCCGACAGCACCGCCAAGCGCACCAGCCCCAATTCCGCCCAACTATCCAATTCCCGGAGCAGTCCTCCTGCCGTCCGAAGCCAACGGATACTCCGAAGCCGCTTTAAATTCTCTCCTATCACCGGCGACTGCGTCCGGGCTATCTTCCGTAACCATTGCCGTACAAATTTTCCATCCGACCGTTGGCAGAAAACCGTCACCAGGCCCGCCGGCCAGTGCGGTTCCTCCAGACAACTTAACAAGAACTCCTGCACCCGGTGCGACCGACTCTTGGTCAATACATCCACCACCGGCAAATGCAACGGATGATGCGCGCTTTGGAGAATCTGTTGCAAGAGGGGATGATCCCGATCGGCCAAATGGAGGAACAGTTCCACCACCTCCGTCCGTCGATGGTCCCGCCACCGCTCTAAGGACCCTTCCAATGCCACTAGCACTTGGGTGCGCAAAGAAGCGGCCGAATCTCCATGGGGAGAAGGACCCTCCTGGGCAGCAGGCTCCCGAAGTTGTTCGACCAGATCATACAGGGCAGCTAGAATTGGGCCGGAACCGGCCCGGTCCGCCTGTTCCAAAGCGGCCAGCAGCGTGGGAATCACCTCATATTGACGAAGCCAAACGGCGGCCTGGCAACCGTTGTGCCGAAGCTGGCTATCTTCCGAGCAGATGGCCTCCCGGATGGCAGGCCGAAGCCGATCCCACGACTCCCGCATCCGTTCCAGCCAGCTAAACGGAAACCGATGCAACCGGGCCAGCAGTTCCCGATGCCCCTGGCGATTCGAACGGGCCAACAACGCCTCCACCGCCCCCTGCTGCATCTCTCGGTGGGGACTGTCTAAGGCCCAAATTAACACCGGCACAGCGGCCTCATTGGCCGTGCTGCCCAGCAACTCTAAGGTGGCAGAAAGGCCCGAAGTCATGGACCGGCTCATCCGTGTCCCACGATTGCGTCCCTGCAGGCCCCCCGTTTTGAGGAGGGGCAATCCCCTTCTTGGAATACCAAATAATCCCCTTATTGGGGGAAAGCCGGGTGATTTCCGCTCGGTCTTTGCTCAGCACCGCCGAATCCCATTTGTACGACCTCTGTTGGGGGCAAATTTCCCCTCAAAATACTGGCAAGACCCTTTCCCACCCAAGAAAGGTCTCTTCTCCCTTTTCTAGGGGCAATCCCGGCTGCCGAACGGTACCGTTGCCTGCCCAAGTGATCAAGCCCAGTCGTACCGCCCGAGTTAAACCACTTCTAACTGGGGGTTCTATTATTCCTAGGAAAGACCTATCAATTCCATCCCATCGGGGAAAAGATCCCCAAAATTCCCTCCATTTGTGGGATGAGATACACTCCCGATATTGGGGACTTCCCAACTATTCTCCCGTCTCCGGCGGCCAGCCCTGAGCGCATAATGCGGCTCAGCCCACAAAATGGTTTTTTTCAGAATCGGCAATAAATTAGGTACACTTTATCTCAATGCGTAAAATCCACTAATTTTATCTATGCTCTCCATATTTCCTGCATTCGCTATTTTCTGTGCTGGTCAAATTTTGGCCGAAGGAAGCCACTGGCCTCTCCTAGGGCCGTCGAAAGGACGGCGGAGACGAACCCGAAACCGAGTGGAAAGGACTTGGTATTGTCATCCCGCGAAAAGCAGCAGTCCAGACCGGAAGAATGAAAGGAGGAAATGAAAGGAGGAACATATTAGCCGAATGGAAGGGCGTGCTTGGCAGGCCCGTAAAAATGGCGATCCAAGGCAGATGCCTCCAACGTATCGGACCTCCGAAGCAGGTCCCTCCGAGGGTCTTTTTATTCGGCTAATTTGACTGTATTCACCCGGCCAGATCTGTACGCCTTGTAGGGGCGTCCAAGCGCTGGTACTTCCCCGATTGTGGCAATCGGTTCCGGTGGATACCGTCAGACTAAAATGTGACGGAAGGGGGAGTTCATGGAGCTGGTATCCCACGCTTGGCCCATAGGCATACCCTCGCTGGCTGCAAGCAGCCTGGACTGCTGCTTACGCACCAGTGCGGCATCGTCCCCCCTTCATTCGGTGAAAATGTTACCCATGTTTCTGTCACGTTAGCGGCCCTTCGTTCGGCCAAAATCTCACCCACCGGGAACTCCGGAAGACCCTTCGGCACAAGCTATTCCCCTTTGAGCAGCACGATGGTGATGTCGTCGGGTTGGGGGTTGGGGGCGATGAATTGGCTGAGCTGCTGGTAGAGAAGTTCGATGATCTTTTGGGCGGGTCGGTGGCGGTGTTGGTGGATCAGTTGCAAGGCCCGCTCGGCACCGAAGCGGCCCTGCTGGGGGGATTCCGCTTCGGTTAGCCCATCGGTAAAAAAGGCCACGATCGTCCCGGCCGGCAGAAGAATATCCTCCGTACAAGGGACGATCAGTTCCGGGTCGATTCCCAGCGGCGGGCTGGTGCTTTCCAGAAGGCTCCAGTTGCCATCGGCGTCCAGCAAAAAGGCCCGTTGCCCGGCGCTGGCGTACCGGAGTCGGCGGGTCTGAGGATCCAGCCGGGCCAAGGTCAAGGTAACAAAGTGTAGCTCATGCCGTTCGGCCGACAAGAGCCGATTCGTCCGGGTTAGGATTTCGCTCAGATCGGAGGTCATTTGGGCCAAGCTGCGCAAGGAGGCCCGCACTTCCGCCATGACCAGGGCGGGTCCCATCCCGTGGCCGGACACATCCCCCAGGACGATACCCCAACATCCGTCCATCATGGGGATGTAATCGAAGTAGTCGCCGGCTGTGGCGCTGGCGGGGTAGAGTGCGCCGGCCAGGTCAAAACCGGGCACTTTCGGTGCGGTGCTGGGGAAAAGTTTTTGTTGGATTTCGCGGGCGGCGCGGAATTCTTCCGTTTGGGTTTGGAGCTGTTGTTCGGCTCTGCGGCGTCGGGAGCGTTCCATGGCATATCGGAGGGATCGGACCAAAAGTTCATCATCCACTTGGCCTTTCACCAGGTAATCTTCCGCCCCCGCCTGCACGCAACGCAAGGCCAAGGCTTGATCGTCCAGCCCGGTGAGGATCACAATGGGCAACTCCGGTGCCTGGGCGTAGATACGAAGAAATGTCTCCACGCCGTGGCTATCCGGCAACGAAAGGTCCAAAAGAATCACATCGATCCTGCCGGTCTCCAGACAGCGAAGGGCATCTTCCAGCAGCTCCACATGAACCAGCTCAAACGGGCCGTCCCACCGGTCGCCCAGCAGGTTCCGTAGCAGCCAGACATCATCCGGATCGTCTTCGACCAAAAGGATTCGCGAACGTTGGATCGGGCTCATCGTTGTTCCGGCCTTGCCAGCCTGACTCGCTCAAACCAATATCGACACAGATCCCCCACCATTTCCAGCCAGCCCCGATAACTGGCCGGTTTACACACAAAAGAGGCCGCCCCCAGATGATAACATATTTGAACGTCTTTTTCTTCGCGGGAGGTGGTCAGGATCACCACCGGCAAACTCCGCCAGACAGGATCGGTTTTGATTCGTCGCAGTGCCTCCCGGCCATCCAATTTCGGCATGTTTAAATCCAGCAGGAGTAAATCCGGCCCTCGGCCGGGTCTGTGGGCGTATCGGCCCCGCCGAAACAGATATTCCAGCAATTCTTCTCCGTCATGCACAAAGTGCAGTTGGTAGGAAAAACCGTTTTCTCGGATCGCCTCCTGGAGAAGCAGGCAGTCTTCCGGATCGTCGTCGGCCACCAGGATCAGAACATTTCCGGCGTTGCCGACATTGCCGGGCCTGCCGGCTTCCGGCCTACCCTCCGGCTGTTCAAACCCCAAGGCCATTTTTCCTCCCAGAACTGGAAATTCTCCCAACTATTCCGCCAAAAGTGATCTTTTGTTAATCTAGCCAAACCTCCGGAAAGAACGGATAAGCAGGACTCTGGCCGCTCTCAAGGCAGCCCCTTGGACAGATCGCCGAAGTTGCGATCAGCCGGACCACTGGAGCCGAAGGAAGCGACTCGCCTCTCCCTACGCCTCTCCCCTGGCCGTCCAGAGGCTGGGCAACCGATCGGTTGGCCAGGTGAGGGGGGCTGTGGGAAATACGCTCCCTTGGCCTGCATACGAAGTCGCAGGAGACGTCCGCCCTTTGAGGAGAGCTCCTCCATTCAATTAACGTGTTCCTGTTACGGCAATTCCTTTTCCTTCTCCTTTTTCCGATGGAAGACCGGCAGGAGACAGATGAACGTGGAGCCTTTGCCGGGGGTGCTTTGGGCGGTGATCGTGCCGCCGTGCCGTTGGACGATTTTTCGGCAGATGGCTAGTCCCACGCCGGTGCCCTCATAGACATCCCGGGGGTGCAACCGCTGGAACATCTGGAAGATGCGTTCGGCATATTTTTCTTCAAAGCCGATGCCGTTATCTTCGACGACGATCCGGCAGAATTCTTCGGCATCCGGTGGGCCGGCGGCCCGTTGGGTACGGTCCCGCAAATATCGGCCCCAAACCCGAACCAACGGCGGCTCCTCGGGGCGGTGAAACTTCAGCGCATTGCCGATCAGGTTCTGGAATAACTGCCGCATTTGCAACGGGTCTGCCTGAATGGTGGGCAGATGGCCGATTTCCACCCGCCCATGGACCTTTTCGATCTGGGCCTCTAAATCCCGGACCACTTCCCGGACCAGTTCCTCCAGATTGACCGGCACAAACTCCTGACCCTGGGTGGTTACGCGGGAAAGCGTCAGCAGGCCGTCGATCAGCCGTTGCATCCGTTCCGCGGCATCCTGCATCCGAGCCAGGCATTCTCGGCCCACTGCGTCCAACTGCTGGCCGCATTTGATTTGAAGTCGATCGCCGAACGTGCGGATTTTTCGCAGCGGTTCCTGCAGATCGTGCGAGGCGATGTAGGCGAACTGCTCCAATTCTTTGTTGGAACGTTCCAGTTCGGCGGCGTACCGGGCCTGTTCTTCTTCGGCCCGTTTGCGCTGGCTGATGTCCCGGATGAAAAACGTGAGCACTGGTTCACCATGCTCCTGGCTGAGCGTCATGGTCATTTCCGCAGGAAACAGTTCGCCGTTTGCTCGGCGGGCGGTTACCTCCACGCGCCGGCCCAACTGGGACCCCTCTCCGCTTCGCAAATACCGCTCGATGCGGTCCTGTTGGGTGGGAGTGTCGGCCGGCGGAAACAGCAGCTCCGACGGCGTTCGGCCGAGTACCTCCTGCCGGGAATATCCAAACACCTGCTCCGCCGCCCGATTGAACTCGGTGATCTGCCCCGCCGCATTGATCGTAATAATCGGGTCCAGCGAGGTTTCCAAGATGGCGTGTTTTCGGGCTTCCACCTCGGCCAGCGCCTCTTGCAATCGCTGTAGTTCGGCCACCGGCCGGTGCACAATGGCCAAACAACTGCTCCGTTCCTGCGAGGTCGGCTTGACTAAGCGAAGCACGGTTTCATATTCGCTCACCTGGCCGGTCCCCAGGTGCCGAAGCTGGCTTCGGCCTTTCCATCGGCCCGATTGATTGACGGCCGGGACCGCCACATCCCGCAGTTCCGCCCAGGAGGCTTCGGTGTAAAGCTGCCAGAGGCGAATCGCTGTGGCGGGCTGCTTTTCGTCCAATCCAAACAGCTGTCGGGCAGCCCGATTGAAATAAAACGGCCGACCATGCAAATCCGCCAGACACACGGCCGCCTCTTCCTCTTCGACCAGAGCAGCCAGGGCAGGCCAAATGCGATCCTCCAGCGTGGGCTCTCCGGGACCAGTTCGTGTGCGTTCTCCGCCGGCCGCTTCCGCCCCAGCGGGCCGGGATGCTTCCGCCCCAGCCGGCCGGGATGCTTCCGCCGGAGCAGGTCGAGAGGCTTCAGCGGGAGCAGATCGAGATGGTTCCGCCCCAGCCGGCCGAGACGTTTCCGCCGATGCGATCCCCCCGCCTTTTGGCTCTGCACCGGTGGCCCCGCCGGACACCAGGGTGGATTTGAGGCTTTCGGTGATCACCATGTGGCGGAGTTGGCCCATCAGTTCGGCCAATTGGCCCAGCAAAAGGGCCAAGGTCTTTTTCCGATCGCTTTCTTTTAGGATCACACTTCTGCAGGCCGATTCAAGCAATCCCAGAGCCGACAGACACTCCCAGAGCGAACTCCCCCCGGCCAAAGCCGCCTGGCTCCACGCAGAGACCCAGCTGGTGAGGGGCTGCTTATCCCCCCGGCGGAGCGCCCCCAGGATGTCTAAAAGTTGGGAAAACTCGGTCGGGCTGAGGGGGCATCGCTGAGGCCCTCCCGCGGCCAGACGCCGCCCATAGGCCGCCTGAAGCTCTTCCTTCCGGCTTTGGAAAAGTTGGAGCACCTCCTCCATCGTTCACCCCCCACGCACCGGCTGTTGCGGGACTGTCCGGACGGTGCCAAAAGCCCCAGGTGGTTTGTCTTGCTCTCTGGACGCTGAGATCATCAGTGGATCAGGATGCCAGAAGCCCACCGCCGCATGCCCAGAAAAGAAGCACGAAATCTTACTTAAATCCATTATACCCTATACGCCTTGGACAAGCCTATAGGAGGCCGGGCGATTCCCATCTCGATACCATCTGTGCCGAAGGAGGAATGCAGATAGGACGTTGCACCAACTTTGCGGAGGGGGCGTCCCCCACTGCCGGAGATACGGCGAGAGGTTGGCCCTGCCAGTGGTCCGGACGAAACGCCGGCGCTCTTGGAAAATGTTCAGCAGGTCAGTACCATGTTGTTCCGATGGATCACTTCGTCGTAGGGACATTGGCCCAGGACCTGGGCAATCTGGGGTGTGCGTAGGCCTTTGATCTTTTGCAGTTCCTGGGAGCTGTAGTTGGTTAGGCCCCGGGCCAGTTCTCGGCCGTCGGCGTCGCACAAGGCCACCACATCTCCCCGGTCGAAGTCGCCCATGACATCCACAATGCCGATGGCCAAGAGACTGCGGCCTTGAGTGCGGATGGCTTCGCAGGCGCCTGGGTCGAGGATAAGCGAGCCGCACGGCTGGGCCGAAAACCCGATCCAGCGTTTTCGGGCGGTGATCAAAGGTCCCTGGGCCAGGAAGAGGGTGCCGACCGGTTGGCCGGCCAGGATTTTGCGAAGTGCGCCGGGTTGTCGGCCGCTGGCGATGATGACGTTGCCGCCGGCTGCGGTGGTAATCCGGGCGGCCCGCAACTTGCTGGCCATGCCCCCTTTGCTCAGTCCGGTCTGTTTATCCCGGACCAGATCGAACAGGTTTTCGTCGAACCGTTCCACCAGTTCGATCACCTTGGCGCCCGGCTGGCGGGGATCGCCGTCATACAGCCCCTCCACATCCGAAAGCAGAACCAAAAGCGGGGCCTGGATCAAATTGGCCACCAACGCCGCCAACCGATCGTTGTCTCCAAACGTGGTCTGCAATTCCTCCACGCTGACGGTATCGTTTTCGTTGATGATCGGCACTGCCCCGTATTCAAACAGGGTTAAAATGGTATTCCGGGCGTTCAAGTATCGGAGCCGATGGTCGATGTCCTCGGCCGTCAGCAGAATTTGGGCCGCATGATGGCCAAACTGCCGAAGGGTCCGCTCATAAACTTCGATCAAATGGCTTTGGCCGATGGCGGCCACGGCCTGCAATTGGGCCAAGGTTTCGGGTCGGCTGGGCAGTCCCAGTCGGCCCATGCCTGCGCCGACCGCACCGGAACTGACCAGGGCCACCTTTCGGCCGCTGGCCAGGACCTCGTGGATTTCCTCGGCCAATTGGGCAATCCGCTCCTCATTGAGCTTGCCGCCCGGATGCGTTACCACCCGGGTGCCCACTTTGACCACCATCGTGGTCGCCAAGGCAGCGATCTCTTGACGAACTAAATCCTGCATCCCTCCTGATCTCCCAACCGGAAAAAAAACGGACTTCCTGGCGGAAAGGCTCCGAGTCTTTTTGACAGAAAAAGGCGGGGTTTCTCATCCGGCAGACGGGGGATAGGCAGCCCCCATGGCTACCTTCCTTTCCGACAGCTCCCGGCCCGGGGGCTTCCTAAGCCGCCTATTGTAAGAGGTTGTTTCCCCCCCTACAATATCCAGAAGAAGTTTGCCGGGAACATGTTCGCCGGCTAAGGGGTGCCATTCCCGGGAAAGCGGAAATCCAGGCCGTCGAAGAAGTCTCTATTGTCTGGACTGCTGCTTCCGCGGGAAAGGAGACAAGGTCTTTCCTTGGGCTAAAGAGTTCCCTGGTGAAAAATCGGACTGGGTTCATTTTATGGGTACCGGATTGCACGAAGCCTGTGGGATAGCGGCCATTTATTATTTGCCCGGTTCCGGAACCAGTCGGATCGGTGTGCCGGAGGGGCCGGAGGAAATATCCCGGCTTTTGCCTCGGATGCTGTTGGACGTGCAGAATCGGGGGCAACTGTCCGCCGGGTTTACCACCTACAATCCCCATCGCCGCCAACTGCTGGAGACCTACAAGGATGTGGGCACCGTCAGCGAAGTCTTTCGGATGACCCATAAGGGGAAGTTCGAAAGTCTGATGAAAAAATATGCAGGTCGGGCGGCCATTGGACATGTCCGGTATGCCACCTGCGGCCAGGACGATCGCGCCTTTGCCCAGCCCTTTGAACGACATCACATCAAAAAACACAAATGGTTCAGTTTTGCCTTTAACGGCCAACTGGCCAATTTCCCCCAACTGCGGCAGGATCTTTTGTCGGATCAGGATTGCTACCTGGCCCATGAAACGGATACGGAAATCCTGATGCATCTGTTTTGTAATGCCCTCCATGTGCCGGAACCGCCCGGTCTGATTCAGGTCATGCGTCGGGTGGCCCAGAGGATCGACGGCGCCTATAGCCTGGTGTTTTTGGATGCCCTGGGGCAGATGGTGGTGGCCAGGGATCCGTTGGGATTTAAGCCGTTGGCCTATGCGGTGGATGGCCCCCTTTTCGCGGCGGCCAGCGAAAGCGTGGCGCTGGTGAATTTGGGTTTTCGGCCGGAACAGATTCAATCGCTCCCGCCGGGCCATGCCATCCTGATTACCGAGGGCCGACTGGAAATCCTCCCGTTTGCTGAGACCCGGAGGCAGGCCCATTGCTTTTTCGAGTGGATTTATTTTTCCAACGTGGCCAGCACGATCGATGGCCGGAGTGTGTATCTGGCCCGCAAAGCGTTGGGGGAAGAGTTGGCCCAGCTGGAGGATGTGCCCATCGACGATCAGACGGTGGTGGTCCCGGTGCCCGACACCAGTAAGGCCGCCGCGGACGCCATGGCCTATCGCCTGGGCATCCCCTGCGTGGAAGGCCTGATCCGAAACCGTTATACCGGACGCACCTTCATCGAAGGCCCAGATCGTCGGGTGGCCAAAGCCCAGATCAAATACATCCCTTTGCCGGAAGTGCTCGAACAGAAGCGGGTGCTTTTGGTGGAGGATTCGATCGTGCGGGCTACCACGATGAAGGCCCTTTTGGAACGGATGCGGGACCTGGGTCGGCCCCGGGAAATCCATGTTCGGGTGGCTTGCCCGCCGATCATTTCTCCCTGCTTTTATGGTATTGATATGTCCACTTTGAGCGAACTGTTTGCCCCACCGTTTTTGCAAGGGGGGCCGCTCACGCCAGAAATCCAGGCCCGCATGGCCCAGGCCATCGGCGCCGACTCCCTCCGGTATCTGCCGGTCGAGGCCGTGGCCCGGGCCATCGGCCTACCCGCCGAACAACTCTGCCAGGCCTGTATTACCGGCCAATATCCGACGGCCTGGGGCACTCGGCTTGCCCAGATCGCTGCCGAAAACGCCCGCAAAGGCGTCCAACAGCGAACCTACGAAACCGCCGCTTGCCCAAAATAATCTCCCGGTGTTCCTTCAAGGTACCACCCCTACGGTACCACAACCTCTGGCTCCCTATGGACCTTCGCCAATCTTAGAGGCTGTCCCGCAATTGGTACTCGGGCGGCGGTCCGGACCGTTTCCAAACCCTTCAGGTTTCCCAAAGGGCCTGTTTTATCAGGGTTTTTGGCAGTCTAGGGAGCGCCGGTTGGTGGTTCCATCGGCTAGAAAGGGAATTTCGGGACAGCCCCTGAGGAGAAACCCTCAATATATCCACATATGTCGATATTCCTTTGGGGTCAGGGTGCTCTTTGCTTTGAGGAATCGCCCACCGTGGCTTGGGCAAGCTGGGCCAGTTTGCGGGCCGGGCTGCTCATCGGATACTCCTCCAGCGCCTCCAGCCGAACCCACTGAAACCCCTCCAGCGATTCCTCCGGCCGGTTCCGCCCATCGGCCGAAGGTCCCCAATGGCCCTTTTTTGGGTGGAGGTCCGACTGGTGGAAGCGGTCGGCCTGAGCTTCCCGCCGGTGCGTCTCCCCCAGAGATTCCGCCTCGTAGCATTCCATCTGCACTCGATAGCGGGTCACCGCATACCGGATCGTCTTGAGCCGACGGATGGGCCGAATCGCAATCCCCGCTGTCTGCTCCATCTGGTGGATCAGAAACTCCGCCATGGTCGGGGCAATGAAATGGACCGACCGGTCTAAACCCGTTCCACTTTTTCGACGCCGTCGGGATTTCGGACCCATTTCCGTCCCCCCAAGCGCACCCATTCCCCTCTGCCCGGGTGGGGAAGGGCAGGGTAAGGGGGCATTTTTACAGGATGGACATTTTTTATCCCCTCCGGCCCATAGCGGTTCGGCATATGCAGCGGCGGCCCGCTCGGCCAATTCCGCCGACAGCGGAAACCTCGGAAAATCCCAAAGCCCGGCCCATCGTTGGCCCTCGGGAATCCGCCGTAAAAGCACCCGATCGTTTCGGCGAACGATCACGGCCGCCTCATGGCACAATTCCACGGCCGGTTTGGCCCGCTGCCGGGGAATCGTCTCTTGAAGCCCCTGGTGGTAGGCCAAGCAAAATCGGCTCACCGGGCAGTCCGCGCATCGGGGCCGCCGGGGCAGACACACCGTGCTGCCCAGTTCCATGAGTGCCTGATTGAATTGGCCCACCTGCCGACGAGGCAGGATCCATTCGGCCATCTGCCAAAACAGCCGCTGCGCTGCCGCAGTACCGGTCGGTTCAGGATAGGCCAACAGCCGAGCCCAGAGCCGGGTGGTATTGGCCTCCAGGATCGGGTGCCGTTGGTCGAAAGCAATCGACAGGATGGCTCCGGCGGTATATCGGCCAATGCCCGGCAGTTGCAAAAGTTCCTCCGGGGTTTGGGGAAAGTGGCCGCCAAAGTCCCGGACGATCTTTCGGGCCGCCTCGTGCAGTTGCACCGCCCGCCGATAATAACCCAGTCCTTCCCAAAGCCGCAGCACCTCCGCCTGCTGGGCCTGGGCCAGGGCCTCCAGCGTGGGAAAGACGGTCAAAAACCGCTCAAAATACCGAACCACCGTGGGCGCCTGCGTCTGCTGGAGCATGATTTCGCTCAGCCAGACGGCATAGGGGTCTTTGGTCCGCCGCCAGGGCAAGTCCCGCTTGTTCCGGGCAAACCAGCCCAGAAGCCGACGCCGAAATCCGCTCCTCCATGCCGCCCGCCGCCAACAGGCCGGAATATCCTCTCCCGGCCTCCCAGAACCGGCAGCATCCGCCTGGGCCCACTTGTTTGCTTTCCTCTTTAGGCTAAAGGCCGCATCATCCGAACCCATGGTGAATTTAACTGCGCCTTTGTGAAGAGGTTCCCGGCTGCGCGATCGCCTTAGCATGTTCCTTCTCGGAGGCGTCCCCGAAATTCCGTTTTTAGAGTATTTCCCGAAATTGGCATCCTGGGGCGGCCCCGAGGATTTTCCACCCATTCTGACTTTCCCCAATGCCCGTTGTATGAGAGGTTGGGCAGTCTGGGGACTGCAGGTTGGTCGTCCGGGCCGGGTAAAACGGAATTTCAGGATAGCCGCTTAGCCGGATGGACCACCAACCGCAGTCCCTAGAGGGACGCAAAGCCTAGATAAAACGGCAATTTGATAAACCAGACCGGCTAGAAACGAATCTCGGCCACTGGCTCTCCGTTTCGAGATAGCCCCTCAGAACGGTGGGCAAAACCATCAGACCCTCCTGGATGCCAGGGACAACCTCTCTTGTTCTTCGCAAAACCAAGGGACAGCAACGTGGCTAAAAACCAGCCCTTTTCGTCTCTCTACCATTTGCGAAGCCCAATAAGTTTAGCTTGCCTAACCACAACGAGTTACTTCATTTGCCTCAAATGTTAAGGATTAACTTAGCGGAGTCGAACTGCCGTTGTCAAGCTTTCCGATCCCCAAAGCCGCCCCAAAGAGGGTTCCCATGGGCAGGTCCGAAAACCCGGCTGGGCCATTGACCGTCGAACCGGATTGCTTTTTAATGGCGCTCTTTAGGATAAATGTATCCACCGGGGCCAATGGCCCCCATTGGTGGAGTCCGAACGATGTTTAGCCCCTACAAGTTCTAGGGGCCTTGCCGGGGGGATCCAGTCAAAATCAGAAAGGAGGTAACATCGTAGCCGAATGGTGGGGCGTGCTTGGCAGGCCCGCCAAACCGGGCATCCAAGGCAGCCCCCTCCAAGGGGCCGGACCTCCGAAGCAGGTTCCTCCAAGGGTTTTTTCCAGTCGGCTAAAATGTTACGAAAGGAGGTCACATTTTAGCCGAATGGTGGGGCGGTGTGTCCGTGCTGCAAAAGCAGCAGTCCAGGCCTGTTCCTGCGAAAGCCGCAGTCCAGATCCCACGGCCTTGGATTTTCTGGACTGCTGCTTTCGCAGCAGGGACGCCCCTCGGCGGGCTGAGCCTTCGGATCACCCGGCCTTTGCCACGGCCGTCGAAAAGCCCGCTGAGGCAAAGCCAAAGCCGAGTGAGTGGGCCTTTCCAAAATGCCCATTCCCTGGCGTTGTAACTTGACGACGGCCTCCGGGCTGTGACAATAGGTATCATAGACCTGCTGGGCAAAAGGGTATTTTAGCTTGACTGTATCCACCGGGAACTATCACCACTATTTGTGGTGTTTGATCCGATTTTTAGCTCCTCCATCGGGTAGGGGCCCGGCCGGGCAGATCCAGTCCAACTAGGAGGCTTCGCAAATCGTAGAGACACGGTAACATTTTAGGCGAATGAAAAGACCCTTGGAGGGACCTGCTTCGGAGGTTCGATCCCTGGGGGTATCTCCCTTGGATCAATCGCTTTTGCGGGGCTACCAAGCATGCCCCTCCATTCGGCTAAAATGTTCCCCAGATATTTCCACGTCTGATTGGTGTTCGATCCTTGGTTTTTACAGGAGTCTTGGACAATGCAGAAGCAAGAAAGGTCTCAGGCAACCCGGCGTGAGTTTTTGCAGACTGCCGGGCTGGTGGCTGCTGGGTCGGCTTTGGCCGGGGTGAAGGTGCCCTACGTTCATGCGGCCGAATCCAACGTGATTCAGGTGGCGCTGATTGGCTGCGGGGGCCGGGGTACTGGAGCGGCGGCCAATGCCCTTTCCGTGAAAAACGGCCCGATCAAGCTGGTCGCCATGGCCGATGTGTTCGAAGATCGCCTGAAGGGCAGCTACCAAAACCTCAAACGCCAGTTCGACAAGCAGGTGGATGTGCCGCCGGATCGGCAGTTTATCGGGTTCGATGCCTATACGAAGGCGATGGACTGTTTGCGGCCGGGCGATTTGGCCATCTTTGCCACCCCGCCGGCGTTTCGATGGGTGCATTTTACGTATGCCATTGAAAAAGGGATTCATGTGTTCATGGAAAAGCCGGTTACCGTCGATGGCCCCACCACCCGCAAAATGCTAGCGCTGGCCAAACGCGCCTCCGAAAAGAACCTGAAGGTGGGCGTGGGACTTATGGTCCGCCATTGTCGGGGCCGGCAGCAACTGTACGATCGCATCCGTTCCGGCGAGATCGGCGACATCATTGCTCTGCGGGCCTACCGAATGGGTTCCGGCGGCGGCATGACTGGCCCCAAACCCCCCAATATGAGCGAATTGCTCTATCAGGTCCGCCGGTTCCATAGCTTCCTCTGGGCCAGCGGCGGCGTCTATAGCGACTTCTACATCCACCAGATCGACGAATGTTCCTGGATGAAGGACGCCTGGCCCGTTAAAGCCCATGCGCTGGGCGGTCGGCATTACCGCGGCAATAACGTCGATCAAAACTTCGACATCTATGCCATCGAATACACCTATCCGGACGGCACGAAACTGTTCTACTACGGGCGTCAGATGCCCGGCTGCCATGACGAGTTCGCCAGCTACGCCCACGGCACCAAGGGAACAGCCATTATTTCCACCCATGTGCATACGCCCGGCAAAGTACGGACGTTCAAGGGGCAGAATTTCGCCCAGGAAAACCTCATCTGGGCCTTCCCCCAGCCGGAACCCAACCCCTACCAACTGGAATTCGACGATCTGGTGGATGCGATTCGGCAGGATAAACCTTATAACGAGGCGGAACGGGGTGCCATTGCCAGCCTGGTCACCTCGATGGGCCGAATGGCGGCCCATACGGGTCAGGTGATTACCTATGAGCAAATGCTCAACTGCCCCCATGAGTTCGCCCCGAACGTGGATAAACTGACCATGGACAGCCCGGCCCCGGTCCAGGCCGACAAAGACGGCCGATACCCAGTGCCCCAGCCGGGCATCCTCAAAGACCGGGAATATTAATCCATACAGGCCGCCCCTCGGGCGAAACGACAAACTCCCGTCGAGCATCCGCCCACCTGCTCGTTCCGGATATTGTCGTTCGGAAGGTGCCATGTGGGTGAGAGGATTGGGTCTGCGCGGTCCATGTGTCTCTTATCTCCGCGGATCGGTTGGATTTCGATCTTCGGAAACGGCGTATGAAGCTTTGGCAGAGACATCCGGAGGGTACGGTGGTCCCGGTGCGCGTGTCGGCCGGTGCCCGGCGGAATCAGCTTCGATGGGAATCGGACGGCCTGCTCCGGGTCTGGCTGACCCAATCCCCCGAAAAGGGCAAAGCCAATCAGGCCCTGCTGGAGATGGTGGCCGAGGCTCTGGGAATCCGCAAATCTCTCCTGGAACTTCTTTCCGGCCACCACTCGGCCCAAAAGCGTCTTCTTATCCGCCTCGGCGCGGAAGAACTCCGACAAACCACCCTGAGGTAATTCAGTTCAAGCTGGCCGAGACCATATCCCCCTCCTCACCCTGCCGTGTCCTGCAAGGGGCACCGGGGAACGATTGTCCCTCCAGTCGGCGGAAAGGTTTCTGAGAGGCTGTCCCGAAATTGGCCCCCTGGCGGCCACTGACCGTTTGGGAACCCTTCCGATTTCCCTAAATGCCCGTTTTACGGGGGTTTGGCAGTTTGGAGGCCGCTTGTGGGTGGTAAGCTCCGGCTAAAAACGGAATTTTGGGACAGCTCCTGAAGGAGCATTTTGCACTGCGAACGCCCCTATGGCATCATGCGAACTTGGAGCCTATCCCAAAATGCCGGTCCCCTTGTCCGATCCTCCAATGGAGGTAGGTTTCAGGGGGCCCGATAAATCCAACCCAGCTTGCCCCGCCTGATTTTGGGATAGAATCTGATTGAGCTTCGGGGATTGTAGAGACAGGCATTCCTTGATTTTGGGCACGTGGGTCTCCCTTGGTTTTGCGAAGACCACGAAGGAGTTTCGGACAGGGGGACGGAGTAAGCCCTTCTGATAATGTATATTTATTCAGCGGATGGGGAGGGATTCGAACCCCCGGTGGGCAAAGCCCACGCCGGTTTTCAAGACCGGTGCCTTCAACCACTCGGCCACCCATCCAACAAACCGCTCCTGGGACCATCTCCGCCAAGGAAAACCACTCCCTTTAGCATTTCCGCCGAAGGGTAACCTCTTCTGCTCCTTGCCTTTTCTCATCCCGCGCCGGCTTACGATCCGGCAGATCAGCGGACAGTCTCTATCCCGTTTCACGTCGCCTAACCTTTCTGGGTTGCCGGCTGGCCAAGGTTGAGATGTTACGGAGTTTTTTTGCCAACAGGAGGTCTTCCTTTGGCTGAACTTTTATTACCCCTTCTTGGTTACACCTTCTGTCTGACGGTGCTATCTCCAAGAGGCTGTCCCGAAACGGAGAGTCCAGCGGCAGCCCCGATTCCTTTGCCAACCGGTCTGATTTATCCCACTGCCATTGGATGAAGGTTTGGCAGTCTGTGGGCCGCCGGTTGGGGGGAATATGCAGCTAAAAACGGAGTTTCGGGACAGCCTCCAAGGGGAGAAGAAGAGAACTCCGCCCTCCGGGGAAATGCAATTTCCTATTTTAATCTATTCGCCCGTTGGTCCCAACGGGATCGGTCCGGAACCTCCCATTTTAGGGGCCAGTCTTAGGAAAATAAGCCTAACCAATACCCCAAAAGGGTTATATAAAGACCATCCTTTGGGAGGTTCTTTTGCATAGATCCCCAAAGACTCGGAACCACGGGAAAGACCTCCCCGCTCCAGGGGCATGAGCCCCCCCTTTTGGAGGTGTAAACGCTCTCTCCCAGGGGTACCGGGAGGCCCCCTAAGGGGCGGAGAATCTCTTAAGCCCCTCGGAAAGCACCAAAAATTCTTCCCGGAGCTGGGGAAAAGGGCTTGCCCTCCATCTCGGAAACAGGGGCCGGCCGTCTTCTTGGCCCCAGAGGCCCTGCCTTTAGCCACACGCCTTGGATAGGCCTCCACCTCTCCCCCCATCCCAGAGGAACAAGTCAGACTTCTCAGGGGCGATTCCCTGCAAACGCTTTTCCGGGGAAAAAGGAATTTGCGTATTTCTTGGGGATATTCTAGGGTTGTACAGGCAAGCCCCTAATCAGCCAGTCCGTCTCCGGCGTCTTCGGAGGTAACGACGTTTGGGCAAACGGAGGGAAACGTTCTGGCAGGGGCGTTTTCGGGCACATTGGCCTTTGACCGGGGGAGGGGGAGCGGTTGGCTTTGGGGGCGAGGTAATCCACAGGGTTTGAACAAAAGAACACAACTAGAATCGAGGTGGATTTCGGCCATGGCAATCATGAGTTCCCAACTGCCACCGAATGGATCTTCTCCGGAATGGAAGAAGCTGTTTGCTGGGGCAACGTTGCCTGCGTTGCCGCAAAGTGCGATTCGGCTTTTGGAGCTTTCGCAGAACCCGGACAACGGACCTGCCGAGTATGCCCAGCCGATTGAGGCGGACCCAGGGCTGAGTGGCCAGGTGCTTCGGTTTGTCAATTCATCGTATTTTGGGTTTTCGCAGGAGATTTCCAACGTCAAGCAGGCGATCACGTTGGTAGGGGTTCGGACGATCAAAAATTTTGCCCTCTGGAGTGCGGTCTTTAGTTTGTTACCTTCGCCCAAGTGTGGGCCGTTCGATCTGCAAACGCTGCGGCAGGACTCGTTACGCCGGGGGTTGTTTGCCCGGCTGATCGGGAAGCTGATGGGGCTGAAGGATACGGAAGATATATTCACGGCGGCCTTACTGCAGGATTTGGCGATTCCGCTTTTGGCCAAGCAGCAGCCGACCGAGTACCGGCAGTTATTGGAGGAAACCCTGCGAAATCGCACAGCGCTATCGGTCCTGGAGCAAAGGCGGTTTGGCTGGACCCATGCCGAGGTGGGGGCGTGGTTGCTCCGGCAGTGGCATGTACCGCAGGGGATTGCCGATTTGGTAAAAGGGCATACGGAGTTGGATCGCTGGCTGGGTTCGCCGGAGACGGAGCGGGGGCAGGTGGCGGTGGCTATGTCGGCGCTCCTGCCCACCGGGGTGGAGGGGGGTTGGTATGAGCGGAGTCGGCTGGATGGGGCGTATGATCGGATCAAGGGGGCCCGATGGCCGGGATTGGAGGAGGTGTTGCTGGAGGTGGACGAGGATTTTGCCAATTTTGCCCCAGTTCTCAAAATTGCCCATCCTGTCAAATCCCTCGCCCTTACCTATCAAGAGGCCCTGGCCAGCGTGGGGTAATTCCCCCGTATTGGTATTTTTTCCTCCTCATCGGCACGACCGCCTTTTCCTAGAGTTATCACAACTAACTTTTGAATAATCACTTACAACAATTTTTGCCAGCAACCAACGCTATTGCCGGGAAATGTTTTACCTAATCTCTTATTCTTTTCCGCTCTTTCAGGCCAACCCAAGGAGCTATTTTCCCAAGCCCCTCCACATTACCCGAATGAAGCAACTCACCTCCGCCCTGGGGGGAGAGACCGGCTGAGCGAAGCCAAGCCGGGTGAGGAGGCATAAAAAAATGATGGCTCCCCACGTATTTTCCTCAAACCCTCCACTGCCCCCCGGACGAGGGGGAAACATGCTTTTCCATTCAGCTAAAATGTTACCAAAACCCCATATCCTCCCGGCTTCCGGAAAACGATGAAAAAATAAGAGGGCGTTTGGGGAGAAACCGCCGGGAGAAAGCCCGGTTTGGGATGGCATACCTCTTCTGGGGGGAAAGTACGCCAAAATCCTGGCCAACCCTTGGGCAATCGATGCCTTCTGCGTAAAATAGAAAAAAGGAAGAGCCTTTCCTCACCTTATTCCCCTTATCGGGGAGCCGGATGGAGGAAAACGGCCTTCCAGAAGGTTGGGAGTTGCCAAGCATGACGGGCCGAGATCGAGTGCGTCTAAAACACCTGCAGCGCCAAGCAGAAGGCTATCTCGAGCTTGGGATGGCCCAACACGCTCTGGAAACCCTGGCGAAGATCGGCGATCCGGACTCCTTCGGCTCGCACTTGCTGTATCTGCAAGGGGAAGCGCTGCGGAGTCTTCAGCGGTATGAAGAGGCCATCCCTCCCCTGGAGAAGGCCGCCGAGGGAGATCCCAGGAATATTCAGATCTGGCTGGCTCTGGGTTGGTGCTACAAGCGGTGCGGCCGACTCGACTCCGCCATCGAGGCCATTCAGAAGGCTTTGGAAATAGAACCAGGGGAAGCCCTTTTGCACTATAATTTGGCCTGTTATCTCAGCCTGGCGGGCCAGAAACATCGGGCGATCCGGGCCTTGGCCCGGGCCTTAAAACTCGACCCCCATTACCGGGAACTGATCGACAAAGAACCCGATTTCGACCCGATCCGCAACGATCCAGACTTTCTGGCCCTTACGAGTCTGGTCGTTTAGCACCTTTGGGAAACGTAACATTTTAGCTTGTCTGTATCTACCGGGAACAACGAGCACAATTTGTTTAGCTTGACTGTATCTACCGGGAACAACGACCACAATCTGTGGTGGTCGATCCGATTTTTAGCCCCTACATCTGGGAAGGGGCGGGGCGGGTAGATACAGTCAAATTAGCCGAATGGAGGGGGGCCGATGTGTCATTCCTGCGCAAGCAGGAATCCAGGCTTCTTCCCGTTCAGCGGGAAACCCAGGCAATATGAGGTGTTACTTTCTAGATTCTCGCTTGTGCGGGAATTGGAGCTTGGGTTTAGCCCGCCAGGGGAATAGGAGGTTGCTTCATTCGGTTAAAAGGTACGGGAAACGGATTTTTTCTTTCGCTTCCGGGCAGACCGGGTTTGTGTTTCCGGGATCGGGCGCCCGGCGTGCTATAGGGCAGCAGCTTTCTGTCTAGGGGGAAGCCGGGGAGCCGCTGGGGGTAGCTTCGGCCGATTTTTCCTCCCGGGGAGGAAACCCAATGGCTATCAGATGGGTTCGGGTGGCAATATACAAAATACCATCATCTGCCGTGGGTGTTCCGTAAACCGGCTGGGGCATCTGGTTTTCGGCCAGGATCTTTTTTTCACGGGCCAGGGCAAAAACGACCACATCGCCGTCTTCGTCCGCAATATACACTTTTCCATCGGCTACCAACGGCGAGGCCCAGATGGAAGCCATCATGTCGTGGGTCCACAGGAGCTTGCCGCTGCGGGCATCCAGGCAGTGCACCAGCCCGGCAAAATCACCGATGATCAATAGTCCGTCGGCGATGACCGGCATGGCAATGGTCCGATGGAAGGTTTCCTCGAAATCGAGCCGACCGTCCCCGTTCAGGTCTTGGCCCGTGTATTTCCACACCAGGGCGGAATTGGGATTGGGTTGGACAAGCTGACCGGCGGCTGGATCGGCGGCTTGCAATCGGCTTGGCGGCACGGGACGCCCTTGCCGATCCACGACCACCTCTGGGCTGACATCGCCCCGGCGGGTGGGATCGATACACCACAAAATGCCCGGCCCCTCGCCCAGTTGCGGGTCTTGACCGGTGGCAATAAAAACGCGGTTTTCCCAGAGGACCGGCGTGGCCACGAGTTCATTTCGGTCCCCCCGGCCGTCGCTTCGCCATCGGCTCTGCTTCGGGTTGCAGTCGAACTTCCAGAGAAGTCGAGGTCGGCCTTTTTCCTGCTCGGCGCTGGCTAGGAAGCTATACAACCAGCCGTCCCCGCCCGGAAAAATCACCTGCGCCACACCGCCCAGAATCCCGACGGCCGGGGAACCCCATTGGCCATGGAGGATATTAGCCCCCGGGGAGTTATCCGCCCAAACCAACTTTCCGGTATTTTTATCCAGTGCCAAAAAGCTGGGGGCTTCCGGAGCGGGAACACTCTGGTGGGATTCGTCCACGCCGTTGCCGGTGCAGACAAAGAGCAACGGCCCGGCCGCGGTGACCGAACAACTGGCCATGTTGTGCTGTCGGCTGCCCACCTGTCGCATCATGTCCAATAGCCAAACGATGTCTGCCTCATGTTCGGTCTGGACGGGTTCCTCCTGGTAAGGGCCGTCGTTTTGGCCGTCCAGGAATCCCTCGGTGTCCAGGCAGACGACCTCGCCCCGGTTGGTTACGATCCAGAGGCGGTCGCCTTCGACCAGGGCAGAGGAGCAAATACCCACCTCGGGCCAATCGTGGGCTTGTCCGGTGGGAAGCTTTTCTCGCGAAAGTTGCCACAGGAACCGCCCCGTGCGGGCGTCAAAGGCCAACAGGCAACCCAAATCCACCGAGGCTGGATACCGGGCTAGGTACCCGGCCCCGTTGTTGGTGCCGCAGAAGACTTTCCCGGCGGCGACCACCGGGGCGCCGTAGGTTTGGCTGCCAAGCCGGGCCACCCATCGGATGTTTTTGGCCCCCTTTGGCTCCCATGCACCGCTGGCAGGGTCAATCTGGCCGACTTGCCACTGGGTAGGCAATGGCCCTGGCCGGAGCACATTATTCCTGGAGGAACTTCCGCCCCATTCGGCCTGCACAATTGGAGGGGGTGTCGGATGAGTCATCGGAGGGGAAACAGGGTTGCCCAAAACGGGGGGCGGTTTGCCTAAGGGCGGGGCCGGTTCCGTAGGAAGAGGGTTGGCCAATCGCTCCTCCGGCCCGGAGGCCGAATTGACCCCACCGGAGTACATCATTATGCCCCCTGTTGGAGGACTCTTCTGATGCTCAGAGACCAAACCGGCGCTAAACCCTATGGCGAACAATATCCCAAAAGCTCCGATCGCCCCGCCCCATAAGAGGAACGATTTTCTCCAGCTCATCTCTGCTCCTTTCTGTGTCTGATCTGTCTCTGAGAGGCCTCCCGAAAGGGGTGTTGGACAGCGCCCTTCCACGCTCTTCCGATTTACCTAACGCCCGGTTTTTTATAGGGGTTAGGCAGTCAGGGGGCCGCAGGTTGGGGGTCATCCGCCAAAAACCGGCATTCTGGGGCAGCCTCTAAGTGGCCAATTGCCCCTCTGGAAGGGGGGTTCCGATTTCAGGCCGGGTGTTTCACGGCGTTCCCGGCCAAGAAGGCCATCTCCTAATCGTTTCCTCCCGGTGTCCCCTGGTTTGAGTGTATCCACCCGGCCAGGCCCATCCCACTTATAGGGGGGTAAAAATCGGCACGAACCCCACAGCTTGTGGTAATGACTTCCGGGGGATACAGTCTCCCTAGGGAGCTCCCCTTTTTAGTTTAACCCTCTTCGGGGTGGGGGCGAATAGACTGGGCGAAATGAACCCCATCTGTTGTGCAATCTTTGCCCTCCGTGAGTGGGGTGTTCCCCGATTCCTGCCGGAACCGGGTTTGCAAACCGGTTTGATTGGGTACAATAAAGGTTTTAGGATTTGGATCATTCCTGCCGAGGGAAAGGAAATCCCAGGAGTGCCGGAGGGCTGGTCTTGCCAATTCGGGCAGGACCAGCCGATCTTGGCAATCGGGCAGGACGACCCTTGAACAACGATTCGGAGAGATTGCACGATGGCCAGCAAAAGCAAAGGCAAAAAGAAAAAAGCCGAAGTGGTGTTTTTAGTTTGCGAAGAGACGGGGGATTTGAACTATGTGCTTCGGCGGAAACCGGGCGGGGAGAAACTCCGGTTACGCAAATTCTGCCCCCGTCTGCGCCGTTACACCATGCATTCGGAAAAGAAGATGAAATAAGGCCTCCACCAGGGGGAGATTGGGAGGGGGACATGCACCCCCCTATAGGGCCTGTCCCATGAGGGTTTATCCGGGGCCTGGCTCCAAAGGGGGAATCCTTCCGCGGAATGGAGGGATTTTTCTCCTCCTGCCCGCACAGGCGGAGTGGGAGTGGAACCAGAAATAAACAAATGATCAAATTTTGGATTTCCACCTGAGTGGGAAGCACCGGCAAAAGGACGGCTTTCCGAGCAAGCTTCCCGAGCAAAAGGATGGATTTTCCCGATCCGAGGGATGCGCCCCTGTCCGGTGCGAGAGCAATGCATAGGCTTTTTCGCAATAGCCCAAAGGCTGGAATATCTTCGCATACGGATGTTCCCGTCACCCCAGGGGGCGCAAAACGCAGGCGGTCCATAAGGGCGCAGAAGCTCCACCGAGTTCCGTAGGGATGCTTGGTTACAACCATGCCCAAACGATGGCGGATTCGGGCCTATGATCCGGACCGGTTGGTCTGGTTGGAGCGGGCGGTGGGTATACCGCCATTGATTGCCCAGTTGCTTTGGGTACGGGGGATTCGGGAACCTGGGTCGGCCCGGCGGTTTTTGGAGCCGAAACTGTCGGCCCTTCGGGGTCCCGAAGAGTTACCCGGCTGTAGGGAGGCGGCGGATCGGCTGTATGAGGCGGTCCAGCGGCAGCGGCAGATTGCCCTCTATGGCGACTACGATGTGGATGGGGTAACCGGCACGGCCATTTTGTGTCGGTGTCTGCAACTGCTGGGTGCCAAACCGATTTGCTACATACCCAGTCGATTGGAGGAAGGCTATGGGCTGAACGGGGAGGCATTAAAGGGGTTGGCCCAGCGGGGGGTGGAGGTGGTGGTCACGGTCGATTGTGGGATCGGCAGCCTGGTGGAGGCAGAGGAGGCGGGCCGATTAGGAATAGAACTTTTGATCACCGACCATCATGAACCCGGTCCTCAATTGCCCAAGGCCGCTGGGGTAGTGCATCCCCGGCTTGGCGAGCCGCCCTATCCGTTCGACGGACTGAGCGGATCGGCGGTGGCGATGAAATTGGCCTGGGCCTTGTGCCAACGGGCAACCGGCGCCAAACGGGTCGGCCCGGCCATGCGGGAATTTTTGCTCCAGGCGGTAGGCTGGGCGGCTTTGGGCACGGTGGCCGATGTGGTCCCCCTGGTGGATGAAAACCGGATCTTGGTTTCCTATGGATTGGTGAGTCTGAAGGAGCGGCCGTCGGTGGGCTTGGATGCCCTGCTGCGGCGGGCCGGTTTGGCCGAAAAGCCCAGCCTGGATGGCGAAGATCTGGCCTTCCAATTGGCTCCCCGGTTAAATGCGGCCGGTCGGCTGGGTCAGGCCTCTTTGGCCTTGGAACTGCTCCTGACCGATCAGCCCGATCGGGCCGACTTGCTGGCCCAGTACCTGGCCCAGCTCAATAGCAACCGAAAATCCTTGGAACAGAGCATCTATCTGGCCGCCCTCAAACAGATCAAACAGCAGTATCCTCCTTCGGAACATCCGGCCTGGGTATTGGCCGACTGCCAGTGGCACCCTGGAGTCATCGGGATCGTGGCGGGGCGATTGGCCGAGAAATTCCATCGTCCGGTAATCTTGATTGCCGGCGATCCTACGGGACACCGGCCAGCCGTGGGCAGTGGGCGGAGCATTCCGGGACTGCCCTTGCCGGAGCTGCTGGCGGCATGCCGGGACCATCTGCTGGGTTTTGGGGGCCATGCGGCAGCAGCGGGGCTACGAATTCGGCCAGACCAAATCCCGGCGTTTCGGGAGGCCTTTTGCCGACTGGTGGCCCAGCGACTCGAGCCCCACGAGCATCAGGCGGAGCTTTGGATCGATGCGGAGGCGCCACTGGCGGCACTGACGCTTCGGACGGTAGAGCAGATGGAGCGTCTTGCGCCGTTTGGGTATGGAAACCATCGTCCGCTTTTGTGCAGCAGTTCGGTACAGGTGCAGGGGGGGATTCGGGTCATGGGGGCGGATGGAAAACATTTGTCAATGCACCTAGCCCAACACGGTGTCCGCTTCCGTGCCGTGGCCTTCCGAGCCAGCGAATGGCTCGACGACCTGCTGGAACATCAAGGCCCGCTGGATGTGGCTTTCCAGCCCGTGATTAAGAGCTTTAACGGGCTGCGCCAGGTAGAACTCCATCTGGTGGATTGGCGACCGGCAGAACGGTAACCTAGCCGCCTGGGCCAACGAGGGAAATCTGTCCGGGAAATAGGGACCTTCGTCCTTAGAGACTGTCCTGAAATTGGTAGTCGGGTGGCAGGCCGGACTGGTGCCAAACCCTTCCGGTTTTCCAAAGTCCCGTTTTATGGGGTTTTGGCAGTCTGGGGGCCGCCGGTTGGTCGTGCACCCGGCTAAAAATGGAATTTCGGGACGGCCTGTTACCGCAGGGCGGTCTGGCGTGCTTCCCGCAGGGCGTTTCGGTTGGTTCGGTTGCTGTCCGGGGCAGTTCGGAAATCCGGTTTTCCCTGGATATGTCACCAAACGGCGGCCCCCGAGTACCAAAACCCTAATCCAACGGCAGGTTGAGAAAGCGGAATGGGTGGAAAACGGTTCGGAGCCGCCGCCCGGCAACCCATTTCGCGACAGCCTCTCAGGCGGCTTTGCGTCGGGAGCGGATTTCTCGATAGATGGCCAAGATTTCATCGTAGTTGCGTTGCAGGGGGTATTTTAGGGCGAGCAGGCGGGCAGCCTGGCCCATCCGTTCCCGAAGCCGAGGGTCCAGCAGGCGGGCCATGCGGTCGGCCAAGGCAGCGTCGTCGGCCGGATCCGAAAGTACAAACCCATCCACCCCATCGCTCAAAAGTTCACTAGCTCCATTCCATCGGGTGGTAACCGGTGGTAGGCCGCTGGCAGCCGCCTCCGTAACACTTAAACTGCACGGATCGTAAAACGTCGGCAACACAAACACATCGGAGGCCGCATAATACGGCACCGGGTCTTCGACCCGTCCGAGAAAGCAGACCGCTTTGCCGGCCCCGACCCAACGGGCCAACGTTTGGTACCGGCGGCTCCCCCGACCACCAACCACCAGAAGCCGAACCGGCAAACCCTCCCGAACCAATCGGCCAGTAGCTCGGAGGGCGGTGGAAAGACCTTTGCGCAGATAGTCATGGCCGACGAACAGATAGACCACCTCGTTGGGGCGGATGCCCAGTTGGCTGCGGATGGGCTGACGCCATGGGGTGCGATGGTCCGGCGAGAATCGATGAATATCTGTTCCATGATACACCACCCGAATCCGATACGGCGAAACCCGATGGTACCGCACATAATCCCCCGCACACATCCGAGAAACCGCCACCACAATTCGCCTCGGATCCCCAAACTGCCGACACATCAACTCTCGAAATTCCCGATACCGCGGCAACCAGCGCATCAGCCAGCGTTTGATCGGGCGCAAATACCGGGGTAAAAGCTGGAGCTTCCGCTCCCATTGTGCCCATCGGGAGCCGTCTTCCGATTGCAACACATCGCAGTACCAGCCCATCCCCATATCATGGACAAGATCGAGTGGGAGGCGGCAGAGGAGGATTTCGGCGGCTTCGGCGCGGCGCACTCGGGAGGCCATCCGCCCCAGAGAATGCACGTGCACGTCCAAGGAAGCCGTCGTGGGGGCAGCCGACTGCGTGATCACATGAACCGTATGCCCACCGGCCCGCAAACACCGGGCAAATTGATACGTCCAGTGTTCCGCCCCGCCCCGATGCGGATCAAAATAGTCGATCACCAGCCCAATTTCCATCCTTCAGCTCCTGGAGAGGGAACGCCGCTCTGACAGGTGTCCGGCAAACCGCCTTCGCCCAACTGCTGCTTGTCTCCCAACAGGTCTGCCGATCTTCTTCTCGGTCCCGACGCCGGGCTTGCCCGTCTCCGGAAAGTACCTCCTGATAGACCTCCCAAATTTCCTCTACATTTTTTTCAAACGGATGTTGTTCTGCCAGACGCCGGGCCGACTGGCCCATCTGCTGTCGAATCCCTGGATCCAAACAGATCTCCATCTTCCGCACCAATTCCTCCACATCCAGGGGATCGTCCAACACATATCCTTCCCGGCCTGAATGCAACAGCTCCTGAACGCCGTTAAATCGACTGGTGATCACCGGCAGGCCGCTGGCCATCGCCTCCAACACCACTAGGCTGAACGTGTCGTAAAGCGTGGGGTGAACATAGAGATCAGCGGCGGCATAATAGGGGACGGTGTCTTCCACGGGACCGAGAAAACGGATCGGCCCTTGACTCTCCGCCCGTCCGTTGCCCCCATGGGAAGCCCCCTGACGACGCCCGCCCACCACCCACAATTGCACCCGTCGGCCCCGGGCAGCCAACCGACAGACCGCCTCCTGCACCGTCGGCACCCCCTTGAGCCGAAAATTGTGCGCTACGATCAATACCAGCATCGTCTCTTCATCCAGACCGAACTGCCGACGGAGCTGGCTTCGCCACCGACTCCGATTAGCCGGATGAAATCGCTCGATATCCACCCCATTATGCACGATCCGAATGTACTCGGGGGGAACGCCGTGGAAATGCTGGAAGTCCTTGGCCGCCTGCGTCGAAAGGGCCAAAAACAACCGACCGTCGCTCCGGTATTGCCCCTCCAACAGCCGACGAATCTCCCGATACCGGGGCAAGTATCGAATGAGGATGCGTTTACAAGGCCGAAGCCAGCGGGGCAGCAGCAGTAACTTCCGTTCTGTCAGGGCAAGCCAGGATCCCCAATGCGGTTGAAACACATCGCAGTACCAACCTGCCCCCGTATCATGAATGATGTCCAAATCCAATTGGCGAAGCCATTGTTCGGCCACCCGGGCAAAACCCAATCGACTTAAGCCGGCCGGAGTCTGACAGCAGCAAATTCCCAGTCTGTCGGCCTCCGCAGAAAAGCTTCTGGAGATCACCCAGACCTGATGCCCCCGATTCTGGAGTGCCTGGACAAACTGCCAGGCCCATTGTTCCAACCCGCCCCGCCGAGGATCGAAATGTTCCACCACTAAGCCGATTTTCATGCTCGGGTTCCCTCGGAGCGTGAATCCACGATCCCTATTTCCGGCGGGCCCATAGCCAGCTGGATTGCTCCCTGCGGATTCCGCCAAAGAAAAAGACAAAAAATAAGATTGCCTCCCGCCACGGGCACTTTCCATGTTTTCCCCCGATTCTACGCCGCTTGGCGCTCCAAGGACCTCAACACCTCCACCACCGCCTCATAAACCCGATCCACGGACAACTGCTTCATGCAAGCATGATGGCCCAACGGACATTTCGGACGCCCACAGCCCAGACAGTCCAGGTGTTCGGCCATCAGGTGCACGGCCTTCTGGGTGGGATTCCGGCTCCAAATGGGTAACAGCGGCCCATACAGGGTGATCACCGGCACCCCAAAGGCCGCCGCAATATGCCGAGGACCACTATCGGTCGAAACCATCAGCCGGCCCCGACGAAGCACCGCCTTGGCCGTGCCGAAATCCATCGGCTGATCCGCCATGCTGACGACATTTTCCCGGCCGGCCAGCTGCACAATCTGCCGGGCACGCTCCCGCTCCCCTGGCCCACAAAAGACCAAGACCGGTTGGCCGAGATCGTCCACCACCCGTTGGGCCAGTTGAGCGAAATATTCGATCGGCCAGAGCTTCGAGCCGCCAAACGCCCCGCTACAATTCAACACCACCGGCCGCTCCACCGTCGGCCAGCCAAACCGTCGCCAAACCTCATCGGCCGATCCCTCATCCTGGGCTGTGGTGGCAAGCTCCAAGTGCAACGACTCCTGGGCACAACCGACCGCAGCAGCCAGGCCCAGATAATATTCCACCATCGGCATGGGCTGAATCCGACGGCCCTGCCGAGGCGGCGGAATGGGATCGGTTAATACCCAGTTTCGACCGTCCCGGGCATAGCCTACCCGTCGGCGCACCCCTCCCCAAGCCGCCATCAAGGCGGTACGGAGAGAATTGGTCAGGAGAATCCCCAGATCGAACCGCTGTTGCCGAAGCCGACTTACCAGGCCCCAAAAACGCATCGACGGATCGGGCGATTTTTTCTCGGAGGGCCAGAGTTCATCCAGCCAGAAGGTCCCTTCGAGTAAACCCCTTAAATGGGGGCGAAGCACCCCTACAATCCGGGCATTAGGCCCGAAATGGCCCCGCAGTGCTCGGAGGGTGGGAGTGGCCATCGTCAAATCCCCGACCCAATTGGGGAGAAAAACCACCAGTTTCATAGGTCCAGGCCGCTTCCTTGCTGAGGGTTTCGGGGACCTGTCCTAGCTCCACTTTGACCAGAAGAGTACTTGCCAATCCGGCCCTAACTCTTTTTAGCCGAATGCCGGAGGCTCCGATGTGTCCCTCCGGCGTAACCAGCAGTCCAGGCTGGTGGGTGCCTGCTCCAGGTGTTCCTGTTGGGCAAGGTGGAACTGGGGAAATCCTTTCCGCACTGCCGGTTTCGCAGCAGGGATACGGGATAGAGGTTCTCGCAAAAATTGCCGTCCTTTATCCCGGCTAAAATGTTACACTCTGTCAATCGTGGAGGTCAGACATGCCCCCCCAAAAGGAGTCCCTTCTAAGGTTTAAACCCAAAACGTTACGGAAAATGACATAAGGTAAGATCAGAAGAAGGCCTCCGAATAAAGGGCGGGGGTTATCCCAGAACCCCCTCTCTCTAGTGGGTTGGTATCCCCCGTAAGACCGTCCCCGTGTTTTTGGCCCTTCCTCTCCACCTACTAAAACGGAAAAAGCATATCCTTTGAGAGGAGTTTTTGCTAGAGGAAATTTTTTGCCTGAGGATTTGAGACGGGGTTTGCTGGAGAAAATGGTGCGGCCCACTTCGTAGGCGAGCCCAACCGGGAGCAAAATCCGGCAAAGAATCGGCAGCCAGGGTTTCCCCCAATTGCCAGGAACCAAAAAAACAGAAGCCGCCTCCCGATCCGGGAGACGGCTTCCTTTTTCACTTCGATAGCTCTCAAGAAGCCCACAGGGCAAGCTTCCGGAGAGTGGTTGGACCTTAATTTGACCCGCTGGTACCGAAAGGACTAGGCCTTAGGAGCCGGAGCGGGCGGCGCTGGAG
>Ga0209017_10000163_pt1 | contig 67097 bp, 47 predicted proteins | sample YNPBryunderm2012_FD_185812 | JGI IMG/M metagenome (GOLD analysis project Ga0209017, IMG submission 185812) | Anoxygenic and chlorotrophic microbial mat microbial communities from Yellowstone National Park, USA - YNP Bryant MS undermat 2012... ... | reverse complement strand
GCCGCGCAAGATCCGCAACGACAAGAAGCTTCTGGCCGAATTCCAGGCAAAGTTACAGGCCCAAGGCATCGAGATTGCCTGGCCGCGGTTGACCCCGCGCTGAAGGGGTTATAGTACTCCCAAAACCGGCCCTTTGCGACCAAGTCGCCTATTTGTAGAAGAACCGTGTTATAATGCGGTTTGAGTTCCGCCAGCACAAGCTTGAGGCACGTTCCATGCGTTGCGGGTACTTGGTGACAGGGGCTTTGCTCACTTGCTTTTCACTAAAAGCCAGTCTGATTGTCTTGTCCAATAACAGTCCGGGGGACGACTTCTTCACGAACCCGGGCCCGGTGAACCAGGGCCAGGCCGTCGGCAGTTCGGGCTGGTTTTACAATAACGTCCGCAACAACGGGGGCGTAGGCATTTCCGGCAACTTGCCGTGGAGCACGACGGGTTCGGCGTACTTCGTGAGTCCGAGCAGCGCCGCCAAAGCGGATATCGAGTACCTGGCGGGAGGCGTCAACTTTGGCGGGAACTATCTGGCCACGGCGAGCCTTGGAAGATTCGCCGATTTGCAGTCCTTTTCTTACCGTTGGTATCGCGCTGGGAGCAGCACGGCGCCCGCACACCTGCATCCGGTGATCCGCGTATTGCTGGATGCCGACGGGGACCTGAAGACGTTCGGCGATCGCGGCGGTCTGGTCTTCGAGAGAGTCTATCTGGGTTTGCCCGTGCCCACCGGCCAGTGGGTCAGCGACGTGATAACGCCTTCGACCTGGCTGTGGAATTTCGGCCTGGGCATCGGATTCGCCGCCAACATTAACCACACCCCGTACGCTTACGATGCCACTTTGGCCGAGTGGCAGGCGTACTTCCCCAACGCTGTCATTCTCGGCTTCGGCGCCGGCGTGGGTAGCGGCTGGAACGGCGTCTTCACGGGCGCGGTGGACGACATCTCTTGGACCATCGCAGGAGTAACCAGCAACACCAACTTCGAGATCTACCGAACGAGCGAAATTCCCGAACCAGGAACCGGCTGGCTTGTGGGAATGGCTCTGGTCTTGCTGGCCTTGCGCCGCCGATAAGTGGGGCGCCGCCCTGCGCAGTCGCCCGATCGGGATCGAGAATGAGTGTGGCTCAGGCGCTCGAAGCCGCGATCGAGTCGTGTTTGCTGTAACGGGCATGGGCTGACTGACGCGAGGGCCCCGATCTCGCAGGTGTTGACTGAGGGACGATGCAGGACGCTGAGCTCGAGGCCTTGTCGGAGGATCGGGAATCCGACCGAGTCGAGCGAAGACCTTCCCTGGCGGACCGCGACAGGATTCGAGAAGCCGTCTGGCGTTCGCCAATGACCTGCCGGGTCACGGCAAGCCGGGCGTGATTTTCGTCGGCGTTGACGACCCAGGCAACTGTGCCCGGCGCACCATCACTGAGGAACTCCCGCGCAGCCTGGCGGATATGCGTTCCGACGGGAATATCGTTCCTTGTCCGTCCATGGTCGTTGAGAAGCGGCGGTCGAAAGGCTGCGAGGTGACGGTTGTTATCGTGCATCCTTCGCAAAATCCTCCGGCAAGGTGTCGCGGGCGTGTTGGGGTTCGCGTAGGTCCGCGACGGGCGGTAAGCACCGCGGAGGAGGAACGCCAGCTAATCGAACGACGCCATTCGGGGCTGAGGCCGTTTGACATTGATCCTGTCCCGGCGGCCACTCCGGCCGATTCGGATCTCGATCTTTTTCAACGGGTGTATGTGCCCAGGGCTGTGGATCCCGAGATCGGCGCGCGCAATGACCGTGGAATTCAGGAGCAACGGGCTTGATTCCAAATGATATCTACCTACTGTCCGACGAGTGTCCCCAGCGTGTCAGGAATCCTTGTTCTCGGCAAGGATCCGACCGGTGCCATCCCTGGCGCTATGTGCAGTTTTTGCGGGTTGAGGAAACCGCGCTGGCAGATCCTGTGTTGTACGCGGAGAGCATCGCCGGTCCACTGCCGGAGCGGATTGCAAAGCTCGAGGGCAACACCGAGTCACAGATCCGCTAGGCGCGCGACCTCACGTCTCGGCCATGCGAGCCCCTGAAGCCCGACTAACCCATGGTCGCCCCGCAAGGGCGCGTCCGCAATGCATTGCGGCATCGGAACAATGAAGGTACAAATGCACCGGTGCGCATAAACTGGTTTGAGAATCGAATCGAAATTCACAGCCCCGCCGGTCCGTGTGGTCAGGTAAGCCGCGGTAGCTTCGGATAACCCGGCGGCACCGATTATCGCAATCCTCATCTGGCGGAGGCAATTGGAAATCCGGGTTGTGTACAAAAATTCGGAGTCGGTATTCGGCTCGCTCGCAAAGCCCTCCACCAAAATGGCAATTCGCCCTTGGAATTCATCGTCGAGGATAGCTATGTAATGGCCCTGCCTCGGAGGCGCCTGCGACGGTCCCGCTGATCGCGTACTTCAATAACAAAGGCGGCGTAAGAAAGACGGCACTCCCGTCTCATCTCGGCTGTATGCACGCCGAGTTGGGGATTAGTGTGGTGACCAGTGATTCCGATCTCCCGGCGAACCTGACGGGCATGTCCCTCGATGAGGAGCTTTTGGGGGACCTCTGGCAATCCGAGCGGACCGTGTACGGGTGGCTGCGCCCGTTGCTGCGAGCCGTCGGAGACATCTCGACGCGGGATCCGGTGTGCAGCGAGGACGGACCCGCGTTACTGGTGGGAGACCTGCGCCTCTCTGAGTTCGAAGAAGAGCTGTCCAGCCAGTGGCCGAGTGCTCTGGGCGGCAACGAGCGCGCTTTTCGAGTTTTGTCGGCATTCCGGCGGTTGATGCAGAACGCGGCGCGGGGCTCCGACGCCGGTCTGATCCTGCTCGATTTGGGCCCGAATCTTGGGGCCATCAACCGCGCCAGTCTGATCTCTGCCGACTATGTAGTAATCCCGATGTCGCCCGACTTGTTTTCGCTCCAGGGTCCGCGCAACCTTGGAGGCACCCTGCCCGTGGACGAAGATCCCAACCGGCCGGCACTCCTCGAGCACTACCGGAGCTTGATGCCTCTTGCTCAGGAGGCCCGTAAACCCATTTTTCATCTCGAGCCGGCTGACGGCGCGATTGGTTCCCACGCGGTGGCCGCCCACAACGTTTATCGTGATCTCGAGCAACTTGCAGTCGCCATTGCCGAACGAACCGCCTTGCACCTCCCCTCCGCAATCCGCTGAAACTCTCCAGGTGCTACAGAGCGGGCTGCACGTGACCCACCTGCCGCGGCTCGATGAGGCTGCGCGGATGCCGTAAACTGAAGCTGGAAAATTCCGACACCAAGGCAAAGTGTGGCTCGCTCTCCTGCCGGCCCCGGGCGATTCGGTCCGGACTCACCCCAGCTTGCGCTTGCGCAGTTCGTCTACCGCGACCGCGAGAATGATCACGCCGCCGATGATGGCCTGTTGCAAGTACGGCGAAATGCCCAGCAGGTCGCTGCCGTTGGCCAGCAGGCCCATGATGAACGCGCCCACCAGCGTGCCGACGACGCTGCCTTCGCCCCCTCGCAGGCTCCCGCCCCCGATCACCACGGCGGCGATGACTTGGAGCTCGTAACCCTGGCCGGCGGTCGGCTGGCCCGTCATCAGACGCGAGGCTTCGATCATCCCCGCCAGCCCGCATAACAGGCCGCTGTAGGCGTAAACCGCCGTAAGGTGGAAGGCGACAGGGATGCCGGTATAGTAAGCCGCTTCGGGATTGCTGCCGATGGCGAAGGCATAGCGCCCCATGCGCGTGCGCTCGAGAATGATATGAGTGAGCGCCGCGCAGAACACCAGAATCCAGAGCACCAACGGAATCCCCAGCAGGGTTCCTTCCCCCAAAAAGGAAAATTCCTTGGGAATCCGGTGAACCGGCAGGCCGTCGGAAATAATCAGAGTAACTCCGCGGGCGATTCCCAGCGTGCCCAAAGTTACGATGAAGGGATTGATCTTGAGCTGGGTGATGAGCAAACCGTTGGTGAGGCCCCAGAACAAGCCGCACAAAAGCCCCACCAGAACGCCGGCGAAGATCGGCCAGCCCGCCTCCATCGCCATAGTCCCCAGCAGGCCGCTGAAGGCCAGCACTGCGCCCACGGAAAGATCAATCCCGCCGGCGATGATGATCAGCGTCATGCCCAGCGCCATGATGTTGATCACCGCCGTCTGGCGCACCACGCTGGCCAGATTGGTATACGTCAAAAAGTACGGCGAAGCGACGGAAAGCGCCACGAACAACGTCAACAGGGTGAGGAATGGCAGAAAGCGCTGGATCATATCTTCTGACCTTCATGGGAGTTGCCGGCATCGTCCAGCAGGGCGGTCTGCGTGTCCACCGTGGCGTAACGCATGATCTGTTCCTGGGAGGCGCCGCCGGGTAGCTCCGCCGTGATGCGGCCCTGCCGCATGACCAGGATGCGGTCGGCGACCTGAACCAGTTCCGGCAGCTCGGAGCTGACCATCAACAGGGCGGCCCCTTCGCGCGCCAGCTCATCCATCAACTGGAACACCTCGGCCTTGGCGCCCACGTCAATGCCGCGGGTCGGTTCGTCGAAGAGGAAAACTCGCGCCCTGGCCAGCAGCCACTTGGCGATCACCGCTTTCTGCTGGGTGCCGCCGCTCAACCGGCCCGCGAGCTGGCGGGGAGATTCGGCCCGGATTCTCAGGCGCTGGATGTACTCTTCGCAAAGGCGGCGTTCCCGATCGGCCCGCAGGAGACCCAGTCGGCTCACCTGCGGCAGGCTGGCCAGCGTGAGATTCCAGGCCAGCGGCAAGCGTACGGCCAGGCCACTGCGCTGGCGGTCTTCAGGAATCAGGGCGAGGCCCAGACGCAGGGCGTCGCGCGGTTGGCCGATGCGGACTTCACGTCCCTGAAGCCAGACGCGTCCGGAGTCCGGAGGGTCGAGCCCGAACAAGGCGCGGCACAGTTCCGTCCGTCCCGCTCCCACCAGGCCCGCCAGACCGACGATCTCGCCCGCGCGGAGCGAGAAAGTGATCGAATGCAACACCGGCTTTCGCGTCAGACCCTCGACGCGCAGCAGTTCCTCGCCCGGGGGTTGCGCCGTTCGGCGGTAAATCGCGGTGACCTCACGCCCCACCATGTGACGGATGATCTCGTCCGTTGAGATCTCGGCCAGCACCCCCGTGTAAACCGTCTCGCCGTCGCGCAACACCGTGATGCGGTCGCCGATGGCGCGCAGCTCTTCCAGCCGGTGGGTGATGTAGAGCACGCCCATGCGCCGCTCGCGCAACCGGCGGACGATCCGGAAGACTTCCTGCGTTTCCGCTTCGGAAAGCGCCGAGGTGGGCTCGTCGAAGATCAGCAAGCTGGAGCCGTGCTGGATGGCGCGGCAGATCTCGACCAGTTGACGGCCGGCCGGGTTGAGCCGCTCGACGCGCCATTCCGGCTGAAGCGGAAAGCGGTGCTCTTCGATCAGACCGCGCGCCGCCTCATACAGCCGCTGGCGCCGGACCCATCCCAAAGGGAGGCGCGGTTCGCGGCCCAGGAAGATGTTCTCGGCCACGGACAGATGCGGGGCGAGCAGCGACTCCTGGTGCACCATGGCGATGCCTTGGGCGGCAGCGTCCGCCGGACGTTCGAAGCGGACCGGCCGCCCCTGCCAGATCAACTCGCCGCCGTCCGGCGAGAGCATGCCTGCGACGATCCTGGCCAGGGTGGACTTGCCCGCGCCGTTCTCGCCCACCAGCGCGTGCACTTCACCCGGCAGAACGCAAAGCGTGCCGTTGCGCAGAGCGACGATGCCGCCGAAGCGCTTGCGGATCCCGCGCAGCTCGAGCAGCATGGGAACCCTTCAGTGTACGTGAAGGGCTCCCATGCTCGCTGCGCTTCGACGCTTTTACCAGGTCAGCCGGAGCCCGAATTGAAGCGCGCGCGCCCCGTTGCCCGAGTACTGCGCGTCAATCAGACCGGTCGCGGCGCTCGGTGTCTTCGGAATCCCCGGAATATTGAACACGTTGAAGAAGTCTATGTTCAGCCGGAAGAAGATGCTCTCATTGACCGGAATCACTTTGAACAGCGAGGCGTTCTGGTACCAGTTATACAGGCCCAGCGCATACTGGTTCCTCCACGGGTTCAGCCCGGTATCCAGGCTCACTCGCTGGAGCGTCCCGTTCTTCAGGGGCACCCACACAGTGTTGCTGTCGTAAAAGGCGTACAGTGGGTCCGACGGGCTGCCGCCATCCTTGGGCATGGGGATGAGCGGCGTGTGGGCCGGCTTGTAGAAATCGGGCACGCCCATCACGCCGTTGGGGTTCCCTCTGGCGTCATAGCTGTTGATGCGGTTAGCCGGGATGTAGCCGTTGTAGTACAGGTAGGCGTCCTGACATACCCCGCTGCGGCAATCCTTGACCTTGTATTTGTCGCCGTAAATCTCCAGTTTGTTGGGGAACAGCCAGCTCGATGTGGGCAAGGGCCACCAGGTACTGGTGATCGAGCCCATGCCCGCAAGCTGCCAGCCGCCGACCACACGATGCAGGATCGGACCGGCCTGGCTCAACCAGCGCTTGCCTCGACCGAAAGGCAGATCCACAATGAAGTTCCAGTTGTACCGGTGCTGCGGGATGTCGGTATCGCGCCGGTAAAACAGGAAGCGAGCCCGTTCGCGGTTGTCCTTGGGTACGGCGCCGGGCAGAAAGATCTCCGCCGGGGGCAGCACGTCGTCCTCCCAGCCGCTGGCGCCCGCCTTCAGGGTGTTGCTCAGAACATAGAAGAACTGGAAGCCGTAACCCTTGCTGTAGCGGCGCTGGATTTCGAACTGGAAGTTCTGAGAGTTGGACCAGCCGGTCTTCTGATAGACTTCGATGTCGCCGTAAGTGGTCTTGTCGAACACGCGCATGGCGGTTCCGGCGTAGGTGCCCGTGGGCAGAGGCTCGCCGGTAGTCACGTACCAGACGTAGCTTGTGGGCTGGCGGTTGTAAGAGTAGTACATATCCAGCCGGGAGCCGTGCGTGCCCACATAGCCTGCGCGCACTACGGTATTGTCGAGAATCTCGCGCTCGAACGTGATGTTCCACTCATGAGCGCGGGAGGTCGGTTGGTGGGGATCGAAGTAACTGACCAGAAAAGAACCGCGACTGATCCCCTGGGGATTGTTGAGATTGAGCACGTCGCGGCTGTTGACGCCGGCGATGATGGACGGCACGGAGCGCAGCCCCCAGTTGGGAAGCCTGTCCGGCGTCTGGGCCGAGTTGGAGAGCTGGTAGGTGAAGCGCGCCGTGGTGGGCGGGTTTTGCCGCATGCGGGCGTTGAAGGCGCGCAGCGGCATGGGGTAGCCGAAGATGGAATACCCGCCTCGCATCACGATCGGGCGCGGCGAGTCGCTGAAGCGATAGGCGAAGCCGGCCCGGGGATTGAAGTCCCACTTGTTCAGGTAGATCAGGTTATCCGGCAGGCCGGCGTCCTTGGGGCGGATGAACTTGACGCCCATGTCCTGGAAGATGCGCACGATGGAAGGCAGGGTAGCGCCGATCTTGTACATGGTATCCCAGTCCGCCCCGTTGATGATGGACTTGGTGTTGGGGTCGAAACCGGTGAGAAGATTGTCCGATTCGCGGATCGGCGTGTACAGTTCCCAGCGCAGGCCATAATTCAGGGTAAGCCGGGAATTCACCTTGAAATTGTCCTGAAAATAGAGTGCGAACTCCTTGGCGGTCATGTAATACCACTTGCGCACGAACTGAGCGGAATAACTGTTGATAACGCCGATGAAAAGGTCGGCGGACTGGTGCCCCGTAAAAGGAACGGCCGCGTAGGCGCTGCCCGAAGTGGGATCGAACAGGCCGGTGGCGTGGCCGTTGAGCGAATGGGCCCCTTGGACCTGCTGCTGGTCGGGCAGTATGTGCAGCCGCTCGTAGCGCAGTCGCCCGCCGAACAGAATCTCGTGCCGGCCTCGGACCTTGGTCAGGTTCTCATCCACGTTGTAAATGTGGATGATGCTGTTGCGGCGATTGGCCGCGGTGACATACTCCATTCCCACGCCCGTCCCGGTGATGTTGGGGAAACCGTATTCGTTGAACGGGTTGGGCAGGCCGAGGATGTCGGCCCACTTCTTGTTATCGCCCACGTTGGCGAAATTGAGGTCTTCCACGCCCACGGTGACCAGGGTCTCGCTGAAGAAGGTGGGCGAGAAGGTGTGCGTCCACGAAGCCACGCCGGTGTTATTCCTTATGGGCCGGAAGACCCCGTTGGCCGACCGGTCGAGCGTGATGGGCGAATTGTTGTTGCCCGACTGGGCGAAGGTGTCACGGACCCCGTGCGTGTAACGGAAGAAAAGCTGATCACGATCGGAAAGCCGGTGGTCAACGCGCGTGGTCATGGTCCATTCCAGGCGATTGTTGGGCGCCTGATACCAGTAGTTGTTGTCCACCAGAGGATTGACTTCGGGAGCGTTCGGTTCGGGCGTGACCGAGTACAGGTATTTGGCCAGCGGGCTGAGACGCTGCATGGGGATGCGGTTGCCCGGGAAGGGCAGCCGGCTCCACTGGGCGTTCGTGGTCCAGGGGTCGTAAATGGTAAAGCTCCGGCCCGCAGCCGTGACCAGACCACTGAAATCGCCCTCCCGCATGGCCATGGTGGGAAGGCGCGCCCCTCGGGTGGTGGCGGTCAGGCTGCGGAACGCCTCATAGGCATGAAAGAAGAAGGTCTTGTTGCGACCGTCGTAAAGCTTGGGCAGCCACACCGGCCCGCCGGCCGAGGCGCCGAACTCATTGCGCACCAGGTGAGGCGGCCGGCTCCAGCGATCCTGGCGCTGTCGGGCTACACCGAAACCCAGGTTGTTGTTGCGCATGATCTCGAACAGCGAGCCGTGAAACTGGTTGGTGCCCGCGCGCGTGGTCACGATGACCGTGCCGGGCCGGTTCATCTTGGCGGACGAATTGTTGGTCTCGACGCGGAATTCCTCAATGGTGTCCATGCCCGGCGGTCGGCCCGCGATCTCGCCGGTATCGCGGTTGGCCATCACCGCGCCATCTTGGAGAAATTCGACGCCCCACCGGATCCCCCAAACACGCGGCACCCAGGAAGCGCCGTCAATTCCCGGCGTGGTCTGCGCCACCAGCGTCTGGAACATGCGCCCGCTGATGGGCAGTTGATCCAGCCGGGCCCGATCCGTCACCACGGCGAGCGTCGGCGAGGTCGTCACCACCAGGGGCGCCGCATCGGCCGTCACCGTCACTTCGGCGCTGGTGGATCCCACACGAAGGACCGCGTCCACCACTGCGGTTTCGCCCGCTTGCAGCAGGAACTGGCCTCGGAACGGCTCCATGCCCGCCGCCTCGATCAGGATCGAGTAATTGCCGTTCAGGACGCTGGGAAACAGATAAAAACCGACTTCGTTCGTGCTCGTGCGGTATTCTCGCGCTGTGGCCGTGTGCGTAGCCGTGACCGCAGCCCCGGGCACAACGGCTCCGGTGATGTCTTTCACGGTCCCCTGGATCTTGCCCATGCCGGTCTGCCCGCGCGCGACGGCGCACGCCAGCACGCACAAGGCCAGCGCACTCGCTAAGCGTTTCATCCTCTTGGCCTCCACGCGGGAATTCCTTTTCCCGCTCCCGGCTACTGTACAACAGGCGTGGTAGGGTCGGCGGGCGCCGCGCTCAGCCGGCACTCAGGTCCGGTAGCTGCCGTTGATGCGCACGTAATCCTCGGTGAGATCGCAGGTCCAGAAGCGCGCGCGACCCTGACCCCGTCCGCGCAGATGGAAGCGAACGATGACTTCCCGTGCGTCAAGCTTCTGCTTGAGTTCATGCTCGGCGAAGGGCTCCGCCACGCCGTTCCGGCACACGCAGACGCCTTGCAGATAAATCTCGACTTTGGTGGGATCAAACTCCACGCCGGCGTTGCCCGCCGCCGACAGGATGCGCCCCCAGTTGGGATCGGAACCGGCGATGGCCGTCTTGACCAGCGCTGAGCCGGCAATGGCGCGGGCCACTCGCGCCGCCTGATCGTCGTCGCGAGCGCCGCTCACGTACACGCTGATCAGCTTGCGCGCCCCTTCGCCGTCGCGCGCGATCTTCTCGGCCAGATCCTCCAGCACCCAGGCCAGCACTTCCCCAAAGACCATCTGTTCTTTGGGATCCGGCCGCACGCCGGATGCACCGTTGGCGAGCAACAGAATCGTGTCGTTGGTCGAGGTATCGCCGTCCACCGTCAGTCGGTGATAACTGCGTTCGAGGGCGGGCAGTAGCAGGCTGCGCAGCCGCGCCGGCGGGATGGCAGCGTCTGTCATGACGAAGGCCAACGTCGTGGCCAGGTGGGGATGGATCATGCCGGCGCCTTTGGTCATCCCGGCGATGTGCACGGTGCCGTCCAGCAGGGGCACCTCACCGAAGGCCATCTTGGGCACCGTATCCGTGGTCATGATGGCGCGGGCTGCTTCCGCAAGGGCGTCCTCGGAAAGCCGGTTGCACAGCCGCGGCAACGCGCGCAAGATCAACTCGGCGTCGAGCTCGACGCCGATCACCCCGGTTGAGGCGGGCACGACCTGCTCCACCGGCGCGTCCAGCAGTCGGGCGGCGGCGCGGCAACAGGCCAGGGCCACTTTCTCGCCGGTGCGCGTGGCGCAGTTGGCGTTGCCCGCGTTGATCAGCACTGCCCTCACCAGTCCGCCCGATGCTCTCAAGTGCCGCTTGGCCACTTTCACCGGGGCGGCCTGCACGTAATTGCGAGTAAAGACCGCCGCTGCGGATGCCGGCCGATCCGAAACGATCAGCGCCAGATCATCCTTGTTTTCCTTCCGGATTCCTGCGTACGTGGCGGCGTAACGAAAGCCAAGCGGCGTCTTCACTGGGTTTTCTCTCCAAATCTCTCATTTTCCGTCAAACGGGCGCCGCGCAAAAACTCGGCCGCGGGCATACGCTTGCGCCCTTCCTGTTGCAGCTCCAGAATTTCCAGGACGGTCTGCTCGCCGCAGCTCGCCCACAAGCGTCCCTCCGCCGCTTGCAATGTCCCCGGCGGACCGGCGGGCGCGCCCTCGGCCGGGCGCGCACGCCAGATGTGGATCAACTTGCCGCGCAACCACGTGTAGGCGCCTGGCCAGGGAACGAACGCACGGACGCGATTGGCGATCTGCCCGGCCCGCATGCTCCAGTCGATCCGTCCGTCCTCTTTGCGCAGCATGGGCGCCAGCGTGGCCTGGCTGTGATCCTGGGGCCGCGGCACGATCGTGCCGGCTTGCAAGCCGCGCAGCGTTTCCGCCAGCAGCCTGGCGCCCATCTCCGCCAGGCGGCGCCGCAGCTCTTCGGCCGTTTCTTCCGGCCCGATTTCGGTCGCCTCTTGCAGCAGAATGTCGCCCGTGTCCAGACCGGCGTCAATGCGGATAGTGGTTACTCCCGTGCGCGTTTCGCCATGGGCGAGGGCCCACTCGATCGGCGCCGCGCCGCGGTAACGGGGCAGCAGGGAGGCGTGCACGTTGATGAAACCATGCGGAGGGAATTCGAAGATCGCGGGCGGGATGATCTTGCCGTAGCCCACCACCACACCCGCCTCCGGCTCCAGATCGCGCAGCCACGCAATGAATTCGCCGTCCCGGATGCGCTCGGGCTGCCGCACCTCGAGTCCCAACCGGCGAGCGCCTTGCTTGACCGGCGGCGACGTCAGCTCCCCTCCCCGCCCGGCGGGACGATCCGGTTGCGTGACCACCGCCAGCACGTGGTGGCCTTCGCGCACCAGCGCTTCCAGGCTGGGGACTGCGAACTCAGGCGTTCCGAAAAAGACTACGCGCATCCGCGTTCCGGATCAGGTCCACTCGCCTGTCTTCATGAGCTTGCGAATCTTGCGCCGAATCAGATCCCGTTTGAGCGCGCTCAGATGGACCAGAAAGAGGCGGCCATTGAGGTGGTCGGTTTCGTGCTGGAAAGCGCGCGCCAGCAAATCCTCGCCCGTCATCTCGAAAAATTCGCCGCGGGCGTTCTGGGCGCGCACGGTTACGCGCTTGCCGCGCCGCACCTGTTCATGAAAGCCCGGAAGGCTCAGGCAACCTTCTTCCGCCGTCTGGACTCCTTCCACGGCCACGATTTCCGGGTTGATGAGCACGATGCGGCGGTTGGGATCTTCGCCCGCGCTGGGATCCACCACGGCAATGCGCCGTGAAATGCCGATCTGAGGCGCGGCCAGCCCCACGCCGCGCGCGGCGTACATGGATTCGAACATGTCCTCGATGAGCCGTTGCAACTCGGGCGTGTCGAATTCCCGCACCGGTTCCGCGGGCGTTTCCAGCACCGGATCTCCGTACTTGACGATGCGATAGACCATGGCCGCTTCTGCTCAGTAACGGCGCAGTTGCTCCCGGTACCCCTCGAAGTTCCGCCGTGTCTCCTCCAGGGAATCGCCGCCGAATTTCTCCAGGAAGGCGTCCGCCAGCACCAGCGCGACCATCGCCTCGGCCACCACGCCCGCCGCCGGCGCCACACAGACGTCGCTGCGCTCGTACGCTGCGGCCGCGGGTTCGCGCGTCGTCAGATCCACCGACTCCAGCGGGCGGCGCAGCGTGGAGACAGGCTTCAGAAAGCCGCGCACCACGATGTCCTCGCCGTTGCTCATCCCGCCTTCGATGCCGCCCGCGTGGTTGGAGGCACGCACGAAACGCCGGGCGGCCGCGTCGTAGCCGATGGGATCCTGCACGCGTGATCCGAACGACGCCGCAGCCTCGACGGCGTCACCGATTTCCACCCCCTTGACGGCCTGGATCGAGACCACGGCCTGGGCCAGCCGCCCGTCCAGCCGCCGGTCCCAACTGGCGCAGGAACCCAGCCCCGGCGGCGCTCCGTGCGCCACGACCTCGAAGACCCCGCCTACCGTATCGCCTGTCCGATAGGCCTCGTCCACGACCTCTTTCATGCGGCGCTCGACTTCCGGATCCACGCAACCCAGCAGGATCTCCTCGCGCCGGCTCAACGCGACGATCTCCTCCCAACTGGCGCGTCGCTCCAGACGCACCCCTCCGATCGCTACCACGTGACTGAGCACCTCGATGCCGAACTCGCGCAACAAAGCCTTGGCCAGCGCCCCGGCCGCCACCCGCGCCGCCGTCTCCCGCGCGCTGGCGCGCTCCAGAACGTAACGTACGTCCGGGAAATTGTATTTCAAGCCGCCGGCCAGATCGGCGTGGCCCGGGCGAGGCCGGGTGACGGGACGCCGAGCAGCCTCGTCGCCTTCGCGTTTCTCCACCGGCAGGGCGTCCGCCCAGTTGGCCCATTCCCGGTTGCGAATGAGAATGGCGACGGGCGCGCCGATCGTTTGCGAGTGCCGAACGCCCGCGACGATTTCGGCGTGGTCACGCTCGATTTTCATCCGGCCGCCGCGCCCGTAGCCCTGCCGGCGCCGCCACAGCTCGCGGTCTATTGCTTGCAAGGAAACAGGAACGCCCGCAGGCAGACCGTTCAGGATCGTAACCAGGCATTCCCCGTGAGATTCGCCGGCCGTCTCCAAGCGTAGCATCCGGAAAATTCCATCCTATCGGAGCTTGCGGAGCTCCAGCAACCGTTACCCCGCTGTCATCCGGCTTTCAAGAGCCGTTGACGCGCCCTTGCTATGATGAGCTTGATAGACCACTTTCCGGTACTGTGCCATCGAAGCGCACAGGGGAGGTTAACCATGACGGAACGAATCCTGAGGGTCGCGGCGTTGGTGTGTCTGGCCTCGATGATCGGCTGGGCCCAGTCCGACGCCAACAAAGGTCAGATCGTCGGCGTTGTTTACGACCCCAACCAGGCAGTGGTGCCTAACGCAAAGGTCAAGATTCGGAATCTGGATACCGGCTTCACGCGCGAGCTGGCGACGAACGAGGTGGGCCAGTACCGGGGCGTTCTCCTCGACCCCGGACGTTACGAGGTTATGGCCGAGGCTCCCGGTTTCGCCGCCACGACCGTCACCGGGCTTGTGCTGAATGTCGGCTCCACGATCAGCGCGGACATCCGGTTGCAGGTGGCCTCCACGACCACGGTGGTGGAAGTAGGCGAGACCCTCGTCAACGTGGCGCCCGCGGCTTCGCGCGTGGTGGACCGGCGCGCCTTGCAGGATCTGCCCATCAACGGCCGTCGCTTCCAGGACCTTGCGCTGGTGACGCCGACCGTGCAGGTGGATCCGCAGCGCGGCCAGATCTCGATCGCGGGTCAGCGCGGCATTTACTCCAACGTCATGGTGGACGGCGCCGATTACAATCAGCCCTTCTTCGGCGGCATTCGCGGGGGCGAACGCGCCAACCTCATTTTCACCGTGCCCCAGAGCGCGATTCAGGAATTCCAGGTTGTGGCTACGGGATATTCGGCCGAATACGGCCGTTCCACGGGCGGCGTCGTCAACGCGATCACGCGTTCCGGTTCCAACGAGTTTCACGGCGAGGCGTTCTATCAGTTGCGCCACAAGGAGCTGGGCTTGCAGACCCCCTTCAAACGCCAGTCCCTGGAGAACCAGCATCAGTTCGGCGGCGCCTTGGGCGGCCCCGTCCAGAAAGACAGGCTGTTCTTTTTCGGCGCCATAGAGCGCCAGCAAGTCCGGAACCCCCGGCTGGTGTTCTTCCCCCAGCTCCGACGCGTCACGCCCAACCCCAACACGGCGGAAGCCTACAACCATTACCTGGGGCTGGAGACGCCTTTCACGCAGACCAATGACGGTACGGCTTTGACCGCCCGCACCGATCAGCAGTTAGGCGGCGGCTCCCGGCTCACTTTCCGCTATAATTTCTCCGACGGCAACGCGCTCAACGCCACGACCACCGGCACGCGCATCGAACCCACCATTGACCGCGCGCTCTCCAACAACGGCACCGAAAAGGATCGCACGCATACCGGTTCGACGCAATTCACCTGGATCATCAGTCCGGCGCTGGTCAACGACCTCCGCTTCGCCACTTCTTACGAGATCCGGCCGCGCCTGACCAACTCCCGGACGCCCCAGGTCTCCAGCGTCGTCGGCCGCTTCGGCGGCGTGGATTTCCTGCCCACGGTGCAGGATGACATGCGCATCCAGATCAACAACGGCCTCTCCTGGATCCGCGGCGCCCATACCGTCAAAGTCGGCGTGGACTACAACCACCTGGGTACATTTCAGACGTTCGGCTTCAACCAGTTCGGCGCCTTTGCCATTAGCGGTACCGACGTTAACCTGCACCTTGACATACTTTCTCGCGGCGGCGCCATCGCGAACCGTTTCGATGACCGCTCGGTAACTTACCGGCGACAGATCGGTAACTTGCTGGCGGAGTACCGGGTGCAGCAAGCCGCCATGTACGCCCAGGATAGCTGGCGCGTTTCTCCTGCCCTGACCCTGGACTTCGGCCTGCGCTGGGAGGGCCAGTGGAACCCGACCCCCGAGGCCAACAACACCGATCTGGTCAATCGTGTGCGAGGGTTCAACTTCCCGATCGGCTCTTTCGATCCCACCGTGATTCCTGACAGTCCCGCGCAGTTCATGCCGCGCTTCGGCTTCGCCTGGACGCCCACCACGTCGCGCCGTACCGTGGTGCGCGGACACACCGGCGTTTTCTACGCCGCGACGCCGATGTTGCTGTTTGCCGGTCCCATGAATAACTTCCGATGGCCGCCGGGCGATGTTTCCATCCAATTGCCGCGCTCCGGCTCCACCGTCTATCGGGATCTGCTCGCAGTCGGCGTGGACCTGAATCAATACAGCCTGGATAACCTCCCGGTGCTGGACGTGGCCGTCGTACAGCGCGCCGTGGCCGGGGGCGGGACGGCTCCTGATCCGCTCGCCGGCGCCAATCTGATCGCCATGGCTTCCGATTTCCGGAACCCGCGTTCATTGCAGGTCGGTTTGGGAAACGATACCGAAATCTTCCGGAATTTCGTGGCAGGCGTGCAGTTGAATTACGTCAATACCGTTCACTTGCAAATGAATCGCGACTTCAACCTGCCGGTCCCGGTGATCCGGCCCGGGGACGCTGCGCAGCGTCCCTTCTTCGGTCTGCGCTCGGGCACCCGGCGACCTATCCCCACCCTGGGCAGCCTCTGGGTGCGGCAGTCCGCTTCCCGGTCAATGTACCGCGGCTTGACCGTCTCCGCTCAGTACCGCAGCCAGCGTCTTCAGTTCGCGGCCTTCTACACCGCTGCGCAGACTTACTCGTACGAGGACAACGAGAGGGACGCCACTGGAGTCCGCTACGAAAATTCCTTCAATCTGCGGCCTGAGTATTCTTACTCGGACCTCGATAGGCGGCACCAGTTCACGGGCTACGCGGTGGCCTCGCTGTTCTGGGGCATTGATGTCTCGTCCACCTTCCGGGCCACGAGCGGCCGGCCCATTGACCCGCGCACGGGCGCCGACACCAACGAGGATCTGGGCGGCCCGGATCGGGCCTACAAAGCCCCCAGCGTGCCTTTCTCGCGCAACAGTTTCCGCAATCGCGGCTTTCGCACCGTGGACTTCCGTTTCCTGAAAAGCTTCCCGTTCGGCGAACGAGCGCGCCTGCAATTTTCCTGCGAAATGTTCAATCTGTTCAACTTCGACAACGTGGTCTACTCGGGAACCAATTTGAACTACGGGCTGGGCATTGACCCGGCTACCGGCAATCCTGTTCCTCCTCCGCCGACCTTCATGCGGCTCCGCCTGCCCGACGGCAGTTACGATCCGGTGAACGTGCAACTGGGTAACCCGTTCCAGGCCCAGTTCGGTTTGCGGTTCATCTTTTAGTCTGTTTCGTACGTGCGCGTCCGCTCAGGTCGGGCCGCCGGGGGCCTGGCTCTATGCGAAAATGGAGCAATCCCTGAGCGGTGAAGAACGAAAACCAATGGCAGGCCCTTCTCGACCTGCTGGATGAGGGTGTCATCCTGCTGGACGACAGCGGGCGGCCCCGTATCGTCAATCCCGCGGCGCGGCGCATGCTGGGCGACGCGGGGCTCGCCCAACCGCCACATACCTGGCCCGAGGGCTGCGGGCTGTTCCTACCGGGCGAAACGTCACCCTGCCGGGCCGGCGAACTTCCACCCGTGGCCTTGCTTGCCGGCGGCGATGCCCCCGAGCGGGAATTCCTCGTACGTCGTCCTGAGCTGCCCGAGCCGCTGTGGATCCGGATGCGCGCCGCGCGACTGCCTTCCGGCCGCGTGCTATGCATCACACAGGATTTGACTGCCTTCAAGGCTCGGGAAGGTCAGCTCTCCCGGCGGGCCGGTCAGGCGGAGGATACGCTGCGCAAGTTCATCCGCGGCGTGGAGCAAAGTCCGGCCTGCGTAATGATCACCGACGTTCGCGGCAACATCGAGTACGTCAATCCCAAATTCACCGAGTTGACCGGCTACACCCGCGAGGAAGTCTATGGCCGCAGTCCTCGCATACTCAAGTCGGGTCACACTCCGCCTGAAGAGTACCGCCGTCTTTGGGAGACCATTCTCGCCGGAGGGCAGTGGAGCGGGGAATTCCTGAATCGCAAGAAGAGCGGTGAGCTGTACTGGGAGTCGGCCCTGATTTCTCCCGTCACGGGCCCGGACGGCGGCATCACCCACTTCATCGCGATCAAAGAGGACGTTACCGAACGAAAACGTTTCGAGCGCGAGATCCGGCAGGCCAACGCCACGCTGCGAGCGGTGATCGAAACCTCGCCGCTGGCCATCTGCACGCTGGATTGCGCGGGTCGCCTGCAAAGCTGGAATACCGCCGCCGAGCGCATGTTCGGCTGGAAAGCCGGGGAGGTGCTCGGGCAGTTCCTCCCGGTTCTCTCCGACGAGATCGGCGTGTCGTTCTGGAGCCAGTTCGAAGAGGCTTGTCACGGCGGCGATTTCCGCAGCCTGCACGGGCCCGGCCGACACAAGGATGGTCGGGGCTTGCAACTGGAGATCTGGGGCGCGCCCTTGCGGAATAGCGAAGGCGCTTGCGAAGGCTTGTTGTTGCTGATGGCTGACGTCACCCGGCGCCAGTGGCTCGAAAGCCAGCTTCGACAGGCGCAGAAAATGGAAGCCATCGGGCGCCTGGCGGGGGGCGTGGCCCACGATTTCAACAACCTGCTCACCATCATCAGCGGCTATGGCGAAATGTTGCTCGGGCGGGTGGACGAGTCCCTGCGCGAAGACGTGGTGGCCATCCTGGAAGGAGCCGAACGCGCCACCGCCATTACGCGGCAACTGCTCGCGCTGAGCAGGCGCCAGATCGGAGAGCCGCGCGTGCTCGACCTGAACGGCATCATCCGCGGGATGGAGAAGATCCTCCGTCGCGCGCTGGGCGAAGATATCCGGCTCGAACTGTCCTTGCGCTCTTCACTTTGGCCGGTCAAAGCGGATCCGGCTCAGCTCGAGCAGATCCTGCTGAACCTCGCGGTCAACGCGCGTGACGCCATGTCCTCCGGCGGGCGCCTCGTCATCAGCACGGCCAATTGCGGGCGCACGGAGGCCGCTGCCTTGCAGTTGCCTGCGGGACAGTACGTCCGTTTGACCGTGCGCGACACCGGCGATGGAATGGACCCGGAGGCCTGCCGCCGCATCTTCGAGCCCTTTTTCAGCACCAAGCCCAGCGACAAGGGGACAGGCCTGGGTCTCGCCATCGTCTACGGTATCGTCAAGCAGAGTGGCGGCGAGATTTTCGTGGACAGCCGGCCCGGTGAAGGCACGGTGTTCACCATCTACCTGCCTCGCGCCTCAGGCTTCCCCCAGGCTCGCACCTTTCCGCTGCCCGCTCCCCCCAAAACGGCGCAGGGCGAAACCATTCTCCTGGTCGAGGATGAGCAGGCGGTGCGGCGACTCGTGCGCGAAATGCTCGTGCGACACGGCTATCAGGTTCTGGAGGCTCAAGACGGTCCCCATGCGATCCAACTGTTCGAGCGGCATCGGCGCGACATAGACCTGTTGCTCACTGACGTGGTGATGCCCGCAATGAACGGCCGCGAGCTGGCTGCCTGTTTGTGGGAACGGCGCCCGGATTTGAAGGTCATCTACATGTCGGGTTACACGGGCGACGCCATGGACGGCTCCGGCGGGCTGGAAGCGGGCGCGATCCTCATCCAGAAACCGTTCACTCCCAGGACGCTGTTGCGTCGTGTGCGCGAGGTTCTCTCAGGGATGAGGAAAAACGGCTGAGCGACGCCACGCTTCCGGCTTCAGGCTGCGCGCTCGCGAAGAATTTCCTCCGCCCAGCGCCCGGCGTATCGTTCCGCCGAGGGCCACATCGGCACGGCGGTCAGCCAGAGCCGCACCGAACGTCCCTGCGCCGGCACCTGCGCCTTCAAGAACAGGCGCCCACGCGCAGCGAGCGATTGCCAGGTCTCGGGCCGGCACGGATACACCAGGCAGGCGATGACCCGCTCGCCGGACGCCAATCCTGCGTAGGCCAGAACTTGCAACAGGTCGCGCCGGTGATCTTCGCGCAGAGTCTCGCTCCAGTCGCTATGGTCGCGCCAGTCCGGTTCTTCCCAGTGGCGCTTGTATTTGGCGTCCACGATCAGGGTTCCCCACGGCCATTCCAGCCAGTGATCCGGGATCAGGGCGGTCTGCGTGCCGGTGTGGGCAGGCTCCCAACGGATCGGCACGAGGGTTTCGCGGAGGCGTCCCGTTTTGAGAATCGCGCCGGTTCGGCGAGCCACGTGCGCCAGAATCGCCTCCACCCACGCTTCGAAAAACTGCTCCATGGGAAGGCTCCACGGGAGGCCTTCCAGATCGCTCAGCCCGGCCAGTCCCCTCTCCTCGATGGTCCACTCGATCGCCTGAACGCCTTCTTGGAAGGACGGCGACCGCATGGGCCGGCGCAACCAGGCGTCGAGCATCGAAGGCGACGGCGCGCGCGGCGGCGCGTCCTGCACGGCGGTACGCAATCGTTCCGCCCACGCGATCAGCGAGGGAACGAACGGACCGTGCTCGCGCTGGGTTTCCAGGGACCGGATTTCCAGTTCGAGGCAATAACGCACGGCGCTGCGCAACTCGCGATCCTCGCGCAAATCCGCAAAAACGCAGGGCACTTCGAGGAATCCTGCGCGCGCCAGGCGCCGCTGCGCGTATTCGCTCCAGCGCACCCGGCCGCGAGGAGCGCGCCGCACTTCTTCCACCATTTCGAAGCGACGTTCCAGCCCTTTCAGGAGGGCTTCCAGCCGCCCCAGCACCATCACGGCCAGCACCCAGCGCGGCGCCTTGCGCGCCGAGCGTTTGAGCAGGGGAAGGCCCAGCGGCTGCGGAACCACCCTCCAGCCCGTTTCCGCCAGCACAGGTCCCAGGCCCGGCCAGGGGAAACGCGGATGGACAACCAGCGCGGAATCGTACCGTGAGGTCAGCGGCGAGACCAGCGGGATGGCGCCCACGCGCGTGCCGGTCGTGAGGTGCAGCACCGGCTCCGCACCGTCGAATTCGATCTCGGCGGAAGCCTCCAGCAGCGCCAGCAGCCTGCGGTTCCGCTCCAGCATCCGCCGGGCCAGACGCAGAGCGGTATCGCGCGCGTCCCCGCGAGCGCGGGACTCGAACATTTTAAGGACGGATTGTTTCAGCTCGCCGCAATCCGTCGCCTCCCAGCAGACTTCACCCGTCCCGCTGGCGGCCGCGATGCTCCTCACAGGCTTTTCAGCCACTGCAAGTACGCCCGCACGTGCTCGGCGAATCCGGTCACGTATCCCTGCGCCAGATACTCTTCCAGCAGCGGCGCCAGCTTCACCCGCAGGCTTTCCGGCGTGCGCGCCTCGTCGCCTTCCAGAAAATAAGCGTGGCCGGGCATCAGGTTGAACACTTCCTCGGAGGCGTGCTCGGTGAAAATCTCGAGCAGGCGCCGGAAGGCCTCCTGGGCCGGCGGCGAGCCGTGCTGTTCCACCACCTCGGGCCGCGGCCACAGGTTCACAAACGCGAAACGGCGCCGGATGGCGATGTCCACCAGCGCGATGCTGCGGTCCGCGCTGTTCATGGTTCCGAGGATATGAAGATTGCGGGGCAGTCGCAAGCGCCGGTGAAAAGGCGGCCCGAAGTCGTACGGCAACTCGATCTCACGTTCGGCTTCCGGGTCCGTTTCGAGCAGGAAGATGGCCTCGCCCAGGACCTTGGCCAGATCGGCCCGGTTGATTTCGTCAATGTGCAGAAGGTACGGACGGTCGGGATGTTCCAGCGCCTCCCGCGCCGCCTCCATCAGCACGCCCGGCGTAGGTTTGAAACGAAAGCCCAGGTGGTCCGCGGTTGCCTCGGGCCAGAGCCCGCCGACGAAGTTCTCATACGAGGCGTTCGGGTGGAACTGGATCGAGCGGCCAGATCGCTTGTACTCCTGTTCGAGCAGCAACCGCGCCATGCGGGTTTTCCCCGTGCCGGGCGGGCCTTGCAGGATCACGTAGCGGTTTCGCCGGAGCAGCTCCACGACCTGTTCTCGACTCACCGCCGGCAGCAGCTCGCGCAGCCATTCTTTGCGAATACGTTCGGCGTCCTGGCCGGCTGCCTTTAACGGCTCATAGCCGCGCTCCTGGAAAAGGAGATCGAGAAAGGCGGCCGCAGCGTCGCGGGTGATTCGGCGATCGTCGGTCGGCGCATAGAAGGCGTAAATGTACCTGCCGTATTGTTTGAAGGCGGCCCGGTGCGCGGGGAAAGGCCGGCGCGCTTCTTCGGGCAGGTCCACGTCTATGCGTGTGGGGTCCTGCTTGGCCCAGGCGCGAAGTTCGCCGGGATGCCTGCGGTTCAGCCACGCGCAGATGGCCTGCGCCTGGCGCGCGTGACCGGGCCGGCCGAGAATCGCCTCATCCGGGGCCAGTCCCGCGGTGCCTACCACAAGCCCGATCAAGGCAGGGCCGGTCTCGTTGGGGAAGACCACGAACGACAACCCGCCGTAGGGACCGGAAGTAGGGTTGCTGTGATGAATCCAGGCCGCGAAGGTCACGCCCTCGCGAATCTCCGGAGCGCGCAGGGTAATTTCACGCTCGGCATCCAGCGGGTAGCGCCCGGCCGGTGCGCCGAAGAGCGCCCTGTGCGCAGTTTCGGCGCGCTTCCGCCAATCCGGGATCCCCGGCGTGTGAATGAGCTCGACCAGCGCGTCCAGGCTCATGGCCGCCGTTCGGTCTCCTCGCCCGGCATGCGCGCGTCCGGCCAATTGTCGGAGCGGAAGGGCGAAGCCGGCAGGCCTTCCGCGTTGAAGAGTGTGGCCTCGGGGTTGTTCGCCCACGCGTAACGCACCGCCACGGGCTCAGCCACGTCCGGGCTGGAAACCACCAGTGTCTCGCCCTCGATGGTCGCTTGCGCCGGATGAAACACGCGGTCGGCGCCCGCAATCACGAACTCTCTCAACACGCCGCCGCGCGCCCGCAGTCCGCCGCCCGTGTGATCGAACCACAGGCGCAGACGATTTCCCTCGCGCGTCGCCTGCCGGAAGACCGGGCCCGAGTAGACGAGCTTTTCGCCGTAGACCAGCGCTCGCGCCGCCAGCGCCAGCCGCAGACCCACGTCCTGCTTGTTGCTGGGGTGAATGTCCTCGGCCTCGCCGATGTCAATAGTCACCGCCATGCCCGTGTTGCGCAGCTCGAGTGTCTTCAGTTGTGCTTCCTGCACCAGGGACCAGTAGCCGCCGGCCGGCGCTCTCGCGTAATTGGCGAGCTGCACGAACAAGAAGGGAAAGTCACCTTGCCCCCAGGCTTGCCGCCAGTCTCGAATCATGGCCTCGAACAACGTGCGGTAGAGGTGGGCGTAGTTGTTCGCGTTGCTCTCTCCCTGATACCAGATGACACCGCGGATGGCATAGGGCGTCAGCGGTGTGATCATGGCGTTGAACAATCCTGCCGGCGTGTGCGGGTGGCCCGGGCCCAGCGGCTGAGCGGGTCGCGGCGGCGGCTCGCGTCCTTCACGCTTCGCCTCGGCTGCGCGCTGTTCCCACTGCTTGAGGCTTTCCTCGTATCGGCGTTTGGCGCGCGGCCAGTTCACCAGGACGCGATTCCACTCGACCAGATAAGATTGCAGCGTCGGCTCCGACACCAGGGTCGCTCGGCTCGTCCAGGCTTGCGCCGGCGTTCCTCCCCACGCCGATTGGATCACGCCCACCGGCACACCCAGCTTCTCGTGCAAGTGCCGGGCGAAGAAGTAGGCCACCGCGGAAAAACTCTTTACCGTTTCGGGATGGCACGGCGCCCAGGATCCTTCCACGTCCTCCAGCGGTTCTTCGGAGGTTTTCAGCGCCACCTTGAAAAGCCGGATGTGCGGGTAGCGGGCTGCGGCCGCTTCCTTTTCGGGATCCCGCGAGCGTTCCACCGGCCACGCCATGTTGGACTGGCCCGACGCGACCCAAACCTCCCCGACCAGCACGTCGCGCACGGTCACCGTGTTGCGGCCGGCGACGACCAGGTCGTAGGGACCGCCGGCATTCATCGGTCGCAACCACGCTTCCCATCGGCCCGAGCCGTCGGCCACGGTGGAAACCGTCCGGCCCGCAAAGCGGACCGTGACGGATTCGCCTGCGCCCGCCCATCCGTAAATTCGCACCGGCTGATCGCGCTGAAGCACCATGTGATCGCCGATCAAGGCGGGCAAACGCACGTCCGCCTGCGCCCAAGCCGCAAAAAGCAACAAGAGCCCACAGCAGCCCGCAATTTTTCGCATGTTCGACTCCTCGGAGCCGGCTATTGTACATCGGCGGCGGCCGCTGCCGCCGACCGAATGGCGGCCAGCACCTCGGGGAAGCGGCCCTCCAGGATGGCGTGCCGGATCCGCCGCATCAATCGAACATAGTGGTGCAAATTGTGCAGGGTAGCGAGCACGGCGAAGAGAATTTCGCCCGCCATGAAGAGGTGACGCAGGTAAGCGCGCGAGAAATTGCGGCAGGTATAGCAGGTGCAGCTCTCGTCCAGCGGCGCAGGGTCATCCTGATAGCGCGCTTGTTTGATAATCACCCGGCCTCCGCTGGTGAACAGGCAGCCGTTGCGCGCGTTGCGCGTGGGCAGCACGCAATCCATCATGTCCACGCCGCGCGCCACGTACTCCGCCAGTTCCTCGGGCAGGCCCACGCCCATGACGTAGCGAGGCCGGTCGCGCGGCAGCAGGGGCACGGTGGCTTCCACCATTTCCAGGCTCAACGCCCGAGGCTCCCCTACGCTCAGCCCGCCGACGGCGTAACCTTCCGCGTCCAGCTCGAGCAGTTGCTGCGTGCATTGCCGGCGCAGGTCGGCGTACATCGAGCCTTGCACGATGGGGAACAACGACCCCGCCGCGGCATTTTCGACCGCCCGCTGCCGGTAGTGCGCGAAGGCTGCGCACGCCCACCGGACCGTGCGCTCCACCGATTGCCGCGCCGCTTCGTGACTGGCCGGGTAGGGCAGGCATTCGTCCAGCACCATCATGATGTCGCTGCCCAGCGCCAGTTGCACGTCCACCGTGGATTCGGGCGTGAACAGATGGGCTTCCCCGTCCAGATGCGAACGAAACCACACGCCCTCTTCCGTCACCTTGCGCAGCGAGGCGAGGCTGAAGACCTGATAGCCGCCCGAGTCCGTCAGGATGGCGCGCGGCCAGTTCATGAAGCGGTGCAGGCCGCCCAGCTTGCCGATGGTTTCATGGCCCGGCCGCAACACCAGATGGTATGTGTTGGCGAGCAGGAGCCGGACGTCGAGCTGCTCAATGAGATCGCGCGGCGCCAGTCCCTTGACGGTGGCTTGCGTGCCTACCGGCATGAAGACGGGCGTTTCGACCACGCCGTGCGGGGTGCGCAACAGCCCGGCCCGGGCGCCGGTGTGCGGGCACTCAGCGACGATCTCGAATTCGACGCGCTTCAACTGACCATTGTAAAATCGGGCGCATGTTGCGCATCCTGCTTGCAGTCACTGCGTTGCTGGCGCCCGCGGCGGCGCAGACGGTCAACCTCGAGAGATTGAAAGCGGACGTCGCTTTCCTGGCCGCGGAACCGTTGGCCGGGCGACGCGCGCTGGAGACCGGATCCGATGTGGCCGCACACTTCATCGCCGCCGAATTCCGCAAAGCCGGCCTGCGCCCGGCGGCCGCGGACTCCTACTTGCAGCCTTTCGAACTCGTCGAGTACCGCATGGATGCCGATGCCACCCGGGTCATCCTGCGCACGGGCTCCGGGGAACGCGTGCTCGCCTACGGCCGTGATTTCAGCGGGTCGTTCCCGCACGCAGTGAGGCTGAAAGCGCCCGTCGTGTTCGCCGGCTATGGAATCACGGCGCCCGAATACGGCTACGACGATTACGCCGGCCTGGACGTGCGCGGCAAGATCGTCCTGGTCTTTGAGTACGAACCTCGGGCCCATGATCCGGCGTCGCCGTTCAACGGGACGGGGAACACCATCCATGCCAGCCCGCGACGCAAGCTGCTCAACGCGCAGGAACACGGCGCTGCGGGCGTCCTGATGATTCCCGCGCCCAACCGCAAGCGACCGTTCAGTCCCGGGCGCGGCGACCGCATTCAGGCACTGGCCGAGAGCGAGCTTCGCATCCCCCTGTTTACGCTCAGCGCGGAGGCGGGGGAGACGTTGCTGGCTGCGGCGGGCCGCAAGCCGGCCGAATTGCAGGCCGCTTTGGACGCGGGCTTGAACCCGCTGCGCGTGTCGCTCCCCGTGGAGGTCGAACTCACAGCGGCGCCCGCGAGCTTGCGCCGCGGCCGCACCTTCAACGTGGCGGGCATCCTGGAGGGAAGCGACACCGAGCTCCGGCACGAAACGGTGATCCTCTGCGCGCACTACGACCACCTGGGCATGCGCCACGGCCTGGTCCTGCCTGGCGCTGACGACAATGCGTCCGGCGTAGCGGGCCTGCTCGAGCTGGCGCGGATGTTCGCTGCGGGGAGCGCGCCGCGTCGCTCGCTGCTGTTCCTGGCCTTCGGCGCCGAAGAGGGCGGATTGCTCGGATCGTACTATTACGTCACTCAGCCCCTGCGCCCGCTCGCCACGACGCGAGCCGTCCTCACTCTCGACATGATCGGGCGCGACGAGCGGCCCAGCGAACAGACCGAGGGCCTCATCGAGATCGCGCCCGATACCTCGAACGAGCTCAACCTGGTGGGAATCCACGCCAGCGCCGAGCTGTTCTCCCTCATCGAGCGGGAGAACCGGGCCGTGGGCCTCCGCCTCAACCCCAAGTGGGATCGCGACGGCGTTCTCAATGTGCTATGGCGCTGTGACCACTTCCCCTTCCTGCTGCGCGGCGTGCCCGCAGTGTGGCTGTTCAACGGCTTCACGCCGGATTACCACACGCCTGACGACACCCCGGAAAAGATCAACTACACCAAGATGGCAAAGATCGTTCATCTCGCCTGGCGAGTGGGGCGCGCCCTGGCCGATCAGAACGGCTGGCCGCGGTACGGCCCTTCGCCGCGCTGAGATTACGCCTCATCCGGTCCCCGCTCCCTCAGCGAGCTTTGGGGCCTTGGGGCGGCGCAGGTTTCTCGTCGAGGCGAATGCGCGTGGCGACGATCACGCCGTCGCCGCGGGCGTAACCCTCGACGATGACCTCGTCGCCAACCTTGAGGGCGGACAGCCCGGAGATCCTCTCGAAACGGGTTTCTGAGGTGACGACAATGTCGAGGGGAATGCCTCGAAGGCGCAGGAAGTTCCCGCCGACGAAGGCAATTTCGCCTCTGAGGCTGAGCTCGGTGGTCACCGCCGGCGCAGCCTCGACCGGGAAGCGCCACCCGCTGACGAACTGCACAACGCCGCGCACCAGAGCGAAGACACCTGAGAAGTCCCTGCCGGCCAGCAGAAAGGGAAGTCGCTCGCGCGCGTCGCCCTCAGGATCGGTCTTCACGTCACCGATCCGCTGGCAAGGCCCGCCCAGCGGGCAAAACTGCACCTCGTATGTCATTGCCGGCTCCGCGCCTTCGAGCCGGATCTCCACCTCGTGCTTGCGCCGCACCTCGACGCTTCCCCGGTTCAGGCGATCGCGTGCGCTGGGAGAATAGAACACGCCGATCCGGCTTGCGCTGCTTTCGGCCACCCGCAGCAAGGCGGCCTCGAACAGTTTTTCTCCACGCCCCGGCTCGTCGTCGTCAGCATGCACGGCGAACCGGAAAGGGACAAAGGCGAGCAAGAATACAGCCGGAACTTTCCATCCCATGCCTGACCTCCTAAGGACGCGGGTCGTCCAGGGTGGAAGCAATTCTCTTGCCGGACTTGGCGGCGGCGAACGCCGCAACTTCGCGTCCAGCCTGAGGAGAAATTACCGGTAGGATTTTCCCGGGCCGGCAGGTTTTGCCGATCGGCGCCGTCCAACTTCACCGCAGGGCTTTCTGATAGAACTCGGCCACGCGGTCCCAGTCAATCACGTTGTAGAAGGCTTTTACGTACTCGGCCCTGCGGTTCTGGTAGCGCAGGTAGTACGCGTGTTCCCATACGTCAATGCCCAGGATGGGAGTGCGACCGGAGGAGATCGGCGTGTCCTGATTCGGAGTAGGCTCGATGCGAAGCTGCTTGTCGCCACCCACGCTCAACCAGGCCCAGCCGCTGCCGAAGACTCCCATAGCCGTGGCGGTGAACTGCTCCTGGAAGCGCTCGAAGCTGCCGAAGGCCTTCTCGATGGCCCGGGCCAGCTCGCCCTTGGGCTGGCCGCCTCCTTTGGGGGACATGATCTGCCAGAACAGCGCATGGTTGGCGTGGCCGCCGCCGTTGTTGCGAATTGTGGTGCGCACATCGGCGGGCAGCGCCTCCAGGTCCGCGACGAGCTCTTCGATGCTCTTGCGGGCCAGATGCGGATGCTTTGCCACCGCGGCGTTCAGATTCCGAACGTAGGCGGCGTGGTGACCGGTGTGGTGAATTTGCATGGTCTTGGCGTCAATGTGCGGTTCCAGCGCGTCGTAGGGGTACGGCAACGGGGGCAGGGCAAATGGTTCGGATTCAGCCCCCGCGGAAGGCTGGCGCAGGACGGCGGCCAGCGCCGGCATGCTCAGGCTACGAATCAGATCTCGTCGCGTCGGCATAGTCATTCCATTAGATTCACGACCAACCTCCGGGGTCACGAGAAAACCACCGTTCCGGTGCCGCGGCGCCTTTGTTAAACTCGGCTCCGTGAAACGCTACGCTTGCTCGCTGGTTTTAACCGCCGCCCTGTGGTCTCAGGCTCCGTCCGAGCTGGAATTCCTGGCCAACCACACCGACTACCGCGAAATCCGCAACATGCTGCCCGCCTACCTGAAACGTCTGGCAGCGGATCGCCTGGCCGAGCGTCGCCGCCAGATCGAACGCCTCGGACAGGCGACTCTGGAAGATCGCCGCCGGCAAGTGCGGGAAGCCGTCCTCCGCGGCGTCGGAGGATGGCCCGAACGCACGCCTCTGAACGCAAGCGTCACCGGCGTCCTGGAGCGCGAGGATCACCGCATCGAGAAAATTGTCTTCGAAAGCCAGCCGGGCTTTTACGTCACGGCCAACCTTTACCTGCCCAAACGCGGTTCGCCGCCGTATCCTGCGGTGCTTTACCCCCTGGGGCACGAGCCGGGCGCCAAAGCCTATCCGATCTGGCAACAGATGCTGGTGACGCTGGCCCGCAACGGTTACGTGGCCCTGGCGTGGGATACTGTGGGTCAGGGCGAGCGCATCCAGCTTTATGACGAGGACTTCCGCGCCTCCAAGCTGGTCCAGTCCACCCTCGAGCACACCATGCAAGGCATCCAGTGCCTGCTGGTGGGCGACAGCCTCGCGCGCTACACGATCTGGGACGGCATCCGGGCGCTCGACTACCTGTTGTCGCGCCCGGAAGTTGACCCCAAACGCGTAGCTGTCACGGGCAACTCGGGCGGCGGCACGCACACTGCGTACCTGGCTGCGCTGGATGACCGCCTGCACGTCGCCGCGCCCTCCTGCTACCTGACCTCCTGGATGCGCCTGCTGGAAACCATCGGCCCGCAGGACGCCGAGCAATGTTTCCCCGGCTGGCTGGCCGCCGGACTCGATCACGGCGATTTCGTTCTGGCGTTCGCGCCCAAGCCTTACCTCATCCTCGCCGCCATCCGCGACTTTTTCTCCATCGCGGGCGCGCGCGCAACCTACGAGGAGGCTCGCATGGTCTACCAACGGCTGGGGGCCGGCGACCGCGTCGCCATGACCGAAGCCGACGACGGTCACGGCTACTCGACCCCGCGCTGGCTGGCAGCCTATCGCTGGCTGGAGAAGTGGTTGAAAGGCGTCGAGCGCGAGATCGTTGAAGGCGAGGTCCCCATCGCCCGCGAAGACGAGCTGTGGGCCACCAAGACCGGGCAGGTGGTCACCTCGCTCGGCGGCGAAACCCTCTTCACCCTGAACCGCAAACGCGCGGACGCCCTCCGGCGACCCGGGCCGCCCGTGAGCCGGCAGACGGTGCTGAGCATGCTGGCGCTCGACAGAACCCAGGGCCCCGTGCCTGTCAGGCCCCTGGGCACTGTGCAGCGCGACGGGTATCGCATCGAGAAGCTCGTTTATGAGAGTGAGCCCGGCATCGAGATTCCCGCCGCGCTGGCTATCCCCGACGCTCCCGCAGGACGGAAGCCCGCGGCCATCGTGGTTCACGGCGGGGGCAAGTCCGCGGCTCGAACCGAGATCGAGGCGCTGGTGCGCTCCGGCATGGTCGTGCTCGCCATAGACGCCCGCGGCTGGGGAGAAACACGCCCGGCGGCCGCCACCAAGGGTGCGGACTGGACCCGTTACTTCGGGGACTACGACTCGGCGATGACCGCGCTCCTGCTCGACAAACCGCTCGTCGGCCAGCGAGTGACCGACATCCTGCGCGGCCTGGACCTGCTCGTCGGGCGTCCCGAAGTGGACGCCGCCAGGATCTGCGGCGTGGGCGTGCACGCGGGCGGGGTTCCCGTTCTGCACGCGGCCGTGCTCGATGACCGCATCCGCAAGGTCGCCCTGGAGCGCACCCTTGCCGCATATGGATGCGTGGTCCGGCACCGCATCCACCGCGGCGTTTTCGAGAACGTGATCTTCGGCGTGCTCAAGGCCTATGACCTGCCGGATCTGGCCGCCACCCTCGCCCCTCGAACGTTGTGGCTGATTGACCCTGCGAATCCCTTGGGTGAGCCTGCGAGCATGACGGAGGTCCGCACCCTCTACGCGGCTTCCTTGAAAACCGGCAACGTGCACCTTGTGCGACGCCGGCCCGAGCAGACCAGCGTCGTCGTCTATCGCGAGTTCATTCAATCCTGGTGAGACCATGAGGCGGCCGATCCTCGCGTGGTTGTGCTTCAGCTCACTCGTTTGGGGCCAGGAGGCCTTGCAGGTAGTGGGCGATTTGCGAGGGATGGTGGACCGCCACCTGACCGCCATCGCCCGGCAGTGCTGGGAACGACGCGCGCAGCAAATCGCCGCCGTTTCCACGCCCGCGCAAGTCTCCGAGCGCCAGGCTTACATCCGCCGCAAGGTCTTGGAGGCGTTGGGAGGCTTCCCCGAGAAAACGCCGCTGAACGCCCGCATCACTGGGACGCTGGAACGGGACGGCTATCGCGTCGAAAAGCTGATTTTCGAAAGCCTGCCGCGATTTTATGTCACGGCCAACGTCTATGTGCCGATGAGGGGCGTGCCTCCGTTCCCGGCCGTCCTGGGGACCGCCGGACACACCGCGTCCGGCAAGGCTGCCCCGCTTTACCAGCGCGTCTGGATTTCGCTGGCCAAACGAGGCATCCTGGTGCTGGCCTACGATCCCCCCGGCCAGGGCGAGCGCGCCGAGTATCTGGACGAGTTACTCGGGCGGCCGCGCTTCGGCCCCACCAGCCAGCACACCATGGCCGGCATCCAGTGCCTGCTCACCGGGACCAACTTTGCGCGCTACGAGATCTGGGACGGAATCCGGGCGGTGGACTACCTGCTCACCCGAAACGACGTGGACCCCAAGCGCATCGGCGTGATCGGCAACTCGGGCGGCGGCACCCAGACTGCTTACCTGCAAGTCGTCGAGCCCCGACTGGCGGTGGCCGCTCCCTCCTGTTACATCACATCCTGGGAAAAACTCTGGTCGGATCCCGGCCCGCAGGACGCCGAGCAGAACTTCGCCTCGTTCCTGGCCGAGGGCCTGGACTTCGCCGATTTCCTGATTGCCTTCGCACCCAAGCCGCTGAAAGTACTGACCGCGATTCGCGATTATTTTCCGATCGAAGGCGCCCGGGCGACTTATTCGGAAGCGCGCCGCATTTATCAGATCCTGGGTGCGGCGGACCGGATAGATTTTTTCGAATACGACGACGGGCACGGCTGGTCCAGGCCGCGCCGCGAAGCGACGTATCGCTGGTTGCAACAATGGTTGAATCGCATCAGCGACGAGGGCGTCGAGCCGGAGTTCGCAACCGAACCGGAGAGTAACCTGTACTGCACCTCGACGGGCCAGGTCATCACCTCGCTCAAGGGCGAAACCGTATCGTCGCTGAACCGGGCGCTGGCCGAGAAAATATACCCGGAGCGGGCGGCCGCAAAGATCCGGGATGCGGAGGGCTTGCGCCGGCTGGTGCGCGCCAGGCTGGGCGTAGCCGAGGTGCGCACAGCGCCCCCGGTTTCGCGTTACGGTGAAATCGGTCGCGACGGTTACCGCATCGAGAAGATAGCGCTCGAAACCGAGCCAGGAATTACGGTTCCGGCGCTGGTTTTTGTTCCTGCTGCGGCTGCGCGCCCGCTGCGGGCCGTGATTTACGTCCAGCCCGCAGGCAAAGCGGCCGACGCGGGAGGCGGCGGGGAATTGGAAGCGCTGGCGCAGGCAGGCTGGCTCGTCATGGCGCCTGATTTACGAGGGTGGGGCGAGAGCGGGCCGGCTCGCGGCGGGGGTGGTTACTCCGGCATGTGGCAAACCGTCATGCGCGCGGTGCTGGTGGGCAAGACCCTGCTCGGGATGCAGGTCTTTGACTTGCTCGGCTGTGTCCGCTACCTCAGCTCGCGCCCGGATGTGGATCCCGCTCGAATCGCGGTGATGGGCAAGGGCCACGGCGGAGTGGTCGCCTTGATCGCGGCGGCCCTCGATCCCCGGATCGAGCGCGTGGCGGCGGAAGGCGCGGTGCTTTCCTGGATGGACATCGTGCGGGCGCCGATCCACGAGAATACGACCGAACTCATCGTGCCGGGCGTACTCGAGGATTTTGACCTGCCCGATCTGGCCGTCGCCATTGCGCCCCGTCCTCTCTGGCTGGTGGAGCCCAGGACGCCCTGGGGAATCGCTGCGCCCCGGGACCGCGCGGCCGCGCAGTACGGCGGGGCGGGTCCACGGCTCAAGGTTGTGCCGCGGCCGGAGGGTTGGACGTTGACCCAGGTGTACGGAGACTGGCTCAAGTGAGGCAACCATCCGAGAGCCGGCGAGCCGCCCTCGCCTGGGCCGCTCTGGCCGCGGCCCTCGCTTTCGCCGGCCAGTTCCTTACCGTTCACTTCAATTACGGTGGTAACTGGACCGGTTTGTTCTGCACCGGATCCCGTTTCCCTGTGCCGCCGCAGCTGGCCGGAGAACGCATTTTCATTTTCGCCGATTCAGCAGGATACGACGGCCAGTTTTATCACTACATGGCCCACGACCCGTTTTTTCGACACGGTTTTTCCTCTTACATGGACGCCCCGCGGTTGCGATACCGGCGAATTCTGATTCCGCTGCTGGCGTGGCTGCTGAGTGGGGGAGGGGGCCGGTATCTTCACGCTGCTTACGTAGGCGTCAATCTCGGCTTTGTTTTTCTCGGCGCTTACTGGCTCGCGCGTTGTTTCCAGTGGCGGGGAATGCACCCGGCCTGGGGACTCAGCTTTCTGGCCATTCCGGGCGTGTTGATCTCGCTGGACCGCATGGTGGTGGACGGCCCTCTCAGCGCGCTCGCAGCCGGGTTCGTCTGGCATACGCTGGCAGGGCCGTCCGCCGCGTTGCCGGCTGTGCTGGCGGCGGCGCCGTTGGTCCGCGAGACGGGATTGTTGCTCACCGCGGCGGCGGTCCTGGGCGCCCTGGTCGAGCGGCGCCGGCGCCGGGCGATCCTCTACGCGGCTGCCGCGCTGCCGGCGTTGGCATGGTTCGCCTTCGTGCAATCGCAGACTACGGCCGGCAGCGGCGGACCGCAGTTGCTCACCTGGCCCTTTGTGGGCCTGTACCAGCGAATCTTGACGCCTTGGGCTCACCGTTTGCCCGTGCACATCTCGTTGCTGGCGTCCACGCTGGACTGGGTGGCGATCACGGGCTTGCTGCTCACGCTGGTTCTGACACTGCGACTCGTGGCCCGCAGGCCCGATAGCATTACGGCCGCCCTGGGGTTGTACGCCATCCTGCTCACCACGCTCCGGGTTGATTTCTGGCTCCATGCGTACGGTTACGCGCGGCTCATCTCGCCCTTGCTGGTTTTGCTGGTAGCGGCTCCTTGGGGAATCTCGCCGCGATGGCCGCTGATCGCCATCGGACTGATGTTGCCGCGCGTGCTCCTTCAATTGGGCTGGCAGGCCCTGGGCATTGTGCGCCGTCTTGTCGGGTGACTTAGGATGGTATTTTCATCCGGCATGCGAAACTGGCGCGTGATCTATCTTTCAGTGGCGCTGACCACGCTGGCTTCTCTGCTCCTGGAGCTTTCCCTGACGCGCATTTTCTCGGTGGTCTTTTACTATCACTTTGCGTTTCTCGCCATCTCGATCGCGCTCTTCGGGCTGGGGGCCGGCGGGGCGTTCACTTATGCCGCGCGCCTCCGGGCCGACTTCGGAAAGCTGAGTCTCATGACTTCAGCCGCCTCCGCTTCCGTTCTGCTTGCGCTGGCGTGGCTGCTGACGCGCCGCCAGCCGGGCGCATGGGATCTGGCCCTGGTCTATTTCCTCAGCGCGCTGCCCTTCTTTTTCGCCGGCATGACCGTTTCGCTGGCCATCAGCGAGACGATCGAGCGAGTCAATCGGGTGTACTTCTTCGATCTTGCCGGTGCGGCCGCCGGGTGTGTGTTGTTGATCCCGCTGCTCGACTTGAGCGGCGGTCCCAACACCGTGCTGGCGACAGCGGTCCTGTTCGCTCTCGCCGCCCGTCTGTGGAGTGCGTTGTCCCCGCGCCGTTTCGCGCGGCGCCTCAGTCTGGCCCTGTTGGTTGTGACGCTGGCGGCGTTCTTCCTCAACTGGCGCTGGAAGCTGCTCGACGTCCGGCACGCCAAGGGGCGCGATCTGGCGCGCCAGAACGAGCGCTTCGTCAAGTGGAACAGCTTTTCGCGCGTGGCGCTCGCCGGCGAACCTGGTTCGGGCATGATCTACATTGACGCCGACGCCTCCACAGGCATCCCTCTGTTCGATTTCGACCGCTTGAGCGAAGCCGACCGCCGCGAGGCGCTCAAGCTGGGACCCAGCTTGCCGTTCCTGCTGCGACCGGGCGCCAAGGCGTTGATTCTGGGCGCGGGCGGCGGCTGGGACGTGGCGCGCGCCCTGGCCTCGGGCAGCCGTGACGTCACCGCGGTGGAAATCAATCCCATCATCGCCGACACCATCATGCGCCGGCGTTTCCCGCATTACAGCGCGGGACTTTACTGGCGACCGGAAGTCAGGCTGGTCATCGAGGACGCTCGCACGTTCGTACGGCGCAGCCGCGAACGCTACCAGGTCATCCAAGCGACCTTGGTGGACACATGGGCGGCTACGGCCGCCGGCGCCTACGCCCTCTCGGAAAACAACCTCTACACGGTCGAAGCCTTCCGGGAATATCTCGAGCATCTGACAGAGGACGGCGTGCTGGCTTTCACGCGCTGGGGCTTGCAGCCGCCCAGGGAATCCCTGCGGGTGGTTTCGCTGGCGGCGTCTGCGCTGGAGCGGATGGGCGAGCCCGAGCCGTGGCGGCACGTGGTCGTCTTCCGCGAGGGCGCCGAGCAGGAACTGGCGGGCTGGGGCGTGCTGGACCACATCCTGATCAGCCGCCGGCCCTTGACTCCCGAAGACTCGAGGCGTTTGCGCGAGAGCGCCCGCGAGCGCGGCCTCTGGCCGGCTTGCCTGCCGGACGAGACGATTCCCGGCCCTTTCACCGAGCTGTTGCGCAGCCCGGACCGCCGGGCTTTCCTGCGCGAGTATCCCTTCGATGTTTCGCCGGTCACCGACAACAGGCCCTTCTTCTTCTACACGGTGCAGCCGCGCGATATCTTGAATTTCCTCAGCCGCATCGGGCGGGCCAGCGCCGACTATCAGATCAATCGTGCGGTTCCCATGCTGTTCACGCTGCTGGGGGTGAGCCTGCTGGCCACGGCGTTGCTGGTGGCATTGCCGCCCCTGGTCGGGCGGGGCGGCCTGCCGCGGGGAGCGGGCATTGAATCATTTCTTTCCTATTTTGTTTTCATAGGCGTCGGCTACATCCTGATCCAGGTGGCCCTGGTCCAGCGCTTCGTTCTCTTGCTCGGCCGGCCGGCCAGCGCGCTGAGCGTCATCATATTCTCCATGCTGGTGGCGAGCGGCCTGGGCAGTTACTTCAGTCGCTCTCTGGCGGGAGAACGAGCCGAGCGGCTGGGCATTGTGTTGCTCGTCATCGCCCTGGCGGTGAGTGGGTTGGCGGTCTCTGCCGGGCCCCTCGGGGCTGTGGCCGTGGCCTGGCCCATGCCCGCCAAGATCCTGCTGGCTGTCCTGGCTGTCTCCCCCGCTGCGTTCCTGATGGGTGCGGCTTTTCCCACCGGTCTCACGCAGCTCGAGCGCATACATGCGCCCGCGGTGCGCTGGGCCTGGGCGTTGAACGCGGCGGCCAGCGTGCTGGGCAGCGTGATGGCAGTTGCGCTTGCGCTGCACCTGGGGCTGCGCGAGACCTTGCTGACCGGCGCGCTGATGTACCTGGGGGCCTGGGCCATGACGCGACGCTGGGGGCCGGCGGCGCCGGTCCTCGCGCCCGCACTCAGCCGCACCGCGGCCGCCGGTTGAGGGAAGGCTCGCAGGGCCTCGCGTTCAGGCGCGCGGTCTGCGCAGTTTCGCGCGAACGTTGGTGGAGGAAATCACTGCCAGGCCTTGGGTTGAGGCAAGCATGCCGGCCAGGGAGCGAAGCCCAGCGTACCATCCTTGCGTTCGTACCAGAGCGAAACCTCTTCGCCCCCGGGAAATTCGATACGGTGGATTACCCCCGAGCCGCAATCGCAACCTCGTTCCCCGAGCAAGTGTGCGGCGATGGCGCCGAGGGTGTAAAGGACGCCCGGCCCGCAGGTGCGGGGATTGATGTTGACGATGCGCGCGGCCCTGGCGTCGGCGTGGGGGCTTTGCGGCCCCCAGTCCTCGAGGAATTTCTCGAAGCTGTAGTCCCGGCAGGGAGTGGTTTCCGTGCAGCCCCACATGCGGTAGGCGTTTTGATAATCGCCTCGTTGCAGTGTCTCGAGGAACTGCTTAACCTGGCGGCGAGCCGCGTGTGTGCGCAAGGCCAGATGAAGGCTGCCTCCCACCGCCACGGCGACCACCAGCGTCAGCACGATCCAGCGAATGAGACGTTCCCGCCGTTCCTCCTCGACTCCGTACCCGCTCAGGAAATCCGACATGGCCGCCTCCCGGCGAGCCGGCTCATTTGGCCGGAAACGTTTTGTCGTACGCGGCGATGGCCTCCTGCGTCAAATCCAGAGCTGCCTTGAAGAACAGCGTGTTGCCGGCGTCAATGATGACGTCCAATCCCTTCTCTTCGGCCAGCTTGTTGATGACGTCGCGCATGCGCTGGCCGGCCCTGGTCAGAATCTCGTTGCGCTCCTCATCCACATCGGATTGCAAATCTTCGCTCAGCCGCTGAAAATCGCGCTGCTTGCGCTGGAGCTGGAAGTTCATCTCCGACTCCGCCTGCGGGGTCAGCTTGCCCGCCAGCGTCTGGAGCTTTTGCTGGATGTCTTCGATCTCCTTGCGGATTTTCTCCAGCTCGGCCTGGCGGGGTTTGTATTTGGCTTCCAGCTCGGCGGAGGCTTTCCTGATTTCCGCCGTCTCCAGCAAGGCGCGCTGGAAGTTGACCACGCCCACCTTCGTCTGAGCGAAAGCGGGCGCCAGCAGCAAAATCAGCCCCGGGATCACAAATCGCATAAGTTCCACCCTGTTTGTTTTCCTTTCCAAGGGCGCACTCTTAGCGTAACACAACAACCTGCGGGCGCCGCCCGGAACGCATCACTCCAGCACGGCCAGAATCTCGTCCTCGCGCAGGATCAGATACTCTTCGCCGTCAATCTTCACGTCGGCCCCGGCGTACTTGCCGAAGAGGATACGATCGCCCACCTTGACGTCCAGCGGGACCCTCTCCCCGTTTTCCAGCAGCTTGCCGGCGCCCACGCCGATCACTTCGCCCTGCTGCGGTTTTTCCTTGGCCGTATCGGGAATGATGATCCCTCCCACCTTCTGTTCTTCCTCTTCCAGCCGGCGCACGAGCACACGATCATGCAGCGGACGAATTTTCATTTCTGCCTCCTTTCGTTTCCTTTTCTTTCTTAACCCATGGCAGCCCCGCAGAGCAAGCGCCGGCGGTTTCAGATCAGGGTGCGCAGTTCGCGCCAGGTCCGGCTTTGGGCTTCCGCCACCGCCGGGTGCGTCAGATGTCCCTGGTAGGTGTTGACGCCCTCGGCGATGGCGGGATGCTCGATGCAGGCCTGCTCCAGTCCTTTGTTCGCCAGCTCCAGCAGGTAGGGGAACGTGGCGTTGGTGAGGGCGAAGGTGGAGGTGTGCGGCACCGCGGCCGGCATGTTGGACACGCAGTAATGAAGCACGCCGTCCACGAAGTAGATCGGATCGGTGTGTGTGGTGGGACGGGAGGTTTCCAGACAGCCGCCCTGGTCAATGGATACGTCCACCACGACGGCGCCGGGTTTCATCGCCGCCACCATTTCCCGGCGCACCAGCCTGGGAGCGGCCGCACCCGGCACCAACACCGCTCCGACCACAAGGTCCGCACGGCGCAGGGCATCCCGGATGGTCCACGCGTTCGAGGCCAGCGTCACCACCTGGCTGGCGAAAATGTCATCGAGCTGGCGCAGCCGGTTGAGGTTCTTATCAATGATCGTGACGCGTGCGCCCATGCCGAAGGCGATGCGCGCGGCGTTGGTTCCGACCACGCCGCCTCCCAACACCACCACCTCCGCCGGCGCCACTCCCGGAACCCCGCCTAGCAAGACGCCCCGGCCCCCGTTGGGAGCTTCCAGATACACCGCGCCGATCTGGACTGCCAGTCGGCCTGCCACCTCGCTCATCGGAGTCAACAGGGGCAGCGAGCCGTCGGGTTCCCGGATGGTCTCGTAAGCCACCGCATTGACCTTGCGTTCCAGCAGCTTCTCTGTCAACTCCGGCAGCGGCGCCAGATGGAGATAAGTAAACAGCACCAGCCCGGGCCGCAGGAAATCGTACTCGGAAGGCTGAGGTTCCTTGACTTTGACCACCAGGTCCGCCCGGTTCCAGACTTCGGCGGGAGCATCCACCAACTCGGCGCCGGCTTCGGCGTACTGCCGATCGGGAATGGAACTGGCCTCTCCTGCCGAGCGTTGCACCAGAACCCGGTGGCCGGCCTCGCGAAGCGTCGTCACCCCGCTCGGCACCAGCCCCACGCGCGTTTCATGATCCTTGATTTCCTTGGGTACACCGATGATCATTGCGGCTTCTCCTCAGATTGACGTCCGCCGTCGGCAGGGGCAGCCGAAGGGACGAGCAGCGAGCGATTGGGGCCGAGCCCCAGTGCGATCAGCGTAAGAGCGTTCAATTTGCCGGTTGCTTCCAGGTTGTGATCCTGTTGGAACCTCTTCAGCGCTTCCGCGCATTCGGGGCCCCACTTCCCGGTTGCCGGCCCGCCCAGATACCCGCGCTCGATGAGCGCCTGCTGGATCTCCAGGTATCGCTCAGGCGTCGGCGCCTGTGGCAGGCGCGGTCGGGCGCGGCTGGTGCTCGAGGCCTTGTTGCGTGTTCTCGCCGCTTTGGCTGGCGTTGTCCGGCTGCCGGCAGCCTTCCCGGACGCAGCGCTGCCCGACTGTCCGCTCTTGGCGCTGGTGCGAACCGCAGGGCTGCCGGATTTCGGTACCGACGGGGATCCCTCTCGCCTGGGAGCAAGCGCCAGACCGGCTCCCATCGCGAGGCCGAAAATCACCGTCGCCGTAACCAGCCGCACAAGAGCCTCCTTTCGGCAGTCAAACCGGCATTATGCTATCACGCCGCGGGGGTGCGGCAGGTCCTCAGTTCGGATTTTGAGGCAGCGTGCCTGCGGCGAAGAACGGTTGCCATTCCGGCTGCTGGCCGCGCGCCGTGGTCGGCGACGCCCGCATCACGCGGAACGCCACGGCGTCACCCGGCTTCAGTCCGCTCTGGATCCGCAGCACGTCGTCCACCGAATTGACGGGCTGCCGATTGATTGCGGTGATGACGTCACGCGGCATCAATCCGATGTCCTCGGCAAAAGAGCCGGGCTCGACTTCCGTGATCAAGACGCCGCGACCCTGGTAGCCAAGCCGCTCCCGGTCGCTGTCAGTCAAGTTCTTGATGCTCATGCCGAAGCGGGCCTGCGTGCCGGCCTCGATGCCTGGGGCCTCCGGTCGCAGTCGTCGCCCGGCCAGATGCGGGAAGACCTGGGTGCGCTCGGCAATGTGGACCTTGAAATCCATCTTCTTGCCGTCGCGCAGCACGGTGACCGTAGCCTCGCTGCCCACCGGCGTGTTGGCCACGCGGTTCACCAGATCATCGCCGTCTTTGACCGGCTGTCCGTTGTACGCAATGATGATGTCTTCGGCTTTGATGCCCGCTTTCTCGGCCGGTCCGCCCGGCGCCACGCGCTCGACGAACACGCCGCTGGCGGCTCCGTAGGCCTTCAGCAAATCTTCACGTCCCTGTCGGAACTCGATGCCGATGGACCCGCGCGATACCTTGCCCGTCTTGATGATCTGGTTGTACACGTTCACGGCCAGGTTGATGGGCAAGGCAAAGCCCACCCCGGCGTAACTGCCCGTGTCTGTGGCAATGGCCGTGTTGATGCCGATTACCTCGCCGCGCACGTTCACCAGCGGGCCGCCGCTGTTGCCGGGGTTGATGGCGGCGTCGGTTTGCAGGAAGCGCTGAAGCTGGTGCTCCGGATCACCCACCTGCCGGCCCTTGGCGCTGATGATGCCCGCCGTAACGGTGGCTTCCAACCCGAAGGGCGACCCGATGGCGATCACCCAATCACCCACCTGGGCCGAGTCCGAGTTGCCGATCCTGGCCGGAACCAAAGGGCGGCCTACACCCTCCACCTTGATCACCGCAAGATCGGTCTCCGGATCCGAGCCGATCAATTTGGCGTCGTACTGTTTGGGATCGCTGTGGAACTTCACCTGAATTCGGCTGGCGCCTTCGACCACGTGGAGGTTGGTCAGGATGTAGCCGTTCTTGTCCACCACCACTCCGGAGCCGGTGCCTTGACGCCGAAACGGCATGCGCGGCAAGTCTTCCCACGGGCTGCCGAAAAAGCGCCGGAACCAGTCCCATCCCGGTTGATCTTCCTCGTCAAAAGGGGAGGGCTGGCGCGGGCGCTGCCGCTGTCCCCGCTGTTGCTGCCGTGCGGGGCTGTCGTACGTCGAGGTGATGTTGACCACCGTGGGAGACAGTTGCCTGGCCAGTTGGGTGAACGCGGTGGAAAGTTCGACAGGATCCGGGACCTGCAACGGCGCGGCGTCATTGGCAAAAGCTGACTGCGAACCGCCGGCTCGCGCGCTGCCGGTGATCAACGTCCCGATCAGAATTCCCGCCGACAAGGTAAATAACAGGAGGGTGACGGAGAGAAACCGTTGCTTGCGGATTCTCGAGAGAAGGCTCATGGGCAGTTACTCCGGAGGCTGCTGATCACCATTATAGGGCAGAAATCCGGCGCCGAGGCGCAGCGGACGTGCGGCGCGCCACGAGTTTCAGCTCCACTTGCAGGATGCCCGCCAGGATCAGAGCTGCCCCGGCAGTCTGTCGCAAGCTGAGTCTTTCTCCCGTCACCACGAACGAGGTCAGCCATGCGAAGACCGGTTCCAGCGCGAAGATCAAGGCCGTATGGGTGGGTGTGGTGCGTTGTTGCGCCCAGGCTTGGAGGGTGAAGGCCAGCGCTGTGGCCAGCAAACCGGTCACCACCAGTGCGATGACAACCCGCGGGCTCCAGCGCAAGTAATTGCTCTCGGCCCACAACAGGCCCGCCGCGCACAAGGCCGTGGTCAGGATCTGCACGAGCGTCAGCGCCTGATAGTTGACCCGCGGCGCCCAGTATCCCACGGCCAGGATATGCAAGGCGAAGCCGACCGCACAGCCGATGGTGAGCAGATCCCCGGGGTTGACCCGGCCCAACCCGCCTTCCAGCGTGAGCAAGGCCATGCCCAGGATAGCGAACGAGACCCCCGCCACTTCAGTGAGCGGCGGCGCCCGTCTCCGGATGACGCCCCCGAGCAAGGGCACCATCACGATGGACAGTCCGGTGAGAAAGGCAGACTTCGACGGGGTGGTGTAACGCAGGCCCAGAGTCTGAAGCCAGTAGCCTCCGAACAGGCACAAACCCGCCAGAAGGCCGCCGCGCAGCAGTTCGCGGACCTGCTGGAACTTGGAGGCCAGAGGTCGCGCCGCGGCGGCCAGCGCCAGCGAGGCCAGGCTGAAGCGAAGCAGCAGAAAAAGCAAGGGCGAGACGTCGCGCAGGGCCTCCTTGACCACCACGAAGGTTGCCCCCCAGATCAGGGCGACTGCGGCCAGAGCCAGGTCGGCTTGCCAGCGCCGGCTTTCGGTCCCCTTCAAAGCAGCCGCGCCCCTTCCCGCAACAGCAGGCAGAGGATCAGCAGGATCCGTTTCAAGCCCAGGTCGCGACCTTCCGGCTGGTACCATTCGGCCTCGGTGTGGGCCCCGCCGCCCTGCCCGCCCGCCCCGATGGAGACCGCGGGCAGCCCGAGCGAAAGCGGGATATTGGCGTCCGTCGAGGCCGAATCCGGGCGCGAGCGGATCCCCAGGTGCGCGTCCACCGCCCGCACGCAGGCCAGCAAAGGCGAGTCCGCAGGCAGACGACCGCTGGGCCGGAATCCAATCTCACGCAGGCGGACTGCCAGCTTGCCCGCCGTCGCCCGCTGGTTCTCCACCTGCAACGCCTCCTCGACGACCGCGCTCAGCGCCTGCACCCAGGGTTCCAGTTCGGGTTCGCATTCCGCCCGCAGATCCACTTTCGCCCGGGCCAGATTGGGGATCGCATTGATGCTCGTTCCCCCTTCGATCAGACCGAAGTTGAAGGACAAACGTGCTCCCGGACCGCCGCCATTCGGACAACGGTCGGTAAACAGCGAGATCGCACGGCTCAGAGCATGCACGGGATTGACGGCGCCCGCATCACTCCAACTGTGTCCTCCCGGACCCGTGTATGCGATCTCGAAGCGCCGGCTGGCGACGGCCCGGCACGTGATGTGATCCACACAAGGCCCGTCGAGAACCACGAACGCGCGCCAGCGGGCCGCCAGCGGCGATGCGGTGCAAAGGTGGCGCATCCCGCTGAGATTGCCCTCTCCTTCCTCGCCCACATTGGCCACCAGGGCCAGGTTGCAGGCTGTATCCGAGAGGGGCTGGCAACCGCGCCAGACGCGCGCCAGCGCCAGCAACGCCGCCAGGCCCGCTCCATTGTCAGCCACGCCGGGGCCGCGCAGTCTCCCGTCCGGGTCCACCGTGATCTCGTCCTTGTGCCTGGGCGCCAGCACCGTGTCCAGGTGAGCGGTCAGCGCGATCAGCGGACCCGAGCTGCCGCCCGGGAACGCAATCACGTTGCCCACGCGATCCAGCTCGACTTCGCAACCGAGATTGCGCAACTGGGCCGCCATCCATTCCGCGCGCCTCTGCTCGAAAAAAGTGGGCGCGGGAATCCGGCACAGGTGCAAGTGTTGCTCATGGACCCACTGCTTGTCGCGTCCGATCCACTGCATGCACTCCCGGACGCGGGGAGCTTCCACCAGCTCGGCCAGAGCTGCTCCCAACCGGTTGGTTGCGCCTGCGCCCATCTGAGGCCAGTGTATCAACGCCCGCCTTGCTCGGAAAACACAAAGAGGCTTCAAAAAACTCTGGCTTTCCCGTGACCAAATCCCTACAATGAATCTGCGAGGTGATCCATGTTCCGGCCCCTCAGGGGCTACAAGGCCCGCTATCACTACCTCACCCTGCTGGTCTCCTGCGACTTCGACCACTGCAACGTTCTCATTCTGGGCCCCGACCTGGTCATTCAGGGCGTTCGCCAGTTCAATGAAGCCAAAGCCCGCGAACACGCCCAGGCTCTGGCGAAGAGTTACATTCACGAGGAGAAGAAGGAAGAACTGCCGGTCCTGGAGACCGTGGACTGGCAGCCCTTCGGTCCCGGGGAATGGCTGAATTGGCGCCCGTGACCTCGAGGGGAGCGTCCAAGGAGCAGACCTGCGGCGAGCAGGCTCTGTTAGCATATCTCCGGACGGGATCCACTGCCATGAATCACAAGCGACGCGGCCGCGTGATCGTCGGAAAATCTGGCATCCTTGTGATGCTCGTTTTGGGAGTCATACTGGCGGGTTGCTCGAGGCGCGCCGGCGGCGGGGCCGCGCAGGTTTTCGCGATCGGCGAGCGGGTCCAAGTCGGCCCCTTGATTTACGTCGTGCAGGATCTGGAGTGGCGGGACCGGCTGGGCGAAGGCCTGCAAGCCCAGATGCCCCGCCATCGCTACCTGCTGGTGCGCTTGAGTGTGACGAACAGCGGAATCCGCGAGGCCGACATCCCGCCTCTGTCCCTTGTCGGCTCGGACGGTCGCATGCATCCGGAACTGGAGCGGGTGGAGGGGCTGCCGGAGTGGCTCGGTTACCTGCGAATCATCCAGCCCGCCGCGACCGAACACGGGCGGGTGGTTTTCGATGTCCCGGGAGGCGCCTACCGCTTGCGTGTGGCCGGCTTGCTGGAGGACGACAACGAGAAGGAAGCCTTCGTCCAGCTTCCTTATCAGGGAATGCCCGCGCCTCAGTTGCCCCTCGCCGGCCCGGAGCTGCCTTCTCGCTGAGTTCGGCGATGCTCTTCACTGCGTTGGCGTTGCTGGCTTTCAGCCCGCCCCCGGTCCTCGCGCCTCCCCCACTGAGCGTGGCGGGCGTGACCCTGCACCAGTACGAGGGCGGGCCGGCTCTGGGGGCTGACTTTCGCTTCGGGCGGGGCGAGAGCGTTTTCGTGCGTTACCGCGTCCTGGGCTTCGCCCGCAGCCGCGAAGCGCGTGTCCACCTGGAATGTTCGCTGGAGGCTCTGGACCCGCGCGGCGTGCGCCTCATCCCCACGCAGCGCAAGACGGTCGAGACCGAGCTGGCCCCACAGGACAAGGACTGGGCCCCGGTCCTGTTGCACGAGTTCGTGATCCCGCCGCTGGCGGACCCCGGGCACTACCGCATCCTCATCGAGGTCGAAGACAAACTGTCCGGCGCACGGGCCCGTGCCGAGACCGCCTTCCAGGTTCGTGGTCCCGTGATCGAGCCCAGCGACACGCTGGTGGCGCGCAATTTCCGGTTCCTGAAAGGCGAGGAGGGCCCCGTCGTCGAGGGCGCGCCGATCTTCCTGCGCGGCGAAATCCTGTGGGCGCGCTTCGAAATCACGGGGTACAAGATCGGCGAGAGCAACCGCATCGAGGTCGAGTACGGCTTGAGCGTCCTGGGACCCGCAGGCAAGGAAATTTACTCCGAGCCCGTAGCCGCCGCCGAGCGCAGCGCGCCTTTTTACCCGCACCGTTACCTGCCCGGGATCCTCAGCCTGAATTTGGAGAAGGCGCAACCCGGCGATTACATGCTGGTAGTCAGAATTCGCGACCTGGTCGGCGGCCAGCAGTTCGAGGCGCGTCACCCTTTCACGGTGCGCTGATTTCGGACGCCGCGCAGGGTTCAGGTGACGGCCGGCGATCCCGCCAGGATACGGCTCACCAGTTCGACGTTCTCGCGGATCTCATCCTTGAAGCGCGGGAACATGCCCACGATCACGGCGTCTTGCGGTTTGATGTTGGTCAGCACGAACCGGAAAGCCGCCTCCAGCCTCTCGGGCGTGTTGATGTTGCGCCCCGCGCCCAGCACCTTGAAAGCGAAGCAGGTCTTGCGCGTCTTGCGCACCACGGCGCACATGCGCTCGGGGTCACGCTCCATATAGATCTCGCCCACCGGCGCCTCGCCCAGCTCCTTGCGCGCCTCTTCCGCCGTGCGCGTCACACGGTACATGCAGGTCATGTAGTAATCCACGTCCCAGCCGTGCTCTTCGATGTATTCGATCACGGCGGGGTTGTGGGTGGAAACGCCCGCCGGAACGCCCGCGTCGTGCACGGCTTTCACGAAATCGCGGACGATGTTCATCTGGCCGGCGCGGAAGCGCTCGTCGGTGCGGTTGCCGTGGTGGGCGATGCCGATGGGGTTCAGCCGCGCCACCTCGGGCAACAGCTTCCAGTTCTTCATCAGCTCGAAGTCGGCCAGAAGCAGCCAGTGCATCTTGCCGCCCTCGGCCCGGTAGCGCTTGAGGTCCTCGATGGTGGGGTCGTTGTAATGCACCTGCCAGGTGTTGATGCCGCACTGCTCGGACCGGTGGAGGATTTCCATGCGCCGGTCCTGCGTCATCCATTCCCGCATCAGGTTGTCGAGAATGCGATTGAAGTGGGAATACCCGTAGAGCGGATTGGATCCGATGATCAGGCGGGTAATCTCCACCCGGCCGAATTTCACCTTGGGCAGGGGAGGGGGAGATCCGCCTGAAGCCACGGCGAGCGATCCCGCAACCCCGAAAAACTGCCGACGAGTGGCGCCATCCCGTGCGGACATAGCGAGCAAATTATAACACCGGCGCCCAGGGGCGGTTATCCTGCCGCGGCTTTCCTTTGCCGGCCGAGAATCTCTTCCTCTCCCAGCTCCCGACCTTCCTCCAGGTAATCCTCCTCCACGTTGACGCTCCACAGATCGAAGCGAGCGCCCAGCACGTTTTGCGCCGCCAGCATCCCGGTGAGCATGGAATGGTCCTGGTTGTTGTAGCGGTGCATGCCGTTGCGTCCGACGACCTGGAGGTTGGGGACCGAATCGAGAAAGCGCCGCACGGCTTGCAGGCCCCGCGGGTACGTTTCGTCGTACACGGGATACGCCTTCTCCATGCGGACCACGGCCCCGTCCGCCACGCGTCCTGCCGGGGCGAGGCCCAGCGTCTCGATCTCACGGCCGGCCATCGCGATAAGTTCGTCGTCCGGCGTCCTCCACAGCTCATCATCCCGGAAGCAGAAGTACTCCATGCCCAGGCAGGTCTTTCCGGCGTCGGGGGTCATTTCGGGGCTCCAGTTATTGTAATTCTGGATGCGCCCTACCCTCACTTCGGGATCGTGCACGTAAATCCAGTTATCGGGGAAAAGGTTGCTGCCCTCGACGATCAACGCCACGGTAAGAAAGTCGCGGTAGTGGAAATCCTGCGCGGCGAGCCGTAACTCGGCGGGCGGTTCCGGATCCAGCGCGCGGATGAAATCGCTCAACGCGATGCTGCTGATGTAATGGTCTCCCCGCCAGAGGCGCCCGCCCGCCTGCACCGCCACAATGCGGCCCGGAGCCCAGTAAATGCGCTCCACGGGCGCTCGCAGTACGAGGCGTCCGCCGCCGGCTTCCACCAGCTCGCGCGTGCGTTCCCACATCATGCCCGGACCGCGTCGCGGGTACTCGAAGCGGCGAATCAGGGTCTTGATCGCCTTCTTGTTGTCGGTCAAGCTGCGCGAGAAGGCGTCCCGCAGGATCGAACCCGGCGACAGCCCGCGGATGCGTTGCGCCGCCCATTCCGCGCGGATCCGGTTGCAGGGCAGGCCCCAGACCTTTTCCGTGTACGTGCGAAAGAAAATCTCGAACAGGCGCCGCCCGAAGCGATTCGAAATCCAGGTCTCCAGATCGTCTTCCGGCTTGCGCGGCGCCAGTGGGGCGCGCAGGTAGCTGAGGGCGCAGCGCAGCGATTCGGCGGGTTCCAGCCCGATGACGGCGTTCAGCGGCTCCAGCGGGTACTGGAAGAACTTGCCCCGGTAGTAAATACGGGAGAGGCGGGAACGAGCAAGCAAGTCCGGACCCAGCACTTCCCGCCACATCTGTTCCACCAGGGAAACTTTGGTGAAAAAGCGGTGCCCGCCGATGTCGAACAGAAAACCTTTGTAGCGGACCGTGCGCGCCAGCCCGCCCACCACGTCATCCTTCTCGAGGACCAGGGGACGCACGCCGCGGCGCACCAGTTCGTAGGCCGCGGTCAGACCCGCAGGTCCCGCCCCCAAAATCACAACCGGGTAAGAATGTTCCGCCTCCTCGGCCATCGCCGCTATTTTACTGCGATCAGCGAGATTTGCTCCAGCATCGGCCACCGATCCTCCGCATCCGGCTTGCGCTCCACCGGCGGCAGCGGTTGCACCGTCGTGCGTGTGGGGAAGGCGCCGGGCGTGAAGTACTGCGCGTAAACGCGGTTCATCCGCGGAAAATCGGCGATGTCGTCCAGGTACACGTTGGTGGCCACGACGTGCGAAAAATCCAGCTCCGCTTCTTCGAGCCCGTCGAGCAGATTGCGCATGGTCTGCCGCAGTTGATGTTCCACCGTGGAAGCATAGATGCCGCTGCGCGGGCCCGGTATGAAACCCGACTTGGCCGAGCAATACAGCGTGTCCCCCGCGAAGACGCAGGGGCTTGCCGTCGCGCTGGGCGCCATGTTCTTGGGTCGCACGGCGCGCCGCCGGGCCAGATCCTTGACGGCCACGCCCGTGAACTCGATTCCCGCGCCTGCGGGCAGGGCCTTGACGCGAATCGTGGCCCGCGCCGGGGTGTTGCCGAACTCGAACCGCCGGGCGTACAGCCGGTTCATCGTTTCCATCGGCAGGCTGGCGGTGAGGTAGGGATTCACGAAAACCAGATGCCGGAAGTCGAGGCCTGTCGCCTTCAGGATCTCGCCGAGCTGGCTCAGGGCCGTCTCGACCTGGGCTTCCGGCCCGCTCGGGATGCGGCTGGCGACCGCATCGAAGCCAAACACGCCCGAGACGAAAACGCGATCGCCGGCATCCGCGGCCGCCGCGCAAAACGGCGGCACGGCCACGTCCTTCCGGAGCGTGGTCTTCTTGCGCGCCGGATCGCGCACCGCCACCGCGTTGATCTCCACCGGCGTGCCGCCCGGCATGCGCTCGACGCCCAGCACGGCGCAGGCGGGCGCCTCGCGGGGGAAGAACTCACGCCACACCGCCCCGAGATCCTCCCAGCGACTGACGTCTTCGAGATAGATCTGCGAGTAGACCACGTGGTCCAGGCTCAGGCCGGCCGCCTGGACAATCGCGCGAACATTCTCCAGCGTCTGGCGGACCTGGGCGCGGAACTCAGCCGGCATGGTCCCGTCGGGCGCCTGCGCGCCCTGCCCCGAAACGTACAGCCAATCTCCCACGAGGATGCCGGGACTGTACGGTCCGATGGGTTTGACGCCGGGCGGGGAGATCACACGCCTGTCCGCCGCGCTCGCCGCCGCCGCGAGCAACAGGAAGGCCAAGACTCGCATGTTCATGAGCTTACTCGATCACGAGTACTTCGTACTCGTCCAGCCGCGGCAAGCTGACCCGGATGCGGCCGGCCTGGCGGCGGAATTCGAGCGAGCGATTGGCCACCAGCGCCTTGACGCTGCGCGCCGGCGCGGCGCTCTCCAGCTCCACCGTGATATTCGTCAAGGGCACGATGCGCTGGATGGGCCGCGTCATCTCACCGGTGAAGTTGACCAGATGCACGAGCCGGCGTCGTCCATTTTCCTGCGAGCGCAGGACCACTTCCACCGAGGCCGGCGCATTTTCCAGCCGCACCGGTGCAGGCGCCAGCTCGCGCACCAGGTTGCTGACCAGCGCCAGATGCTCTCCCATGTGCAGGCCCTGGATGGAGTTGCCCAGATCCCCGGCCACGTAGACCGCGCGGCCTTTGCCGGCGCGGTGGAGCACCACGGCGGGTTCTTCGGAAATCTCGGGTACGCCATCGTATGGCCCCGCCAGCGGCCGCGTGAAGTACAGCGCCGCCTGTCCCTCGCCGGTTCGCACGCGCAGGTGGTAGATCATGGCTGGGATCAATTGGCGACGAAGGCCGGGCAGCAGATCGGGAGCGCTCGCGGCCGCCTGCATGAAATCCCAGCGCTTGGGCCCGACGATCCGCTTGCCGTCGTGCACGCCGAAGACGTCCGCCAGCGCGAAGTCGTCGCGGCGCACGCCGGTTTCATCGTAAAGCGAGGTTTCGAAGCTCGCCAGCAAGTTGCCGCCCGCCTGCACGTACGAGCGCAGGCGATCCGCCACCTGGGCGCTCATGCAGGCCACGTTGGGCAGCACGATGAGTGCGTAACGGTCCAGTCGCTCGCCCGCCGGCGACTCGTCGTCAATGACGTCGAACGGCGTGTGGGAACGCACCAGCGCCTCGGCCAGCCCGTTGAACTCTCCGTCCGGATTGCCCACTTCACTGCGGGCGGGCACGCGGTCCACGTCAATCAATTGCGCGTCGGCGCCCGCATAGGAGCTGGCGGTCAGGTCGGACCAGACCAGCGCCACGCGCGCCTCGGACCGGGTCCCCACGAAGTACTTGCCGTTGCGCTCGAGGACCCGGTTCATGGCGGCCATGGCGTCGGTCTCGGGCAGCGCCGCTTCGAAGGGCGAGAAAGCCAGCCACACGCTGGCCCCGTTGGCGATCGAATCGGCGTACAGCAGGCGCAGCTCGGGCGCGGGCAGGATCGAGAAGGTCCACGGCTTGTGAGCGGCGGCGGCGAAAATCACGCGCGGCTTGTCCGGCGCCTGCGTCTCCAGCAAGCGTGCGGTGAGGCCCGCCTTCCAAAGCGAGGTGCGCGTGAGGTCGCCGTAAATGAAGCCGCCCTCGCTGCCCAGCAGGTCCTGCTCCTGGACCAGGATGCGGTTGAAGCGCCCGGTGGCCCAGTTGCCCCCGCGCACGCCGCCGTTCATGTAAAAGGCGATCTCCGGATGAATCGACTTGATCACGCGGCGCGAATCGCGCAGGAAGTCCGCCAGACTGCGAGCCTGAAATTCCATCAGGCTGGCGAACGCACGGCCGCGTCGCTCGCGTTTGGAAGGCATCTCACGGCCGTACAGCTTGCGATACTTCTCGCGGCAATATGGGCAGTAGCAGGTTTCCGCAAAAAAGACCGGACCGTCGTAGAAAATCCCGTCTATCGGGTAAGCGCACAGATCGCGCAGGACCTGGAAGACCCATTCCCGCCACGGGCTGTTCACGCACAGCGACGTGCCTGTCTGGTAGACGCCCTCGAGCGGGCGTCCCTGCTCGGTGATCTGGACCCAGTCCGGGTGACGGCGCGCGAACTCCCGGTTGAACCAGTGCACGTTGAAATAGATGAACACGCGCAGCCCGCGCGCCTTGGCTTGGGGCAGGTACTGCTTCAGATAGTCGGGATGGACGCGGCTGGCCGCACGGCCGGCGAAGAAGAAACCTTCGTCGTCCAGGCCCTTGCGGTGCCGCATGACAGCCAGATGCTCGGCGTTAAAGCCCAGCCGGGCCTTCCGTGCGGCTGCTTCCGCGGGCGACTCGGCGATCGCCGGATGGTAATCGGTCAGCAGGTGAATGATGCGCAGGGGCTCGCGTTCCCACCAGGGAACGGCCTGGCCGCAGGCGAGGCCCGCCAGCATGAGCAGCCCCGGAGCGAGCCTGGAACACGGAGGCTGGCGTGTCATGGGATGCCCTCTTCATCTTTGCCCCGCGGGCGGCGCGCCGGCAAGCAGGAAGTACAGCCGCCAGTAGGCGTCCCGCCCGGTCGCCCGTTGCAGCTCGAAGATTTGCCGTTCGCCCTCGGTCAGGACGGCCTCGAGCAAGTCGGGCTCGGCGGGCACGGAAGAAGCGCGAATTGAATCGAACATTTTGATCCCTTCCTGTTTTCCTCTGATCCAGGCCGCGAACGCACCCCGCCGCAAGGCCAGCGCCCCCCAAAGCAGTTGAGCCGCCAGCACCGCCCGCCCGTAGCGGCGTTTCCAGTCCGCCGGGTAGTGTTTGCCCACGAGCAGGAGCTGGTTGCGCGCGATCAGCCGTACGGTGGCGGCGCTCCAGCGGCCCAGCGTGGCGCTGCCCGCATGGCGCCCCCGTGCTTGCGGAACATAGAGGCCAGGAATGCCGCGCAGCGCACAGCGCAGGCAGAAGTCCACGTCCTCCAGGTACGAGCCGAAACGTTCGTCCAGCGGGCCGGCGATGGCCGACAGCTCGCGTCGCAGTACAACGGCGCTGAATCCGGCGAACCGGATGGCGCGGGGATGATCCCACGGCGGCCCGTCCGGCCGGCCCGAGCCCGCCCGCCACGCCGCGGCGCCGCGGCACAGCAGATCGTAGGTTCCGTCCAGCCGCCGCGGGTCGGACGCCGATAGCAGCTTGCCGCAGGCAAACCACGCACCGGCCTCGGAGGCGGCCGTCACCAGCCGCTCCAGCCAGTCGGCCTCCGGCGCGACGTCGTTGTTCAACAACGCCACCCACTCGTTCCGGCAGCGCGCCAGGCCCGCGTTCACGGCCGCGGCAAACCCGGCGTGCTGGCGAAGCTGCACGACCTCCGCCCCCAGGCTCGCGGCCGCTTCCGCACTGCCGTCCGTCGAGCCGTCATCCGCCACCACGATCTGCGCCGGCGCCAACGTCTGCTCTTGCAGGCGGGCCAGCAGGGAGACCAGCCGCGCCCGACCGTTCCAGTTGGGGATCAGGAGGCTGACCCGCTCCATAACTCAGGCGCCGCGCGGCGCCGGTCGCTGGCTGCGGCTGAAACGCTTCTTGACCAGAAACCACAGGTTGTACATCCCGTCGCGCCACGGATTCAGCTTCTTCTCGCCCAGCCGCGACGAGTAGAGGATGGAAATCTCACCGAAGCGAATGCGCGGATTCTTCAGAGCCTCGATCTTGATTTCCTCGGAAAAGGCCATGCCGTCGGCCTCCAGCGTCATTTCCTCGAGGATGGAGCGCCGGAAAACCCACATGCCGGATTGCGAATCGCGCACCCAGCGCAGGTACAGCACGGACATGGCCAGCGAGAGAATCAAATTGCCGAACTTATGTTTCAGGCTCATGGCCCTGGGATCGCGCACGGGAAACCGCGAGGCGTTCAGAAAGTCCACCTCCAGATGCAGGAAGGCTTCGAGCAGGTAGGAGATGGCGTCCACCGGGTAGCTGTGATCGCCGTCCAGCGTCACGATCAGGTCGCCGGTGGCGTGCGCGAATCCCTTGCGGTAGGCGCGCCCGTAGCCGCGCACGTCCTCACGGATCACTTCCGCCCCGAAGCTGCGGGCGATTTCGGAAGTGCGGTCGGTGGAGCCGTTGTCCACCACGATCACCTGATCCACGAAGGCGGGCATGCGTCGCAACACTTGTTCGATGCCCTGTTCTTCGTTGAGGCAGGGGATGACGACCGTGATGCGATGATCCTTGTACACAGCTCTTTCCCGGCGTCTTCGAAGCTATCATAGTGGATGCCATGAAACGCTGGTGGTGGTGGCTGGCCTTGCCGCTGGTGGCGGCGCAACCCTCCGAGCTGGCTCGCGTGCAGGCCGTGTACCTGTTGCCCATGGGCTATGGTCTGGACCAGCACCTGGCCGGGTCTCTGACGCGCCTGCGCGTATTTCAGGTGGTGACGGACCCGAAACAGGCTGACGCCGTGTTTACCGATCGGCTGGGCGAGGCCTTCGAACAGCGCATGAACGAGATCTACCCGCCGCAGCCCGCGCCGAAGCCCGCGGGCACGCAGGAGGAGCAGGAGAGCACGGCCGCCGCTCGCCCGGAGGCGCCGCGCGCTTCTACCTGGGGACGCGGCCGCGGCGCCGTCTTCCTGGTGGACACGCGGACGCGCACGGTCCTGTGGTCCGTCTACGAGCGACCCCGCGATTCCTCGCCTGACGAGGTGGAACGCACGGCCCGGCGCATCGCCGAACAGCTCATGCGCGACTTGAAGAAAAAGTGACCGCCGCCGGCCCCACGCCGCGCTTGCGCCGCAACCCTTCACGATACTCTTCCGCCAGCCGCGCGGTAATGAGCGCACTATCCCAGCCGGCGGCCACTTCCTGACGGGCCCGCTCCACCATGGCGCGGACGCGCGCGGGATCTTCCAGGATCTCGACCACCCGCCGGGCGAACGTCTCCGCATCATCCGCCAGATAGCAGAATTCGCCATCCCGGCGCGCCAGCCCTTCCGCGCCGAGCCGCGTAGAGACCACGGGAATCCCGGCCGCAAAGGCTTCCAGCAGCTTGACGCGTACGCCGGATCCGCTCAGAACAGGGCACACGAACACCGCGTAGCGGCCCAGCGGTTCGCGAACGTCCTCCACGCGTCCGCGCAGCTCGATCGCCTCCAGCGGACCGCTCAGCCCGTAACGCGGCGGCGGGTCCGATCCCACCACGACGAGCCGCGCCGACGGGCGCAGAGCCAGCACGCGCGGCAGAACTTCCCGCACGAACCATTGCAAGGCGGCCTGGTTGGGCAGGTGGCGGAAGCTGCCCAGAAAGAGCATCGTCTCCGGCTCCCGACCGTCGGGGCGGAAACGATAATGGCTGGTCTCGATGCCGGCGCGCAGGCCGTCGCGAACACGATCCGCCAGCCCGGGCAGGAAAGAAAGCAGGTACTCGCGATTCTCGCGACTGCACACCTGGATCTGGTCGAAGCGTGGCAGCGTGCGCAACTCATAACGGAGGGCGCGCAGGTATTCGAAAGCTGCGCGAACTTTCCACAACGCGCCCCGCTTCTCCCGCAACGCCCGTCCCAGGGACTGGAAATAGATGTCGTGCTCGAACAAGGCGCAAAGCAGGTTCCGGTACTCGCCGTGGTATTGGGCCAGCGGCGTGTACTCGAGCTGGATCACGTCGCAGCGGCCGAGGTAAATCTGCCGGTGGATCAGCCAGGCGAGATCCGCGATGGCGCACTCCCGGACGGCGTGCGGGATCAGCGAGCCCGCGCCCGGGATGGAGGGCGGCCGCACCAGGAACTGCATGGTCGCGCAGAACGGGCGCAGCTCCTCGTGCGCCGCGCGTTCTTGCTCTTTGTCCAGCATGGCGATCAGGTGCACCTCGGCGTGGCGCGCCAGCGCTCTCAGGGTGTGCAGCATGAACACGCCGCCGCCGTGCACGGGCGGGCAAATCGGATAGGGCGAAACGAAGAGCACGCGCAGTTTGTCGTCGCCGTCGGGCGTCTGGAAGCGATCCCGGAAGTAGCCGCCGAGCGGACGGCGAAAGGCTTCTTCGTCGCTGATGGCCGAAGCGGAACGGGCGCGCCAGCGCGAGGCCAGCGCGGCCGGCAGCCGGCCGGCGGCTCGCCACAGCGCGCTCAGGCTCGTGCGCTCGGGCGAGTCTCCGGCCACCGCAGTGACGAAGCCCTCCGCCAGCGTGAAAAAGAAATGCCCCGCCAGTCGCCGCCATTCGTGGATGTTTTTCCAGGCGAACAGCAGGAAATTCCGCTTGAGGATTCGTTCGATCTGCGCGGGCCGGAAGCGCTTCCCGATGGTGCCGCGGTGTTCGTGCCAGACGACGCTGCGCGGCTGGTAGAGAACCTTCCAGCCGCGTTTCCACGCCCGGTACCCCAAATCCGCGTCTTCCAGATAGAAGGGCGCGTAGAGTTCGTCGAAGCCCCCCAGCTCGAGAAACTTGCGGCGGTCAAAGGCGCACGAGCCTCCGCCGCCGTAAAAACACGGAAACAGTTCGCTGAGCCCTTCATCCACGCGGTGGCTGACGCGCAGCGAGCCGTTCTCCCACCAGCCTTGCGTCAGGCCCGTCTCCTCGCGGCGCCGCGCGGGATCGCGGAAAAAAATCTGGCAGGAGACGGCGAAGACCCGCTCGTCGTGAAAGCCTTCGAGCAGGGGCTCGAGGAAGCGCGCATCCACGCGCATGTCGTTGTTGAGCAGCACCACGACATCGTTGCGGGCCGCGCGCACGCCCGCATTGGCGCCGCCGGCGAAGCCCAGGTTGCGTCCGGGCTCGAGGACGCGAACCTGCGGAAACTCGCGCCGCAGGAACTCCGCGGTGCCGTCGGCGGATCCGTTGTCCACCACGATAATCTCGTGGTCCCGATGGCCGGCCAGGGCCGCCACCACGGAGGGCAAATTGCGCGCCAACAGGTCGCGTCCGTTCCACGACGGGATGACGACGCTGGCGGCGCGGGTCGCCGGCCGCGAATCGGGGCGTGAGCCGTCCCAACGGCGCCCGGCGATCCACCAAAGCAGGTCGGCGAGAGCCAAAGCCAGCGCCACGAGCAGCATGAGCAAAGCCGCGCCAATCGTCAGCGGCAAGGCCAGCAGGAAGCGAACGATCACCCGCATCAGCTTTCCTCACCCAGCGAGGGGCCGAGGCCGAACGTCTTGCCCAGCCGGACCCAGCGTGAGGCTCGCACCGAGGCCAGCCGGGTTTCCAGCTCGCGCACCTGCGCATCCAGCCGCTGCGCCCACTCGGTGCGTTCGATGACGGTGGCCTCGGCCTGATCGAGCAACCGCACGCATTCGGCCAGCTCGCGCGAGCGGGCTTCCAGCTCGGCGCGCGCGGCGTCCAGTTCCGCGCCAAGCTGCTCCTCCAATTGCCGCGCCCACTGCGTTCTTTCCGCCAGCTCGCGCTCCAGTTCAGCCACTTTTTCCTCGTAACCGGCCACAGCGCGGCGCGCGGCTTCCTGTTGCTCGGCCAGTTCCCGCTGCAAGTCGGCGATGCGCGCCCGCGCGGCCGCCAGATCCTGATCGAGCGACGCCGCCCAGCGGTTGCTCCGTTCCAGCTCGGCCGTCTGCGACCGATACATTTCGAGCAATTCCTGTTTTTCCCGGCGCGCCTCCTCCAGCCAGGCGTCTTTCTGGGCCAGCTCCCGCTCGAGCGCGGCGATGTGCCGTTCGCGCTCGCGCAACAGATTGGCCGCGCGCGGCGTCCAGATCAGGGCGGGCGGGAGCGGCCCGGGATCGAGGCGGCAGACGGCCAGCAGGAAATGCGCTTGGGCAAGGTCGGGATGCGGCTGCTCGATGGCGCCCTCCACGGCCGACCCGCGTTCGATGGGCACGATGGCGATCGCGGCCTGGTGATTCTCCACGTACAAGGAGACGACGGGAAAGAACTCGGCCAGCTCCGCGCGGAGCTCCTCCCCGTCGAATTCGCGGTGATGATAGGGATTGGGTCCCGATTCCCCGCGAGCTTCCGCGTAGTAAAGGCGGTTGGGCGTGGAAATCAGGCACTCGCCGCCCGGCGCCAGCACGCGGCGCAACTCGGCCAGCAGGCCTCGCCAGTCGGCCAGGTGCTCGATCACTTCGAAGGCCACGATCAGATCGAAGCTGGCCTCGGGGAAGGGCAGCGCCGTGGCGCTCGCCCTCAAAAAGGAAAGATTTTCACGGCGGTAGTGCGAGCGGGCGAACTCGACCGCCTCCGCGGCCACATCCACGCCGCAGACCCAGCGGGCGCGTTCGGCCAGCAAGGCAGCGCCGTAGCCGGCGCCGCAGCCGGCATCGAGCGCACGGCGTGCTTGCGCCCTCCGCGAGGCGAAAATGTAGCGCGCCAGATGCTCGTTCCACAAATCGGGCTCGATCTGGCCCGGAATGGCGCGTTCGCCCGTGAATTCAGCCAACGCGAGACTCCGCCGGTGGAGCTGTCTGGAGCCGGGCGTTGACTTCCACCCGGCAAGGCAAGTGGATGTAACCGTAAATCTGGCCTTCGCTGTGGCCCATCTGAACGGCGATGGCGTTGTCAATCCAGTCGCACATGCGGTAGTGCAGGAGCGTCCCGTCCGCGATGGCGGGAGAAAACGAAAACGAGGCCGGGTAGAGTTCGGGCAGATCCAGGTGGAAATCCACCGTGTAGACGTCGCCGGGCAGCATGGGCGGCAGCTCGACGCCCTCGCGCGCCGTGTTGGTGCCCGAGAAATCAATGCCCAGGTGATTTCGCAGCATGAAGCCCACGATAGGCATCGGGATTTCTTCTTTGGCTCGCACGCTGATGCGCACCACGATGCGAGAATTCGGCTCGAGCAGCTCGAGCGGGCGGCCATATTCGTCGAGCACCGCGATCCCGAGCACCTCGGCCCGCCCGTCGCCGTAACGGTGATCAATGTTGGGGATGCGCTCCGCGACCTCGGGAGCGAGAATGCGGCCCGCGGCGCGGTCGCGCTCCGGGCGCTTTTTCAGTTGCAGATAGGCGGAATCCTTTTCCACCATCGCCGCCAGGTACTTGGCCACTACGGCGTCGGCAGGGCCCAGCTCGCGGACGCGGCCCTGGTCCAACCACAGCGCCCGGTCGCCGATGGCCTTGACGTCGCCCATCGAGTGCGAAACGAACAGGATCGTGACGCCGCGCGACCGCAATTCGTGCACCTTGCGCATGCAGCGCTGACGGAAGTAGATATCGCCCACGGCGAGGGCCTCGTCCACGAGCAGGATTTCAGGATCCACGTGGATGGCCACGGCGAACGCCAGGCGCACGATCATCCCGCTCGAATAGGTCTTTACAGGCTGGTTGATGAAATCGCCGATCTCGGCGAACTCCTCGATCTCGCGATACCTCTGTTCGATCTGCCGCGTGGTGAAACCCAGAATGGCGCCGTTCAGGAAGATGTTGTCGCGGCCGGTGAACTCGGGGTTGAAACCCGAGCCCAGCTCGAGCAAGGCTGACACACGCCCGTTCACTTTGATCTCGCCCTCGGTGGGGCGCAGAATGCCCGCCACCAGTTGCAGGAGCGTGCTTTTCCCCGATCCGTTTTCGCCGATGATGCAGAAAGTCTCCCCCCGCCGAACTTCGAAATCCAGATCGCGCAGCGCCCAGAAATCGCGGTGAAACCGCAGGCGGTTAAAAGTCAGCAGCTCCTTGAGACGATCCAGGGGCGAATCGTAAATAGGGTAGCTCTTGCTAAGGCGTCTTACTTCGATGGCGTTCACGGTTCCGAGCTCAGACGCTGGGGCGCGCAGACACGCTCTATTTACCAGAATCTAGCGAGCATGAGGACCTGTGTCAATCGAAGGGGGTGCGGAAACAAGAATGGGCGGCTGTGCGTCGGCGAGTCGTACGGGCTTCCCAGGCGCCGTCCGGGCGCCTTGCCCTCTCTCTGGCCGCCTCTCCTGGATGCGGTGCAATGTTCCGCGGCGCGCGGGAGCGCTCAGGCTCTCGCAGGCGTCTCAGGTTTCAGCCAGCGACTCTCCCTTCGCCAACCGCCCACCTGTGTGGACGTTCGTTATGTTCCACCTCCCAAGGAATTCCAAGGGCTCGTCTGCCCCCGGCCGCCCCGGCCCCTGTAGACCGGAGCAAAAGCGGGCATCCTTGAACGCCGCGCTTTCACCTCTAATATGCACCCGAGCGTCAAGCCTGTCAAGCGATTTTTGCAGGCCCGCAGCGTTTTCCTCTGACGCGGTAAGCAATTTACCCGATGCCGCCGGCACCGCTTCAACCCGCCCCGACCTGTCGCGGCCGGCCTGATTGCTCCGATTACACGAGCGACGTGCGGGCGGTGCATGGGTTGATGGAGCGGGAGTTCTACGAGCTGGAACCCATCCGCGGCGACGTGCTCGCCTTTCCGGGCCGGGTTTGGTCCTGGCAGCTCTGGTTCAACTACGCGCGGGGGAACGCGGGCAAGGGCTACCGCACTCCCGACCAGCTCCGGGCGGAGCGGGCCGCTCGGGTAGATCCCAAGGTCTTTGCCCTGCCGCTTGTGTGGCTGTCGTCTCTCTCAGCCCGAGAGCTGCCTTCACCCAGGCAGATCCCGGGCCAGGATCCACGGGGGCATGTCAGTTTGCCGCCGATAGTCGGTTGACCACGTGGGAGCCGGGTAGTATAATCGGGCGAATCGCGGAGGTTCTCATGCGTTGGGTGAACAAAGCGTGCGTGGCAGTTGCAATGGCGCTGGCAGCCGAATATGTCTGCGCCCAGGCGGGTTTGGGCAGCATCACCGGGACGGTAGTGGACTCGAGCGGCTCCGTGGTGGTGGGGGCCGAGGTGAGGCTCGTGGAGATTAACACGAGGCAGGTACGTACGACCGTCAGCAATGAGGCCGGCCTGTTCACGTTCCCTTCCCTGGTGGCGGGCTCTTACCAGCTCACGATTGCGACCAAAGGCTTCAAGGAAAAGACCCTCTCCAATCTCACTCTCAATGCGTTCCAGCAACTCGGACTGGGAACCATCATGCTCGAGATCGGCGAAGGTCCCTCCACGCTGGTCACGGTGACGGCCGAGCAGCAGCTCGTCAAGGACTCCGCCGTGCGTTACGACACCGTGCAGGCGCGGGCGGTGGCGGACATGCCCTTGAACGGGCGGAACTGGGCGACCTTGCTGAAGGCTTTGCCGGGGGCCAATCCTCTCAATCGCAACGCCTACGCCGGGCGGGAATATTCCTATGACGGCTTCGGGGATTTCCGCATCAACGGCAAGGCGCCGAACCAGACCCAGGTGAATCTGGACGGCGGCGACGTGGTGGATCACGGCAACGACACCAAGACCACCGTGGCCCCCAGCCTGGAGTCCATCCAGGAAATCTCAGTTCTGGCGAATAACTTTCAGGCCGAGTACGGAAACAAGGGCGGGGTCGTGATCAACATCGTGACCAAGTCCGGCACGAACGAGTTCCGCGGTACGCTCTGGAATCACTTCCGCCACGAAAAACTCAACGCCAACGACTGGGATCGCAACTACAACGGGCAGCCGCGGCGGAAGTACCGCTACAACTACTTCGGCGGCAACCTGGGCGGTCCCATCCGCAAGAACAAACTCTTTTTCTTTTACAACTACGAAAACTACAAGCAATCCACCCCGCCGGGCGTGATCAACAGCCGGGTGCCCACGCTGCTGGAAAGAGAGGGGGACTTCTCGCAGACCATCAACCCGGACGGCTCGCGGCCCATCATTTATTATCCGGGGACGCGCACGGCCGGCAATCCCCAGCCTTTCCCCAATAACATCGTGCCCAAGTCCCTGTTCGATCCGCTGGGCTACAAGCTGATGAAATTGTATCCCGAGCCCAACTTCGTGGGGAACATAAGCTATAACCACGTTTTCGAGTACCAGCGCAAGTTCCCGCGCTTTTCCAACGTAGGGAAGGTGGACTGGAACATCAACGACCGCTGGCGCGCCTACGGCCGTTACTCCGAGGACGGCGGCACCATGACGGAGCGTCTGACCTGGGTGGCGAATTGCGTGACGCCGGCCTGCGTCGTCCTGTGGCACCGGCCGGATCGCTCGGCCGTGGGAACGGTGACCGGCATGCTCTCGCCCACCTTCGTCAACGAGAGCATGGTGAACTGGACTTTCGATTATCCGCTGACCGGCCTCGAAGACTCGCTGGATCCGGCGCGCACCACCAAGAAGGGTAACGGGCTGTCGGACCTGCCCTTGGCTTTTCCCTCGTGGAACGACGTGCTCCCCAATATCAGCGTTTCAGGGTATCCCACCATTGACTTCCGGCGTTTTCCATGGTATGCGCGGCTGAATGTCTACCAGGTGACGAACAATTCGACCTGGACGCGGGGGTCGCACATCATAAAATTCGGGTTCCAGTTCATTCATAATTACAAGGATGAAATTGACGGTTCCAATTATAAGGGTCAGTTCGACTTCGGCGTCAGCGCCAGCGAGTTCGATACCGGCTACAGCCCGGCGAACTTGTTGGTGGGCGCCGTCGCCCGCTTCCAGCAGACCTCCAACATGCACCGGAAGTACTCCCTTTACCGGGACTACCACGCTTTTATCCAGGACACCTGGAAAGTGCGCCCCGATCTGACTCTGGATTTCGGGCTGCGATTTTACCACGTGCCCACGGAGTTCAATACGCGACCGGAGAAGACGCTGGACGCCGCCTTTTTCCCGGACCGTTGGGAGCTGGCCAAGGCGCCGCGCATTTATGTCCCTGATCCGAAGAACCCCAACCGGGTCATAGACCCCGCGTTTCCTGAGGCGCCGTTGTCTCCGGCCCTGAGCACTCCGTTGCGTTACTCCCTGGTGCCCGGCTCAGGCGATCCGCTCAACGGCGTGGTCGCGCTGGGCCGGAACGGCATCGGAAAGAACGGCATCGCGAACCCGGCCTGGTTGTTGGTGGCCCCGCGGGCGGGCGTCGCGTGGTCGCCCTTCGGCCCCAAGACTGTCGTCAGGCTGGGGTTCGGCTGGGCGTACAACCGAAACAGCATCGTGGACGCCATCAACAATTTTGAGAACGCCCTGGCGGAAGTTGCCGATTACCGCCTCACCAGCCTGCGCACGCTGGGCGCGCCGACGACGGTTCGCGTGATCTCGCCTCGGAGCTTCGGCGTGCAGGATTCCAGCAACTTCCATCCGCCCGTGGTCTATGACTACAGCCTGACCTTGCAGCGGGAACTGTTCTGGAACATGGTGCTCGATATCGGCTATGTGGGCAATCTCCAGCGCCACCAGCCGATCAACTTCAACATCAACAGCATCCCGCCCGGCACAGCCTGGGATCCCAAATATGTGGATCCGGCCAATCGTGGCTACAACTTCGCCGGCCCCGTTTCCCCCGCCAACCCCAACCCGTTGCCGGGCAGCAACGTCATGGACGCCATCGTGATGCGGCCTTACCGGGGCATGAACACTCTCACATTGACCAACAACGCAGGCAACAACCGGTACCATTCGCTGCAAACTTCACTGAACAAGCGCTACGGCCACGGCCTGACGCTCATGCTCAACTGGACCTGGGCGCACACTTTCTCGGGACAGGAGAATGTCGGGCTGTACAATTATAACTGGCGAAAATACACCGGCTTCACACTGGGCGCGGACCGACGCCACGTGGTCAACGTGAACTACATCTATGAAATTCCCAAGCTCGCGCAAAAAGCCGGCCTCAGCCATTCTTTCTGGAAGGCGCTGCTGGATGACTGGCAGGTGGCTCACATGTTGACATTTTTCACCGGTCAAAACTTTTCCCCCAGTTACGGCATCCAGCAGGCGAACACGACCAGCGGCGTAGGTCTGAACGTGGTTTTCCTGGGAACCCCGGATCTGGCGCCGCGTCCCCTGATTTTGGGCGATCCGAACCAACTTCCGGCCAAGGATTTCGCTCACCGTTGGGATCCCGGGAAGATCGCGCCGTCCGGCTTCTTCCCCGAGTTTGACGGGACGGGCAGCCGGAACTTTCTGGCCGGCTATGGCACGTTGAACAACGACGTCACGCTGACCAAGCAGGTGCCCGTGACCGAGCGTGTCAAACTGGAGATCCGGGCCAGTTTCTACAATCCGTTCAACCAGGTCCGGCGGACGAGTTACAACGCCTCGGTCACGTTCAAGGCCCGGGGTGCGCGTTTTGAGGACGGCTTTTACGTCTACAACACACCCGAGCAGCAGGAGGCGCGACTGCGCGCCACTGGCCAGAGTGATCCGCGCGTGCTTTATAACACCTATCGCGGCGGCGTTGGGCACATGAACGTGACCGCAGTCGAACCCATGCGGATCATCGAGATCGGCATGCGGTTGCGTTTTTAGCCGCATCAGGGAAATTCGGCCTGGCTGCCGGGCGATGTGTCGTGCTGCCTGAACAAGGGCGTGCGCCCGCCGCGGACTCGTACTCTCGACAAGGGACCAAGGGTGACTTCAAAGCCCCGCCGCCGGCGTTTGACCCCTGGCCGCGAAGTCCTGGCATGGAAACCAGCGAAGCCGGCAGGCTGCGCGCTCGATCCTCCTAGCAGGGGTTCTGGCTGAAATCACCCCTCGCGGAATGCGGCGGACCGCGGGCCGGGCTGGCTTGGGCCAGTGGCCGGGGCGGCGGCCTCCGTGGGCCGCTGCAACGGGAACAGCGCGAAGACGTAGTCGGCCGTGGATTGATCCTGCCCAATGACGCGAAACAGCCGCTCGGCGGCATGCGCCAGGTGCTCGTCCATGAGACGGGCGGCTTCCTCGGCCTTCCTCCGAAAGATGGCCTCGAGCACCGCATTGTGCTCGCCCACGATGCTGGCCACTACATCGGGGCGATTCACCGCGCGGCCGATCCAGACCTCCAGAAGCACGCGCATGCCATTCAGCAGATGTTCCAACACGGCGTTGTGGCTCGCCTGTGCCAGCCGGATGTGGTACTCGACGTCGTGCCTTGCTGCTTCCGCAGGGTCGTTCACGGCGTCGGCCATGCGCCTCATGACCGCCTCGAGCTCTTTCCGGTCCGAATCGTCATGGCGCAAAGCGGCCAAACGTACGGCGCCCACCTCGAGGACGCGCCGGGCTTCGATCACCTCGTGAACCTTGCAGCGGTGAATCATCATGGCCAGGCCGATCAGCTTGCCCAGCACGGCGCTACCGGGCTGCGCCACGTAGGTTCCGGAGCCTTGGCGTACTTCCACAGCGCCAATGAAAGCCAGGGACCGAATCGCCTCGCGCACGGTGGAGCGGCCGACGCCCAGGCGTTCGCACAGCACCTGTTCGGTAGGCAGACGTGCACCCGGCTCCGAGGCGGCGATCAACTGGGCCAGCCGTGAAGTGACCTCGAGGTGCAGGTCAGGTTTGTACAATCGCGTGTCCAGGATGCCGCGGAGCTGCGCTGGATCCGCAGTGGGCGCCATAAACGTCTGACCTCTTTTCTCTTCTCTCTTTCATCCCTCATGGTACCTTTCCGGGCAAGCGGCAGGCAAGCCGGTACCTAAACGATGGCCTTTCACAGAACGGGAGCGCAAGATCCGGAGATTGTGGCGTGGCGGCATTGGGCTGGGCCTTGACAGGATCAGACGTCAGATGTAGAATGATCCGAGAAGCGATGGTCCTGCACCGTGGAGTTTGCCGGATTTGCTCCGCTTACCGCACGGTTGGCCCGAGGTGGGGCGGATCCGCGCGGCCGCGAGCGAACCTGCGATGACCGAGACCATGCAGGATACGATGAAGCCCATCCCGGCCGATCTCCTTCTGAGCGGCTTGCCTCGCGAGTGGCCTTACGATCTGTTGCCGGCCATTCGCTCCGAAATCCAGGCCTCCGGCAGCAAGCTGTTCGTCCTTGACGACGATCCCACGGGCACGCAAACCGTTCAGAATGTCCCGGTTTTGACTCGCTGGGACGTGGACCTACTGATGGCGGAGCTGCGCCACCCCGGGGCCACCTGCTACATTCTGACCAACTCGCGGAGTCTCACGAGCGAGGAGGCCCGAAGGCTCGCCTCATGCATCGTGCGCAATCTGATGGCGGCTTCGGCACGGACGGGGCGCCCGGTCCGGGTGCTCAGCCGCAGCGACTCGACGCTTCGCGGTCATTTCCCCGACGAAACCGAGGGCATCGTCGAGGCTCTGGGATTCGAGCCGGACGCCTTGGTGCTGGCGCCGTTCTTCCTGGAGGGCGACCGGCTGACGATCGGCGATGTCCACTACGTGCGCGAGGGAGAGGATCTGGTCCCGGCGGCGATGACGGAGTTTGCGCGCGATCCGGCGTTCGGGTATCAGAACTCGAATCTGCGCGAGTGGGTCGTGGAGAAGACCGGGGGACGAGTCCGGCCGGAGCAGGTGGATTCGCTGACGTTGGAAGAAATCCGGCGAGGCGGGCCGGACCTTGTGTTGGAGCGGCTGCTGGCCGCGCCGCGGGGAAAAGTTTGGATCGTGAATGCCGCGGCCACTTCCGACGTGCAGGTGGCGGCCTTGGCGCTGCTGCGGGCCGAGCGTCGTGGTCTTAGGGTTTTGTGCCGCACCGCAGCCTCGTTCGTGCCTGCCTACGGCGGGTTGGAGCCGGGCGCTTTGCTTGACGGCCGCGACCTCAGCCCTGGCTCTGGCGGAGGCTTGATCCTGGTGGGGTCCTTCGTGCCGCGCACGACACGGCAGCTTGCCGAACTGCTCGCACACGGCGGCTGCGTGTCGCTCGAGCTGGAGGCGGCCGCGCTGCTGGATCCTGAAAAGCGACCGCACGAGGTTGACAAGGCCGGCGAGTTCGCTTCGAGGACGATGGCTGAGGGGCGACACGCCGTGGTCTACACCAGTCGGCAGGTCATTCACGGTGGCACGCGTGAAGAAAGCCTGGCTGTTCAGCGGACGATCTCGCTGGCTCTGGTGGAAGTGGTGCGCCGACTCGAGGTGCGGCCGCGGTTCCTGGTGGCCAAGGGCGGCATTACGGCCAGCGACGTCGCGACGGAGGGGCTGGGAGTGGTCCGGGCCGAAGTTCTCGGTCCAATCGTGCCCGGGGTTCCGGTTTGGAAGCTGGGGCCGGAAAGCCGGTTTCCCGGGATGCCGCTCGTGGTTTTCCCGGGCAACGTCGGGGGACCCGAGTCCTTGGTCGAAACTTTGCGGCGCTTGGATGGACAGCGCAAGGAGGACGCGCCATGCTGAGGCCCGGCGACGGGTCCGTCCGGCTTCCGCAGGCAATTGGTGTAAAGGCGAGGATGGAACCATCCTCGATCCATTCCCAGGAGGTTTGAAATGCTGCTGCGCATGATGATACTGGCGCTCATCCCGGTCGCCGTCTGGGCCCAAGGCTCAGGAGCGACGGTGACGGGTCTGGTGAGCGATGCTTCGGGCGCAGTGGTGCCCGGGGCCACCGTGATTGTGACCAATCGCGGTACCGGCATTGCGAGCCGGACGGAGACCAACGAGGCCGGGCTTTACATTCTCCCCACGCTCATCCCCGGCTCATATTCTCTCGAGGTGCAAAAGCCCGGTTTCAAGACCTACCGCGTGGATAACTTCACTCTGGAAACAGGGCAGAAGCTTCGCCTGGACGTGGTGATGCAGGTGGGCGAGGTGCGCGAACAAGTGGAGGTCCAGGCGGCCGTCACGCCTTTGCAACAGGAGACAGCGGAAATCAGCAAGACGATCACGTCCACGGAACTGCGGAACATTCCGCTCAGCTTCCGAACAGCCTACGGCTTGATGGTGTTGACCCCCGGGATCGCAAGCAGCGGTAACGATCCGAGCATCATAGGTCCGGATGATCACGTCAGCATCAATGGCAGCCGCAGAGGCGGCAACGCCTTTTATATTGACGGGGCTCCCACGACGCACGTGGGCGGGATTCCGGAGCGACTGGGCTCGATTGAGGCGGTGCACGAGGTGAAGATTTTGACCAACACCTACTCCGCCGAGTATGGCCGGACTTCGGGAGGCTTCGTGCTGGTTCAGGTGAAATCAGGGACCCAGCAGTATCACGGGTCCTTGTACGAATTTCACCGCAACAGCGCCCTGGATGCGGCCCAGTGGGAGAATAACGCACGAGGAGGCATCCGGCAGACCCCGCTGCGCCGTAACGAGTTCGGGGGGACGCTGGGCGGGCCATTCCCGTGGATGCGCGACCGACTGTTCTTCTTCGCCAGTTATGAAGGCCTGAGGGATAACATCCCCAGCACCAGCACGCGCACGATTCCCGAGCCTGCCATGCGCACGGGCGACTTCTCGGCCTCCCCCGTGGTGGTGAACGATCCTTTGGCAGGCGCGCCTTTTCCCGGCAACATCATCCCACCCAACCGGCGCGACCCGGCGGCGTTGAAATTCCTCGGGCTCTTTCCCCAGCCCAACGCGGCCGGCGTCTACGACCCGAGGTACGGCATCCGGACGCTGAACTGGGTCCTGGCGCTCCCGCGGAGCGACAACAAGAATTACGGCATCACGCGGTGGGACTACAATCCTACCGAGAAACAAAAGCTGTTCATGACCTTCTCCCATATCAACGAAGGGCCGCGAATTCTCGCGCGAGACTTCGACAATGTGCTGATTACGACAGTCGGGCCGCGATACCGCAATATCCGGCGCCTGACCGTGGGCTACACCCGCTTCATACGAACGAATCTCATCAACGAGTTCATCGCCGCATCGCAACGCGATCCGCGAGTAATCGAGCCGTGGTTTCCGAACTTCGATGTGACCAAGGAACTGGGTATCGCTCGGCGAATCGGCACCACGCTCCCTGTGATTACGATCTCCGGTTTCGGCAATTTCGGCAATAGCAGTGTTCAGCGGTGGGTTCATCAACCCTCGAGCCTGCAAAATATCGTGACCTGGACACGCGGGTCCCATGCCGTGCGCTCCGGTGTGCAGCTCTTCCAGAACCAGTTCTGGTATATCTCCGCGGGGAACACCACGGGCACCTATACTTTCAACGGCGAAATCACCGGTTTGGGCGCGCGGGGCCGCGACAATCCGGTCAACGCACTGGCCGACCTGGTGCTGGGGGCGGTAAAGACCTCCAGCATCAACGTGCCGCAGATTCCCGTGTGCCGGGTCAATTACAATTTCGCGGCGTTCTTACAGGACGACTGGAAGGTCACGCGGAAACTGACGCTCAATCTGGGACTTCGGTATGAGTTCGAGACCAAACAGATCGTGAAGAACAACGTGTACTCTCGCGTGGATCTGGACACCGGCGCGTTGCTGGTGGCAGGAAAGAACGCCTCGCGCAATCTCAACTTGCAGAATCATTACTTGAACTTCTCGCCCCGGCTGGGAGTTGCGTTCGCGCTTACGCCCAAGACCATCCTCCACAGTGGCGCCGGCGTGTTCCGCTCGAATTTCT
>Ga0209017_10000162_pt1 | contig 67157 bp, 56 predicted proteins | sample YNPBryunderm2012_FD_185812 | JGI IMG/M metagenome (GOLD analysis project Ga0209017, IMG submission 185812) | Anoxygenic and chlorotrophic microbial mat microbial communities from Yellowstone National Park, USA - YNP Bryant MS undermat 2012... ... | reverse complement strand
TCGTTGCCGCCGTGCAAAGTTCGGGTGGAAAAGGCCGAGGCTGATCCCCCGGATTCTTCTGGGGAAGAAAAATAGGGAGAGATGCCGGGAAGTGTCGGGGGAGTAAGCCGGACAGCAGATGCCCACCGGATCAGAGGAAAAGGAATGGGGCAGGTGCGGTGTTGGGCCTAAGAGGCTGTCCCGAAATTGGTACTTGGACGGTGGGCCAGACCGGTTTTAAACCCTTCAGCTTTACCAGAGTGCCCGTTTTATAAAGGTTTTTGGCAGTCTGGGGCCGCCGCACGGCTGCCAATTTCGGGAAAACCGCTAAGATTTTTCTGCCGGAAGCGAACAAATTCACAAGAGATATTCTGGCTAGGCGGGGTCAAAAGAAGAGAAATGAGCCCATTTTGGGGGGATTTGATCCACTTATAAGAAGTAAAGGAGGAAGGGATGAGTCCGATCCGTAGAGTAGGTGCCGGTCACTCGGGATGGCCGGTGGGATTCACGGTGGGATTGGTGATTGTGGGGATAGCCGTGGCGGGCACCACTTCCGTGGGGAAGCAACCTACCTATAAAGAAGGAAATCAATTCCTCTTCCCCGGTCTTCTTCTACTTTCTGATGGAACAAGTCTCGGAAGCGAAATAAGACCGAAAAAACAGGGCATTTTCTCCGATTTTCCCCCACCATTGGTGGGGCAGGTGCAAAGCCGCCATAATCCATATGAGGAATATTATGACCCCCAATTTGTGCGGGAATCTTCTTCACAGGGGATTTTCCAGGCCGGAAATCCCACCGGTTGGGGGGTGCCCGCCCTAGTCAGCGCCCCTACAGAAACAGCTCCAGCCCGGGTCTCGGCCGTCAAACTCCTGCCTCCGAATACCGTGCTTCTTTTATGGGTGCCGAATGCCCCGGAACTGGCCAAACGCTTCATGAACACCGCCATGGGCCGCATGAGCCAAGATCCTCAAATGAAGCCGCTGGTCCAAGACGTGTACGGCTCCGTGGTGGACGCGGTGGCCAATTTGAAGGATCAAATTGGCCTGACCCTTCCGGAACTGCTGGAGATTCCCCAGGGCGAGATTCTGTTGGCGGTAGTAGCTCCGGAACAAGGCCCGTTAGGGGCGGTCTTGCTATTACAGGCGGGCCAACAGATGGATCGGCTCCGGCAACTTTTGGCCAAGGGTACCGAGGCCGTGGAAAAACAACCCAATGTCCAAAAATCCGAACAGACTATAGAAGATACCAAGGTGGTCATTTACGACGGTCTGGGGCCGGAACGGCGCCAGGCCATGTATTGCGAAAAGGACGGCTGCCTGGTGCTCAGCACCGACCTGGATATCTTGAAGGGGATTTTGTCAGCCTGGCATGGCGGGGCGGAGAAGACGCTGGCGGACAATGAGCATTTTGGCGCAGTGTGGAAACATTGTCGGGGCAGCAAGGATCAGCCGGCCCAACTGTTCTGGTTCTTCGATCCGATTGGGCTTTTACGGAAACTGGGCCAGGAGAACATTCAGGTTCGGCTTTTTGTGGCGTCGTTGCCGGCGTTGGGCTTGGATGGCGTGTTGGGCATGGGCGGCAGTCTGACCTATGATGTGGGGCAATTCGATGAGGTGGTCCATTTCCATCTGCTGTTGGACAATCCCCGGAGCGGCATTGTGGAGATGATCGCTTTAGAGCCGGGCGACGTCCGACCGGAAAATTGGGTACCGCCGGATGCCGCCACTTATGCCACTTTCCATTGGCGATTCCAAACTACGATGGCCACCCTGGCCAAGCTGTACGATAGTTTTCGAGGCGAAGGGGCGTTTTCGGCTGAGCTGCGCCGTCGGGTCCTGGATCAGACCGGCATCGACCTGGAGAAAGAAATTTTGCCGGCGCTCGACGGTCGGGTTACCTATGTTACCCGCATCAACCGGGAAGAGCCGCTCAGTTTGCAGAGCAGCAGTTGGTGTTGGGCGTTGCGGCTCAAAGAGACCAAACCGATCGAAGAGGCCCTAGAGAAATTGGCGAAACGGTATGAGAAAAACATTCGGAAGGAGACGTATGGGCTAAGCAAGTACTATCATGTGATTCCGCCGGAACCGCCCCGGCCGGAGGCAAAACCGCCTGCTGAGAAGCCGGATTCCGAGACTCCGGGAGCGAAAGAACCGCCTGGGGCAAGGCGTCCCCGGCGTCCCCGGCTGGCTTTTCAAATCGGATTGGGTCCTCAGGAGCCGCCCCGGCCGCCAGAACCTTGCCTGGGCATTGTGCAAAATTATCTGATTATCACCGACCGGCCGAGCATGTATGAGAAAATCCTTGCCCAGGCCGACAAGCCCCGGGACACGCTGGCTGACGCTTTGGACTTCAAACTCATTGCGGCCAAGATTGCCCGCACCGCAGCAGGCAATCAACCGGTGTTGATCAGCTTCAATCGGCCGGAAGAAGGAATGCGCTGGCTGTACGATCTGGTGCAGTCCGAAGGGACCAAAGAGCGGCTTCGCCAGGCAGCCCAGGAAAATCCCTTCTGGAAACGGATTCAAGAGGCCCTGGAGAAAAACCCCTTGCCGCCGTTTGAAGTCTTGCAGCAGTATCTGGCCCCGGGCGGGGCGATGATCCTGGACGATCAAACCGGTCTGCACTACACATCCTTTACGCTTCGGCGGGGACAACCAAAAGAATAAATCGCCGGGGTCTATGGATCTCCGCAAATGGGAGAAGCACTAAATTCCCTAGTTGTCCCATGGTAGCTGAATGAAAAGACCCCGGGAGGGACCTGGCTTCCCAGGGCCAAGGATTGCCTCTCCCCTAGGGGAAGAGGCCGGTCAGGTGGGAGCCTGGGCGAGTGTGGGTGCCGCAATCGGCCCTGCTAACTACGCCCCGCCATTCGGCTAAATGTTAGCCCTAGTTGTTAGCCCCGTTTGTCTCCCCCTAGGTTCTGCGAAGTTGGTTTTCCGAAGATGAAAGAGAAGGGAAATAGCCTGACGGTATCTACCGGGAACTATGACCACCATCCGGTGTTCGATCCGATTTTAGCCCCTACCTCTGGTAGGGGCCCGGACGGGTAGATACAGTCAAAATAGGATAAGGACGATTCGAAGGAAAGGAGGCGGCCAGTTTTAGGGGGCCGAACCTCCAGCAGCCTCGGGCGAACCGGCTTGTGGAGGTGAAGAGGTGGGCTCCGGGCCGACCCGTTCAGTGCTGCTGGTTTCTGCTAGAGCGGCTGAGGGGTTTGTTTCTGAAGGAATCGGTTCAAACGAGGGTTTGACCGTCTTTTTGCGTTTTCGATCGTGGGTGCCAACGAATTCGAGGATGGCCCGGGTACCGGCGTCACCTCGGCGGGGTTTGGCCAGGCGAAGGATTCGGGTATAGCCGCCAGGCCGATCCGCCATCCGGGGGGCAATGGTGTCAAAGAGGATCCGGACGGCCTGTTTATTGCCCAATAGTTTCAGGACCCGCCGGCGCGCGGCCACCACCGGCGCCATGGTTCGATTCCACTCATACCATTGGGGGCTATTGCGCCAGGCCCGCCAGGCCTCGGAATGGCGCTGGGCATCGGGTTCGAGTTTTTGGGCGGCTTCCAGATAGGGCAATGCCCGCCGGGCAATGGTAATACAACGTTCGATAAACGGCCGAACTTCTTTGGCCTTTTGCAAGGTCGTGATAATTCGACCCGGCTGGCGGGGTTCATTCGGTTCGCCCGCCGCATCCCGTTCGGTTAAGATGAGCGAGACGGCCAGGGCCCGTAACAGCGCCCGCTGATGCTTTGGGTTTCTTCCGAGTTTTCGTCCACGTTTTCGGTGTCGCATGGTTTTCCGCTGTGCAATTCCGAAGGCAAGGGAATAAACATTCTATAACGAGGATTCCGCCGAATGACCTCCTCCCTTTTCTCCCCGGAAGGCCCTAGCAGGGAGAGCAGGCAGGAGCCGGCCACCCACCCGGAGCGGACGAGCCGTCCGTACTTTCCGAAAGTTACCTCACTCGAATAAAATCTCCTAAAAATCCCTGGTTATAACGATCGTGCTGGGGCAGGCGGCAGGCGCATTCCCAGCCGGAGTCCCAGGGCTTGCAATTTCTCCAATACCTCTTTTAACGAAGTTTCGCCAAAGTTTCGGACTTCCAGGAGTTGATCTTCGGTCCGGGACACAAGGTCCCGAACGGTCAGGATATTTTCAGCCTCCAGGCAGTTGCGAGCCCGCCCCGAGAGGTTCAACTCGGCAATACTCATCGCCAGTTTCTTTTCCAGCAAGGGATCATACCCTGGGGTAACTGCTCGGGACTCGGCAAAGACCTTCGGGCCGAGCTCTTGATATTGGATGAATGGATTCAGGTGTTTACGTAGGATTTTGGCGGCTTCGACCAGGGCCATTTCGGGAGAGATGGCACCGTTGGTCATGATTTCCAGGATGAGGCGATCGTAGTTGGTTTTTTGGCCCACCCGAGTTTCTTCCACCTCGTAACGGACTTTCACCACGGGACTGAACAGTGCATCCACCGGAATCACGCCGATTTCCTGGATGGTGGCCATTCGCTCTGAGGCGGGCACATACCCCCGGCCATTTTCCACCACCATTTCCATCTGGAAGGGCACATCATCGGTCAGGGTAGCCAGGACATGATCCTTATTGATCACTTCCACCTGGCCGTCGGTGATGATGTCCGCTGCGGTCACCACGCCTCGGGTGTTTCGGTCGATCCGGATGACCCGGGGTTGGTCGGTATAGTTTTTCATCACCAACGATTTCACATTCAGGATGATATCGGTAACGTCTTCGACCACCCCCGGCAGGGTGGTAAACTCATGCAAGGCGCCCCGAATTTTCACCTGGGTAACCGCACTGCCCTCCAAACTGGATAACAGAATCCGTCGAAGGCTGTTCCCGATGGTAATTCCGAAGCCACGTTCGAACGGCTCAGCAATGAATTTGCCGTAGGTATTAGTAAGGGTGGCCCGATCGCAGACCACCTGGCTGGGCAGCTCCAGTCCGCGCCATCGAATACGCATAGGAACCTCCCGGAAACACAGACCCGGCTCAGAGTACCAAACAACTTATCCTTACCGAGAACAAAACTCGATGATCAATTGGGGTTGCACGGGGATGGACACATCGGCCAATTCGGGTAAACGCACCACCTGGCCTTCGGGCACCGGCTGCTCGGTCCGAACCAAAAAGTCCGGCACCGGACGATTGGATTCCTGTAAGGCGGCTTGCACCCGCTCGATGCTTTTGGGCCGATCCTTCGGACGAATCCGGTCCCCCTCCTTGGTCAAATAGCTGGGAATATCCACCTTGCGCCCATTGACCGTAATATGCCCATGGCGAATCAATTGGCGGGCTTGCCGACGACTCACCGCAAATCCTAACCGATACACCACGTTGTCCAACCGCCGTTCCAAAAGACTCAGCAGCGCCTCTCCGGTGTTCTTCTTCGAACGGGAGGCCATCTGGAAATAACGCCGGAACTGACGCTCCAGAACTCCATAATAGACCTTCACCTTCTGCTTTTCTCGAAGGTGCAGGGCATAATCGGTCATTTTCCCCCGGCGAATTCCGTGCATCCCGGGCGGCGATTCCCGACGCTCAAATGCACATTTGGGCGTATCGCACCGGGGACCCTTCAAATACAATTTCATCCCTTCTCGTCGGCATCGCCGACATACCGGGCCAAGCATTCGTCCCATACGAAAAATCTCCTCCCTCGGCTTTCTATGGAAGGTCAATCCGATCTAACGGAGTTATAGGGGTGTTGTACCGATGGGCTGTGCGGAAGGAAGCAAACTCAGGCCAACGGCACAGCCCAGAGCAACCAGGCTGCCAGACCTTTTCCCTCCGTGCCTTATACCCGCCGACGTTTTTTGGGTCGGCATCCATTGTGCGGCAAGGGCGTAACGTCTTCGATGGATTTGATGGTCAAACCGGCCGTCTGCAAGGCGGTAATCGCACTTTCTCGTCCGCTGCCCGGCCCCTTGACCTTCACATCCACTTCCTTCAGGCCGAACTTCATCGCCTTTTCGGCAGCCTGTTGGGCAGCCATCTGGGCGGCAAACGGCGTGCTTTTCCGACTCCCTTTAAAGCCGTAGGTCCCGGCACTAGCCCAACACAGCGTATCTCCTTTCATGTCGGTAATGGTTACGATGGTGTTGTTAAAGGTGGCTTTGATGTGGGCAATCCCCACCGTAACATGCCGACGTACTTTCCGCTTCTTCTGCTTTGCCACGCTCCAATCACCTCCTCAGAGGGTACCCTGGAAAAACTTATTTCGTTCGATAGGATTTCGCACCGTTGAAGGAATGGAATGTCGGACATCCGAGGACAATCGCCAGGTAGCAGGTAGGAGGAATAGGAAACTTGCCGGTGCACCGGCAGCCCCATCCCATAGCGTCCGATAAAATCGTTCGCCCTCCTCCCGCCGCCGGGCAATCTGCCTTTGTGCCGTCAGACAGCCCCTTTCCTCGGCCCGGTATGCAAGGGAGGGCATCAACTGGGTTACCGGAGGTCTTTGACTCCTTTCTTCCCGGCCACGGTCTTTTTGGGACCTTTGCGGGTTCGGGCATTGGTGCGGGTCCGTTGCCCCCGCACAGGTAAACCCCGCCGATGGCGGAGGCCTCGATAACAGCCAATATCTTTCAGCCGGGCAATATTCTGGGCGATCTGCCGACGCAATTGGCCTTCCACCGTATATTCTTTGTCCAAGATGGTAGCGAGGCGGGCCAGTTCATCTTCGCGCAGTTCTTTGGCCCGTCGTTGGGGGTCCACCCCCGCACTATGACACAACTCCCGGGCAATCCTGGGGCCGACTCCGTAGATATAGGTCAGAGCGATAACCGTCGGCTTATCGCCCGGGATGTCCACGCCTAATAATCGGGGCATCGTAACCCTTCCTCAGTAACTTACGCATGCAACAGACCGATAGGCAACAATCCCCCTTAGCCTTGCCGTTGTTTATGTCGGGGGTTGCTGCAGACGACATACACCACGCCTTTTCGGCGGACAATTTTGCAATGGTTACAAATCCGTTTCACGCTGGCACGCACTTTCATGGCCAACTCTCTCCAGAAATGGGAGGAAAATATCTAATATAAACCACCAGACGAAATCGAATCAAGTGCCCCATCCTAAGAGGGAAAGGACAGAATTTTAACATCCATATTCCTATTTTATCTATCTTGCCCAAACAACCAACCGGATTGGTTTTCCCTCGATTAGGGGGAAACTTCTTAGCCATCCTGTGGGGTACTGATAAATCCGGCCTGACAAAAGCCGGCAAATGGCTATCCAAACAGGAGAGGGCGGTGGAGGAGGCCCATAGGAAGCCTCTGGGGAATTCCTATCCCTTTCCATCCATTTTAGGGGATAAAAACACCTCATCGAGGGGTTGCCCAGGCGGGCCAGTCAAAATGTATGGCCCCCATTCGGTCATCGCCACCGTATGTTCAAAATGGGCGCTGGGTTTGCCGTCGGCCGTTACCTGCGTCCAATGATCCGGTTGGAGCCGGACTCGCTTGGTACCCATGTTGACCATCGGTTCAATGGCAATCACCAGGCCCGGTCGAATAGGGAAATCCCCACTTCGCAGCCACGTCGGACTGACGAAATTGGGCACCTGCGGCTCTTCATGCATTTCTCGGCCAATGCCGTGGCCTACGAAGGCTTCTACCACGGAGAAGCCATGGCTTCGGACAAACTCGGCCATTTCGGCGGCCACTTGACTCCAAAATTTTTTGTTGGCCATGAGGGAGATGGCCAAATCCAAAGTAGCTTTGGTGACCTCCAGGAGACGTTGAACATCGGGTGCAATTTGGCCCACCGGATAGGTGGCTGCCGCATCCCCACACCAACCATCCAGTTTACAGCCGGTGTCCAGGCTGAGGATGTCTCCTTCTCGCAGGAGTCGAGGACCTGGAATTCCGTGCACTACTTCCTCATTGATCGACGTACAACAGACTGCCGGGAAAGGCACGGGGCCAGGTACTCCTTTGAAAAGGGGAACCGCATTCCGCTGGTGGAAAAATTGTTCGATGGCCGCGTCGATCTGACCCGTGGTAATTCCCGGGCGAATCATCTTCGCCGCCAACTCGAGCGCTTCCCAAACCACCAGCCCAGCCCGGCGCATCAGGGCGATTTCCCGGTTGGACCGCAAAATGGTTCTCAGTCTGGACACGGTTGGAGATTTCCACGTCCAAGGGAAGGGCAATTGCCAGCGCCCATACATTCTTTCCGGAGGGCATGAGGCTGGGCCGTAGGGAAATTATTCCTGGTGGGCGCCAAGCTGTTTGGCCAGGGGGTCCAAGACCTGCTGAATCCGCTGGAAGATTTCTTCCACCGTGCCCAGGCCGTCGATGGTTTGCAACAGGCCCCGGCGTTGGTAATAGTCCAACAGGGGTTCTGTCTGTTGGCGGTAGGCCACTAGGCGTTGGCGGATGACTTCGGGTTTGTCGTCGGCTCGCCCTCGGCCAGAAAGCCGCCGGAACAGCTCCTCCTCGGGCACCCGAAGTTCCAGCACCACATCCAGCGGAGTGCCGTCTTGGCTCAACATCCGGTCGAGAGCCTCCGCCTGCGCCAAAGTCCGGGGAAAACCGTCCAGGAGGTATCCCCGTCGGCAATCGTCGGCTTGGAGACGTTCCTGAACGATTTTCAGGATGATCTCATCGGGGACCAATTGCCCGGCGGACATATATTGATCGGCCAGTTTTCCGAGTTCGGTCTGGGCGTCCCGGGCAGCCCGGAGCATATCGCCGGTCGAAAGATGGGCGATTCCGTACCGCCCGACCACTAAAGCGGCCTGGGTTCCTTTGCCCGCCCCCGGCGGCCCAATAAACACAATTCGCATGATTGCTATCCCTTCGTAGTTCCAATAACCCTAGCTTCGTCTCAGTAAAGGAAATCTGGCTATTTTTAGAAGGGAGGCCTTCTGGTTTGGGCGTTCCGATTACTGGAGGAGGCCTTTGTAATTGCGCATGACCAGATGGCTATCGATTTTTTGGACCAGGTCGAAGGCCACGCTGACGGCAATCAGCAGGCTCGTGCCGCCATAGAAACTGGCAATGTTATAACCCACATGAAGCCAACTAGAGATTAGGGTCGGCACGATAGCCACCAGGGCCAAAAAGCCTGCTCCCACATAGGTGATGCGGACCATGACTTTTTCCAGATATTCGGCAGTCCGTCGTCCCGGCCGATATCCGGGGATGAACGTACCGTAGTTTTTCAAGTTGTCGGCCATATCCTTAGGATTGAAGGTGATGGCCGTCCAGAAATAGCAGAAGAAGTAAATCAGTGCGATATAGAGAACGTTGTAAGTGTAACCGTCGCCTCGGTGAAAGGCGCCTTCGAGTTCTCGGAGCCAGGTGGCCTTTGGATACACATGCGAGAGATAACTAAACAGCACGGAGGGGAACAGCAGCAAGCTGGAGGCGAACACAATGGGCATGACGCCGGCCTGATTGACCCGCAGGGGAAGGTATTGGCGTGTGCCGCCATAAACTCGCCGACCACGAACGTGCTTGGCGCTTTGGGTAGGGATACGGCGTTGCCCTAACGTAATGAAGACCACCCCGAAAACCACGCCGATAAACAAGGCCATCAGCACCACCACCTTGTCGATTCCCGCTTCCCCACCCAGTTGGATTCTCTCTTGTTGGAACATAGGTTGAAACAGGCTCAGGCCGGCCGCGGGCATCCGGGCCAGAATGCCCGCCATGATCAAAAGGCTCACCCCGTTGCCGATCCCATATTCGTCGATCTGTTCCCCAAGCCACATCAGGAACGTCGCACCGGCGGTCATAGTCAAAACGGTGGTCAGTTGCCACCAGAAGGAGAGGGTACCGTTACTGGTCAGAAAATGATCATATACCAGACCGTTCCGTACCAAAAAGTTTACGTAAAACCAACTCTGGCCGATGCACAACAGCACCGTGGCGTATCGGGTATATTCGTTGATTTTTTTCCGGCCTGCTTCGCCTTCTTTCTGAAGCTGTTCCAAGGGCGGATACACACTGGCCAAAAGCTGGAAAATAATCGACGCCGAAATATACGGCATGATGCCCAGGCCGAAGATGGTCGCCTGACTCAATTGGCTGGCGCTGAAGATGGCGGCATATTCGAAGATTTGCCCTAACCCGGTTTGGGCTTGTTGCTGGAACCACTCTCGCATCTGCTGGTGGTTGACGATCGGAAGCGGAATCTGCCAGCCGATCCGATAAATGGCCAGCATCACCAGGGTCAGGAAGATTTTCCGCCGCAATTCTGGGATGGTAAAGATGATACGGATTTTTTCCCACATGGTCGACCGTCCCTTCCTAAGGTGACTCTGGATTCACCGGCCCCATGAGCACCCTCTGTGGGCCCCCGCGATGGTTAGCCCCCAACTCGTAGGGGCCAGGACCGGTAAATCCGGTCAAACGAATCAACCCACCGCCCTCTCTTCCTTGTGCATCCTTGCCATGGGCTGGAGGTTGCACCTGGATCTCCAGGGTGCTGACCCTGGCGTGTTACGAGGTTTTCGGTTTTCTGGGTTTCATCTTATTTTTCGGTACAGGTTTCGGACCGGGGATCAGTTGCACTTGGCCACCGGCTTGTTCGATTTTCTCCTTAGCCGACCGGGTAAACCGATGGGCGATCACGCGGAGCGGTTTAGTAATTTGCCCATCGCCCAGGATTTTCAGGACGTCATAAGGGCCTTTGACGAGTCCTTTTTCCCGGAGGATTTCCGGGGTAATCTCTTGATGGGGCTGGAAGACTTTGTCTAAAACCCCCACATTAATCTCCGCCACCACAGGAGCAAACCGGTTATGGAATCCGCGTTTGGGGATACGGCGGACCAAGGGCATCCGACCGCCTTCAAAGGTAGGCGGACAGGACCAGCCGGAACGGGACGCTTGCCCTTTATGGCCTCGGCCGGCGGTTTTTCCGTGGCCGGAGCCTGGTCCCCGGCCCACCCGTTTCCGTTTGCGATGTTTGGTAATGCCTTGGTGGACAGTAGCCAAGTTCATGACAGTGGCACTCCCCGTAAGCGTTCGACTTCGCTCCGAGAACGAAGACTTTTCAAGGCTTCGACAGTGGCTTTGACCACGTTATGCGGATTGGTCGATCCATAGCATTTGGTCAAAATGTCCCGAATGCCACAGGCATCGCAGACGGCCTTGACGGCCATGCCGGCAATCACGCCGGTGCCTTCCCCGGCCGGGATCAGCACCACGCGCGAAGTGCCGAAATGCCCCCAAACCTTATGCGGGATGGTGTGGCCTTCCATAGGGACGGTAATCATGTTGCGTTGGGCGTGTTTGAGGGCCTTTTCAACGGCCGGGGGGACTTCGTTGGCTTTCCCGTAGCCCCAACCCACCCGACCTTGCCCATCGCCCACCACGACCAAGGCGGTAAAACTAAATCGCCGTCCGCCCTTGACCACGGCAGCGCAACGCCGGATGGCCAACACCTTTTCAATCAGTTGACCTTGCAGGGTAGTGGGTTCAGTTTCCGGTTCCATGGGAATACTCTTGCTTCAGGGGATCACAAGGGTAGCAACTGGTTAAGAACTTTCGGAAGGGGAGGTTTTCTTGGCCGGTTTGGAGGAACTGGCTTTGGTTTTTTCCTCCGAAGCGGCCTTAGCAGGCTTTTTGGCCGCCTTTTCGGACGTCGGCTTGGAAGGTTCTTCTTCGGAGACCTTTTTCGGACCGATGTCTAAGCCGGCATCTCGAGCGGCATCGGCCAGGGCCGCCACACGCCCATGATATTTATATGGTCCCCGATCAAAAGCGACCTGGGTAATCCCAGCCTCCAAGGCCCGCCGGGCGATCAACTGGCCGACCAGTTTGGCTGCCTCGATATTCCCGCCGTGTTTTAACTGCTCCCGGACTTCTTTTTCCACGGTGCTGGCGGAGACCAGGGTGCGTGCTTGGCTGTCGTCGATAATCTGGGCGTAAATATGGCGATGGCTGCGGAATACACTCAGCCGAGGACGCGTCAAACTCCTTTTGAGCCGATTCCGCACCCGAAACTTCCGACGCACCCGTCGCAGCGCAATCCGTTTAATGTATTTCACGGCTTCGACTCACTCGCAAATCGGGAAACGTGTTAGGAATTCAGGAAAAAAATCCCAAAAGAAAACCACTTCGGCCAAGCGGTAGCCTGGCCGGGGAAGGGGCAATTCTGGGCAACTGCCACTGCCCAGGATCTCGGCAAACGGAAGGTTCGCCCTCCCGTCCCTGGGAATACGGGCCTTTGCCCGCATCCGGATCACCCATCGGTTTCCCCTTTTCCAAAGGGTAAGCGAAGGGGACATTTGCCCTCCCAGGGAGGGCCTGCTTGCCCGGCTCAGCCGGTTTCGCTTTGTTCCGCCGGTATGAGCCGTCAGGGGAAGGCGAACTTCGGAGTAGGCGGAATAGGCCAGGGGAAATTACTTAACTGCGGCTTTTCCTTCCTTCCGGCGGATCTGTTCGCCTTCGTACCGAATGCCTTTCCCTTGGTAGGGTTCAGGTTTTCGTTTGGCTCGGACTTCGGCGGCAAATTGGCCTACCAATTGTTTATCAATCCCTCGGATGACAATATGCTGTTGGTCTGGGCAGGTAACTTGTAAGCCCGGGGGGATGGGCACTTGCAATTCATTGGCAAATCCCACTCGGAGTTGCAACACATTCTTTTGCTTTTCCACAGCCGCCAAATATCCCACCCCCACGATCTCCAAGCGCTTTTCATATCCTTTGGTCACGCCGACGATCATATTTTGGATGATAGCCCGGGTCAGACCGTGGAGAGCCTTAGCTTGACGGGTTTCCACTGCCCGCCGGACTTTGACCTGCCGGGCCGCCGAATCGTACTCGACGACCACTTCCGGCCGATATTGCCATTGGAGTTTACCCAACGGTCCTTCGACGTGGATGGTCTGATCGACGATTTGGACTTTTACGTTTTCAGGTACCAGGACGGGTTTTTTACCAATCCGGGACATGGTTTTTGCCTCTTTGCGTCAAACGGTTACCAGACCTCACAAAGCACTTCCCCGCCCAATCGCCGCTGGCGTGCTTCCCGGTCGCTTAGGATTCCACGGCTGGTGCTGAGAATACAAATTCCTAAGCCGTTGAGCACTGGTTTGAGTTTGGAAACGGGGCTATAGATGCGACGACCTGGTTTGCTAATGCGGCGGATATGTCGGATGACGCGTTCTCCGTTGGGGCCGTATTTCAGATAGACCCGTAGCAGGCGGACCGGTTTGGCGTCGATTTCTTCCCAATCCCAGATGTAGCCTTCGCGTTTGAGGACTTCGGCTACACCGCGTTTGAGGTTCGAGGTGGGGATATCCACGAAGGGGTGTTCCACCCGAACCGCGTTTCGGATACGGGTCAACATATCAGCAATCGGATCGGTCATCATAGGTTTTTGCCTGCCTCGCAAACCATCCCCTGAATCCAAGTGGGCCTCGGACCGGGCCTCCTACGCCGGTCAGGCTGCCTACCAACTGGCCTTTCGGACGCCAGGAATCATTCCCTGATCCGCTAAGTTCCGGAAACAGATCCGACAAATTCCGAATTTCCGATAATATCCTCGCGGCCGACCACACAACCGGCACCGATTCCGATGCCGGGTCGGAAACTTCGGCGGTTTCATTGCTTTGACAATCTTCGCTTTGGATGCCATAAACTTCCGTCCCTCCTAGGATCCTTGGAGGCCGAGTGCCCAAGCACGTGGCACATCCTGCCAAGGATCACTTACCCAATGCCCATCGTGTGCGGTTGTGATTGTCTGCGTGTGTTTTTCGGGATGGCGGTTTGGTCCAGCCACAACGGACGCCCGAAGTTTATTGCCTTTTCTTTTTGCCCGCGGCAGCTTTGGCAGGAAGCGATTCTACACCGCGGAACGGCATTCCAAGTGCCCGGAGCAACAAACGGGCCTCGTCGTCGCTACGGGCCGTCGTGCAAATGGTCACGTTCATCCCCTGGGTCCGGGTGTATCGGTCCGGATTCAGTTCGGGAAAGACCCACTGTTCGGAAAGGCCGAGGCTATAGTTGCCATGGCCATCGAAGGCCTTGGGGTTCAGGCCTCGAAAGTCCCGCACCCGGGGCAAGGCGATGGAGATCAAGCGGTCCAGGAATTCATACATGCGACGGCCGCGGAGCGTTACTTTACACCCGATGGCCATCCCTTTGCGAACTCGGAACCCGGCCACGGATTTGCGCGCTCGGGTCATTACCGGTTTTTGGCCGGTAATATGCATGAGGGCGTCCATAGCCTCTTCGAGGTGTTTCTTTTCGCTGGTTGCACTACCGACGCCCATATTGACGACAATCTTTTCCAGCCGGGGCAAGCTGAGCGGATTAGTCCGCCCTAGCTGTTCGGCCAGTGCCGGGAGGACTTCCTTACGATACCGTTCTAGGAGTCTTGGGAGGGTTGGCGCGGACATGGTGTTTTATCCCTCCGAAGGAGCGGACGTTTGGGATGGCTTCGCCCGAGGTGCTCCGATGATGCCTAAACCGGCCCCACATTTTTTGCAGAAACGTTCTTTGGAGCCGTCGGGCAGTCGGCGGGCACCCACGCGGGTGGCCTTATTGCATTGGGTACAAACCAGCATCACCTTGGAGGCCCACATCGGTGCCTCCTTGGTCAGGATGCCGCCCTGAGGGGTTTTCCGGGTACGGCGCATGTGCTTTTTGACTTGGTTGACTCCTTCGACGACGATTTTGCCGGTCTTCCGATCCACTTGCAGGATCTTTCCCCGGATGCCTTTATCGTCGCCGGAAATGACCTCCACCAGATCCCCGGTTCGTAGGCGCATCAGACGACCTCACTGGCAAGGCTAACAATTTTCATGAAGGCTTTTTCCCGCAATTCCCGAGCCACCGCCCCGAAAATTCGGGTCCCCTTCGGGTTTCCCTCGTTGTCGATGATGACGGCGGCATTGCTGTCGAAGCGGACATAGGAACCATCTTCCCGTCGGGTCGGCTTCTTGCAGCGAACGATCACCGCCCGGACGATGGCGCCCTTTTTAAAGTCGCTCGTGGGCAGCACACTTTTGATACTACAGACCACGATATCGCCCAGGCCGGCATATCGCCGCCGGGAACCCCCCAACACCTTGATACACATCAATTCCTTGGCCCCTGTATTATCCGCTACATTCAAGCGGGTCTGCATCTGGATCATGGCTGCACCCTCATGGAATCCCTGTGGTTACCGTCTGGGCAGAGTTCGTGCTGGTGACAACCTAAATATCAGGCTATTTGTCTCCACCGGGAAGGAAAATTTTCTCTTTTCCTCCCGGACGAAAATACCCTTTTCCTCTTTCCTCCCAGACGAAAACACCCTGTGGATCTATCTGCTGCCTTCCTCTTGCTGGCTGGCCGCAGAAGAATCAGCCGGACCGGTCGTCGGTGGATTTTCCGACGGCGTCTTTTGGGATGGTTCTGCTGAGCCGCCCCCGGAGGAACCGACCGGTCGCTGGGTAATCGCCTGTTCTTGTTCCTGGACCACCTGTTCGTAGCGGGCGGCCTCCTCGATGGCCTCCCGTTGCTGACTGGTACGGACAATCCGAACCAACTTCCACCGTTTCAGGCGGGAAAGCGGCCGGGACTCGATAATCTCGACCCAGTCGCCCACATGGGACTGATTCTGCTCGTCATGCACGTAGCAGATGGTCCGCCGACGCATATATTTGCCGTATTTCGGATGTGCCACCAACCGCGGGATCTCCACCCGCCGTGTCTTATTCATCTTGTCCGAAGTTACAATCCCAATGGCCACTTTCCGCGGCATAGTGCATTTCCCCTCTACTGGATCAGGCAATAAGGAAGTACTCACTCTTCCTTAGGAGACTGTCCCGAAATTGTCTTCCCAGGAGGACCCCAAGGCTTTTTCAAGCCGTTCTGACTTTCCAAATGCCGTTGGATGGGAGTTTAGGTCGTGTAAAGGGCGTCCCTTGGTCGTCCCTCCCGGGTAAAACGGTTCGGGACAGCCTCTTAGGCTTTGGTTTTCTTTTTCCGCTTTTTCTTGCGAGTCTTTTTCGTGAGGGCGGCGGCCTCCGGACCTGCTTGTTCTAAGGCCCGTTTGCGTTGGCGTTCGGTAAGGATGGTTTTAATCTGGGCAATGAGCCGACGATGCCTCCGCAGCTCGCTCGGAGCGTCGAGCCGTTCGGTCGCCGCCTGAATCCGAAGCCGAAACAGGCTTTCGGTCGTCTCCTTGAGCGTGAGCATCAGTTGCTCATCGCTCATTTCACGCAATTCAGAAGCCTTTGTTCTCGGCATGGCTTATTCTCATCCCCAAAGGAGCGTCTTTCTCACCGGATTGGGTAACATTTTAGCTGAATGAAAACCCCTGGGATGGACCTGCTTCGGAGGTCCAATGATTGCCCCTCCCCTAGGCGGGAGAGGCCGGCGGTGCTGAAGGCGCCGCCGGGTGAGGGGGCCGCAATCGGGTCTGCCACGCACGCACCACCAATCGGCGAAAATGTTACCGGATTGATTTTTAGAGAGGGCAATCATCGGTTTACATTGCTCTTCGCCGGATGAAGCGGACACGAATCGGCATTTTGTAGGCCACACGGGCCAGGCAGAGTCGGGCTGCCTCCTCACTGATGCCGCCCACCTCGTACAGGACGGTTCCTGGTTTGACCACGGCGGCCCAGTATTCCGGCTCGCCTTTGCCTTTGCCCATTCGGGTCTCTAGGGGGATGGCGGTGATCGGCTTGTGGGGGAAAATGCGCACGTAAAGCCGACCCTCATGGCGCAAGTACTGTTGGGCGGCGATTCGACCCGCCTCGATCACCTGCGCGCTGATCCATCCGCCCTGCATCGCTTGCAGGCCATAGTCGCCAAAGACCACTCGGTTGCCTCGGGTGGCTTTACCTCTTATACGTCCTCTTTGGCTTTTTCGATGTTTGACCCGTTTGGGCATCAGCGCCATCGCTCGGCTCCTCGTACATGCCTTGATTGATCCAAACTTGAACCCCAATCACCCCCTGCGGGATCTTGGCAATGGCAAACCCATAGTCAATCTTGGCCCGCAAGGTCGATAGCGGGATTGAACCCATGATGGCTTTTTCGCGACGGGACATTTCGGCCCCGCCCAATCGGCCGGATAGTTGCACCTTAATCCCTTTGGCCCCGGCCTGCATCGCCATATCCATGGCCCGCTTCATCGCCCGTCGGAAACTGGCCCGTTTGGTAAGTTGTTCGGCAATATCTTCGGCCACCAATTGGGCTACGATTTCCGGCTTGGTAATTTCCTGCACGTCGATGTTGACCCGTCGGCCGGTAAGCATCTGAAGCTCATTTTGCAACTCTTCAATCCGTTCGCCCTTCCGGCCGATCAACAACCCCGGCCGCGCCGTATGCACAATCACCTTCACCTCATCACGAGTCCGCTCAATCTCGATATTCGCAATGGCCGAGTAGACCGGTCTGTCCTCTCGACCCCTCCGATCGGCCAGTTCGGATTTCGGCCTCCAATGTTTGATGTATTGGCGGATTTTGTAGTCTTCCACCAGCAGGTCGGCGAACTCTTTTTTCGGTGCATACCACCGACTTCGCCAACCAATCATGATCCCGGTTCGGAAGGCAATGGGATTGACTTTTTGTCCCATAGTGTTCTGCTTTCCTGTGCCAACCGTAAAACCAACCCGCAGTCCACCCCCGGCATTTAATAATCCAAAACCACATGAATATGGGAAAACCGCCGTTGGATGATGGTCGCCATGCCCCGAAACAGCGGCCGATACCGCTTCATCCGAGGGCCCTCGTCCACTCGGATCTCTACGACGCGAAGGGAACGTAGATTGGTCGCTCGAAGGTCTTCCGCATTGGCCAGGGCGCTTTTGAGCACCTTTTCTAACATCCGGGCGCCCCGATGGGGCTGCATCCGCAAAATATCCAAAGCGTCGTCGGCATACGCCCCTCGAATCAGGTCCGCCACCCGCCGGACTTTACGAGGACTAATCCTGGCATACCGATAGATGGCTCGGTAAGGCATGGTTATTTCTTCCCTTTACTGCCATGACCACGGAAGGTACGGGTGGGGGCAAACTCCCCCAATCGATGGCCTACCATCTCCTCCGTCACAAACACCTTAATGTGCTGCCGACCGTTGTGCACCAAAAACGTGTGCCCCACAAACTCCGGAATAATGGTGCACGCCCTGGCCCAGGTCTTGATCGGCTCTTTGATCCCTAACTGATTCTGCTTTTCCACCTTCTGGAAAAGCTTCGGATCCACATAGGGACCTTTCTTCTTCGACCGACTCATAGCACACCTTCTTCATCCAATTGCTGGTGAATCATTTCCCCATGACCGGCAAAAACGGCCTTTTCTCCCCAAGGAAGGGCAAAACCTTTATCCTTTCAATTTCAGTTGTCCGTACCGGACAGAGCGGCGACGGCGGATAATGGCCTTGTTGGAGGGTTTTCGGCGCTTGCGGGTGGAACCACCTTTGGCCAGTTTGCCGGTTGGGCTGACCGGGTGCCGACCGCCTTTACTTCGGCCTTCGCCGCCGCCATGGGGGTGGTCGATCGGGTTCATAGCGGTGCCGCGTACATACGGCCGCCAACCCAACCAACGATTCCGCCCCGCTTTGCCGATCTGGATGTTCATGTGATCGGCATTGCCCACTTTGCCGATGGTGGCCCGGCAATTGATGTGCACCCGTCGGATTTCGCCGCTGGGTAAGTTGATTTGCGCCCAGGTAGCCTCTTTGGCGGCCAAGACGGCATAGGTGCCGGCAGCCCGGCATAGCACCCCCCCACCGCCCGGCTGCAATTCAATATTATGAATCTCCAACCCCAACGGGATTTTCGCCAGCGGTAGGCAATTGCCGACCATGGGCGGAGCATCCGGCCCGCTCATCACACGCATCCCCTCTTTCAGGCCCTCGGGGGCCAAAATGTAGCGCTTCTCCCCATCCAGGTATTTCAACAAGGCAATCCGAGCGGTGCGATTCGGATCATACTGGATCGAATCCACAATGGCCGGGATGCCGTCTTTATTCCGCCGAAAATCGATGATCCGGAGCATCCGTTTATGGCCGCCGCCCCGATGCCGGGCAGTAATGATCCCCTGATTGTTTCGGCCGCCTGTTTTCCGCTTGGGGACCAACAGCGACTTTTCCGGCTTCGCCCCGGGCGTTAGCTCGGCAAAGTCGCTGACACTGGCTCCGCGCCGGCCCGGCGAGGTCGGTTTATATACACGAATCCCCATCGGTGAATCCTCCAACTCCGTCAGTGCCTCTGCTGCCCGGAGGCCGCCCATCGGGCGGGAACTCTTTCGTCCGCCATCTTCACTGAGCGGCTCGGCTGCCTCGAGACTGCCGATTAGAAGAAGCTGATCTTATCCTCTTCGTGCAAGGTAACGATGGCCTTTTTCCATGCTTTGGTATGGCTTCGGATGAACCGATAGCGGCGAGGTTTGCCGCGCCGGTTTTGCGTCCGCACCTTCACCACCCGCACATTAAACAGTTCTTCTACCGCTTGCCGGATCTGAGCCTTATTGGCCAACGGATGGACCTCAAAGGCATATTGGTTGTACCGTTCCGCTTTGTGTAGCCCCTTTTCGGTTACCAAAGGGCGCAAAATGATCTGATGCGGTTCCAACTCTAACTGGACATCCGTTATATCCCGACGCATTGGCGCTACTCCTCGGATTGCCCGGCCCCTCTGCCCAGCCAGTGTTTAACTCCTGTTTCCATTAAAGGTTAGGCCTCCAGGTACCTCCTCACCTCCCCACTTTCTTCTCCTATCTGGTTTTGCTATTTGTTCTGTCTTTTCCTACCCTGTCTTTTCCTACCAGATTAGCGGACCGGATAATCCCCTCGGACTATCCCACCGGAACCGGCGCCGGCTCCGAAATGGCTTTTCCCTTTTCCTGTTCCTTTTCCTGGGCTACTTTCTGGCGGAAGGCATCCAGAGCAGCCCGGGTCATTAGGAGCCGACGGGGCCGCAATATCTCCAGCGCATTCAATTCATGGACTGGCAGGACGGAAACGCCCGGCAAGTTCCGGATACTGCGATAGATATTCCCATCATACTCGGGCACCACTATCAGCAGTGCATTGGAATAATATTTCAGTCCGTCCAGGATGGGTACCCGGATTTGTTCCGGGCTGGGGGTGGGTTCGACGGGGGATTCGGATTGGGTTTGGGCTTGGGTTTGGGCCTGGCGTTGAGCCCGACGGAGGGCTGCCCGCCGACGTGCCAACCGAGCCGTCAAACAACTCAATTCCCGCGTCCTCTCCGCTATCGCCTTTAAGATAGTGGCCACTTCGGCAGTGCGAGGTCGCTCCAACGTCAATTGATCCAGCAGGGTGACCTCCTGATCCATAATGCGGGCGGCCAGGGCCATCCGGGTGGCCAGTCGAAGCGCCTTCTTGGGAAGTCGATAGGACCAGTCCATAGGGCGTTTGGCGAAGGTGTGGCCGCCGCCGCGCCGGATGTTGGTCCGGCGAGACCCTGCCCGAGCCCGGCCGGTGCCTTTTTGCCGATACATTTTGCGGGTCGTGCCGGCCACATCGCCTCGGCCCCGGGTCTGCACCGTCCCCTGCCGACGATTCCGCTGGTACATGACCACGGCATCATGGAGCAATTGCTTACTGATCCGGGGAGCCAACTCCGCCGGGTCAATCTTATAGGTGCCGACCTGGTTGCCGCTACGGTCGTAAATCGGTAAACTCACCACTGCCATAGGATTGCCTCCCAGGGCATCCGAATGCTCCGATGGAAAACCTCTTCCTTGTGCGTTGTGTTGCCCCCAGGATCCTATCCCAAAGGGAGAAAGGCCTTGCTATTTCCTGTTAGTTTTGGACCGCCAAAACCGGCCTCTGCAAAGGCGGCCGCGGCAATTTGTTTGTTTCCCGGATGATCAGAAAACCGCCGTTCGGCCCCGGCACTGCACCTTTGACGATCAGGAGATTATTCTCCAAATCGATTCGGACAATCTGCAGGTTCCGAATGGTGCAACGGGCATGGCCATAATGACCAGGCATCCGTTTGCCTTTGAACGTATGATGCGGGTCACTGTTCATGCCTGTCGAGCCGATATGCCGATGCACCTTCTTGGTTCCGTGCGATGCCCCTTGGCCGTGGAAACCATGCCGCTTCATGGCCCCGGCAAAGCCTCGGCCTTTGCTCAGGCCGATAACATCCACCGCCGGGACATGCTCAAAGATATCCACCCGCAAGACCTGGCCGACCTGGTATCCTTCCACCGGGCCGCGCAGTTCGCGGATGAAACGCTTCGGCTCGCAGTTGGCCTTCGGAAGAGGTTCTAGACCGGCCGCTTGAAGAGCTTTCTGACGCTTGGAATCCAACCGGGCCACATGACCGCGCTCTGCTCGACTGGCAAGCCGACGGGGTTTATCCATAAACCCCAATTGGATCGCCTCATAGCCGTCCCGATCCAACGTCTTGACCTGCAAAATATGGCATGGCCCTGCCTCGATAACCGTGACCGGGATAACCCGGCCCTGTTGGTCGAAAAGCTGAGTCATGCCGATCTTTCGGCCTAAAAGTCCGATAGGCATCGGTCGTGCCTTTCTCAACTTGACTTGCCAGACGAAGCAGCTCGCCTGCGGGACCGACCGGGTCCTGCCCGGGGTTACCCGCCCGGCTTCCACCGCATAAGTCCACTCCCGAAATGGGTTCTGGAGAACCCAAAAATTGTAAGTTTAGCCTATTTTCTCCTAGAGAAAAAGGCCCCCCTCTGCGGAAAGAGCCATCGGCCGGATCTTAGAGGCTGTCCCGAAAGTCCTTTTTTAGCCGGGTGGAAGGCCCTGCTTTTAACTGCAACCCTCCGAAAAACCCCACAAAATGACACTTCTGGGAAAGGGATGTCTTGGAAGGATCGGCCCCGATGACCGCGGGATGCAATTTCGGGCCAACCTCTTAGAGACTGACCGCAAATTGGCATTCCGCCGGAAGCCTCCATCCCTTTCCAACCATTCTGCGCTCCCAAAATGGGAACATTTTAGCCGAATGGAAGGACAACGTGTCATTCCTGCGCAAGCAACAGTTCCGGGGCTCCTCGTGCCTGCCCTCTGGGTATTTCTCCAGAGGCAAGAACCCAGAAAATATGGGTTCCTGCTTTCGCTGGAAGGACACGCTGGGGTTTAGTTCCCAGCTCCGCGGCGAGCGGGTTCGTTCGGCTAAAGTGTTCCGGAGCTTGGAAACCGCCTACCGCCGAGCGGTGGCCTTGATCTTAATATCCACACCTGCCGGCAACGTCAATTTATTCAAGGCCTCAATTGTCTTGGCATTGGCCTGCATAATGTCGATCAGGCGCATATGGGTCCGGATCTCGTATTGCTGGCGGGCCTTTTTGTCGATGTTCGGCCCGGAAAGGACCGTATATCGCTCAATCCGAGTCGGCAACGGAATGGGGCCGTGCACAATCGCCCCCGTCCGTTTCGCCGTGTCCACAATCTCGGAGGCCGACTGGTCCAAAATGGCATGGTCGTACGCTTCCATCCGAATCCGAATTACCTCTGTACTCGGGCCAGCCATATCCTCCTCCGATCCCTAAAACCTCTACTTTGCCAAAGATAATTGCCCTTTGCAGAGCCGGAAATACTACATCCTAAAATCTTCCCAAGAATCTGTCAACGGGTAGGAGAACGGTTTTTTAAAATAGGCAATACTTGAGCCGACTGGTAACATTTTTTGACTGGATCTCCCAGGCTGGCCCCTCCAAAGGGATGGGGCCTGGAGGGGGAGACAGTTAAATGTAATCCGGTCCGGTCGGTTGTTATCTAGCCAAAATCTTATCTAGATTTTCCAAATTATCTAAATTCACATTTGGTGCGCCTATTCCACTGGCGAAAAAGGGAAAAGGGATCTCGGTATTCCCTAATTTGCCTGTATCCACCGGGAACTATGAGCACACCATCTGTGCTATTCGATCCGATGGTTAGCCCCTACATCCGGTATGGGACCGGAGGGGTAGATACAGTAGATACAGTCGAATTAGCCGAATGAAGCAAATCGCCTCTCCTGGGGAGACTAAACCCAGCGTGTCCCTGCCCGGGAAACGGGAACCCAGTGTTTCTGGGTTCTTGCTTCTGGAGAAATACCAAGGGGGCAGGCACAAGGAACCCCGGGACTGCTCCTTGGGGAGGAATGACACATGACCTCATTCATTCGGCTAAATTGTTACGTTTAGTTTCACGGGATCCGCCTTTACGCTAAGCGGAAAGTGGCCTTGTTTTCTTTTCTCTGTTAAGTTACAAGGGGAAGCTTGGGAGTTTTTCCTATTAGGATCGGCCTACTTGGAAACCGGATTTCTCAGCCGATCCTAAAAAAGGAGCGGTTTATGAAAAATTGGGTATTTTGGGGAATCTGGGCAACATGTGTCTCTGTAATTTTCCCCACAACATTACTAGCAGATTCCCCCCTAAATGCGGATAAATTGATCACGGTCCTTCGACCAGAGCATCCGGTGGATAAGGATTTTTTGGTTTATACTGGGGCTGTTCTAGAAGCAGGCTATTTGTCCCACAGTTTGGTAGAAAGCACCTTCCTTTGGGCACGCCAGAAACCCCAATACCAAGCCCGATACTTTCGAGAAGGGCTGATCCGTCGGGCCCGCCAACAAGGGATCGAATTACCCACCGGGCAACCCCCCTTGCAGGGGGCTATCCAGGGGCAAGTCATCTATGTCCTCCCTCTCGGTCTGATAAAAATTCCCATCCCGGTGCCTCATGCCACTGTTCGACTAGCCAATCGCCAAACCACCGCCGACTCTTTCGGCAGATTTTCGTTTACCGAAGTGCCCTTTGGCCAACATACCCTCCAAGCAGAAGGTTATCCCGCATTATCCCCATTATTCCTGCGGAAAGGGAGCGGCCAGGTCCGGCTGCCCACTCGCCCCCCTTCGACCGACCCTGCCAGGATCACCATTTATGTAGAATAACCGCCTAAACCTTGCTGGATAAACCTTGATTGGGAGACAATTTTTTCTGATTTTTTTCTGAAAGGAAACGCGGAGGAGTTTTGGCAAGCGGGAGAGGATACCCAAAGGGGGCTGCTTTTGCCCCCACTTCAGAAGAAAAAAAACTTCCTCCCGAGGCCTTCTGCCCCCCCACTGCTCAGAAAGGGCTCCCATCTTGGGCTACAATGGGAAGGGAGAAGGCAAGATCATTCCAAGGGAGAGAATTTCTCTTTGTGGCATCACGGCTGTCCCGAAATCGGCCTCCGGAGGGCGAACTGGCCCCCTTTCCCACCGGTTTGCCCAACCAAAATGCCATTTTATTATCCGGGGTTAGGGAGGGGTGGAGCTGGTCCGTTGGCCCTATTCCCGGCTAAAAAATGGGATTTCGGGACAGCCGTTTAAGACGTTTCCTGCAGAGTGAAAGGAGTACGATGAAAGCGGAAGCGATTCCGACTGCCGTGCCCGTTCAGAAAGAAGGTAACGCCACCGCTTCAGACTCCCTGCAGGCTGAGACCCTTTATGAAAAATGTGTGGCTTTGGCCCGCAATCTCTGGTGGAGTTGGCATCCGGAGGTGATCAATCTGTTCCGGGATTTGGACCCGATTCGCTGGCGGCAGTTGGATCATAATCCGATTGCCCTGTTGGCGGAGTTTACCCCTCAGCGGCTGGAAGAACGGGCCTCCGAACTGGTGCTGCATAGTCGGATCAACCATGCCTATCGTCGGCTGAAAGAATATGTTTCCACTACCCCTCTGTGGGGCCGGACGAATGCGGGAGTGTTGGGTTCCAAACCGGTCGCCTATTTTTCGCTGGAATTTGGCATCCATGAATCCATCCCGATCTATTCCGGCGGCCTAGGCGTATTAGCCGGGGACCATATCAAAAGTGCTAGCGGGCTGGGGGTACCCCTGGTGGCCATTGGGTTATTTTACGACCAGGGATATTTCCGGCAGCATCTGGATTCCAACGGCTGGCAGCAGGAGGAATATCTCCATACGAAGGTAGAACAATTACCGATGGAGCCGGCGCGGACGCCCTCCGGGGAACCGATCCTGCTGGAAATTCCCACCCGGACCGGCCCGCTGAAGGCGAAAGTCTGGCTGATGCGGATCGGGCGGGTGCCGTTGTATCTGTTGGACTGTGATGTGGAGGGCAATAGTCCACAAGACAGGGAGTTAACATCCCGCCTTTATGGTGGGGACCAGCGAACCCGAATCCGCCAGGAACTGGTTGCCGGGGTGGGCGGAGTTCGCGCACTGCGGGCCTTAGGCATTAAGCCGGGCGTCTATCATCTGAACGAAGGCCATTGTGCCTTTGCCGCCCTGGAAGCCATCCGGGAAGAAATGAAGGAAAATGGGCGATCGTTTGAGGATGCCCTTCGGGAGGTGGCACGCCGCACCGTCTTTACCACCCATACGCCGGTGCCGGCCGGGCATGACCGTTTTGATGGCGGCCTGATTGAAGAACATCTTGGTCCTCTGCGGGACGAATTGGGCCTTTCCTTTGAGCAATTGATGGGCCTAGGCCGGGTCGAACCCCAAAATCCTTACGAACCCTTCTGCATGACGGTGCTGGGGCTGAAGCTTTCCCGCCATGCCAATGCCGTCAGCAGCCTCCATGGTCATGTAACCCGGCGGATGTGGGCCCATTTGTGGCCTTGGCGGGTGGAAGAAGAAATTCCGATCGGCCATATCACCAACGGCGTGCATATTCCCAGTTGGCTCTCCTGGCAGATGCGCCTGCTTTATGACCGGTATTTCCCAGTCGATTGGGTCAGCCGAATGGGCGAACCCGAGGTCTGGCAGGCCATCTACAATGTGGATCCTGGGGAGCTGTGGGAGACGCACAATGCGTTGAAGAATCAACTTTTGGCGTTTGTTCGTCGCCGGGTAAGCCGACAATGCCGACGCCGCGGGGAAAGCGACGAGGCCGTGGAGGCGGCCCGCAATATCCTAGATCCGAATATCTTGACCATCGGGTTTGGCCGACGGTTTGCAGCCTATAAACGGGCCGACCTCATCTTGACCGACCTGGATCGTCTCCATGCCCTGATGAACCATCCGGATCGTCCGTTTCAGATCATCTTTTCTGGCAAAGCCCACCCGGCCGACGACGAAGGAAAACGCATTATCCAGAAGATTGCCAACCTTCGGCACGATCCCCGGTTTGCTAATCGAATTGCTTTCATCGAAGACTACGACATTAATGTATGTCGGCACATGATTCAGGGGGTGGATGTGTGGCTCAATACGCCCCGTCGGCCTTTGGAAGCCTCCGGGACCAGCGGTCAAAAAGCGGTCCTCAACGGCGTCCTCCACCTTTCGGTCCTGGATGGGTGGTGGGCTGAAGCCTATGACGGCACCAACGGGTTTGCCATCGGCCAGGGCGCCAGTCATGTCGATGACCGGATCACCGATCAACGGGATGCCCAAAGCCTCTACGAAGTCCTAGAAAAACAGGTCATCCCCTTGTATTACACCCGGGATGTGGATGGCCTGCCCCGAGGCTGGATCCGGATGATGATGAACTCGATTAGCTCGTTGGCCTGGCGGTTTAGCGCCCATCGTATGGTGGCCGACTATGTGCGCCATGCTTATCTGCCCGCTGCTGGCGGCCTAAGCTGCGATATGGCCCGGCGATAAATCCCCGGCAAGCCGAACATCCCCAGCAGGACGAATATCCCGGGGCAAAGTGATCCTCTCCGGCGGGGGTTGATACCCCCCTATAGCATGATCCTCCTGGTCGCTGGACCGGAGGGCGAACGTCTCGACTGCCCATATTTAGGTTCCCCCTCTCAGGATGGGAAAGGAATGGGCTAATAATTGGGAAAAGAATCCCGTAGTCGCCCCGATTTCAAGTTGACCCTTGGCCGGTATAGGACCGCCTTTTTGGCCCCCACCATTGCCATAGCTGCCCCGCACCGGATATCATATAGATTTACGATCGATGGGCCGAGCCAGGAGGAAGCTCGGCAGGGTTTAATTTGGACCTTTCATCCCCCCAATTTGGTGGATTAAAGGCCCCTTTTTATGTTTGAATCCCTGCAACAAGGTTTGCTTTCGGCCATTCGGACTCTTCGAGGCCGGGGAAAACTGACCGAAGCCAATATGCGCGAAGGTCTCCGGCTGGTGGAGCAGGCCTTGCTGGAGGCGGATGTCAGTTATTCAGTAGTGAAGGAGTTTATCCAGCGGGTCAGCCAAGCTGCCCTGGGGGAAAAGGTCCTCAAATCCCTCGATCCCAGCCAACAGGTGATTGGGATTGTGTATCAGGAGTTGGTCCGGCTGATGGGGCCGGTGGATCACTCGTTGCACCTGTTGCCTGGGGTGTCGATTTTGATGCTCTGCGGGCTGCAGGGCTCAGGCAAGACGACGACCTGTGCGAAGCTGGGCCGGTTGGTTCGGCAGAAGGGCCGACAGCCGTTGCTAGTGGCTGCCGACTTGCAGCGGCCCGCCGCCATCGAACAACTCCAAATCCTGGGCAATCAGTTGAACATTCCGGTCTATGTGGAGCCGGGGGCTACCGACGCCGTCCAGGTGGCTGCTCAGGCGGTCAAACACGCCGAGCAGATCGGGGCCAATGTGGTGATTCTGGATACGGCCGGTCGGTTGCACGTGGATCAGGAATTGATGGAGGAACTGAAACGGATCGACCAGCGGGTGCAGCCCCAGCAGGTGTATCTGGTGGTCGATGCGATGACCGGCCAAGACGCCGTCCACAGCGCCAAGGCGTTCAACGAAGCCCTAGAACTGGACGGCGTGATTATGACGAAATTGGACGGCGACGCCCGAGGCGGAGCAGCCCTGTCGGTCAAAGCCGTTACCGGCGTGCCGATCAAGTTCATCGGCGTGGGCGAACACCTGGAGGATTTGGAAGAGTTCCATCCGGAGCGGATGGCAAGCCGAATCCTCGGCATGGGCGATATCGTCACCCTATTTGAACAGGCTAAGCAAAAGTTCGACCAGGAGGAACTCCAACGCCAACAAGAGCGCCTCCGCCAAGGGGAGTTTACTCTGGACGATTTCAAGAAGATGCTGTTGCAGACGACCCGGCTCGGCCCGTTGCAAAAGGTGCTGAGCCTTATTCCCGGGTTCGGATCGATCCAACAGATGATGGAAGCCATGGGGCAGACCGATCTGGAAGGCGATCTTCGGCGGGTGGTGGGAATTATCGACTCCATGACGCCGGAAGAACGGCGGGATCCGTCCATCATCGATCAAAGTCGACGTCGCCGAATTGCCGCCGGCGCCGGTGTGGCACCCCATGAAGTCAGCGAATTGGTCCGCCAATTCGAGCCTATCGCCAAGGTCATGCGCCAGCTTTCCGGCATGAGCATGTTCGCACGGATGCGCAAAATGCAGGAGTTGATCCAGGGTGGCATGTTCGACCCCATGGGCCGAATCAAAAAGGAAAAAATCGGCACCGGCAAACGCCTGACCACCGAAGAAAAAAAACGCCTCAAAAAACTCCGAGAAAAAGAAGCCAAACGCCGAAAATGGGAAGCCAAACATAAGAAAAAGGAGTAACATTTTAGCCGAAGGAAGCTATCCCCTTTCCCCTTTGCGCCAAAAGGCCGGTTAAGCTCCGGTTGGCCGGGTGCGGGCCTTGAAATTGGGAGAAATCATTAATCCTGTAATACCTGTTTCCCCTTCAACGAAAGCAAAAAGGAGGACGTGTACGTGGCGGTACGTATTCGGATGAAACGCATGGGCCGACGGCATCGGCCGTTTTTCCGCATCTGTGCGACCGATGCCCGCCGACCACGGGATGGCCGGGTCTTGGAAGTCCTCGGAACCTATGACCCGATGGTTCCGGACACGGACGCCCGTGTGGTCTGGAATCTGGAGCGGCTGCAATACTGGTTAAGCGTCGGCGCCCAACCAACCGAAAAAGTGAAAGTGCTAATTAAAAAATACGGACCGAATGGAACCCACCTGGAACAGCAAAAAGAGGCCCTGGAACGGCTAGCCGAAAAACGCCGACGCCAGCCGGTCCAAATCCTGCCCAAGAAGAAACCTTCTGCCTCCCAGTCTGAGGAAGAATCCGAAAATAGCGAGGACAATAATTGAGCTGTCCGTTCTGCCCTGTACGGAGGAGGCTGACGAACTGTTCGGTTGGCCCGCTGAGGAGGCAGGAGGGTAACCTTTCAGGCTTTGCCTGCGTGGAAATTGTACCGGTTTCCTACCATTTTCGCCGAATGGAGAGGGTATCCGCGGAGAGCGGAGGTTTGGTGCACCTTTTTATGGGAGCCTTCGGCCGGCAATGCTAGCGGCCCCCTTGTATGTCATTCCCGCGAAAGCGGGAATCCAGAAAGTAGCAACCTCATGTTGCCTGGATGCCCGTTGGGGAAATGACACGGGAGCGGACACAAAGAGGCTCTGGGTTCCTGCTTGCGCAGGAATGACACAGGGGGTGGGTGCAAAGAAGCTTGGATTCCTGGTTACGTAGGAATGACACGGGGCCCTCTCACCCGGCTGAGCCGAAGGCTCAGTTGGGCTCTCCCCCAAGGGGAGAGGTTTCATTCGGCGAAAATGTTACCGTGTTTTCCGGCCTGTCCCGGAATTTGCCCGGGCAAACCGGTTGGGCCGTGAAATTTTCCTTCGGGCCGGATGGCCCCAGGTGAACACCCGACAATGCGGTTTGATATTTTGACCCTGTTTCCCGATATATTCACGGGCTATTTGGGTCAGAGCCTGCTTCGGCGGGCCATTGAGAAAGGTTTGGTGGAGGTACACATCCATAACATTCGGGATTGGTCCCCAGATAAAAAACACAAGAAGGTGGATGATCGGCCCTACGGCGGCGGCCCAGGGATGATCCTGCGGGTCGATTGTGTGGTGCCCTGTGTGGAAGCGGTGCAGGCGATGGCCCCACAAGCCGGCCATCTGGTCCTGCTCACCCCCCAAGGACGCCCACTTACCCAGAAAGTCGTCGGGCAGTTGGCCCAACAACCCCGGCTGCTTTTGCTCTGCGGTCGTTATGAGGGGTTTGACGAACGGGTTCGACTCCTCCTGGACCCGGACGAAATTTCCATCGGCGATTATGTGCTTAACGGCGGGGAAGTGGCGGCCATGGTCATCATCGATGCCGTCATCCGGTTGGTGCCTGGAGTGGTGGGCGACCCGGAAGGCCCCCAATGGGACTCCTTCTCCGAACAGATGCCGGGCCTGGAGTTCGCCCAATATACCCGGCCCAGGGTGTATCGGGGGCTTGGAGTGCCGGAGGTGCTGCTAAGCGGCGATCACGGCAAGATTGCCCAATGGCGCCGGGAAAACAGCCTCCAACGCACTCGCCAACGTCGGGCAGATTTGTTAAACCCCCAGCTGCCTTCGCTGCCCCACAGCAGGCCGGAACAGCCCCCTCCGGACCAACTAAGGACTGGGCAAATCGGTCCCCGTCGGTGTCCGGCATTGGGCAGTCTCGAACAAGTCCCTCCGGAGCAGCCGGGGCCGACCCCGTAGAAACCCTTCCCGCCCTGGAAATTGGTAACATCTTAGTTGGACTGTATCTCCCCGGTCCGGCCCCTACCAGTTGTAGGGCCTAAGAATCGGATCGAATACCACAGATTGTGGTGATCGTTCCGGGGGATACAGTCAAGTTAGCCGAATGGAGGAGTTTTTCCCCTTCTCCCCGGGAGGAACGGGTTAGGGTGAGGGGGAAATCCAGGGAGGGTGGACGACGCGTCCGCCTTCTTCTGCGGGCCAAAGGCCCGCACTCCTAGCGGCCCCTCCGCCAGGCTGGGCACCAGGCCAGCCTCGGGAGAACCAGGAGAGAGGCAGCAAGGGCTACTTATCCGGCCTGGCCTGCAGCGGTCCGCCCCACCTGGATATAGCCTCCCGACGCTCAGGGGAGAGAGAAAAATAGGTTTACTCCATACAATAGTTGGTGAACAAAACGGATATGTAGGCGATAGAAAGGTAGTCCTATGACCCAAAAAATCATGGAACTGGTGGAAAAGACGTGCATGAAGCGAAAGCCCCCCCGGTTTTCTATCGGGGATACGGTGGAGGTCCATTGCCGGATTCTGGAAGGGGATAAAGAACGTATCCAGATTTTTTCCGGCACGGTGATTGCCCGGAGCGGTTCCGGAACTAGAGAGATGTTTACCGTTCGTCGCATTGTCGCCGGCGAAGGGGTGGAGCGGAAGTTCCCGTTGCATTCCCCCCGGATTGCGAAAATTGTGGTCAAACGTTCCGGTCGGGTCCGGCGTGCCAAACTTTACTATCTACGTCAGCGCGTCGGCAAAGCGACCCGACTTCGCCAGCGTCACGGCGTGGCCCTGCCCACCGAAGAAACCGAAGAGACCGCCTCCCAAGCTTCCGGTTGATCCGCTCCGGGCAGCTTGGTGCCGGTTTGCACTATTCGGGACCTTCGGCCGTTCCTTGGCGTTCTGTTGTCGGTGGATGCAAGATGGCACGGGCCGATGCATCCCGGTGCTAAGGAGCGGTTCCCAGGCGCCGGGGGAGGTGTTATGACGTTCGAGGTGCCTGGCGTTACCGGATGCGTACTGGTCTGCCCGGATGGGTCCCGCTTCCGGTGGATCGGGAAGGGCGGGTTCCTCGGTTAACCTTGTTTCCTGCAGGTTCCGGCGTTATGATTCTGGTGGATTGGTGGCGGCGAGTGGTGGGCTGGCTACAGATGTTCCTTGGGAGGTGGCAGCGGTTGATTGGCTGGTGCCGGTGGTTGAAGGACCGGCTTTGGCCGGAAAAAAGCCTCGGCCAAAAAGGGGAGGAGGCCGCTGCACGTTTCTTACGCCGACGAGGTTACCGGATTTTGGCCCGACGTTCTCGCAGCGGATGGGGGGAACTGGACCTGGTGGCTCTGGATGGCCGAACCATCGTCTTTGTGGAAGTCAAAACCCGGCGTTCCACCGACGTTATTTCCCCCGAAGAAGGGGTGGACTGGAAAAAACAACACCGGCTGATTCGGGCCGCCCAAAACTTCCTCCATCACCACGGCCTGCACAGCTATGCGTGCCGATTTGATGTCGTAGCTGTTACCTGGCCAGCCGACCATCGCCGCCCCCAAATCCGACACTTCCCCGCCGCCTTCCAAGCAGGGCAATAGTCCTTCCATAGTCCGCCCTCTGGCAGCCGTTCAAGCCGTCGGTTTCCTTGTCCATCCGAGATCACCGGCGGGAGATATTCTCTTGTAACCATTTAGCCGAGACTGAAGGGTTCCGATGTGTCCCTGCTACGTAAGCAGCAGTCCAGGCTGCTATGCGCCTGCTACGGTGTTCCTGTTGGGCAAGGGGGAACTCGGGAAATCCTTTCTGGACTGCCGCTTTCGCAGTAGTGAGACTTGATGGAGATACTAGCAAAAATCCCCACTACTTCATTTTCATTCGTTCATTCGGCTAAAATCATTCTCCTACGGTTTGGCGGAGAGGGCTTCGATGGTTTCGGCCAATTGGCGGCGCAAATGGAGCAGCCGATCGGGATCGGGCAGGATGCGGCTACTGTATCGGCCACCCGGGTTCGGAAAGCTCAGCAGCTTGGCTGAGGCTTCCAATATCCGTTGGGCCTGTTGGGCGGCTGGGCTTTGGGCGGGGAGGGCGGCCAACTTTTCCCGAAGAATGTATAAATATTCATAATCCTCCACGCCCTCCCGAGCCTGCTCCAACCGGATAGAACTGACAGGCCCCTCATGACCGATCGGACGACCCGGATACAGCAAATACCCATCCCCGTTCGGATATCGCACCCAGTAGCTTTTTCCCGGTTGGTCCGACTGATGGATGTAGGCGTGCCAACCGTATCGGTACGGGTCATAGGTGGTCCAGGCAACTCCCCAAAACTCATACGCTTCGGCCCCGTAGTGGAAACAATAATGCGGCAAAAGCCGTTCCACCGCACAATACGGCGTATCCAGGCACATTTGGCCGTCCGTGGTGAACCAAATCCGTTTGCCCGCCGACTGAAGCCGGGCCATCTGCTCCAACGGCACGATTCCATAATGCCCAATCCCCCACACATCCAGGGCGTCATCCCACTCGGGCACATGATGCCAAGTGCTCGAATAGATCGGGATGGCTGGGTCCACCTCGTGAATCATCGCACACAGGGCCTTCATCTGGGCCCGGATTTCCGGCTGGCGGAAGAAAGGTTCGTCCGCAATATACAGCACAAACCGATCCGCCCATCCTTTCTCCTTCACATGCTGCCAAAAGAGCCGAAGCGCCTCTTGATACAAATGTTTATACTCCGGTCGGAGCATAGCTCGGTCGGCCTTTTCATAAGGCGGCTGGCCCGGATAAGGCGCCTCCGGGCCGACCTTCTTCGGCGGATGCCCCCAACCGAAAAGATAAAAATGCCACGGCATGTAACTGTGCCGAAGCCCTAATTGCCCGAAGTACCACTGGGCTGCCTTGTCGAACTCGGTAAAATCGGCTTCCACGTGGCCGTCTTTGTATCGGAAGATCGGTTCCGGCCGGACAGCGTCCGGCTGCAAACGCCGACGGGCCATCAACTCCACCACCTCCCGGTACATCTCTGCCTCCTGTTTGCCCCATAACTTCATCCCGCTTCCAAACCGTACATCATAAATCGCCTTCAGGTGGGGCTGATCCGGCAAGGTAAAATTCCAAACATGTACTCGATAAGGTATCTCCGCCAACAGGCAGTTCCCCTTAGCAGTGTTGCCTGCCGGTCCACCAGAGGAAGGCCTATTGGCTCCACCAGATGCTCCATCTGGTTGGCCCCAGAAGCGAATCCGCCCCTCATACTGGCCCGCCGGAGCCTCTTTGGGCGTCTGAAAGGTTATCCAAACGGCCTGCGTTGTATTGGCCGGCAAGGTGAAACTATTCTGCGGTAGGAGTGGATCCGGCCAAAGACCGGCAAATCCGTCGCAGGCCGGCGCCGAGCGTGGCACTTTCCGATGCCATCGGGGTGCCGTGCTGGTGTAGTAATTGGTCGGGTAGTCGACCGGCACATATCCGACCAGGGCCACTTCCGGCGGGGGAAGCGTTGGCCCCTCGGCCCTATGAGGTGGATCGATCTCCACTTGTACTTTCGCCCATGTACGCCCGGCCCGGACGGCCAATTGGACGGCTTCCTGCTCGTTCCGGGCCAAAAACACTTCAACGGCAGATAGCCCGGCCTGTTGAACGGCGGCCGCCTGGACGCCGGGAAAACCCGTTCCACCAGAATCACTGACCGGTGCCGCCTGGGGGTTGGACGCCCAGGTCCAAGAAAAATTCGTTCCACCAGCATCGGAGGGCACCCCGGCCTGTAGTGGTTTTGGCCACTGAGAAGGCTGTTCGGCACTTGGTGGATGTACCGTCTGGCTGCCGCTGGCCGGGCTGCTACTGGCACCGGCGGGAACATTTCGGCAAAGCGCCGGCGGCGCCGGTTCATCTGGGAAAATTTTCACAATCGGATTGACCGGCCAAACGGCAATTTGGCCCCCTCCTACCGGCCGACCCTCCATGCCCACGATCCGAGCTGGGATCACCTCGGTCACCAAAACCCCGTCGTACCAAATCGTCCCGAAACCGTCGGTGGTCAGATGGACTTGCAAGGTGGCGGCATCTTCCGGCATGGTAAAAAGGGCCGACAGCAGGGTCCAATCTGTTGTCCCTTCCAAGGCCCCACCGGTAGATCGCATCGGAGTATGTCGGGAGAGCCCACCGCTTGAAGTATGGATATGTACATGTATCTGGGCATTCCCCTGCCGGAGCTTCGCGGTGCGAATCCAACCGGCCACTAGGTAACTGGCCCCCGGCCGGACCGCTACCGACTGCGTCCAGCCCCGCCAGGCTTTGGCCACCCCCGCTGGAATCTGCAACCGGGCACACCGCTGGCCAAGCCCCGGTGCACCGGGGGAGTCCGTCCCATACTGCACCTTTTCATTCCGGCCCGATGGGGTGGCCTGCCAGGCAGAAAACGGTTCCTGAGCCTCAAAACTGGGGTTTTGCAGCAGGTTTCGACGGCTTGACGCCAGCCGAGCGTACTCCTCCACTCCAGGTCCCCCCGATCTGGTTCCCTTGGCCTCGTCGGTTGGTGTCTCTCTGCCGGAAGCCGATGGCTGTGAGCCGGAGAGGGGTTTGCTCCCATCGGCTAGCGGTTGCTGAGCCGAACCGGTGCTGGTCTGCTCTTGCCCGAAGAGCGGTTCGGCCGGTGCCCTGCCGATGGGAGCATAATAGAGATAACTGGTCAGCACCGTTCGTGCTGGGATCGATGCCTCCAGAAGCATCCGGTCTGCCAGGAGTAGCCCCCGCCCCACATCTCCGGCGGAGATCCACCGAAGAGTTTGCCGATCCAACCGACCGCCAAGCCGATGGTTTAATGTAGAAATATCCACTGCCAGAAGCCCTTCGACGGGCCGATCGGAAAAGTTTTCCACCCGAACGATCGCCCGGCGATGGAAGGCCCCATCGGCACCATCCAGTAAAGGCCAATCCCTAGCGGCGGCAAGCTCTTGCACTTGAAGGCGCTCCGGCCGGGAGACCTCCACCTCAAATCCCGGCCGATCCAAACACTCCAGTTCCGCCAAATCGAACCAGGCGGTGCCAGTGCCCCAAAGCACCGTACCCACACTGAGCCGATCCGCCTCCGCCGGAACCCGAAACTCCAACTGAACCTGTTTCCAATCGTAGGTGCCGCCGCCAGCGCTTACCATGGGCGCCGAGATCATCGGCTGTTGTGCGTTGCCCAGGTGCAGATACCAACCCGCATATCCTTTCACACCCTCGGCCCGTACCCACGCCCGGAACCGATACCGAGCGCCCGGCTGAACCGCAATATGGCTTTGCCGGGTGGCAATCCAGGAGGGCGAGGCCCCCTCGGCCACCACGGTTTTCACACAGCGTCGGCCAGAACGGGGATTTTCGGTGGTCCAAGAGGTCCGGTGGTTTTCATCCGGCTGGTCGTGCACCCAGCCGGTGGGCGTATCGCCTTCGCCGTCTTCGAGGTCGCCATTGACCAGGCCGGGCCGATCGCACAGAAAATCGGGCACTTCCCCCGCCAACGGATTGTCAAAATAAATCCAATAGGCACTTTTCCCTTGGGGCGGGCAGTCGGCCGGAAGAAGCAATGTAGAACCAGCAGGGATGGGGCCGGTCCGGATTTCTTTTCCATCGGGTCCCCATAGGGCAAACAGTAGTTCCGTTCCATCCCCTGCGGCCACCCGGATGGCCTGGGCTTTCTGACCCACCAAGTCGGCTTCGCCCCGGTTGGGACCGATACGGATGGGCACCGGCAGCCCTTCCATCGGCCGGTCGGTCCGATTGGTTACAAGAACCTGGAGCCGGCCGCTCCAATACCCGCCCCCATCCAAATACCAGCCGCCTTGCCACGCTTCCGCTTTCAATGTACCTACCCATCCGATCCCTATTACCCAAGCCCACACGATGGCCCCTCCCCAAAGGCCAATGGATCTTCGCCAATGAGAAAGAAACGAAACGCCCTGATTTTTAGGCACGTTGGGCTCCCTTGGTTTTGCGAAAATGGATAGTGGCACGAAGATCCCGGCCCTGTCCGGCCAGCCGAAAATAGCACCGCCCCTCTGGCTAACAGAATACATCCCGGATCGAAGGCCTTCAGACCCGACCCGCCCATTCGCACTGCGGTGCCGATCGCCCCTAGTGTCATTCCTGCGGAAGCCGGAATCCAGAGTCCGAACTCCTTCACGGGGCACTCTCCTACTGCCAGTCTTGTCCCCATGAAAAGCCATCGCCGAGCCTTTCCTAAAAGGCTGGTTTTTTTCCCAGCGAGGAAGAAATCAGAAACGTTTTCTCCAATGTACTCGAGCTATTGGGGAAAAGCTACAGGGCGAAGGAAACCGCTGTTTGGACCAGCCAATGGGTAACATCAGTCCACGTATCCTCTGCCGGAAGGAACATTTTTCAGCTGCCTTCGTGGGGCATTTCCTGAAGGTTCTCCAAAAGAAAAGCACCGATCTTTTCCCAGCCTTCTGGAAAGCCGCCCTGGAGGTACTTTAGAATGGAAGAAGAAATCCTTCTTCGGCGAACCGTGCCGCCGGAAAGGAAAACCTCGCCTTGGCTACCCTTACGGGGAAATCAAGCATGTAGGCCGTGGGCAACAGACGCTTCTGGCAGGGGGAAGGTCTCTTGGAGAGCGCTTTCCTTTGGGAGCAAAGAGACTTTTCCAGAGAAATAAGGTATTTTTCTGGGGATGGGAGACTGGGGGGATTTGGGTTCCCATTTCCGAACAGAGGGATTTCCAGGAAGGCCTAAGTGGTGGCAAAGGCATTGTTTTATATTCAATGCATGACCTGTCAGGCCCGGTTGGCGGTACGGGACCCGGCTGCTATTGGAACGATTTTGCTGTGTCCGAAGTGTCAGAGTTTTGTGGAGGTGGTGCCGCCGCCGGGGTGGAAGGGGCCGCAGTCGGCTTCCCCTTCTGAAAGTTGTATTGAAATTCCACCGAAGGAGGTATCACCGACCAGTCCTAGTCCCCCAGGCTCTTCCGCAGATACCGATAAATTGGGGAATAAAGCCCCTATTTTTGGTGGACCAAAAGAAATCCCCTCGGCTTCTCCTCCTCGCAAAGCTGGTATAGCCCCCCCCCAGAAAGGTGGCATTCCCGCTTCCGAAACTCGGTCTCCGCCTTCGGTAGCCCCTCCGAAAAATGTATCTTCCGACATGCCATTAGAGGGGACAAAGGGGACTCATGAGCCACTGCCACCGCCTAGAACGGGGGAAAAATGCCCCCATATAGAGGAGGAGATTACTCCTCCTCCGGTAATTTGGCGCCCTACAAGGGAGGGGCTAGGTGCCCCATCGAATGCTCTAGGTAGGCCCTCAAATGTCCCAGAAGGGAGTGCCGGACCCGGTCTCCAACCTTTGGGTGGACCGACGCCTCACCCACCACCGCCTCCAAGGCCTTCCACAGCGAACGTAGCTTCTGCAGGGAACGAAAAAATGCCTGCCGGGGAAACGTCGGCGGAAGTCTCGGCCGGAAGATTTTTCCCTCTTTGGGGATGGGCATTTCCGGCCTGGATTCCCCCATGGCTGGTTATAGTTATTGCCCCGCTGGCAGGGGTTTTGTTGGGGGCAGGTCTGCTGGCCCTGTTCCGCTCGTCTCCGATCCCTTCGGAACCTACCGGCCCCCAGCCTGAGGAGCCGGCCCAGACGGTGCAAGGCCCGGTATCGCCCGGCGCCGTGGCGGAAACACCGGGCTTATCGAAACAAATCTCTCCCCCCCTGCCGAAAGAACCCCCGAAACACCTAGACAAACAGTGGATTCCCGATCCTGTGGGGTTGGTGGTGGCGGTGCGTTGGAATCGGCTGGCAGACCAGGGACGTCTGCAGGAAACCCTCGAATATTTTTCACCCGGGGCAGTGGAGGTCGGCCGTCGGCTTCTGAAGCACCTCCGCTTGGGGGCGGAAAAAGTAGAACATCTGATCTGGTTGGCTGTGGATGGCTCGGATTGGCCCAACCAAAGTGTGATCCTAGTGGGCTTGGCAGAGGATGGTTTGCTGGGCGAACTTTCGCAACGTGGCCAACCCTGTGGGTTCCGAGTCGCCGATGCGGATTGTCGGAAAGAGTCGGGCGCAGCGTGGCCGCATCCGTGGGCTCTGGTAGCTTCGCGGTGGATATTGACCGGGCCGGAGGTGTTGCTTCGGCATTTGTCGGAACGTCCCAAGCCGCAATTGTCCAGCCGGGCTTTGGATCGGATGCTGGACAATTGGCCATGGAAAGCGGATTTGGCCGTCGGGGTGGATGCGGCCAGGTTTCGGCCTTTGGTCAGTAGCCGTGTCCAGAGGCTGGTGGCTGTTTGGCCGGAGGCTCGTCGGCCCGTGCAAATCCTCTGGGAACTGTCCGAAGGATTTTTTACGGGGGTGTATTTCGGCGAGCCGGCCCGATACGAAATCGCTCTTTGGTGCCGGACCGTTTCCGAGGCCGAACAAGTCCGAGCTGCCGGGGAAGAACTTCTCGGTGCGGGCGGTACCGGCCTGAGCGGACGGCTTCAGCGCCTGGCCACGGAAGTACAGGCAGGCCAGTGGAAAGCCGATCAGGCCGCCGCCTATGACACCCTCTTGAAATTGCTCCAAGCGGGGGTGCAGTCGGCCCGGCTGGAATTGGCCGAGACGGTCCTCTGGGCACGAACCGCCTGGAAGCAGTCCTGGCAGGAAATGCTGGAGTCTTGGAAAGCCGGCCAACAGGCTCTGGAGCGGGATTGGGAGGAAGCTCTCGCTGGGCTGATCCAGCAGCAGGAACACCGCCTTTTGCAGGCGTTGGCAGCCTATGCGAAAGCCGAAGGCCATTTCCCACCGGGGGCAGAAGGGGGGCCGTTGTGGGACCCGGCCACCCGACTCAGTTGGATTGCCCTGGTGTTGCCTTACTTGGGCCGGGCAGACTGGTACGGGCAGTTGCAGCTCCGTTATGCCTGGAACAGCCCGCAGAACAAGGCGGTGGCCCAACGGCCGTTGGAAGAGGTGCTCAATCCGGCCATCCCACAGCGGGCCACCGAAGCCGGCTTTCCGGTTACCCATTATGTGGGCGTTGGCGGCCTAGGCGAAGATGCCGTCCAACCTCAGGCGGATCAGCGCCGCATCGGCGTGTTCGGCTTCGGTCGAACACTGAAGCCGGAAGAGATTACCGACGGGCTAAGCCATACCATCGCCATTGCCGGCGCAACCAGCCGATTGGGACCCTGGGCGTCGGGCGGATCAGCCACGGTCCGTCCGTTCACTCAGCCACCTTATGTGAACGGCCCCGACGGTTTCGGCACCGGGCAGCCGGACGGCATGTTCGTGGGCATGGCCGATGGCTCGGTCCGGTTCATTTCCAAAGAGATAGATCCCCGGGTACTGGAAATGTTGGTCACCGCCCGGGGCATGGAACGGATCGAGGGCTTAGCTTGGGAAACCGGGCCAAAGGAGATTCGGCCTGGTCATACGCCCGCCGGGCCAAGTGCGAAAGTGCCTGAGACCAAACCGCCCGCTCCAGCCGGTCCTTCCGAGATTGCCAAAACGCCGCCGAAGGGTCGCCCAACCGAGCCGACAGAAACCAAATCGCCGCCCGGAGGGCCGCAGCCGAAACAGGCCGAAGCGAAACCGGCCTCCGAAGCCCCTTCGGAAAAGCCACCCGCCGTAGCAGAAAAGACTGCACCCGAAAAGGAAAAGTCGCCCGCCGTGGCAGAAAAAACCGCTCCTGAAAAAGAAAAGCCTCTGCCTTCCAAAGCGGAGCAACAGGCCCAAATCGAGGCCCGATTGGCCGAAAAAGTGGCTTCCATCGAACTGCCCGCGGTGCCGCTGCGAAAAGCGGTAAATCTCCTGGAAGCGCTCGGCGGGGTTCGGATCACCTATGATCTGGAGGAAATGGCCCTGGCCGGAGTGTCGCTGGAGACGCCGGTCCGGTTGAAACAGACGGACCTCAGTGTGGGGGAAATCCTCCGGCAGATTTTGGAGCCGATGGGCCTTGTCTATCTGGTGGAGGGGGAGGATGTGGTGATCAGCCGTCCTCCAGCCGCCCGACAACACTGGCATACGGTCCGGTACGACGTTTCGGATCTGACCGACTGCGAGGAAAACTCGCCCGAACAGATCGCCAAGCTGGTGGAGCGGTTTGTGTTGCCGGAGTCCTGGCTGGCAAGCGGCGGCAAGGGCAAGATTGAAGTTCAGGACGAGGTGTTCCTGGTGCATCAGACCGATTTGGGCCATCGGCAGGTAACGGAGCTGCTGGAGAAACTCCGGTTGGCCCGGGGCCTGCCGCTACGGATCGACCCAAGCCGAAAGGATCTCAGTTTGCAGACCCGGCTTACCCAGATGCGTCCGGTGCTGGACCGGGGGGTGACGGCCAACTTTGGCTCCCCCACGCCGTTGCCGGAAATCCTGAGCTATCTGGAACAGTTGGGGCAAGTGGCGATCGTGGTGGATTGGGTTTCAGTGCGGGCGGAAGGCCATCCGGCCAGCCTGTCGGGCACCCTCCGAGTCCACCAGCAGCCATTGGCCCAAGCTCTCAGCCAACTTCTGGAACCTTTGGGCTTGACCTGGCGGATTGCCAGTCCGGGACTGATCCAGGTAACCACGCAAAAGACAGCGGGGATGGAATTGGAGCTGGAATTTTATCCATGTTCTGAGCCCATAGCGGCCTTGGGGTCTCCGCAGGCGGTGCTGGAGGCGATCAAAGACCATGTGGGGCGCACCGCCTGGGAAGACGGCCAAGGCCCCGGCGCCATCTATTTCGATCCCCCCAGCAAATACCTTATCGTGCTACAAACCCCGGCAGTGCATCGGGCGCTGGAGCGGTTTCTAAGCAGCTTGCGTCCGCCCAAACCCACCCCGGCTGGCAAATCCTCCGGCTGAGAGGCTGTCCCAAAATTCCGTTTTTCGCCGGTTGCGTCCCTTGGCCAAACGGTTAGGGACCTACCTGCCACTGGCCGAACTGTTGGAGCTACTCGGCCCCGGGCGAAGTGTTGGGGGGCTACAAAGTCCTGGCCGAACTGCACGGTGCAGCCGGCAAGATGCGGACACGTCGGCCTTCCACCCGCACCCGGCCGGCGGCAATCAGCCGAATCACCTCCGGATACAGTTCACATTCCTGCTCGAAGACCCGGGCGGCCAGCGTTTCCGGTGTATCGTCGTCCAGCACCGGCACAGCCCGTTGGGCGATCACCGGCCCATGGTCGTACTGGTTATCCACAAAATGCACCGTGCATCCGCTGATCTTGGCCCCGTATTCCAACACCGCCTCATGCACATGCCGACCATAAAACCCTTTGCCGCAAAAGGCGGGGATGAGAGCTGGATGAATGTTCACTACCCGCAGTTCAAAATCCGACGGCACGGTAATCTGCTTTAAAAAGCCGGCCAACACCACCAGGTCCACCCCCGCCTGCCGACACTCCCGGAAAATCGCCTCGCTAAAGGCCTCCTGGCTGGGGAACTCTTTGCGCTGGATGACCCGAAGAGGAATGCCGGCCTGCTGGGCATATTGAATTCCTCCGGCCGCCGGATTGCTGGAAATGACCAGCACAATTTCAACCCCTTCCAAAAGACCGGCCGCCTTCTTCTGGAGCAGGTTCCGAAGCGTGGTGCCGGCGCCGGAGATCAGCACGGCAATCCGAAACGGCCGCTTCGGCCCGCCGGCGGTCAAAGATTCAGCGGTCAAAGATTCTGTGTATTGCGGCTCCGTCATACTCCCACCTTTCTGTAACTCGGCAAATGGCAAGGAAAAAGGAAAACGGGGAACATTTTAGCCGAATGGAAAAGACATGATGGGTCATTCCTGCGCAAGCAGCAGTCCAGGTTTGTTCCCGCGTAAGCGGGAATCCAGACTTATTGCTCCCCAAGCGGGAACCCAGGGAACATGGACTTTTACTTCTTTCTGGATTCCCGCTTTCGCGGGAATGACACGTTACTGGATTCCCGCTTTCGCGGCAGTGAGACGTTGGGTTTAGCCTGCGCTGGGAGAGGCGAGTCACTTCATTCGGCTAAAATGTTACCAAAACGGATATGGGGTTCCCTGGGGATTGGATCAATATACCAGTCAAGAACCGTGCAGCGTGCGGATCGGCAGAAGAGGGTTTCCTCCTCTTCTACACCAGGTCCAATGGTGTGTTTGCTTGACATGGATTTTTACCATATCTTGAGCCCAGAGAAAACTCCGGGGCATCCCAGCGGGGCCGAATAGTTTTGGCTTTCGGAGGTCCCGCCCTGGGATGACACTGCCAGGAAAAGGCAGTGCAGTTATTTCTTTCCTGGATTCCTGCTTGCGCAGGAATGACACATCGCCCTATCACCCGGCGCTGCCTTCGGCATTGCCTCAAGCACCGCCGGCCTCTCGACGGCCAGGGGAGAGGCGAAGGCCCCCTCACCCCGTTTGGCTGACGCCAAACCGGCCTCTCCCCCCAGGGGAGAGGCGTACTGGACTGCTGCTTGCGCAGGAATGACACCTGCTGGGTTCCCGCTTGTGCAGGGAGCGACACGATGGGGTTAGCGGGGCCAAACCCTTGATGGGGCGGCTAGCCTTTGGGATACACGAGAGACTATGATATGCATAGCTGGCAGTCGGGGGGAGATTTTGGCCAAGGGCTGTGGCCAGCACGCAAAAACGTTTGGATGCCATCTAGCCGTGGTACAGGGAGAAGCAACCTCCTGCTATGGCCCCACCGGGTGAAAACTTTTGGATACCGTCTCCTCTTCTGTGGTAGGGCGGCTATCCGACTTTACTGTGGCCAGCCGCCCACCGTTTTGGATACCATCCACGAAAGGAAACCCTCTGGACCGGTCAAGGGAGGAACTGGGTGATGAAGCTCGTGCATGGGAACCGATCAACGGGCCGAGAGGCTGAGGCCCAGGGAATGCTTCCAAAGGTGCTATTGATTTGCACCGGGCTTGTTTGGTTCGGTTTTTGGCCGCCGGTCCCAGCCCAAGCCGAGACGACACCCGCCCAACTAAAGCCTCCCCAATGCCCTAACTCCCCCAAGGAATCCGAAGCGGTTCAGATCAGCGGGGAGTTGAAGCAGTGGCATCGGGTGAGTTTGACGTTTCAGGGGCCGGAGACCGGAGAGACGGCTCAGCCAAATCCCTTCAGGGACTATCGCTTGCAGGTGGAGTTTCGGTGTGGGCAGCGGCGGTATGTGGTGGCGGGTTTTTATGCAGCTGACGGCAACGCCGCCCAAACCGGAGCGGATCGGGGGCGATGTTGGAGGGTGAATTTTTGTCCAGATCAAGCGGGACAATGGACGTATCGGGTCTCGTTTCGCACCGGACCGGATGTGGCCATCCAGGATGATCCGCAAGCCGGTCGGCCCACGGCCTTCGACGGCCTGGAAGGCACGTTCCAGGTGGCGCCCAGTGACAAAAAGGCCCCCGATTTCCGGGCCAAAGGTCGGCTGGAATATGTGGGCCAACATTATCTCCGGTTTGCCGGCACCGGAGAGTTTTTCATCAAAGGCGGCACCGATAGCCCAGAAAATTTCCTGGCCTACGCCGATTTCGACGGCACCTATCGCCTCCCTAAAGCCAAGCGGAAACCCCGGACCGGCGAAGCCAATCCACGAGAAGGACTCCACCGGTATCTTCCCCACCTCCCGGATTGGCGGCCCGGCGATCCCACCTGGCGCGATGGCCTTGGCAAAGGGATCATCGGCGCCCTAAATTACCTGGGGGCCCAAGGCGTGAATAGTGTTTATTTTATCACTATGAACGTGGAAGGCGATGGCCAGGATGTTTGGCCGTGGATCAGCCCTACCCAACGGGACCGCTTCGATTGCAGTAAACTGGACCAATGGGAAATCGTCTTTTCCCACATGGACCAGGTGGGTATCCTGCTCCATGTCGTTACCCAGGAGCAGGAGAACGACCAACTGCTGGACGGCGGCGAACTGGGACCGGAACGAAAACTCTACTACCGAGAACTTGTGGCCCGATTTGCGCATCATCTGGGCCTGGTCTGGAACCTGGGTGAAGAAAACACGAACGCCGACGCCCAACGTCGCCAGTTCGCCCAGTACATCCACCGGCTCGACCCCTATGGGCATCCAATTGTTGTACATACATTCCCTGGCCAATATGAAAAGGTTTATCAGCCACTTCTGGGCTTCCCACACTTTCACGGCCCTTCGCTCCAGATGGGCAATATGCGGCAAACCTACCAGGAAACGCTTCGGTGGGTGCAGCGGTCGGCCCAGGCGGGGCGAAAATGGATCGTCTGCCTGGATGAGATCGGCCCGGCCGAGGTGGGCGTCCAACCCGACTCAGTAGATCCCACTCACCACGAGGTCCGCCGCTACGCCCTGTGGGCTAATCTGATGGCCGGCGGCGCAGGCTGCGAATGGTACTTCGGGTATAAATATCCCCACAACGATCTTACCTGCGAAGACTTCCGGAGCCGAGAGAATCTTTGGACGCAAACCCGATATGCCCGGCAGTTTTTCGAGCGGTTGCCGTTGGAGCGGATGCGGCCGGAACCGAAACTGGTTCGGCCAGCGTCGGCCTGGTGCTTTGCCGAGCCGGGTGAAATCTATGTGGTCTATCTGCCCGAAGGCGGCACTGCGGAATTGGACCTAAAGAGCGGCTCTTATACCGTGCAGTGGTACAATCCCCGGGAAGGCGGCCCGCTCCGGACGGGCAGCATCCGAACCGTCCAAGGCCCCGGTTTCCGCTCCCTCGGCAAGCCACCTACCGACCCGGACCAAGACTGGGCGGTGCTCGTTCAACGAATCCCCAAACAGAGTAACTGAGAGGCTGTGCCGAAATTGATACTTGGGCGGCGGCCCACACCGTTGCCAAACCCTTCCGATTTACCAAAGTGTCCGTTTTATGGGGGTTTTAGCAGTCTGGGGGCCGCCGGTGGGTAGTACATCTGGCTAAAAGCGGAATTTCGGGACAGCCTCTGAGAGTACCGACAGGGGAATTGGCAAAGAGCAACGGAAGCCCCCGGCAAAGAGCAACACTAGGACCGACAAACCTAAGCAAGGTACCGGCAAAGAGCAACGTAAAGCACCGGTAAAGAGTAACGCTCGGACTGACCCAGAGAAGCAAGGCACCGGCACCCCCCCACGGAAGCCACCACCAAAGGACAACGGTATAGGACCGGGAAAGATAACCAAAGGTACCCGTAAAGACCAACGGGAAGCAGCATCCACGACAACCGAGAATCCCTCGGCGCCCGGGTGAGCTTCACCCAAATCGCCGTCCCGCAACCCAACGCCAGGTCCTGACTTTGCCGTTCATTTTAGCCGGCAGTCCGGTTTACCCGAACCGGCGTCCGGCAAACCAACCGACTCCGAAACCCAGCAGGGTGCCGCCAAGGCTCACCCCGCCCTGAAGCAACGCCTGACCGGCAAACCAATTGACAAGCTGCCCAAATACCACCGCCGTACTAACCAAGGTGATCAATGCCAGCAAAATGACGGCCACCGTGAGCCGGTCAATCCGTCGCTGTAACCCCTCTATAGATGCAGTTTCATCCACCTGTTCCGGGGGGTTGCCAGAAGATTCTTTCGGGGTTTCCTCCGGGCCAACGGCACGCATTTCCGGCATCGTCTTCCTCCCTCCCAAACATACCGACGTAGCCAAAGCACGTAAAAACAGACCACCACCGGAAGTGGATTCCGGTGGTGGGGGAAAATCCCATCGTTTCCTGCCGGCCGGCACGAACCAAACCCATCCCCTACCTCGCCGACATGAGCGATCTTTTTCCAGTCCGGCACGCTGGGGGCACCCAAGCCCTGGGCGGCCGAGGTCCCTTGGCCATGGACTCTCCCTTACCCGTTTTTCCGAGGTCTTGGCGCCCGATGGGGCAACGGCCGATTACCACCGGCCGCAGAACCAGAGCAGTCCGGCTGGTTATCGGAGGCCTTTGAGCAGGGCTTCGGCCTCTTGGCGTTTGGAGAAGGGCCGTTTGGTTTGCAAAGCTTGTTTGAGCAGTTCCTTAGCCCGATCGGTTTGGCCCCGATCGACCATCACCCGGGCGATGTAGAAGGCGGTATCGGGGCTGAGTTGACCACTGGAAGCGGCCCGGCCCAGGGCCTGGTCGGCCTCATTGAGCCGACCTAACCGATACAACACCCACCCATAAGTGGACCAGGCTTCAGAAAAGTTCCCGAAGGCCTGCACGCCGATCTGAGCCACTTCCAGGGCTTTTCGTTTTTTGGCCTCTTCGTCTTGCTCAGTCAGGGCCAAGGCCCAGTTGTTGAGGGCGGCAAAATTGCCGGGCGATTGCAAATGGGCCGATTCAAAATACTGCTCTGCCGCCTTGTAATCCTTCATGAAATAGGCCACCAGACCGGCCAACATCTTGGCCTGGAAGGAATTCGGATCTAATTTCAAGGCGATTTCCACCTGGGCTTTGGCCTGATCGTACTGTTCGGTGTCGAAGGCCCATTGGGCGGCGGCCAAACGGGTCTGCAAGTTTTTGGGTTCGGCATTTAGGGCAGCCACCATCATCTTGGCCGCCTGCTCCCGCTGACCAGCCGACTCGTATAACTGGGCCATGATGGCTTCCGGGGTGAGCACCTGATCATTGGCCTTTTTGGCCGCCCGGAACTTTTCCATGGCCTCGTCCGTTTTGTTCTGCTGGAACAACGCCCGGCCGAGCCGCTGCAACGCCACCACATTCTCCGGGTCCTCCTTCAACCACATTTCCAGATATTTTTGGGCAGTGGGCCAATCTTCGGCGGCCTCGGCCAACCCGGCCATGCCAGAACACATCCGCTGCAAAATCAACTTCTTCCGACGGGCCGTCCCTTTGAAATCCCCTAGCAATCGTTCCGCCTGACTGTACAGGAACTTCGCTGCGGTAGTCCGGCCACCCCGAAACTCCAAATCGGCCAAAATCACAAAGGCCTCCGGATCGTTGGGCGATTCCTTCAAGGCCGACTCCAACGAACGAATCGCCTGATCCAATTGCCCCACGGAAGCAAACAGTTGGGCCATAATCACATCGGCGGGCGGCAAATCGGCGTGTTTCTTACACGCGGCCACCAGCAACGCCCTGGCCCCATCAATATCCCCGTTCCGAAACCGGGTCACCGCATCCTGGACCTCTTGGATTTGCTGGGGTGGTTCGGCCACAGGCGGCACTTCTCCCACCGGCACCGGCTCCGCCCTAAGGGCCGAGCCCGCCCAAAAAACCAATCCTACCCCCAGCAACCCCACCCAAGACCAACCTCGACACACTGCGTTCATACATCCGACTCCCTACAAAAAAAAGAACTCCAGGAACACTTTTTTAGCTTTAGCCGAGGGGAGGACACCGCGGTCTCATTCCTGCGGAAGCAGGAATCCAGGTTCCTTGAGCCGCCCAAATCCCCCTCACCCGGCCAACCTACGGTTAGCCGGCCTCTCCCCCGGCGGGGAGAGGCGGTTTGCTTCTTTCCGCTAAATTAAATAGTTACCTTTGGGTAAGCCCTTATGTCCCCATTTAACACAATATATTGGGGCAATTCCGAGGACCACGCAACATATAGGGATGCCCCTACCCCTCTCGCCCCCCATCCGCTCCGTTCCCCTGGCCGTGTGTTCGCCGAACGCCTTCCTTGATTCTCCCAATTATACCACCTGCTTAGGACTTTGAAGCGTGCCGACCGGGTGGTTTTGGGGGAAACCGGGTGGTTTTTTGGGAAAAAGAGCCTGATCCGGACTGGCAATCATCCAGTGGAAGTGGCGGGAAGGCGGCACACCTCTGAATCTAGAGAAGAGGGTAAAAAAGAAGCATTTGCCAATCCAGTTTTTCCGTTCCCTGAAAGCCCTCTTGGAGAGGCCTTCGAAAACTTCTGATCCGGCCCTGGTGGATTTTTGCGGCCGGTCTGGCTATGATAAAATCGACTCTCCCATGGATGTCAAACGGGCTCTGCCAAGGAATGTGGGCGAGATAGTTGGGTAGGTTTGGCTGGATACGAGGAGATCGGCGATGCGACACTTCTGGCGAGCATTGGGTTGGACGGGCTTGTTGGCGGCGATCACTTGCTTGTCAGCGGCCAGGTTGGCGCTTTCTGCCGAAGAAGCCCCGGCAGAAAAAAATGCTCCACTCGCTGCCAAAGCCAAGGAACCGAAAAGTCCTTACCATCGGTTGCCTCCCTACTATGGGCAAGTGGTAACGCCGGAGCAACGTAAACAAATTTATGCCATCCAGGATGAATACGGCCCGAAGATCGACGCCCTCCGCAAACAATTAGAAGCCCTGATGGCCGAACGGGATGCCAAAATCGCCGCCCTGCTTACCGAGGAGCAGCGCAAAGAACTGGCCCGCCTCCAAGAGGAAGCCAAAACAAAACGGCAACCCAAAGAAAAAACCGCACCCCCGGCCGGAACAAAACCTCCTGCCCCCTCGGAAACACCGGAAGCCAAAAAGACCGAAGCGGCTCCTGCAGTGCAACAAACCCCGGCCACCCCAACCCCCGCCGGCCAAGAAAAACCTAAAACCTAACCCTCGGGTCGAGCGAAGCAGTTCGCCTCTCCGCAGCCAGAGGCCGTCTGCGCTGCGACTGCGAGGCAGCGGCGTCCACGCCGTCTGCGGGGGGAGAACAGGGGGTTGGCCTCGCCCCTGGCGGGAGAGGCCGGCTGAGGCGAAGCTGAAGCCGGCGGGGGGCTTTCCGCTTCTCCTTTTGGGAGAGGCTGGTTTGGCGTCAGCAACGTCAGCAAACCGGCTGTAGAGGTCTCCGTGTGATTTCTGCGCAAGCAGGAATCCGGAGCTTCTTTGAGCCTGCTTACTTTGTCATTCCTGCGGAAGCAGCACTCCAGAACGCCTCTCCCCACCGCGAGAGAGCCCGGTTTGGCGTCAGCAAACCGGCTGCGGGGCCACCGTATCTCTACGGAACCAGGAATAGCAGAATGACACATCGTGCCCTTGCATTTGGCTAAAGTGTTCTCCATTTCCCAGCCCTCTCTCGACCCGGAAAGGAACCCCGTATGGCCATCCAGCCTTTTCCGACCTGCCTCTGCACGGATTGGTTTTGGCCGATCCGACGGCTGCTGGGCAGCCCGATCCATTGGGTGGGCCTGTTGGGATGCGGGTTGGGTCTAGGGATCTATTGGGGGACCTATCCGATCGGTTTATGGTGGCCGGTAGAGCTCCGGTGTCTCTGTGCTGCTGTGGCCGAGCAAAAAGCGGCATGCTCGGTTCCCCCGCCATCCCCTGTCCAAGCCTCCCCTGCCCCCGACCGGAAAGAGGTTTCCCCGGCGCCGAGCAGTCAACGGCAACCTTTGCCCGGTCAGAAAGAGGTTCCCCCGAGGCCGCCTGGCCTATCTCACACCCTGCCCGGCCAGAAAGAGGTTCCTCCGTCGGCGCCTGGCCCACCGGACTCCGCGCCCGACCGGAAAGATGGTTCTTTTCCGCCCCATCCAGCGGCCGTTCAGGAAGTAGAGACCGGCCACCGGGAGACGGCCAATGCCGCCTGGTGGGGATTTGATCCCCAGGATGCTACGCAGGCCCTCCAATCAGCCCTGCGCTGCAAGGCCAAGAAGGTCATCGTGCCGAAAATGCCCAGCCCCTGGATCGTCGATAAGCTGGAGCTGGTAGGCGATAAGGAAATCGTTTTTGAACCGGGTGTGGAGGTGGTGGCCAAACGCGGGGCCTTCCGCGGGAAAAGCGACAGCCTCCTGACCGCCTGGAACCAAAGCCACTTGAAGCTCATCGGTCCGGGCGCGACGCTGCGGATGTGGAGGGCCGACTACGACCAGCCCCCTTATGAACACGCCGAGTGGCGCCATGTGCTCAGCCTGCGCGGCTGTTCCGACGTGCTGGTCGAGGGACTCACCTTGGCCGAAAGCGGCGGCGACGGCATCTATCTGGGCGCAGGGCGACACGGCCAGCCCAACCGCAACATCGTCATCCGCCATGTGGTCTGCCTGAACAACTATCGACAAGGCGTCAGCGTCATTACGGCCGAAAACCTCCTGCTGGAAAATGTCGTGATGCGTGGCACCCGGGGCATTCCGCCCGAGGCAGGCATCGACTTTGAACCGAACGGTCCTGAAGAACTGCTGGTCAATTGCACGCTCCGAAACTGCCGACTGGAGGACAACGCCAATTTTGCCGTGATCCTTTCGCTGGGAGCGCTCAACGCAAAAAGCCGACCCGTTTCGATTCGCCTGGAAAACTGTATTACCAGCGGCAGGAATGCCGGAAGCCTGCTCATTTACAATCACAACCGTCGGGAAGATGCGGTTCGGGGCACGGTGGAGGTGATCGGCGGTCGGTTTGAGGAGGCCGGCCAGGCACGCATCGTCATCTATAATCCGGTGGACGGCTTGCAGGTACGGTTTTCCGGCTGTCGGTTGGCCGACTCGGCCGCGCAGCCCGAACCGAGACCTCCAATTATCTTCCGCTCCCACAGCGGCCAGGAGCAGGACGTCGGCCAAGTGTGCTTTGAAGACTTCGTGATTGTCGATCCGGCAGGCCGGGCGCCTATCGGGTGGGAAAATCCGGCCGGCGTCTGCCTGAAACAAATTCAGGGCCAGATCGTCGTGCAAAAGGGCCAAGAGACCATCCGGTATCAGTTAGGCCCGGAGTGGTTGGAGCGACATTTTCCCTGCGATCCCATCCGGCAATTGCCGCTAGTGGGCTTGGACCGGCTTCGGGTGGTGGAAAACAAGGTTCCCGTGGGCAAACTGGTGGAGCTGCCGCGGCATCGGCTTCGGGGGGCCGCTTGCTACCTGTTGGCGGCCCAGCAAGGGGAAACCGTTCAAGTGGAAGCGGCCTACGAGCAAGTGGGGCGATATTCCGGAAGGCCGCTAAAACTCCAAGTCCTGGGTCCGGATGGCCAGGTGATCCGGAATGTGGAAATCCCCTTCCAAAAAGAGAGCTTGTTGGAATTTCCGGTCCCGGTCAGCGGGCTGTATCAGATCGTTGCCGAGCCTGGCTCAAACACGCTGCGGCTGGTCCGGAGTAGCCATCCGGTAGCCATCGCCGGCCAACGAGGTACCCTGCATCTGCTGGGCACCACAGGAGAGTATTACTTTTGGGTTCCGGCCAACCAGGCGGTTGGCATTTCCCTGGCGGGCGAAGGCCCCAAAGAACAGTTCAGCGTGGAACTGCGCGATCGGGAAGATCGGATGGTTTGGCAGCAACACAATGCCGATAGCCCCCGCTCGATCCTTTTGGAACCGGCCCCCAAAGAGCGGGTCTTCCGACTGCGACTGCTCCGGCCTCAGCAAGGCACGTTGGAAGACGTGTATGTACAGTTTCGGGGGATTGCCCCGCTGCTAAGCTTTCATCCCGATTTTCTCCTAGGCGCCGAGCTCCCGCCAGGCAAAAAATAACGCCGCCTAGAAAACAAATTCTTGGACTTTTCGTAACTATTTAGCCGAATGAAGGCCGAGATGTGTCATTCCTGCGTAAGCAGGAATCCAGAATATATTTCCTCGCAAACGGGAACCCAGGCAATATGGAGTGTTCCTTTCTGGATTCCCACTTTCGTGGAAATGACACGCTGGGTTTAGCCGGCGGGGAGAGGCGAACGTTTCAGTCGGCTAAAATGTTACGATTTTTCCAAAAATTCGGAACATTGGATCCGAATAGAAGTGCCCCCCGAGGGATCTGCTTATCAGGTGCGAGGCTTGCCTTTGCCTGGTGGTCGAGAGGGCGGCCACCCGTTTAGCCTAGCTGGGTGAGGGGAAACGGTCGAAGAGGCTGGTTCTGGCCCTCCCATGAGGGTACAATCCCTGTGTGCTTCTGGTGGGGCGAGATAGGAGTTTTGCGGAGAAAGGCCCAAGGGATGTCGGCTCGGAGCAATCCGTTGGTGGCAGTGGCCACGTACAACGAGATCGAAAACTTGCCTCGGTTGGTGGACGAAATTTTCCACTATGTGCCGGAGGCAGAAGTGCTGGTCATAGATGATAATTCGCCGGACGGCACGGGACGGTGGGCAGCGCAGCGGGCCGCCGAGGACGCCCGAGTGCACTGCATCCACCGGGCGGGCAAACTGGGCCTGGGCACTGCGACCGTTGCCGGCATGCGATACGCCATCACCGAAGGCTATCCATATGTGATCACCATGGACGCCGATTTCAGCCACCATCCGAAATATTTACCTGCTTTGGTGGGCAGGATGGAATCGGCCGGGCCGGACGGCGGGCCGGTGGATGTGATGATCGGCTCCCGCTATGTACCGGGGGGCGGGGTGGAAGGTTGGCCTCTGCGACGCCATCTGATGAGCCAAGCTGTCAACCTTTATGCCCGCTTGCTTCTTCGTCTGCCCGTCCGAGATTGCAGCGGGGCGTTCCGCTGTTACCGGGTAGCTACCCTGCAACGGATCGACTTCGACCGAGTCCGTTCCCGGGGCTATTCCTTCCAGGAAGAAATCCTCTGGCACCTGCGCCGGGCGGGGGCCCGCTTTGCCGAAACGCCGATTATCTTCGTCGATCGTCGGGCCGGTACCTCCAAGATCAATCTCCGGGAAGCCTTCGGCGCCCTATGGATCATCTTCCGGTTGGCGCTCAGCCGGTAAGCTTCCCCTTCGCCTAGTTTCCCTAGCACTTTGGACTGCCCAGACGGAGCCACCCCGGATGACCTGTTCCGATAATTTCTTACCTCTAAGCTTTACAAAGAATTAGGGATGACTCGGAAGGCGGGTGCCCCAAATAGCAAAACGGGACTCAGAAGAAAGTCCGGGTGGGCCGGGAACCTGAGGAATGGCTGTTCATGGGGTTTCCGAAGGGAGCTTTTCCGAACCGAGCGGAGCGGCGCTGGTTTGGCTCTCAGGGGATTCGGTCCATTGGGGGGCCGTTTCGGGATCTGGTAAAATGTGCAATCCACGCCGCCGGACTTCCCATTGGGCCTCGATCGGGGCCGAGGGGGCCTGCGGCCGACTGGACGGAATCCACCACTGCGTCAGCCATACTAAACCTCCTATTCCCGCCAAGCCCCCCACCAACACAATTCCAACAAGCAAGACATACGGCTTGCACAAGTCCCATATCCGGGGAGCAGAACCGGGGGATATTTTTCCCCACTCTGTCGAGGCGGGAGCAATTTCCTCATCCCTGGCTTCCGACGGCGGGCCAGGGGCACCGTTCGGGAAAGATTCCGCTGCTCCGGCATCCAAGCTCCATAGCCCGGCCGGTTCGGCTCTCTTGGAACCGGACTTCGGTTCTGGCTGAGAGCCGTCCGATCCCATGGCTTTGGCCAGCGCGGCTAGCCATCGCTGATAATCCTCCTCCGGCTGATGATCCGATGTCCGAACCATAAAGAGAATTCCCAGCTCCCTTCCGGCGAAAAAGATTCCGATTGCCCAACTGGCGGCGCCTTTCCTCCTATTGTACCATTTCCGCCAAGGAAAGGGGGTACCTTTTTAGAGATGGTCTCGGGTCATGCTTTGAAGATGCCCTAACGTGTCATTCCTCCGGCAACGCTGCTCTAGGAGCGGAAGTGTTCCTAGGCCTATACCCGTTGCCAGTACTGTGCTCCGAAGAGGTATTTTCGCATCCCCTCTTGCCAGAGGCTGGCCAGGCAGGTACGATACAACAAACTTTCGGAAGCCGGAGGCGTTCTTTTCTGCGTATCCGTCTGAGCAGGAAGAAGATTAGGGTGGCCGGTTGGGGCGGCCAGTGTGTGTCTCTTTTCTCAAAGGAGTCCCACCATGCATAATGCGCCGGAGCAAGGGGCAAAAAAACCCGTCCTACCCATCTCCAGGATTGTGGTGATTGTATTTGTGATTGTGGCGGCCATAGTGATTGTCTGGGAACTACGGGTCCGCAGCCAATGGGACGCCACCTATAAAGCGGTGGCTTCCCAAATCGAGGATGAACAAAAACCCCTGTCCAAAAAAGACCTGGATAAACTCATCCAAGGCAGCCCCCAACGAAAACCGGACAAGAACCAAGAGCTGTTCATCTGGCAGGGAATCCTTCAGAAATACCGGATGCGGCTCCATTATTCCGGCGAAATGGTGATCAAGATCGAGTCGGAATAGCGGCTGCCAGCCGGAGAGGCTGTCCCCAGACGGGCAGCCGGGCGGTGGCCCAAACTGGGTCCAAAACCTTCCGGTTTGCCTCAATGCCCGTTTTTATGGAGTTTCTGGCAGTCGGGGGCCGCCGGTTACAGGTACCCTTCGGCTCAAAATGGAATTACAAGACAGCCTCTGACAGAGGGTTCTCGGTACCTAAAGGCAATCCCCAGACCGCCGCATTCCGCTTTTGTGCAGAAAACGGTTCGATGGCACGTTCTGCGTGGCTCCATATCTGTGGTGGGATGATCATTTTGGGACTGGGGCTAGAGGTTTGTCTCCGGCAAGTATTTTCGGCGGAAGCCGGTTCGTCCGCTCCCGCCGGAAGAAGCCCCCAGGAGCAATCGGGTTCCGAGGTCTTTTCATCGGATGTGAGTCCATCGGAACAGGGGCCCTCGAAACAGCCTCTCTCGGAGTTGGCCGGCCGGGTCCGCCGCCTGGTTCGCCAATTGGACGCCCCGCAGGCTGCCCATCGTGCCCAAGCCGAACAGGCTCTTCTGGCCCTCGGTCCGGAAATTTTGGGCTTGCTGCCCGATCCGGAGGCTCAGGAGTCGGCCGAGGTGGCCGTGGCACTCCGGCGGATTCGCGAACAATTGGAACGCCGATCAGCCGAGTCCGTCGTCCAGCCTTCTCTGGTCCGCCTGCCGGAAGGAGAGTTTTCCTATTGGGAGCTGTGGCAGCAAATCTATCAGCAGACGGGCAATCGCCTGCGCCTGCGAAGTGACGTTCAGGAGCTGAGCAAAAAACTGCGGTTTTCCGGCCCGGTCCAAAAGGCGTTTTGGCCGTTGGTGGACCAATTGTTGGATCAGGCGGGCCTGACCGTTTATCCCTACGAGCCGGGGGAAGAGTTGGTGGTGCTGCTCCGGTCGGCCCAGGAGCAACCTCGAAGCCAGGGGGCCTGCTACGTGGGGCCTCTGCGGATCGCTGCCCAAAGGCTGATCGCCCAACGAGACTATCGGACTGGCCAGGGTTCGCATCTGGTGCTGGTTTTGGAGGTGGCATGGGAACCCAGGGTCCAGCCGGTGGTGATTCGCCTGCCGCATGGTACCCTTCAAGCCGCTGACGATCAGGGCCGGCCTATTCCGCCCAGTCGACCGGAAGCCCAGACGATCGTGCCGGTCAAAGTCGGCCAAAAGGCGGCGGAACTGGAAGTCCGGTTGGCCCTGCCCGAGCGGTCGGCCAACCGGTTGGAATCCGTTCAGGGGAAACTTATCGCTACGTTGCCGGGGGCCATGCAGCGATTTACGTTCTCGGCGCTCCGTTCCGGGGGAAACTTGCACCAGCGAAAGGCCGGGGCTACGGTCAGCCTGCCGGAAATGCGAAAAGAAGGTCCCCTTGGGCAGGTGGACGTAGTTTTACGATACGATCGGCCCAGCGAAGCCTTCCAATCCCATTACCATTGGTTCTACCGGAATCGGGCGTACTTGGAATCCCCAGATGGCCAAAAGATCATGGCAAGCGGCGTGGAACCGTTTCGGCATACCGACTCCGAGATCGGGCTGCGCTATCAGTTTGAAGGGGTGGGAGAGATGGATAAATATACATTTATCTACGAAGCCCCGGGCCTCCTGCTTAGCGAAGAGTTTCCGTTCCAATTGCAAAAGTTGCCGCTTCCCTAAGGAACCCTCGCAAACGGGCCTGCGATCGCCTGCCGGACGGCCAGAACGGATTCCGATCAAAACCTTCTGCCGTCTCCGCCTTTTGCCATTTTGGGCTACCCGCCTCCTAGTCAATGCCATAACTCCTTGTAAATCTTGGAGTTGGGAAACTCTCCGAACAGCAACCTTTTAGCCGAAAGGAGGAAATCGCCTCTCCTCTGGCCGTCGAGAGGCCGGCTTGGCCTTCGGCCGGGACGGGCGAAGGGGACAAAAAGGCGACCACCCCCGTCCTCCTGCCCCTTCATCCTACAGTGTCCCGCCAGGAGAGAAGGGAAAAGATCGCTCCTTCATTCGGCTAAAATGTTCCGGTTATTCTTTCTCGGGGGAGGCGACCTGATCCAGAAACTCCAAGAAGACGGCGGTGACCAAGCCGGGGTTCTCTACCGGGGCCAGATGCCCGGCGTCGGGGATTTCGACAAAGTGGGCGTTGGGAATGGCGTGGGCTATGGCTCGCATTTCTGACGGCGGCGAAATGACATCCTGGCTTCCGACCAGGACTAAAGTGGGGCAGGTAATCTGCGAAAGCACCGGTTGCATATCTCGCCGCTGGGCCATGCCACGGGCTGCTGCTGCCACACCGGCCGGATTGGCTCCCTCGATCTGCTGGCGGAGTTGTTGGGCAAGTTCCGGTTGCTGTTGGAAGCTGACCCGCGAGAGCAAGCGGGGCAGCATCGCCTCGGCCAGAAACGCCGGTCCTTCTTGGAGGACCCGTTCGGCCGTGGCCTGACGGTGTTGGGCCATCTCAGGCGTATCCGCGGCCGCCCGGGTGTCACAGAGCACCAGCCCGGCTACCCGCTCCGTGTGCCGAAACCAAAATTCAAACGCTATATACCCCCCCATAGAAAGCCCACAAATGACGGCCGGTTGCCGGATCCGGAGAGCATCGAGCAACCCGGCCAGATCGTCGGCAAAATCCGCCATGGTGACTATGCCCGGGGTGGCTTCCGATTGGCCAAACCCGCGCAAATCCGGCACAATCGCCCGCACCGCCGTCTGCATCCGCTCCGCCACCGGCAGCCACATCCGATGGTCCAACGGAAACCCATGAATGAATACCCACGGGATTCCATGGCCGAGTTCCCGATACGCAAATCCACACCCCCGAATGGTTAGTTTGTTGATCTTCATACTGATAATCTCCTGGAATGCTGATGAATCAGAACCAAACCAGATACCAGAGATACCCTGATATGACTCTATCCACTTCCGGCCCGGTCCCAACGAGCGGGGAGAGACCAACATCGGCTCGAATCAAGATCAGGCCAAAGGAGCTGGTTCCTCAGGGCAACAGAAGGCTCTCGGCCATCAAATGGTTACTTTGTTGATCTTAATTCTAGTGATTCCTTTGAACTGGTTGAAGCTGAAAAAAGTATGTTCCCCAGCGGAGAAAAGGTCAACCGGCCCCTGTCGCAACCTCGGTATGGGGGATAAGATAGAGAAATAAAAAATGTAAAATGCGTAACATATTAGCCGAAAGGATGGACCCGCTGCTGGCCCGATAAATCCCTGCCATCCGGCTGGTGGGGGGTTAGGGTGAAGTGAAACCCAGAAGGGGGTTCTCACGTCTGTCCTCTTGTAGGGGGGTATACCCCCCTTTCCATCGCCCCTAAAAAACCCCTGACTCCCAACACAGTATCTCACCCGCCTTCGTTTTGCCCAGCCGGCCCCTCCCACCAAGGGAGGGGCGGGTTCCTTTATCCGGCTAAAGTGTTAAGGATTACCAAAAGACTCAGCGGAAGGAGACCCCATGCTCCAAGGATATCCACGAACCGACGGTCGAAAAGGCATTCGGAACATCCTGGCCGTAGCCTATTTGGTGGAATGTGCCCATCATGTAGCCCGGGAGATTGTCTGGGGATTTCGGGGCGAGCCGGTGCATCTGGTCGGTTTTCCGGGCTGTTATCCGAGCCAGTACGGCCAGCGGATCATGGAGCGGATTTGTACCCATCCGAATGTGGGGGGCGTGCTCCTGGTGTCGTTGGGATGCGAAAGTTTTCCACGAGAATCCTTGGCGGAGGCGATTCGACAAAGCGGTCGACCAGTCCACACCTTGGTGATCCAGCAGGCCGGCGGGACCACGGAGTCGATCCGGCAAGGGCGGGCCTGGGTGGGCCAAACCTTGGAGGAGCTCCGCCGGGCAGAGCGGGTCCCCATGGAGGTGGAAGAATTGGTCCTAGGCACCATTTGCGGCGGCTCGGATGCCACCAGCGGACTAACCGCCAATCCCGCCTGCGGCCATGCTTTCGATCTGTTGCTCCAAGCCGGGGCCACCTGCATCTTTGAAGAGACCGGGGAACTGATCGGATGTGAGCGGTTCCTCGCCCAACGGGCCACCAGCGCTGAGGTGGCCCAGCAATTGGTCCAGGCCGTGCAAAAAGCGGCACGATACTACAAAGCCTATGGCCATGCCAGTTTTGCCTCCGGAAACGCCGAGGGCGGCTTGACCACCATTGAAGAAAAATCGCTCGGGGCCTACTCCAAGACTGGCAAATCGCCGATTCGGGGGTATTTAAAGCCCGGCCAACTTCCCCCGGGACCGGGGCTGTATCTGATGGATGTGGTGCCGGACGGCTGCCCGCTCTGGGGTTTTCCTAATATCTGCGATAATGCCGAGATTGTGGAACTGATCGCCTGTGGGGTACATTTGAACTTGTTTACGACCGGACGGGGTTCAGTGGTGGGTTCAGCGATTGCCCCGGTACTGAAAGTCTGTGCCAATCCGGAGACTTTCCGCCGAATGAGTGAAGATATGGACATCAATGCCGGTCGAATCTTGGAAGGCCAGGCCACCCTCGAACAGGTGGGCCAGGAAATCTATGAGCGGGTGTTGGCGGTGGCCTCCGGCCAGCCAACGGCCAGCGAACGCCTCTGCCACCAAGAATTTATCCTGACCTACAAAAAGTTTGACTGGTCCACACCGGGGCCGGTGCTGTGTGCCCAACAGGATTAGCCGGTCAAGGCGAAAGCCGGTGGCTTCCGGACCTCGATTGCCACAACAAACCCCCTCTCCGAAGGGGGCGTACTGGCCACCGAGTTTCTGCGAGGCTGTCCCGAAAATGGTACCCCGACAGGACCCCTCCTTTCTTCAGCCATTCTGCCGCTACCCAAAGTGCCGTTTGATTTGGGGTTTAGGCAGTCTGGAGGCCGCTGGTTGAGACTACACACGACAAAAAATGGAACTTCGGTATAGCCTCGGAAGTGAAAATCCCATCCAGAAATCCGAAAAGCCTCACCCCCCACCCAAAAAAGGCAGAAAGCACACCTCACTGGTGGGTTGTATCGGGGTATCCAAGCCCTGGGCGGCTAATTGCCCATCCACGGTAACCACCAAGGTAGGTCGGATTTTTCCCCCCTGATGGATTTGCCCGGCAAGGCCGGGAAACTGTTGCTCCAACTGGCCGATGATTTCCCCCAGAGTGCCGCCAGCGACTTTGATCCGCCGTTGGCCCCCCGTATGTTCTGCCAGCATTAACGGAATCTGTACCATGGCCATGGCGCTTTGACCTCTCAACTCTTCTCCCAACAGCCTTCTGATCTTGTTTTGTCTATCTTACCTACCTTCCGGGTCCCCAAACCAGATGGGTGTCGAAAGGGATTCCGTCCGCTTCCCAACTCCTTCGCTGAAAGAAGGTTGGGGTAACACGTTAGCCAAATGAAGCAACCCCGCCTCTGTCCCCAGGGGAGAGACCGGCCTGAGTCGTGACCGGAAGGGAATAGTGTTGAGGCCGGGTGAGGGAGGGTACCCGGCCAAGTTTCCCCCTCCTACTGGGGAAAAATATCCAACCGGTTAGAGGGTCCTGCCCTTAAAGCCTTAGCCACCCGGGCTGGTTCCTACCGGGGGGCGAAAGGTGTCCTCAATCAGACGCCCCCAATCAGACACACAAAATCTCGAAGGCCACCCCAGGTAGTTGCTACCGGGGGATGAAAGGCGCACCGTTTGCAGAACCTTTCTCCAAGAAGCCTTGTTGGTGCCATTGGTCCAAGAACCGGTCTAGTTCTTTGCGGACCGTTTCGGACTGGGCGATACTGTAGCTGGTCATTCGGCGTCGGCATTCGTCCGGATCGGCCCGCCAGAGGGCCAGAAGTTCGGTTTCCAGCATCGGCTGCTCTTGGTATAGCTTTTGTTCCAGCCGGTGCCAGATCGCCCGGATTGTTGGCCCGATTTCTTCCGGCTTCTGGTCGCCCAATTGGCGGAGAGCATGGAACTTCCACCAGATCAAGCTGAAATCGGGTTGGAAAATTTCCGAGGCCAGCGGTTCTGCCGGGTTCCACATCTCCCATTGTGTGCGAAACGCTGGATGGCAGTACTCGCTCGGGACCTCTTGAACGCCTAAATACCAGGGGAGCAACGGACTCCAATCCGGACGGCCTACACTGCGCCAATACACACAGCCGATCGGCCGGGGCAAACTCTCCCGAAGCTGGAAGACGGCCGTTTCCTGAGTGGCGGGGTGGAAAAGCGAGACCGGTTCTTGGCGATGGCGCAAAATGACCGCCACATCCGCCAGGGAAAGCTTCCCCCCAGGCCGAACATACCAGGGCAGCGGGCCGGTGGGTTGGGCCTGGGCGAATAGGTCGGTCGCCGGCGAAGGGCAGTTCAGTGGGGCTTCTGGTCCCCCTGAGGAAGGTTCCCCCTGCTGGGCTTTGGCTCCTGGAATGCCCCGGCCCAAGAGATTAGAAACCATCACCCCAGGGGGACCTTCCCCCTGCCGGGCGTCGGCTCCTGGCCGGAGTAACTCTGGATGGAGAAGCAACTGTTGGCCCCACCATTGGCGCAAATCGGGCCGATTTCTTTCCGCCGTTTGATACGCTTCTCGAAAAGAAAACGGTTTGCCCGAACCCGGGTCGTACCAACCCCGCTGGATCGCATAGGAAATCAAATCCGCCGAATATCGGATCCCCTGGCCAGACGCATGGTGATCCGGCCGGTCAGACGCCTCGGTGGATGGAAAGGCCCTGCCCATAGGGTGCGAAACCGATGGGGAGGCCCTGGGTTGGCATGAATTTTCCGGACTCCAGCCCAGCAGGGCATCCAAAGACCGGTCTGAGGCCGCATTGGGATACCGGTCGGTGGCCGTATCGGGATGCCGGTGTGCAAGAACCTCCCCGGCCTGGTGCGGAAGAGCATCCAAAGGGATGTCGTCGAAGATGAAGACATTGGGGACCACCACGGCCGCATCATCGGGCACTCGTTGGGCCAACCATCGCCGGCCCCGGACCACCGCCACCACCCAGGCCTCCTGGGGATCGGCCACCACATAGGTTCGGCCGGAATCCCGATAACCGAGCTGTTCGACCAATTGGCCGATCAGTTCCACGGCATGCCGGGCGGAAGCGGCCTGTTCGGCCACTACCCGGCGCAACAGGCCACCGATCCCCTCTTGCTGGATTTCGCCTCGCTCGATGAGGGTTTCCAGGTCGTCTTCTCGGCTTGGGCAACCATTGCTGACAATGACCACCCCGGCATCGTTCAGGTAGCTATCGCTATATTCTCGGCCGGGGATTTGGCTCCACAAAAAGCCGTAGCGGGGCAGTCGGATGGGTTTTGGCCAGGCGGAGCGTCGTTCGGCCAATGCCGGGCTAGAAAGCTGCTCCACATGGACCCGCCGAAAATTCACCAGATACGGACCGTGGTTTTCCTCGTTGTGGCCAACCAGAACGGAACCATCCACTGTGGCCCGCCGACCGAGAACAACCGTGAAACACATGGTGCTTTCTTTCTCCGGAAATCCATGAACCTTTCTTGGGGGCGGCACGATGAGCTATTTTGCCAGAAAGGTCCTTGCAGAAGAAGGCCCCCTTCGAGCGGTGGATCGTTTTTCCCGCTCTGCCGCCCACCGGGGGAGGTTTCGGCAAGAGGGTGCCCTTCGCACAGGGCGGAGAAAGTGTGGCTAGGATTTCGGCGGAGGCTTCAGCATCTGGCTTAGCATCTGGGCCAGCAGTTCCAACGGCAGGCCCACCACATTCGACGGACTGCCTTCCAAAAGATGCACCCAGCCGAGCCGATCTTGATACCCAAAGGCCCCGGCTTTTCCCTCCCATTGGCCGCTCTGGAGATATTCTTCCAGTTGGTCTGGCCGGAGTGGGTCCATGCGTAATCGACTGGCCGCTACCCGGCATTGGGGTTGACCTATTGGCAGCGGCCAAAGGCACAACCCGCTATACACCCAATGCTCCTGCCCGCTCAAGGTCTCCAGAATTTGGCGGGCATGTTGCCGATCGGCTGGTTTGCCCAGGATTTGGCCTTGACATTCAACTACCGTATCACATCCGATCACAATCGCCTGGATGGGCCCGGTTGATATCTCCTGACCTGCTGGACCGGAGCTTACCGGATCGAAGCGTAGCGGATCGGCTGTTCCCTGACCGGTCGGTGCTTGGTCGGATGGCAGGCAGGCCGGAGGTTGATCCACCGGAATCCGGGCGCCCGGGGATTGATTCAACGGCATTAGACGAGGCGGGGACTGTTCCGAGGGAATCAGGCAGACCGGCGGTTGATCTGAAGAAATCCGTTGGGCCGCTGATTCTTCCGTGAAGGCCGAGTGTTGTCCCGGTGTCGCCGTGGTTTGGTCCGATGTTGCCGAGTTTTGTTCCGAGGCGGGGCAAACGGGGGGTATCTGGAACCGGCTGGCGATTCGGCGTACCACATCGGCCGCCTTTTGCCGGGCCAATCGCAAGGCCAAGTCCGCCGCCGATTCCCCAGGTCGAAGCGTTTCCTCCTCCACCTCCTCGGAAGGGAGGATGACCTCAAACTGATACCCGGCTTCGGTCAGAAGTTCCCGTCGCCTGGGCGACCGACTGGCCAAGATCAAGCGCACCATCGTTGCATCTCTCGCCGAATAATGTTTATTTATGCAATCTCTCCGTTCCGGATGGTTTAGGTTTGCTCAGATGGATATCCGATGCCTGGTGGGTCAGGTTTCGGCATACCAGATACCGTGTTGGCCGGGGTTTCGGTGGGCCTTTCAGGAATCGTACAAAAACACTTCCACCGGGGTGCCGGCCGGGTACCCTTCGCTTTCCGGTGGGATCAGAACAAAGCCGTCCGCCAGCGTGGTGGTGCTGAGGATGCCGGCGCCGCTGATGCGGATCGGTTCGGCCTGGCCCTGGACCAACCGAACCCGAAGGTAATCGAAGCGTCCGACCATGGAGCTGACCTTTCGGGCCAGGGGAGCGGTCAGGCGTCGGTAGGGCCAATCCACCGTTCTACCGCCCAAAGCCCGGATGGCCCGCCCGGCGAAAAAGTCATACGCACATAAACACGAAACCGGATTTCCTGGCAACAAGAAAACCGGACGGCCTTCCCAAAGGCCCAGCCCCGTCGGGCTGCTCGGACGCATCGCCACCCCGTGAAAGACCAAGCGGCCATGCTCGGCTAAAATTCGAGGGGCATGATCCTCCTGGCCCACACTGGATCCGCCGGAAATCAAAAACACATCCGGCATCCAGAGGCCTGTCCGGGGAGCCGATTGGTCTTGGGCGGAGTCCGGCCCGGAGGAAGCGGGCGCCTGGAGCGGGACCGCTTCCCGAAAGGTTCCTCCCGGCTCGCTTTTCTGCGAACCGTGCATCGGGCTGGGGAGGTTCTGTTCCGAACGGGATATCCGTTTGTCCTGCCGGTGTTCCGAACGGGGTATCGGTTGACTTGAACTTTGTTGCGGATCGGGCATCTGGTGACGGAGGTCCTGTACCGAAGCGGGGGTGGGCCGTGTCGGATACCCTTCCAGACCGGGCGTCTGCCTGGTGAGCAGGGGTGTTTGGAGGGCTTCCAAAATGGCCTCTGGTCGATCCGGCAGAATGCCCCAAAACTCTGGCACTCCTCCGTCTCGGCGTACTAGGGCTTGGAGCATCGGGCCGTTGGCGTCGTAGATATGATTCGGTTGCCAGGCTGCTCCGGCCGGCAGCAGTTCGTCGCCGGTAACCAGGATTCGGACCCAGGGCCGACGCACCACCGGCACTTCGGCCAATCCCAACGAGGCCAACAGCCCCACATCCTGGGGCCGAAGCACTCGTCCGGACTCGAACACCGGGCTTCCCTGCCGGATGTCTTCGCCGATTTGGCCCACGTGTTTGGCGGGCGAGACCTCTCCCTGGGCCAGGAGCTGATCGCCGTTGGATTCGGCCAGTTCGGCCGGCAGGACAGCATCGGCGCCGTGGGGCATGGGGGCGCCGGTCATGATCTGGACGGCTTGGCCCGGCCCGACGGTCCCCCGAAACGGCCGACCGGGTAACGCCTGCCCTACCACCAGAAGCGAAATCGGATTATAGGCGGATGCCCCTAGGGTATCCGCAGCCCGGACCGCATAGCCGTCCATCATCGCCCGGGCAAAGGGGGGGACATCTCGGGGGCTGAGGAGCGGTTCGGCCAGAACGCGACCGGCTGCCTCCACCACCGGCACCCACTCCGCCTCCAGACGACCCACATGCGCCTCTAACCACCTCCAGACCTCCACCACCGGTGTTCTGCGGGCAAACCCCCGCATCCGCACGTCGTCAAACTCCAATGGGCCGCCTTCCGATGCCATCCCAGATGCTCCGGGGAAAAAGATGGTTCGGAAAACATGAACTTCTGTATTTTCCTGCCCCTCGTAGAGGCTCTCCCGAAATTGTCTCCCGGAGGCCATCGGCCGATCCTTCCCCTCCCTCCCCAGTTACCAAAAGTCCCGTTTTTCTGCGTTTTTTCGGAAAGGTGCAGGTAGAAGGAGGACCTTTTCTCCCGGCTAAAACGGAATTTCGGGACAGCCTCTTATTGCGACGGTTTTGTGTATTAGTATATCGGACACCTCCTAGGGGGTCCAATCCCCCGAAAAAGTTCGCACTTTTTTCTGGGCCAGAGCAACCGACTCTTTTTGCGGTAGCCATCTCCCCCGGAAGCACCGACCAACGTAAAATAAATGATCTTTTGGAGAGAAAACTGGGGGTACAGAGGAGCCTGGGAGAGGAAAAACACACCATGAGCAGGGTATTGGTTACGGGTGGCAGTGGATTTGTCGGTTCCCATTTAGTGGAAGCGCTGGTGAGCCGAGGCGACCAGGTAACCTGTCTGGTGCGTCGGACGTCTCGCACGGAGTTTTTGGAGGGATTAGGCGTTCGGCTGGTCTATGGAGACATGGCCGATCCGGAGAGTCTGGCCGAGGCGATCCGCGGCCAGGAGGTGGTCTATCATGTGGCAGGAGTGACGCATGTGCTGGATCGGCAAGAATTTTATCGGATTAACGGGGAAGGAGTTGGACGGATCGCGGAATCCTGTGCCAAGGCGTCGCCGAGTCCGCCGGTATTGGTGGTGGTCTCTTCGTTGGCGGCAGCAGGGCCTGCCCGCCATGGCCGACCGTTAACCGAACAGGACCCGCCAGAACCCGTTTCGCATTATGGCCGGAGCAAATTGGCCGGGGAAGAAGCAGCCCGGCAATGGGCCGATCGGGTGCCGATTACCATTGTGCGTCCGCCGATCATCTTTGGCCCCAGGGATCGGGCCTGCCTGGAATGGTTCAGATGTATTCAGCGGTTCCGGTTGCATTTTGTGCCTGGCTGGCGACGGCGACGGTATTCATGGATTCACATTGCCGATCTGGTGCAATTGCTTCTGCGCGCAGGGGAGCGGGGCGAGCGGCTTCAAAAGTCGCATCTCCCGGAAAAGCAAAGCATCGGCATCTATTTTGCCGATAGCGGCCAGCATCCTACCTTTGCGGAGATGGGCCGAAAAATGGCGGCCGCCTTGGGTTGTGGCGTGGCGGTCTGTTATGTGGCGATGCCAGTGCTATGGACGATCACGGCTGGGATTGAATTGGTCAGCCGACTCCGCAAAAAGCCCTTTTATGTTAATTTCGATAAGATTCGGGAGGCGGCTGCCGGCCATTGGATTTGTTCGGCCGAAAAAGCCGCCGCCCAACTGGGATTTTCTCCCCAGGCCAGTTTGGATCAGCGACTTCTGGATACGGTTCTCTGGTATCGGCAAGCCGGCTGGCTGTAAGCTTCCCTCGACGTAATCTTTTAATTTGACTGTATCTACTCGTCCGGGCCCTTACCAGATGTAGGGTCTAAAAATCGGATCGAACACCACAGATTGTGGTCATAGTTCCCGGTAGATACAGTCAAGTTAACCGAATGGAGGACATTTTTTCATATTGGCCGGCGGGAGAGGGTTGAAGTGAAATACTCTGTTTGGAGTCCAGGGGGTTTTTATTGAGCTTCGCAAATCATAGACACACGAAACTCCCTGGTTTTTTGGCCACTTCGGTGTCCCTTGGTTTTGCGAAGACCCATAAGGGGAAACCAGTGGCCTGCCGGCTTTTTCCCCCTCCCCCGGGTTCGGCTTTGCCTCAGACGGCCTCTCCCGCCTGGGGAGAGGCAAATTGCTGCGCTCGGCTAAAATGGTCTTCCCCGACGCGAAAACCTCTCCCTAAGCGGGATGCTGCCGATCGGTTTACCGCCGCCACCGGCGTCGGGTTCGGGCGTTTAGATAATCGACTAGTACGCCGGCCATGTCGTGGCTGGTATCCACCAGGACCCGCTCCACGTTGTTTCGTAGGCAGATTTCTTCCAGGTGTTGATTGTGTTGCTGGACGGCGGCCAGGTAGGCGCGGCGAATTGCTTCCGGCTGGGCCAGCAGTTCCTCCGGGACCTCCAGCCCGACAAATTTGGTCATCCCTTCCAGCTCAAAGGCCAGCTCATCATGGTGCATCACCTGAAATAGCACCACCTCGTGCCGATGGTATCGGAAGCGTTGCAGGGCCTTTTCTAGCGGTTCCAACGGGGTGAAAAAATCACTAAAGATCATCACGATTTCCCGACGCTTCATCCGTCCGGCCAGTTCCGCCAGGCACCCGGCCATATCGGTCTTGGCCACCGGCTGGGTCTGGTCCAAAACCTGGGTAATCCGGAGCAACTGGGCCATCGAATTGGTCGGTGGAATAAAATCCCGCACTCGGTCGTCGAAGGTGGCCAACGACACCTTATCGCTTTGCCGAAGCACCGCATAGGCCAAGGCAGCCAGCATCTGGCAGGCATACCGGAGTTTTTGGGTCTGGCCCCGGCCATATCGCATCGATGCACTACAGTCCAGTACCAGATGGCATACCAGGTTGGTTTCCATTTCGTACTGTTTGATGAAGTAGCGATCCCGGCGGAAGTAGATACGCCAGTCGATATGCTTCGGATCGTCCCCCCAAACGTACTCCCGATGGCCGGCAAACTCCACGGCAAATCCGGAAAGCGGCGACTTATGCGCCCCGGCCAGATTGCCCAGGACCAAACCGCGGGGTTCAATCCGCCGTCTGGCCATCCGACT
>Ga0209017_10000159_pt1 | contig 67780 bp, 60 predicted proteins | sample YNPBryunderm2012_FD_185812 | JGI IMG/M metagenome (GOLD analysis project Ga0209017, IMG submission 185812) | Anoxygenic and chlorotrophic microbial mat microbial communities from Yellowstone National Park, USA - YNP Bryant MS undermat 2012... ... | reverse complement strand
TTGCCGCTGGTGGCGCGGGACTCCAGGGCGCGGTGCGCTTCGGCCGCTTCCTCGAGCCTGTAGACCCGCTCGATGCGCAGCTTCAAACGCCCGTCCTGGACCCAGGAAAGAACGTCGCCAGCCCGCCACAACAGTTCTTCGCGTGTCGCGGTGTAATGCCCGAGCGTCGGGCGAGTCAAGAACAGAGATCCTTTCTGGCTCAGGACCAGGGGCTGGAACGCCGGCACCGGGCCGCTGGCGTTGCCGAACGAGACCATCATGCCTCGCGGCCGCAAACAGTCCAGGCTCTTGTCCCACGTAGCCGCGCCGACCGAGTCATAGACCACATCCACGCCGCGCCCGTTCGTCTCCCGACGCACCACCTCGAGGAAATCCTGCTCGGTATAAAGAATGACCACGTCGGCGCCGGCCTGGCGCGCCAGCTCGGCCTTGGCCGGTGTGGAGACCGTCCCGAAGACACGTGCCCCGCGCATTTTGGCCATTTGCACAAGCAACAACCCGACGCCGCCTGCGGCCGCGTGGATCAGGCAGGCGTCGCCCGACTTGAGCGGGAAGGTCGAGTGCGTCAGGTAGTGCGCCGTCATGCCCTGAAGCATCGCGGCCGCTGCGGACTGGAAGTCGAGCGCGGGCGGCAGCTTGACCAGCATCCAGGCGGGCACGACGGCGTACTCGGCATAGGAACCGCGCGCCATCGCGTACGCCACGCGGTCGCCGGGCGCTACTTCGGTCACTCCCTCGCCCACCGCTTCGACCACTCCCGCCCCCTCCATACCCAGGGTGATGGGCGGGTCCACCTTGTAAAGACCGGTCCGGTGATAGATATCAATGTAGTTGACGCCTGCGGCGGCGATCTTCACTAAGGCCTGATCCCGTCCCGGCTCGGGTTTCGGCATCTCGATGAGTCGCAGTTGCTCGGGACCACCCGGTTCTTCAACCAGTACGATTTTCATGCGTGCAATCTCCTACGGAAACGAAGGTTCCACTGCCGGCGCGCGTGAGCCAGCGCCGTATAAGCGAGCAAGTACAACAAGGCCAAGGGGAATGACAGCAGCCGGAGCAGAGCCGGCGCGGCCCGGGCGCCCCCCATGCCCGCGCGATACGCGATGAAGCGGGCCATGGTGCGGAACTGCGTGCGGTCGAACCAGAAGAAATCGCAGTTCTCGTTGACGACGAAGACCTTGGCCGGCACGCGCAGGGCCAGAGCCCATTTCCACTTCGTCATGATGGGCTCGCCCGTGCACAGGATGCCCATGATGTCATAGCCGCGACGGGCCAGCTCCGCATACAATCGCTTGCGTCCGGCGCGGCCTTGGAAGTCGGCCACCTGGAAGACCTCAGCGCCCGGCTCGGCCGCGAGCACCGCCGGCAAGCCGGTGTAGCAGGTGACCAGCCCGACGGGGGCTTCGGGCCAGTACTGCCGCAGGATGGGAACCAACTGCTCGACGAAATGACGCGAGCCGCTCTCCACCAGCAGGATGCGGCGAACCTCGGGAAAACGCAGGCTGAAGAAATAGCGCACGGCCGAAGCTACGAATATACAACGCAGCTCGGCCGGGCGCGCAAAAGCTGCGCGGTAGACGGGCTGCCGGCTGCAAGGCCTGCGCACGCCCCTCCCCGTGCGGCTGCAAGCCCCAGATTTTTCAGGGGATGTTATCTGGCAAGCCAGGTGTAACGTCAGAAGGCGGAAGACGTTAGCTCTTTAAGGAGGGAGATGGCGATGAAGAAACTGTTCATAATTTCGCTGGCCGGAATGCTTGCGGCGGGTACAGCGGCTGCGCAGCGGGGCCGCGGCTGGCGGGGCGGGGCGGGGAAGGGCGCGGCTCCGACCGCCCAGCAACGCCTCGAGCGAGGCCTGGAATTTCTGGCCACGTACCTGAACCTGAGCGAAGGCCAGAAGGCGCAGTTCAAATCCGCCCTGGAGGCGCAGCAAGCCCGGAACCAGGCTACGCTGCAAAAGATGATCGAGCTGCGTACGAAGCTTCAGGAGGCGGTGCGCAGCAACGCCGGGCCGCAGGTCATTCAGCCTCTGGCTGAGAGCCTGGGCAAGCTGCACGCCGAACGCATCGCGGCTCAGGCTCAGACCATGGTTACCCTGCGGGGGCTGCTCACGCAAGAACAGCGCGACAAACTCGACCTCTGTCCCCGCGGCTGTGGCCTCGGGTTCGGAGTCGGCGGCCTGGGGCGCGGGCGCTTCGGCCGCAGCGCGACAATTTGAGGCGGGCGGCTGGCACGGGGTCGCGAGAGGCCCTGCGCCAGCCGATTTTCTTCTCAGACGCCCCAGCAGTAATCCTCGACCACCTTTTCGACGGACTCGTCCTGCTCGCTCAAGCGCATCAGCTCGAGGCGGATCGCATCCACCAGGGCCCGCCAGCTCGCCTCGATGATGTTGTCGGAGACGCCCACCGTGGTCCAGCTTCGCCTGTGATCCGACCACTCGATGAGCACGCGAACCTTGGCAGCGGTTCCCTTCTTGGAGTCGAGCACGCGCACTTTGTAATCGGTGAGGCGGACCTGCGCGATCGAGGGGTAAATGGGGGACAAGCACTGGCGCAGGCACAAATCGAGAGCGTTGACCGGTCCGTGGCCGGTGGCGGTGGCTGAATGGACGCCGTCTTTGGTCTTGAGGGTCACCGTCGCCATGGTGCGCGAGTGTCGGTCGTCTTCCATCCTGGTGGTCACCTCGAAACTGACCAGCTCGAAGAAACGAACGCCGGGATGGAGCGCCTCGCGGACCAGCAACTCGAAGGTGCCCTCGGCCGCCTCCAATTCGTAGCCGCGGTACTCCAAGTGCTTGATCCGCTCCAGCAATTCGCGACGCGCCTCCTCGGAGAGCCGGTCGCCCAGGCCGTGCTGCTTGAGCTTGTAAAGGATGTTGCCGCGGCCCGACAGGTCCGACAGCAGCACGCGCTGGCGGTTGCCCACCAGCGCGGGCGGGATGTGCTCGTAGGTGGCCGCATCCTTGAGCACCGCGCTGACGTGCACGCCTCCCTTGTGCGCGAAAGCGCTGCGACCGACGTAAGGCTGGTCATGACGCAAGGGCAGATTGGCCAGCTCGGCCACGAAGCGGGCCACCGAGGTCAAGTGGGCCAGACGCTCGCGGCCGATGGTGGTGTGCCCCATCTTCAGCTCGAGGTTGGCAATGATCGAGCAGAGGTTGGCGTTGCCGCAGCGTTCCCCATAGCCGTTGATGGTTCCCTGAACGTGGGTGCATCCCTGCTCGACGGCGGCCAGGGTGTTGGCCACGGCCAGATCGGCATCGTTGTGGCAGTGGATGCCGAGGATTCCGTCGAAGCGCCGCCGCACTTCGGCGACGATGCTCGCCACCTCCGAGGTCAGGGCGCCGCCATTGGTATCGCACAGGCACAGCACGTCGGCGCCGGCTTCTTTGGCGGCTTCCAGGCAGCGCAAGGCAAAGCCCGGATTGGCCTTGTAGCCGTCGAAGAAATGTTCGGCGTCGAAAATGACCTCGCGGCCGTGATCCTTGAGATAGCGGACGGTTTCCGCGATCAGCTTGAGGTTCTCCTCTTCGCTGATGCCCAGAGCGCGTCGCGCGTGAAAGTCCCAGGTTTTGCCGAAAATGGCCACAGCCGGGGTCTGGGCCTCAATGAGGGCGCGGACGTTGGGGTCGCGGTCCACGCGGTTCCTGGCGAAGCGCGTCGCCCCGAAAGCGGTCAGCCGGGCGTGTTGGAGCCTGAGTTCGCGCGCCCGCGCGAAGAACTCCTTGTCGCGCGGATTCGAACCCGGCCAGCCGCCCTCGATGTAATCCATGCCCAGCTCGTCGAGCTTTTGGGCGATCATGAGCTTGTCTTCCACGGTGAAGGAGATGGCCTCGCCCTGGGTGCCATCCCGCAACGTGGTATCGAAGGTATAGATCCTCATACACTGCCTCGGAAAAACAAAAGCGGCGGACCGCAGTCCGCCGCCGCCGTCAAGCGCCGGGCGCGCCCGGCTGGTCTACCGGTACGCCGGCTTCCTTTGCTCTCTCGAGAAACGGCATCATGCGGCGCAGCTCGCGGCCCACGATCTCGATGGGCTGGTTGCGAGCCGCTTCGCGCATGGCCAGAAAATGCTTCAGTCCGTTCCGCGTGTACTCCTCGATCCACTCGCGGGCGAACTCGCCGGACTGCACCTCGGCCAGGATCCTGCGCATCTCCTCGCGCACCGCCTGATTGATGATGCGCGGACCGCGAGTGTAATCGCCGTACTCGGCGGTGTCGGAAACCGAGTAACGCATGTAGCTGAGGCCGCCTTCCTGGATCAGGTCCACGATCAGCTTCAGCTCATGCAGGCACTCGAAGTACGCGATCTCGGGCGCGTAGCCTGCCTCCACCAGGGTTTCAAATCCGGCCCGGATCAATTCGCTGACCCCGCCGCACAGTACCGCCTGTTCGCCGAACAGGTCGCTTTCGGTTTCCTCTTTGAACGTGGTCTCGATCACGCCGGCCTTCAAACAACCCAGGGCGCGGGCGTACGCCAGAGCCCGCTGGAGCGCCGCGCCCGAGGGATTCTGATGCACGGCGACCAAGGCAGGCACTCCCACCCCCTCCTTGAACAGCTCGCGAACCCGATGTCCCGGCGCCTTGGGGGCAATCATGGAGACATCCACGTCAGCCGGAGGCGAGATCTGGCCGTAATGAATGTTGAAGCCGTGCGCGAACATCAGGGTTTTGCCCGCCTGGAGCTGCGGCGCAATCTCGTCGCGGTAAAGGGCGGGCTGGTACATGTCCGGTACCAAGATCATGATGATGTCGCCCAGGCGGGCGGCTTCAGCGGGGGGTACCACGCGAAAGCCTGCGGCCCTGGCTTTCTCCCCGCTGGCAGAGCCAGCTCTGACGCCCACCACCACCGGTACACCGGAATCGCGCAGGTTGAGGGCGTGGGCGTGACCCTGGCTGCCGTATCCAATCACCGCCACGGTCAGGCCCTCCAGATACTTCAGATCTCCGTCTTGCTCGTAGTAGCGTTTCGCCATGTCTGCTCCCGTGCTGGAATCAAGAACTCGCTAACTCGCTACGTCGCTGAGTCGGGGCGCGGATTCTTCACGCTCGGCTCTGCCGGTCGGTACGGGGGGCGACAGCCGCAGGCGGCGCGATTCCAGCGAGACCGCCACGATGCCCGAGCGCGTCACCTCGATCTCCCCGTAGGCGCGCATGACGTCAATGAACTCGTCCAGCTTTTCGGGATCGCCGGAGGCTTCCAGCACGAAGCCCTCCACCGAGGAGTCCACCACGCGCGCCGAAAAGATCTCGGCTTCCTTGAGGATGGCGGTGCGGCTTTCCAGCGGGGCGCGTACGCGCAGCAGAACCATTTCGCGGGCGACGGCCCGCTCCTCGGTCAGATCGCTGGCTTGCAGGACGTTGATCAGCCGGTTCATCTGCTTGATGACCTGCCGGCGCAGGGTCGGATCCACGTCCACGACGATGGTCATGCGCGAAAGCGTCGGATCCAGCGTTCGCGCCACGGTCAGACTCTCGATGTTGTAGCCCCGCGCGCTCAGCACGCCGGTGATGCGCATGAGGGCACCCGGCTTGTTTTCCACCAGAAGCGAGATCACTTGCAGCATAACCAGCTCCTACTTGGGGACGGGGACCGGCCGCGGCGGTCCCAGAACCATCTCGTTGAGTGCGGCCCCGGCCGGCACCATCGGGTACACGTTCTCTTCCGGCGAGACGCGCACATCGAGCAGGTAAGGCCCCGGCTCCCGCAGCGCCTCCTCCAAGGCTCCCGTCAGATGCTCGGGGCGCTCGACGATCCGGCCCGGGATCCCGTAGGCCGCCCCCAACTTCTCCACGTCGGGGAAACCCTCCATGGCGACAGCGCAAAGGCGGTTGTTGTAGAAAAGGTTCTGCCACTGGCGGACCATGCCCAGATAGCCGTTGTTGCAGATGATGATCTTGACGGGCAGGCGATTGGCGGCGATGGTGGCCAGTTCGGGAACGGACATCTGAAAGCCGCCATCCCCGACCACGGCGATCACCAGCTTGTCCGGCCACGCGAACTGGGCCCCGATGGCCGCAGGCACGCCGAAGCCCATAGCCCCCAGACCTCCCGAGCACAGCCACTGGCGGGGCCGCTTGAAACGAATGAACTGGGCAGCCCACATCTGGTGCTGACCTACGTCGGCGGTGATGATGGCCTCGCCGCGCGTCAGCCGGTCAATCTCCACCATCAGGTGCTGCGGCTTGATTTCATGGTCGGAGAAGACCGGCTGCAAGGGATGCTCCTGCTGCCAGGCGCGGATCTGCCGCCACCAGGCCCTGCGCGCCTCGGCCTTGCGCTCGCGCTCGCTTGCCGTGTCGCGCAGCAGCCTCAGCAGCTTGGGCAGAACCCTTTTCGCGTCCCCCACGATGGGGAGGTCCGCCGCCCGGTTCTTGCCGATCTCCACCGGATCAATGTCCACGTGAATGACCCTGGCGTGGGGCGCGAAGGCCGACAGGCGTCCGGTTACCCGATCGTCGAAGCGCACGCCCAGAGCGATCAGCAGGTCGGCGTGCGTCATGCTCATGTTGGCGGCATAGGAGCCGTGCATGCCGGGCATGGAAATGAAATTGGGATGGTCGCCCGGCAGGCAGCCCAGGCCCATGAGGGTGAGCACGGCCGGCGCGTCCACCAGCTCGACCAGCTCGCGCAGCTCCTCGTGGGCGCCTGAGCTGACGATGCCCCCGCCGGCGTAAACCAGGGGGCGCTCGGACTCCCAGATCATCTGCGCCGCCCGGCGGATCTGTCCGGTGTGCCCTTCCGTCACCAACTTGTAGCCGGGCAGGTGAATCGCCGAGACGGGATTGTAATGGGCTTGCCCTTGCAACACGTCCTTGGGAAGGTCAATCAGCACGGGCCCGGGCCGCCCGGTGGAGGCGATGTAGAAGGCTTCGTGCACCACCGCCGGCAGGTCCTTGAGATTTTTCACCAGGTAGTTGTGCTTGGTGCAGGAGCGCGTGATGCCGAAAGTATCCGCCTCCTGGAAAGCGTCGCTGCCGATGGCCTTGGTGCTCACCTGCCCGGTGATGGCTACGACAGGGACCGAGTCCATGAGCGCGTCCACCAGACCTGTGACCAGATTGGTCGCGCCGGGACCGGACGTCGCGCAGCAGACGCCCACCCGGCCCGTCGAACGGGCATAGCCTGAGGCGGCAAACGCCGCGTTTTCCTCGTGCCTGATCAGCACGTGACGGATCGGGTGATCGTAAAGAACGTCGTAGACCGGCAGAGTCACCCCGCCGGGGTAACCGAAAATGCAATCCACACCTTCGCGCACCAGGCATTCCACCAGCATGCGCGCGCCGCTCATCAGGTTCGGCATGGCCTCCCAGTTGCTCCTTGTTCCGGTTATTCTCAGCGTCAAACAAAAAAGGCCATCGCGCTGGGCTATCCGCCCCGCCCGATGGCCTGGGAACTGCTCCGCAAGCCGTATCAGGCGGGGCCAGCTACGATGACCCCGACGCTAATGATAATGATGGCGATCGCGAGGGCCAGCGGAGACACGACGAGGGCGCCTGAGCCGGGTTGCGAGCTGGCAGGCGACCTCATAGAAACTATGAGGATAACCCAAAAATGATCCAAATGCAAGAGGCGCGTACAATAAAATATTTCAATGGAGGAATAAGCGCTCTGCTTTCGCCCCTCAGCGCGTGAAGCCCACGCCGAATTCGATCTGGCTCCGCGGCGAGCGCGTCGTGCCGGCCGAAAACGTCTGCCCGCTCCAGCGAGTGAAGCGGATTTCCGGCGTCACCTTGATGTTGAAGTCGTCAATGAAACGCAGCCCCACAGAGATCACCACGCCGGCCAGGTTGCGGCGCGACGGTGTGATGGAGCGGTAGTCCACGGTTTCTTTGCCGTCGGGTGTCTTGATCTGGGCCCGCGTGCGGACGGCGCTGACCGAGCGGGCGGCCACCCCCGCGCCGAACCATACGTAGGACAACGGTCCGGAAGCTCGCAGCCCCCGGCGATGCACGATGACGGGCAGATCCCACAGCCGACCCTTGGTCTGCTCGCTGACGCTCGATTGGGTGCGCTCGTCGTGGCCGGTGGCGGGATCGTCCCTGCCCCAGAACGTCGCCGTGGAAGACTCGTAACGCAAGCGGTGGAACATCAGATCGGCCGTGACCCGCCAGCGAGGGGCCAGGCGGAACTCCAGCTCGATGCCGCCCCCTAACAGGGGAGACTTGGAAGCCGTGCCGGCGTTGAAGTCGTAAGCCGTACCGCCCAGAAACGTGGTTTCCATTGCGCTGGCTTCGCGCATCACGCTGAGCCGTTCGAACGGCAGCGTGCGCATCCGGAAACCGAAGGCGAGCCGTTCGAGCCGGCCCGTGGCCACGGGCGCCGGTTCCTGAGGCTCGGGGGGTTCGGTGACCGGCGCCTCTTCGCCGGGTTGCTGGCCGTGCAGGGCGAGGACGGCCAGCAAGCTCGTCGCAAGAACGAACCGGATCCCGCCGCTCGATTTCCTCATGAGAGCCGCTAAGCTCAGGATGCCAAGCCGCGGGGGTTCGGGTCAACCCGGCGCTGGGCCTGGCGTAACGTTTATATTGGTTGGTTGGCGGTCGGGGGCCGGTGCACTGTGACGACGTTCCTCTCCGACGTGCACCCGGCTCCCAGGCCGGCTCGGGCAGTTCCGAGTGGTGAGGTTTCATGTCCTTGAGAATCGCCGCAGCCGCGTGCTTGTTCGTCTTGCTCCGCGGGCCACTGTGGCCACAGTCCGACATGGGTACGCTTTGGGGCGTGGTGCAGGACTCCGAAGGCAAGCCCCTGGAAGGCATGACGGTCTACGTGGCCGATGTGATCACCAACGTGGTGGTGCGACGCTGCGTGACCGATTCTGCCGGCCGGTATGAGGCGCCGTACCTGCGGCCCGGGATTTATTACATCCTGATCGAAGAGACCGGCTACCAGGCCTTCGAGGCCGACGGCATCCGACTGGAGCCGGGTGAAGTCCGCCGCTTCGATGCGCGTCTGACGCCGGGCGACCCCGCCCAGAGCAATCGCACCCGCGCCGAAAACCCCCCGATTCGCTTTTTCGGGACGCACACCGGCAGCGTGGTCGAGTACAAAGGCCGCTGGATGGACGCGCCGCAAGCGGACCGCCATCCCACCCTGTTCCCCCTGCTCAGCACCGCGCCAGGCGTTCAGGGCGTTGAAGCAGGCGTGGTGATCTCGGGAGTTTCCTCGCGCCGCCAGCAGTCCTGGGTGCTCGACGGGGTCCCCGACAACGCAAGCAATCAAACCCTGAACCCGCTGGTCACCGATGTGGTTGAAGTCCGGCTGGCCAACCCGGACGTGACCTCAGCCTTGCCCGCCGGCCTCGTCATGGTGTCCCGGCGCGGCTCCGAGGCCATGCACGGCATGATGTTTTACAAGCACACCTCGCCCCCCTTCAACGCGCGGTCCTTTTTCGACACCCAGGACGCCAGCTATCGCATGCGCGAGGCGGGCGGCGAGCTGGCCTGGGACTTGATCCCCGATTATACCTGGCTGTACGGCGGCGGCATGTACCAGCGGCTCCTCTATCAGCAGACGTTTTCGGCCACGGTACCCACCAGCAGGATGCGCGACGGTGACCTGGGACTGTACCTGGACCCCGAGACGGCCCCGAACGGCAAGGTGGTCATTGTCCGCGACCCACGCACGGGCCTGCCTTTCCCGCGCAATCTCATCCCGATCACACGCATCCAGACCGTCTCGCGCAACTACATTCTCAGTTATTACCCGCTGCCCAACGCCGGCGAGCGGCTGCCGGAAAACTATCTCTGGCTGCACCGGTTCGGCCCCGACACCTACAACGGCAACTGGCCGCTGGGACGCTGGGACCAGCGAGTGACCTCGCAACATACCTTCTACATGCGGTGGTTGCAAAACCAGACGGCCTCCGTGGTCCCCGGCAGCATTGGGCGCCCGCTCGACGCAACCCGCACCTGGCGCTACCGCAGCCTTGTCTTTTCCGACGTGCATGCCTTCCGCTCGAATCTCGTCAACCACCTGACCATGGCGCGCAATCGCCTGCGCATCAAGCAGGGCGAGAGCGAGGCGGACGTGGATCCGCCGCGCGGCAATTCGGTGGTCACCACGCTCAATCTGCAAGGGGTCAATCCCCAGGGCTTCGAAGCCATGGGGTTCCCCAACCTGACCCTCCCCGGCCTCACCGGCCTCATCATGGCGCACGGCGGCGGTGAAAAGAAAGACGTCGCGCACCACGACGGCTCCTTCGTCTTTCGCGATTCGCTGAGCTGGATCCGGGGCCGCCATTCCATCAAAGGCGGCATTGATTACACGCGGTATTTCTTCCAGAACGGCGAGGTGCCGCTGGCCGTCTACGGCGCCTTCACCTTCAGCGGCGCTTACACGGGCCTGCCCTATGGGGACTTCCTTCTGGGTTACCCGGCGACCAGTTCGCGCCAGACGGCGCAGGTCAACCGCCTCATCCGCCAGCACCAGCTCGGGCTGTACCTGGCCGATTCGTTCCGCGTCAATTCCCGGCTGACGCTGGATTACGGTTTGCGCTGGGATTACTACGGCACGCCGGTCTACAAAGACGGCAAGATGGCGAACTGGGATCCGGCGACGGGAAACGTCGTCGTAGCGCCCGGCACCTACACGCTGGTCAGTCTCTACTATCCGAAAAACATCAACGTGGTGGTGGGAGACGTAGTCCCCAAACCCAAGCGCGACAACATCCGGCCCCGGCTGGGATGGGCCTTTCGCCTCACCGCCAACACCGCGCTGCGCGCGGGCTACGGCGAATTCACCGAGAATCCGGGCTACGGCGAGGACGGGCGGCTCCCCAACACCAATCCCTTCTGGCTGAAGGAGACTTATACGAACTGGATTCCCGCCACCCTGCCGGCCCTGTCATTCCCTCGGCCCTTCCCCACCAACCCGCTCCTGGTTCCTTTCCCCGCCCAGAGCGTGACGGCGGTCCCCATGAAGACCGAGGAAGGCCGCATCCGCCAGCTCAACCTGACCCTGGAGCGGCTTCTGGGACCTGCGGTGTTGAACGTCTCCTACGTGGGGTTCCGGGGCCTGAACATGAATTACGTTCTGGATGTGAACAAACCGCCGGCCGGCGCGATCCCCTTCCGCAACGAACGCAGACCGTATCCGCAGTTCGGGGCCGCGCATCGCTATCGTAACGACGGGCAGTGGAAGTACGATTCGCTGGTGGCGCGCGTGCGCAACCGTCGCGGCCCGGTGCAGGTGGACTCCGCGTTCACCTGGTCGAACAATCTCGCCAATTACCTGAACACGCTCGATCCCTACCACGTGACCAACCAGTGGACCCGCGACGGGGCCACGCGACGCCTGTACTCGGTCACCACCGCCTCATGGCCGCTGCCCGTGGGACGCGGGCGCAAACTGCTGGGCAAGGCCGGCCGCTGGAGCAACCTGGCGTTGGGCAACTGGACGCTGCACGCCATCGCAACCTTCGCCAGCGGCCAGTACTACTCGCCGTGGTTCACGGGCCCCGACCCGGCCAACACCAGTCCCGGCTACGTAACCCTGCTGCCCGATTGCGTGGGCAACCCCAACGCGGGGGCGCGCAACAGGAATCTCTGGTTCAACCCCGCCGCCTTCGCCATTCCGCCGGCAGGCGCCGGCCGCTACGGGACCTGCGGCATGAACGTGCTGGAGGGCTATCCCATCCACGTGGCGCACGTCAGCTTCACCAAGCAAATTCCGCTGGGCGAGACGCTGCGGGCGGTCTTCACGGCGCACATCTCCAACATCACCAACACCCCCCACTTCAACTTCCCGCAGAGCAACCTCAGCGAACCCAACCCGGGCAGGTTCACAGCGTCCTCGCGCGTGACTGACGCCAATCCCGTTCAACAAGGGCCTCGCCAGATCATGGTCAAGCTCCGCGTGGAATTCTGAGGCAGGCTATTCGACGGGGCCGCGAACGCCGCCGCGTCCCAGGACCCTCCTCATCGCAGCGAGCGCCGGCAGCGCCAGCAAGGCGCCCACCGCCAGCCACCGCCAGGCATCCACGTACGCGCTCAGGTGGGCCTGCTGCAAAACGACCCGGTACAGTGCGGCGTAGGCCTTGGCGTCAGCCTGCGGGCCGCCCCCCAGCGCACCCAGAGCCGCCTTCATGCGGGCCAGCCGCTGCTGGTAGGCCACGTCGTAGGGCGTCAGATGGGACACCAGGAACACTTGATGCCGCTGGGCGCTGCGCACGATAAAAGTCGTGGTCGCCGAGATGCCGATCCCGCCCGCCACGTTGCGCACCAGGTTGAACAGTCCGCTGGCGTTGCCCATCTGTTCATTGCGCAGCGTGGCCATGGCCAGCGTGGTCAGCGGCGCAAAAATGAAGCCCATGCCGAAGCCCTGGATCACGTTGGCCCATACGATGTCGCCCATGCCGATCTCGAGGCTGATGTTGCCGAACATGTAGTTGCTCACCGCCATGAGGCAAAAGCCGAAGGCGGTCAGCTTGCGCGCATCCACCCGCGAGACCAGAGTTCCGGCCAGCGGCGTGGCCAGGAGCACTCCCAAGCCGCGCGGACTGCTCGCCCAGCCGCTCAGTTCCGCCGTGTAGCCCATCAGCATCTGGAGAAACTGGGGCAACATGGCGCCGGTGGCCAGCATGACCCAGCTCAGCACGGCCAGCGCGAGCGTACCTGCGCCGAAATTGCGGTCGGCGAAGACGCGCAGGTCCACCATGGGCTGCTCCGCCCGGATCTCCCGCACCACGAGGGCGATCGCCCCGGCCAGGGCCACCACCGTCAAAGCCGTGATCCCGCGGCTCGCGAACCAGTCGGCATCCTGCCCCTTGTCCAAGACCACTTGCAGCGCGCCGATCCAAAGAATCAGGAACGCCAGCCCCATGCCGTCGAGCCGTCCGGCCCTCTCCCTGCGGATCCACGGAGGGTCTTCGAGGTACCGGGCCATCAGGAAAAGGGCCAGCAATCCCACCGGCACGTTGATGTAAAACGCCCAGCGCCACGAGTACGCATCCGTCAACCAGCCGCCCAGCGTGGGGCCGATGATGGGGGCCAGCACCACCACCAGCCCGAAGGCCGCCATGGCCATGCCCCGCTTCGCCAAAGGGAAGCTTTCCAGCAACACCGCCTGAGTAGCGGGGACCATGGCGCCGCTGCCCGCGCCCTGAAAGATGCGGGCCAGCACGAGCACGGTCAGGTTGGGCGCCAGGCCACACACCATCGAGGAAACGGAGAACAGGGCCGTGCACGCCATGATCAGGCGCTTGCGGCCGAACCGGAGCGCCAGCCAGCCGCTCAACGGGACCACGATGCCGTTGGCCACCAGATAGCTGGTCAGGGTCCACGTCGCTTCGGTGTGGGTGGCCGCCATGCCGCCGGCGATGTGCGGCAACGCGACCATGACCACGGTCACGTCCAGCACTTGCATGAAGGTCGCCAGCACGACGCTGGCCGCGATGAGCCAAGGGCTGACGCGCGGCCGCCAGGCAACCGGCGACGCTGCCGGCACGGTCCCGGGAGCTGAGCCCATGGCGGAGTGCTCCTCAGTTTAGCAGCGATTGTTTCAGGCCTTGGGGTGGGCCTTGTCGTAAACGCGGATCAGGTCGGTCAGGGAAACCTGGGTGTACTTCTGGGTTGTGGAAAGGCGGGCGTGGCCGAGCAGCTCCTGGATGGCCCGCAAATCGGCGCCGTCGGCCAGCAGGTGCGTGGCGAAGGCATGCCGCAGGCTGTGCGGGTGCAACGAGGGGTCACCGGCCAGGACCTCAGCGTAGAACTTCACGATGCGACGCACGCTGCGATCGCTCAGGCGCGTGCCCCGGCAATTGACCAGCAGCGCCCGTTCACCGGGCCGCGCGCTGCGCACCGCCAAATAACGCTCCAGCGCCTCGGCGGCCTTGGTCGTGAAGGGCGCCTGCCGCTCCTTGCGGCCTTTGCCGCGCACGCGCAGCCAGCGTTCCGGCACATCCACGTCGGCCACGTCCAGTCCGACCAGCTCGCTGACGCGCAGGCCGCAGCCGTACAGCAACTCGAAAATGAGACGGTCGCGGGCGGGAAACGGTCGCTCCAGGCGCCCGTCCCCGATCTGGTCAATCAACGAATTGGTTCGTTCGGCGTCCGGAACGCGCGGCAACGTTTTGGGCGCCCGCGGGCTGCGAATCAGCCGGGCCACGTTGGTTTCCACGAAGCCCTCGCGCACCAGGAAGCGGAAGAACGATCGGACCGCGGCCAGCTTGCGCCGCAACGTGACCGGATGGAGTCGCTGCCGGTAAAGGTGACCGAGCCACTCGCGGATCACCAGCGCGTCCACTCGGGCAGGCGAAGGAGGTTCGAGGCCGGGGGGAGACAGGTAATCGAGGAACTGGCGCAGATCGGCGGCATAGGCGCGCACGGTATGCGGGGACGCGTTCTCGCGGCGCAGCTCTTCCAGGAATCGCTCACTCTGCCGAGCCAGCTCGCTCACAGTCCCGCATCCATTGCTCGAAGACCTCCTGCGCCTTGCGGCACAACTCGCGGTGACGGGCGCGGCGATCGTGGGCCCACCGGCGCCGCAGATCCTCCGGGAGCGGGGGCAGGAGGTCGAAGGTGATGTTGGCCGGCTGGTAGTCGCGAGGATCGGCGCCTGAGATGTAGCGGCACAGGGCCCCCAGCGCCGTCTCGGGAGGAGGCGCCAGCGCGGGCAGCCCGCGCGCCAGGCGAGCCGCGTTTCGTCCCGCCAGCAATCCGGTGGCGATGGCTTCCACGTATCCCTCCACGCCGGCAATCTGGCCTGCAAACAATATGACAGGATTCTGTTTCAATTGCAAGGTCGGCCCGAGCAAAGCCGGCGCGTTGATGTAGGTATTGCGGTGAATCTGGCCGAAGCGCACGAACTCGGCCCGCTCCAGCCCGGGGATCAGGCGCAGCACGCGCTCCTGCTCGCCGTAGCGCAAGTGATTCTGGAAACCTACCAGATTGTAGCTGTCGGCGCGCAGGTTTTCCTGGCGGAGCTGCACCACGGCCCAGGGTCGCCGCCCGGTTCGGGGGTCCACCAGACCGGTGGGCTTCATGGGACCGAAGCGCAAGGCGTCGCGGCCGCGCCGGGCCAGTTCTTCGATGGGCAGACAAGCCTCGAAATAGCGGAGGTTGTCCTCGGGGATGTGCGGCGTGACCGTTTCCGCCGCCAGCAGCGCGTCCACAAAGCGCTCGTACTCCTCGCGGGTCAGCGGGCAGTTTAGATAGTCCGCGCTGCCTTCCAGCGACTTGCCGTAGCGCGAAGCGCGGAAGATCTTGCTGTAGTCGAGCGAGTCGGCGTAGACGATGGGGCTGATGGCGTCGTAGAAATGCAGGCGCTCCGATCCGGTCAGGCGCGTCATCTCAGCGGCCAGGGCCTCGGAGGTGAGCGGTCCCGTGGCCACGACCGCGATCCCGTCGGTGGGCCATCGCGTGACTTCCTCGCGGCGGATCTCGACCGAGGCGAGCGACTCGATGGCCTGGGTAACGCGGCGGGCGAACGCCTCGCGATCCACCGCCAGAGCGTGCCCTGCGGGAACGCGCACTTCGTCCGCAAGGCGCAACAACAGCGAGCCGAGCCGGCGCAGCTCCTGCTTGAGCAGCCAGGGAGCGGTAAACTCCTGCTCGCTTTTGAGCGAATTCGAGCAAACCAGCTCGGCCAGCCAGCCGGTTCGATGCGCCGGCGTCATCCGGTGAGGCCGCATCTCGTAGAGGATGACGCGACAACCGGCCCGCGCTGCCTGCCACGCTGCTTCGGAACCGGCCAGTCCTCCGCCCAGAATGTGGATGACCGGAGAGTTGCCCACTGGATCCCATTCTAACGGCGCCTGCGGGGCCGGCCAACGTTGCGGTCTCGCGGCGCCTTCGGCCAACAGGTGCGGTTACACTGTGTGTTCGGTCTCTACGCTCCCATGTCACGCGACTTTTACCTCAGCCTCGCTGCGCGCGGCGTGCGCTTTCCGATCGGCGCCGACCTGGTGCTGGCGGAACAATCCGACCCGGAGGCCGTGCGGCGCGATGGCGAGAAGCTGGGGCGCGTCGTCGAGGAAACGGCGCGTCGCTACCGCACCCCGTTGGCCATTCCCCTGATGGACCTGCGCCTGGAAAAGTCCGACTTGCTGGGGCTGCTCGGCGTTCCGGCGTCCGAACGGGACAGTTTCCATTTCGAGGCGCCGCCGCCTCCGGATGCTGTGGCGCGCGTCGAGGCGGCCTTCGATGCTCCGTTCGATCCGCGCAACCAAGCGCACATCGAATCGGTCGGCTACATCGCGACGCGCACCGATCTGTGGCCGGTCGGCATGGTGATCGGGCCGTTCTCGCTTGCCACCAAGCTGGTGTCCGACCCGATTACGGCGATCGCGTTGGCGGGCCGCGGCCTCGCGGCCGAGGATGATCCCTCGGTGTGCGCTTTCGAACGTTCGCTGGCTCTGGCCGAGAGGGTCGTGGCGCGCTCCGCCGCGGCGCAGATCCGGGCCGGCGCCCGCGCCTTGATGGTCGCCGAGCCGGCGGCCAACGTGGTCTACCTTTCGCCCAGGCAGATCGCCGCAGGATCGCCGATTCTGGAGCGCTATGTCATCGAACCGCACCTGCGCCTGAAGGCGCGGCTGGATGCCGCCGGCGTGGACCTGATCTTCCATGACTGCGGCGAGGTGACGCTGGAAATGATTGAGCAGTTTGCGCAACGCCTGCACCCGGTGATCCTGAGCCTGGGCAGTAGCGTGAAGCTCTGGGAGGCAGCGCGTGTGACGCCCCGCGACGTGGTCCTCTACGGAAACCTTCCGACGAAAAGCTTTTACTCGGATGGGGCCATGCCGGTGGAGCGCGTCATCGAGCTGGCGCGCCGGCTGCACCGCAAAATGCGCGAGGCCGGGCATCCCCACATTCTGGGCTCGGAATGCGACGTGTTGGACGTGCCCGAAGCGCGCGAGACGATTCGCCGAAAAATCCGGGCCATGCTCGAAGTCGAGCCTTGAGGCGCCGCGGCCCTATCGAAAAGCCGATTTGCGTCCGATAGGTTTCAAGGGGCGAGCCCCCCGGGAAAGGACACAAGCATGCTGGACTGGAAGCCGGAGTACAGCGTTGGCGTAGCCAAGATAGACACGCAGCATCGCAAGCTCTTCGATTACGTCAACGAACTTGAACAGGCCATGCGCAAAGGCCAAGGCCGGGCGGTGCTGGACAAGATCCTGGCCAATCTGTCCGCGTACACGGGCGAGCATTTCGCCACGGAAGAAGAATTGATGCGCCGCACGGGCTACCCCGCCTACGCCCAGCACAAAGCAGCTCACGAGACGTTCGTAAAGCGCGTACGAGAGTTCGAGCAAAGCCACAAAGCCGGGGAAGTCGGTGTCACGGTGGAGCTGGTCTCCTAGTTGGGGGATTGGGTGCGCAACCATGTGGCCCGGATGGACAAGGAGTACGCGCCGCACTTTGCGGCTGCCAAGGTCGCCTGAGACCGGGTTGCGCGGATCGAGTGCCGTGAGGGAAGCGGAGGCCAGGACGGAGCCAGGCCCTCCGCGGCTGGTGTCAGCCCGTTCGCGAGAGCTTGTGGGCACGCCAGAACGAGGAAATGGCAAATCCGCCCATGACCAGCAGGAAGATCGCCGAGAGCGCGACCTCGAAGAGGCTGCGCAAGTCGCCGTCGAATTCGCGCAACGCTCGCACCAGCCGGGGCGCGGCCATCAGGGCCAGCACGAGAAACAGGAACCCGATGACCTGGTTCCAAAGGATGCGCAGAGGCCGCGCCACCGCGGGGACGACGTGGGTGAGGAATTGCCGCAGCAAGGCGCGCATCGGGTGCTGTGCCATCCTATGGTAACAGAGCGGGCGGGACCGCGAAGTGCTAAGCTGGAAGTTCCGTGGAATTGGCGCGACTCGGCGGAGCGGGCGAGAACTTTCCCCTTGCCGCGGGCGGCCGGGTCGCTTACAATCAGGGCGGGAGGTGGTGAGCGAAGGGCTTCCGATTCCGGGAACGGAGGGAGCCGAGAATACATCCACTGAGTGGGGCTGGTCCGAGGGGCAGTCCCGCCGAAGGGCAGCGCCAGCCGGGCAGCGGCCGGTGCGATCCCAAGGAAGGGGCGTATGGATGAAAAGCTGAAAGCGCTGATGCAGGAACTCGGCAACGCGATCAACGAATCGCTTTCCGAGTCCGAACAAATCGCGGCCGCAATTGCCGAGATCCGCCGTGCGGGTTACGACGTCTTCCTGATCCTGGAAGCGACCATCGGCTTCAACCGCCGCGAGCCGGAAGCGGAACCGAACAAGCCGGCGACTTCCAGCCCGGAACGCCGGCGGACGCGCGAATCTGACTCGCACCCCAAGATCAAGTGGACGTCCCAGGACCAGAAGTTCCTGCGCGCCCTGAAAATCAGCGTGGACGACGATTGAGGAAGGCCGCCGGCGGCCTCAGCCCTGGCTGAGCTCGCAGTACACCCGCCAGGTTGCGGACACCGCATCCTCCCAGCGGAACCCGGCCGCATGGCGCCGGCCCATCCGAACATAACGATCGCGCAAGTCGGGATCGGCAGCCAGCGCCCGCAACGCACCCGTCAGCTCGTCCGCACGGTGCGGATCCACCAGCCACGCGGCGTCACCCGCGACCTCGGGCAGCGAGGATGTACGGGATGCGACCACCGGGACGCCCCAGGCCATCGCTTCCAGCACCGGCATGCCGAAACCCTCGTCCAGCGAGGGAAAGGCAAAAATGCGCGCACGTGCGTACCAGCGGTCGCGTTCGGCTGCGGTCACGTAGCCGAGCACCTGGATATCCGCCCGCCGCGGGCTCTCTTGGATCCTGCCCAGGATCTCCCGCGCTCCGTAACCCATCGAGCCGATCAACACCAGCCGCCACCCTGCATCCATTCCCTCGAAGGCTTCCACCAGCCGGATCAGATTCTTGCGCACCTGGATGGCGCCCACGTGCAGGACCACGTTCTGCCGTTGGGCGTCGGAAGGAATCGCTGCGGGCAATCGCACGCCATGATGGATCACCCGCAGCCTGGACGGCTCCACGCCGAGCAGATCGGCGACCTGCCGGGCGGTGAACTCGGAAACCGTAATGATGCGTTGGGATCGTTCGGCCGCCTCGAGAGCCTGGCGCCGGAACCGCGCGCGAAACTCAGGGGTCGAATACTCCCCCGTGATCACGAACAGGTCGTGAAACGTGGTCAGGGCCCGGCGCAGCGGGACGCGCGGCAAGCGCTGGTTGAGGCCGTGGAAGAGCTCCGCCCTCTCGGGCACGCGTTGTTCGGTGATCAGGCAGCGGCGGGCATTGGCCGGCAACCGCTCCAGCCAGGAACGCCACCAGCGGTGGGGGCGATAGCAGAACAGGAATTGTGCTTCCGGATGAGCCTGCGCCAGCCCGAAGGCGATCTCGCGCGAATACACGCCCACTCCCGTCAGATTCTTTCCCAGGCTGTAGGTGGCGTCGAGGGCGACGATCATCGTCCTTCGGAGGAAGGAACGCGAGCCGGGCGTTGAAACGCGATCCCGTACTGGCGGATCTTGCGATACAACGTGGTGCGTCCGATGCCCAACAGTCGCGCGGCCTTGAGGTGATCTCCCCGCGTGAAGGCCAGAGCATCCAGGATGGCGCGCTTTTCGATCTCTTCCAGCGACAACACGGGCGCGGGCTCGTCGCCCGCGGGCGCGGCGGCGGCCGCGGTCTGCGGACTGCCGCTTCGCCAATGGTTCATGAGGCCGGTGGGCAGGTCCGCCAGGTGGAGCACGGGACCGGAGCTCAGCGCCACCAGTCGCTCGATGCAGTTTTCCAGCTCGCGCACGTTGCCCGGCCAGGGATAAGTGAGCATGGCCTGCTCGAGCTCGGGCGACAGACGGCGATCGCCCCCATATCGAGCCAGGAAGTGCGCGATGAGCGCGGGGATGTCCTCACGGCGCTCGCGCAAGGGCGGCAGCCGCAGGGTGACGACGTTCAGCCGATAGTAAAGGTCACGACGAAAGCGGCCCCGCTCGACTTCGGCTGCAAGGTCGCGGTTGGTGGCGGCGATGATGCGGAAATCCGCCTGGCGCCACTCCAGCGATCCGACGGGCCGGATCTGTCGGTCCTGCAACACGCGCAGCAGCTTGACCTGCATCTCGGCGGACAGCTCGCCGATCTCGTCGAAGAATGCCGTTCCCCCGTGCGCCAGCTCGAGCAATCCGATCTTGTTGGACGCCGCTCCGGTGAAGGCGCCTTTGACGTGCCCGAACAACTCGCTTTCCAGCAGCGCCGGATTCATCGCCGAACAGTCTATGGGGACGAAGTTGCCCTGCCCGGCGGCGGCGTGAATCAGGCGAGCCACGACTTCCTTGCCCGTGCCGGTTTCACCCAGCAGCAGAACCGGGCAGCGCGAACGACCCAGCTTTGCGATCCTGCGCCGGATCGCAGCGATGGCGGCAGACTCGCCCACCAGAACGGGCGGGGCGGCTGCGAGCTGTCGGGACACAACGGCTCCAATTATAAGTGGTCGCCCGGCGGCTCATCCAATCTCACCACGAAGGCTTCGCCCAGTTCCGCGCGCAGCTTGCCGGCCAGCGCCGCCGCCGCTTCCGGGCTGGACTCTCGTCCCACCAGCACCCGCCACAGCACCGGATCCCCGTCGCGCGGGACGATCCGCACCTCGCCGTAGCGGCGCTGGAGGGCACGCCGCTGCCGCTCGGCGTTGGCGCGCTCGCGGAAAGCTCCGGTCTGCACCGCGAAGGAACCGGTCTCGATCCCTCCCCGCAGTCCCACCACCATCAGCCGGACGCGCGCCGTGCCCGGACCGATCATCCCCAGGGCGCGCGCCGCGGCGCGCGACAGATCAATGATGCGACCTTCGACGAAGGGACCGCGGTCGTTGATGCGAACCTGGACGCGCCGCCCGTTCTCCAGATTTTCGACCTGAACCAGCGAGCCGAAAGGAAGCGTGCGGTGAGCCGCGGTGAACTGCTCCATGTCGTAGATCTCGCCGCTGGCTGCACGCCGCCCGTGGTAGGGATGACCGTACCAGCTCGCCACTCCCACTTCCGTGTATCCCGCAGCCACCGGGCGTGCGGCAGGCACGCGCCTGCGGCGCGCGCAACCTGCAATCGCAACCGCGACCAGCACACAGAACGCCCGCCGTCTCACGAACCCGATCCTACCCTCGGCGCGGACGCTCACGCAAGCGCTCCCGACCGCCTCCCGGAGCGAAACAAAACCCGTCTGCGACGTTTTTTGGGCCCGGAAGCCCCCGTCCCTGCATTTTTCTCTTGACTTTCGGCTCAAAGCACTTTATATCTGAATCAAACCGCGATCTTTTCGATCGCAGAAATTCGATGTCAAGGGAGAATCGAGCGATGAAGAACGCAACCAAGAAGAAGGCTGCCAAGGCCACCAAGAAAGCCGCTGCCAAGAAGAAGAAGAAGTAGCGGCCATCCGACAGGCAGGCAGTTCGCAATCAGGTTCGCTCAGGCCCCGAGACGATCGGGGCCTTTTTCATTTCCGGCGGCGCCCGGTTTGCCCAGCACCAGGATCCGGAAGCGCTCGCCGAACAGCAAAAGCAGCGTCTTCAACTGGAGCCGCCGGCGCACACGCTCCGCTTCGCTCTCGGCGGAAAGCACCGACTCCAGACCCCCCGCCTCGCCCACCTCGAGCAGGAACGGACCCAGACGCTGGAAGCGCACGGCCTGGAGTCCGTAGCGTGCGCCGTAATGTTGCAGCGCGGAAAAGGGAACCTGCGCCGTGATGTCGCGACGGCCCGGCTCGGACAGCACGTCCTCGGAGGCGCGGTGGCGGCGATAACTCATGAGCGTGCCGCGCGGAAACAGAACCGACTCCTCGCGGGTGTAGCCGTAATCCACCACGACGAGGAACCCGCGTCGCAGCGAACCCGCGATGCGCCGGAGCCATGCCAGCGCCTCCAGATGAACTTCGGCCACGACGCCTTCCTCGGACGCCCCCACGGACTGCTCCAGGCCCTCCTGCGTCGCGTCGTCCACCGCCTCGCCCTCGACCCAGCAGAAGCGAGCGCCGCTCCAGCCCACGCGCAGCATCCGCCAGCGGTTGCTGCGCCGCACCGCGAGGTCCACCGGCAGCGCGTCGAAGAACTCGTTGGCGAAGGCAACCCCGGTGAATGACTCCGGCAACGAGCCCGCACCGAACTCCACCGGTACGTAACGCCAGCCGGAGAAGGCTTCCGCCATCTCGCCGCGGCCGGCGCCCAGCTCGACCACGCAAAAGTCAGCCGGCTCGCCCAGCTCTCGGAACCACTGGCGCATCGCCGCCGCCATCAGGATGCCGTAGACCGGCTGGAGCTGCTCGGCGGTGAAGAAATCGCCTTCGCGCCCGAATGGATCCCGACCGCAGCGATAGTAGCCGTGCTCGGGATGATAGAGCGCCAGCTCTATGAAACGGCGAAAAGGAATGGGACCATCGCGCCGGATTTGCTCGCGCAGGATTTCCTCCAGGGGATTCATCTACGCTACGATCATACCCGTGGGGTTGCCCTCCATCGTGCGCGTCAGGCTGAGTTCGGAGGACGCCGGCTACCTCTCCATGACCCCGGTGGTGGTTCAGGAGATGACGCCCGCCCAGCTCATCGAACTGGTGGTCAGCGTCGCGGGCAAGGATCCGCAGCGCGTGGGTGAGCTGTTGCTGCGCGGTTCGCTGGTCAGCGGCGCGACGAGGTTTCGCTGGGAAGGCTTCCGCGCCGAGCCGGCCGAGCTGGCGGATCTGCTGGCCGGATTGCCCGAGGACCAGCCGGATCACCCGTTCGTCGCGGCCCGCTGCCTGCGCGTGGTGTTGAGCGGCCCCTACTGCCGCATCGAGATCTCGCGCCAGGCGGGCGTGCGGCGCCGCTGGTTGCAACGCCGCAGCTTCTGGGACGCGCTCATGGAGGAAGCCGCCGGTCCTGCGCTCCGATACCGCGAATACTCTTACAAGGAGCGGGCGGACTGTTATCTTCTGACGCTCAGCCCGGCCGCGGCCCGCCGGCTGCGCGAGCAGGCCGGGCTGCTCCGCTACAGCGCGCTGGCAGATCGAGTGCGGGCGGGCGGCTTCGAGCAGATCGAGTATTACGTCACCCGGTGAGTCGGGCCCGCACAGCCTGCCTTGCCGGGCCGGCCGCTAGCGGGAGCGCGCGCGCGAGCGTTTCCAGCGCGTCCTGAGCACGATGGGCGTGCCCTGGAAACCGAAGCGTTCCCGGATCTCGTTGATCAGATAGCGCTCGCGGGAAAAGTGCAGCGGTTCGGGCCGGTCCGTGAACAGCAGGAAGGTGGGCGGGCGGACTCGCGTCTGCGTCATATAAAGGATGCGGGGCTCCACCTGCATCTTCAGGTCGGCCAGCATGCGGTTCAACTCGCCCGTCGGGATGCGCCGCGAGGCCGACTCGTAGACCTGGCGCACCAGCCCGTACAAGGCGGGCACACCCGCCCCGGTGAGCGCGGAGACGAAGGTCACCGGGGCATACTCGAGGAACTTCAACTCGGTTCGCAGCTTCTGCTCGAAGCTTGACCGCTCCCGAGGTTTCCTCAGATCCCACTTGTTGACGCAACAGATGATGGCGCGTCCCTCCTCGTGGGCGTAGCCGCCGATGGTCGCATCCAGCCCCACGATGCCCTCGCCCGCATCCAGCACCAACAGCGCCACGTCGCAAAGACGGATGTGCCGGCGCGCCATGACCACGCTGAGCTTCTCCGCCCTCAGACGGGTCTTGCCTTTGCGCCGGATGCCGGCCGTGTCCACGAACACGTAGCGTACGCCTTCGTGCAGGATGGTTTCGTCCACCGCGTCCCGGGTGGTGCCGGGAACAGCGGAAACGATCGCCCGTTCCTGCCCGACCAGGGCGTTCAACAACGTGGATTTGCCCACGTTGGGGCGCCCGATGATGGCCACGCGGATCGCCTCCGGGGCGGGCGCCTCTTCGGCGACGGGGAAGCCCGCGGTCACGTGTTCCAGCAGCTCGTCCAGCCCCAAGTGGTGTTCGGCGGAGACAGGAAAAATGTCCGCGATGCCCAGCGAGTGGAAATCGTGAATGAGGAGTTCGCGGGAGGGGACGTCAATCTTGTTGACCGCCAGGGAGACGGGCTTGCCGAATTGCTTCAACAGGCGCGCCAGTTCCTGATCGGCGGCGGTGATCTCGCTGCGCCCGTCAACCAGAAAAATAATGTGAGCGGCGCGTTCCAGAGCCACTCGCGCTTGCTTGAGGATCTGGCTGGGGATTTCGGCGGACTCCCGGGGCACGACGCCGCCCGTGTCCACCACCTCGAAGCGGCGCCCGCCGAAGACGGCCTCGCCGTGAATGCGATCGCGGGTGATGCCCGGTTCGTCGCCGACAATGGCGCGCCGGCGGCCCGTGATGGCGTTGAACAGCGTGGACTTGCCGACGTTGGGCCTGCCCACGATCACCACCGAGGGCAGACGGGCCTCCATACTTCCATCCTACGAAAGCGCCGGCCGCCGGATCTCCGATTACCAGAAGTACGCGTAAAAGGCCACGATCACCCCGAGCACGATGAGGGTGTGGATCACATCCCAGCGGTTCCAGCTCGCTCGCGTCTCGGCTTTCTGCTCCGGCGTAGCCGAACCGAAGGTCAGCCCTCGGATCCGCTCCGGATCGGGAGGCGGCGTCAGCCGGCTCACCACGAGCATCACCGCGATGGTGAGGAAGAACAGAAGGATGCAGTAGTGCAGCCAGTTAATGGCTTCGATGCGGTAGAGGATCGAGCCCGGCGCGAGGCGATCGCGCAGGACGTCCAGCACCAGCCGGAACATGCCCAGGATGAAGCCGGTCACCAGGCCCATCGTTCCGGCCACGCCGCCCACACGCCGCGAAAGGACACCCACCAGAAAGACGGCGGCGATGCTCGGACCGATCAGCGATTGCACCATCTGCAAGTATTCGTACAGCACCGCCGCCACCGACTTCATCAGCGGGATCCAGACGATCCCCAAGCCGACCACGGTCGCCGTCGCAATGCGGCCCACCATGACCAGATGGCGCTCGCTCGACTGCGGGCGGAAGCGCTTGTAAAAATCCACCGTGAACAACGTGGCCGAGGAGTTGAATAGCGAGGCCAGCGAGCTCATGAGCGCCGCCACCAATCCGCCGACCACCACGCCCTTGACACCCGCCGGCAGCAGCGTCGCCACCAGCATGGGGAACGCCTGGTCGGCGCTGGTGATCTGGATCATGCCCTTCTGGTGCATGGTGTAAGCGATCATGCCCGGCACCAGAAAGATGAACACGGGCAGCAGCTTCATGTAGGCAGCGAAGATCGTGCCCCGTCGGGCCTGTTTCTGGTCGCGCGCCGAAAGCGTGCGCTGCACGATGTACTGGTCCGTGCACCAGTACCAGAAACCGATGATGGCCGACCCCAGCAGCACGCCGGTCCAGGGGAAGCGCGGATCGCCGGCCGGGCGGATCAACTTCAGATTGGGGCCGCAGGCTCGCGCCACCTCGCCCCAACCCCCCACTGCGATCAGCCCGGTGATCAGGATGATGGCCGATCCCAGAATCAACACCGGCGACTGGAGGATGGAGGTGTACAGCACGGCCCGCATGCCGCCGAGAACCGTGAACAAGCCGGTCAGGATCACCAGCGAGAGGGCGCCGATCCAGAAGAAGTCAATCCCCATCCACTGGTCAATGCCGAGCACGGTCTTGAAGACCACGCCGCCGGCGTACACCGTCACCGCCACCTTGGTGAGCACGTAGCTGACCAGCGAGATCAGCGACAGGAAGGTGCGGGCCGACGGGCTGTAGCGACGCTCGAGGAACTCGGGCATGGTGAACACGCGGCTGCGCGCGTAGAAGGGCACGAAGACCCAACCCAGGACCAGAATCAGCCAGGCGTGCATTTCCCAGTGCGCCATGGCCATGCCGCTTTCGTAGCCGGTGCCCGCCAGTCCCACCAGATGCTCCGAGCCGATGTTGGAGGCGAAGATGGACGCCCCCACGGCCACCCAGCCGGCTTCGCGGCCGGCGAGAAAGTAATCCGCCGTGTCTTCCTCTTTCTGGCGTAACACCCAAGCGATGATGCCGGCCAGCCCTGCGAAGAAAAGACCCAGTACGAACCAATCCCATCCCGAGAATCTGGCCATGACCGTTCGTTTCCTCCTGTACCGACGGGCCCGGCGCCTTCCCGGCCGGGCTCAAATCGTTGAGTATGGCGCAAAGCGAGTGGTTGTGGGGACGGCCCGCCTCAACCCGCAGAACCGGACTCGCCCGACGGGGATCGGGGCTCGGAGAGCGGTCCGGTGATCAGCCTGTAGAGAGGCCGGTTCTCAGGCGCCTTGGATTCGACAAAGTCCACGCCCTCGGCCGTAATGGCCAGCTCACCGCTGTCGTCGCGCGTGATGTAGTTCTTCTGCTTGAGATACCACGTGGTGAACTCCAGATGTTCGCGCGGAATGGCCATCAGCGATTCCAGCTCGAGCATGGAAAGCGAGGGGCGCTCGGGGTGGGTCCGCCGGCGGCTGTACAGCAGGCAAAGGATACCCAGACGACGGTTGGTTTCGGCTTCGATGCCCACAAGAAATTCCTTGGTCTCGAAGACGGGCAGGGGTTCCAGTCGTCGCGCTTGGTAGCGAGCGTTGTAAGCCGAACGCAGGTCCGGATTGGAAAGCACGCGGTAGGCTTCCTGCAAGAGCAAGAAGCGCTCCTTGTCGCCGGTGGCGGGGTTATCCGGATGGTAGCGAGCGGCCAGCATGCGGTAGACGCGCTGGATGGTCTGCGGCTCGGCGTTGGGGCTGATCTGAAGCAGTTCGTAATAATCAACGAAGTCTTCCATGGCGCTCCTTCCTTGTGAGGGTCGGAACAGGGTGGATGCGGTGCCCCATCTTTATAGGTAGCACGGAACAGGAGGGCGGGAGCGGTCGAGGACGGGTCTTGGTTTCGGACAATCGGGCCTGAATTACGCCGTTGCGCCCGGTTGCTGGCGTGTGGTACCAAAGTATTTCGGGCCTTGATATCTTTTGGGTCCGGGTGACTGAAATGCGCCGCCTGCCGCGAACGGGGCTCCGCCGGCTCTCGCCCCCCTACTCCCTATAGACCCCCAGCTGCGAGCACGCTTCGCGACAGCCTGCGGCCGGAAAGGATCTGATCATGCATCAGGCCGCCCCTGCCGTCGCAACCGCGACCTACGACATCACGCTGGAGAATCTGCTCGAGTACCCCGAAGGCCGCCGCATTCTCACCTGCATCCAGTGTGGCATGTGCGCCGGGACCTGTCCTTACGGCGAGGTCATGGACTACCCACCACGGCGCATCATCAACATGCTGCGGGCCGGGGAACTGGAGAGAGTCTTCCGCAGCGAGAGCCTGCTGTCCTGCGTCGCCTGTTACGCCTGCATGGCCAAGTGCCCGCGCGGAATCCGGCTCACCGAAGTGCTGCTGCCGCTGGTCAAGGAGCAGGTCTTCATCAACCTGCCCGAAACGCCGTCGGAATTGCAAAAGGCCCTCGAAAACACGCTGCGCTACGGCAACCCGTTCGGCGAGAGCTCGCGCAAGCGGGCGGCTTGGGTGAAGACGGCGGGCGTGCCCATCCGGATCCTCTCGGAAGACCCGCGCCCGGTGGACGTGCTCTGGTTCGTCGAGTGTCAGAACTCCTATCATCCGCGCGGGCAAGAGATCAGCCGGGCCACGGCGCGGCTGTTTCACGCCGCGGGCATTGACTTCGCCATCCTCGGCAACGAGGAAAAGTGCGCCGGCGAGTGCGCGCGGCTGCTCGGCGAAACCGGGCTGTTCGACACGCTGATGGATTACAACATGGCGGTCTTCGCCAAGTACAAGTTCAACCGCATCGTCACTTCCGGCGCCCACGCCTACGACGCCTTCATTTATCAATACCCGGAGCGCGGCTTCCGCTATCCCGTGGAGCAGACCACGCCCTTCCTGGCGCGCTACGTGGACCAACTTCGTCCCCTGCTCACCCGCAAGCTCCCGTATGTGGTGACGTATCACGACGCCTGCTGTCTGGGCCGCCACAACGGTTTCTACGAAGAGCCGCGAGTGCTGCTGAAAGCCATCCCCGGCGTGCGGCTGGTCGAGATGGTGCACAACCGCGTCAACTCGATCTGCTGCGGCGGGGGCGGGGGCGGCATGTGGCTCGACACCTATTACAAGGCCAAAGGCTACGAGCGCCTCTCCGAGCGCCGCGTCAAAGAGGCGATCGCGACCGGCGCCGACGTGCTTGCGGTTTCCTGCCCCTACGAGATCTCGCGTTTCGAAGACGCCCTGAAGGTCCTGGGCTACGACCAGAAGATGGTGGTGCGCGACGTGACCGAACTGCTGGCAGAAGCGATGGAGGCCTGAAACATGAACCTGGTGGTCTTGATGCGAATGGTTCCTGACGTGGTCGAAGAGCTGGAGATCGCCTCCGATCAGAAGTCCCTGGATCCGGAGGCGCTGCGGCTCATCGTGAGCGAGTCGGACGACCACGCGCTGGAGGAAGCCCTGCTGTTGAAAGAGCGCTGCGGCGGCGGCGTGACGGTGGTGGCGCCGGAGGCACCCGAGGTGGCTGACTTGCTCTACACCGCCGCAGCCAAGGGCGCCGATCGCGTGATCCAGTTGCGCGGGATCGAGCCCGGCTTGGGCGTGGCGGCGATGGCCGAAGCGTGCGCCGCGGCGCTGTCCGCCATCCCCGGTCTTCTGCCGGCGGATCTGGTGCTGACGGGCACCCAGTCCATCGAGGACCTGGACGGGCTGGTGGCGCCGCTGGTGGCCCGCCGTCTCGGCTGGCCTTACCTGGGCGTCGTGACCGGCGTCAGCGATGTGAGCAACGGCACGGTGACCGTGATCAAGGAATTCCAGGCCGGCTATCGCGGCGAGTTCCAGGTGAGCTTGCCCGCCGTACTTGGCGTGCAGGCGGCCGAGAAGCCGCCCCGCTACGTTCCGGTGGCCAAGGTTCGCGCAGCGATGAAGGCGACCAGGATCGAGGAGTTCGAGGCGCCGCAGCCGGTCCCCGAACCGCTGCAAGACGTCGCGATCGTTGCGCTCGCCAAACCCGAAGCCGCCGGGCACGCCGAAATGCTGGAGGGCTCGGTCGAGGACGTCGCCGGCAAGCTCTGCGAGCTGCTGGCCGAGCGCGGCTTGCTGTGAAGGAGGTGCACCGTGGCGGGAAACATTTGGGTGGTGGCTGATCAGTGGCAAGGACGACTGACGGACATAACGTTTGAAGCCCTGGCCTTGGGCCGTGAGGTGGCTGACGCTCTCCAGGTTCCCCTGGAGGCCGTTCTGCTGGGGAACGGATGCGCCTCGCTGGCCGAGGAGCTGGGCTGCGCCGACACCGTGATCTGCGCGGAGCATCCCGCACTGGCCGAGCCGGTGCCGGAAACGCATGCCCGGGCGGTGGCCGAACTGGCGCAGCAGCGTCAGCCGCGCGCGATCCTGATACCGGCGACCAACACCAACTGGGGAGCAAATACACTGCTGGCCGCGTTGCTGGACGTTCCCGGCGTGAACTTCGCGGTGGATCTGAAAGCCGTGGATGGCGCCCTGGAGGCGCGCTGCGTGCTTTACGGCGGCAAGATCGAAGTGCGAGTGCAGCCCCGTAAAGAGCCGGCCGTGATCGGCCTGTGGCCCGGCGCGCGTCCCGCCGATCAAGGGCGCTCCCAGCGCAAACCCTCCGTGGAACAAGCCTCCGTCAGTCTGGCTGCGGAGCCCAAAGTCCGTCTGAAACGATACATCGAACCGGAAGCCGGCGAAGTGGACCTGACTCGCCAGGACATCCTGGTCGCCGTGGGGCGCGGCATCCAGAGCAAGGACAACCTCGAGCTGGCCGAAGAGCTGGCGCAGGTCCTGGGCGGCGAAATTTGCGGATCGCGTCCCGTGGTGGATCAGGGCTGGCTGCCGCTGTCGCGCCAGATCGGAAAGTCCGGCTTGACGGTCAAACCCAAGCTCTATCTGGCGCTGGGCATCAGCGGGGCGCCGGAGCACGTGGAAGGCATGAAAGATTCGGCGCTGATCGTGGCCGTCAACACCGACCCGCACGCGCCCATCTTTAACATCGCGCATTACGGCGTGGTGGCGGACGCCCTCGAGCTGGCCCCGGCGCTCACCGAAGCGGTCCGCGCACGGAAAGGCTGACGACCATGACGGATCCGGCCGCTGGGACCTTCCTGGGCTTGCCGGCGCGGGTCGTTCTGTGGGTGCTCGCGCTGATCGCCTTCGGTCTGTTCGGCTGGCGGGTGGCGGGCTACATCCGTGTGCTGGCCCGCGCGCGGCCGGAGCCGCGCTGGGACCAGTGGCCCGCCCGCTTGAAGCGCTTCGCGCTGGAAATTCTGTTCCAGCGCAAGCTGCTGGAAGAGCCGTTGATCGGCGCCGCCCACCTGCTGATCTTCTGGGCCTTCGTCTTTTACGCAACGAGCTTCTTCTGGAACCTGCTGCGAGGGCTGCTGCCTTTCCTGCCGATCCCCTACGCCGATCAGGCGGCGTGGATGGCCGTGGCGCTCGAGCTGTTCGGCGCGGTGGGATTGGCGGCCCTGGCGGCGGCGGCCGTCCGGCGTTACTTTTTCGCGCCCCCGCGCCTGGAGCAGACGCGCGACGCCGGGATCATTCTGGCGCTGATCAGCGTGGTTCTGCTGAGTTCGCTGACGGGCGCAGGCGCCCTGGCCCTGGCGGGTGAAGACCATGCCGGGGTAGGGATCGCGAGCCTGTTCGCCGGGCTGTTGAGCGGACTTGGTGTGGCCCCTGAGCAAGGCGCGCAGCTCAATGTGGCCATGTGGTGGGTGCACATGGTCACCGTGCTCGGGTTCCTGGTTTACCTTCCTTATTCCAAGCACCTGCACTTGCTGGCCTCGCCTTTCGGCGTTGTGTTCGGCTCGCTCAAGCCGCCCATGCCGGCGGCCTCCGAGGGAGCGGCGCGCCTGGAAGAGTTCACCTGGCGGCAGCTCTTCAGCGGTCTGGCGTGCGCCGAATGCGGGCGTTGCGACCGCGCCTGCCCGGCTTTGAACAGCGGCTACCCGCTATCGCCCAAGGAGTTGATGCACCACGTCAAGGAAATGATCATGGCCTCGCTGGCTTCGGGAGGCAATGGTCACCGGCTTCTGGGCGATCGGGTCAAGCCCGAGGCTGTGTGGGCCTGCATGACGTGCCTGGCGTGCATCCAGCGCTGCCCCGTCGGCAACGAACACGTACCCGTGCTCATCGAGTTGCGGCGGCGCTTGATGGCCGATGGCGAGATCGAAGCGCATCTTCAGGAGGCGCTGACCAACCTGGCGCGGTACGGCAACAGCTTCGGGCAATCGGCGCGCAACCGGGCACGCTGGACGCAAGGCCTGGACTTCAAGCCCAAGGATGCGCGCAAAGAGCCAGTCACCTGGCTGTGGTTCACCGGGGACTACGCCGCCTACGATCCGCGCCTGCAACCGATCACCCGGGCGGCCGCGCGGCTGTTCCAGCGCGCAGGGCTGGACTTCGGGATCCTGTACGAGGCTGAGCAGAACTCCGGCAACGACGCGCGGCGCGCGGGCGAGGAAGGCCTGTTCGAAACCCTGATGGAAAAGAACCTGGCCGCCTTCGCCAAGGCGCGCTTCGAGCGCATCGTCACCACCGATCCTCACAGCCTGCACGCGCTCAAGAACGAGTACCCGTGGCAAAACGGCGGGGTTCCCGTGGTTCACCACACGGAGCTGCTTTGGGAGCTGATCCGGACCAACCGCCTGCCGCTGAGCAAGCGACTCAACGGCCTGGTCACGTACCACGATCCCTGCTATCTGGGCCGTTACAACGGCGTGTACGAAGCGCCGCGCCAGATCCTGCGCTCCCTCGGAGTGGAGTTCGTCGAGATGCCGCGGCACGGCAGCCGTTCGTACTGCTGCGGCGCGGGCGGCGGGCGGATCTGGATGGAGGACGTGCCGGGCATTCAGGAACGTCCGGCCGAAAGCCGGGTGCGCGAGGCGGCGGCTGTCGGCGCCGGGACCCTGGTGGTGGCTTGTCCCAAGGATTGGGTGATGTTCCAGGACGCCCGCAAGACCGCGGGTCTGGAAGACAAGCTGGCGGTCAAAGACATCATTGAACTCGTCGAGGAGGCGACCAACCCGTGACACAACCGAGCGCTCGCATCGGAGTCTACATTTGCCATTGCGGAACCAATATCGCGGGCACCGTGAACGTAGCGGCGCTGCGCGACTATGCCGCCACGCTGCCCCACGTGGTGGTGGCCCGGGACTACAAGTACATGTGCTCGGACCCCGGCCAGGAGCTCATCAAGACGGACATCGCCGAGAACGGGCTGAACCGCGTGGTGGTGGCGGCCTGCTCGCCGCATCTGCATGAGCACACCTTCCGCAGCGCCTGCGAGGAAGGGGGTCTGAACCCATACCTGTGTCACATGGTCAATATCCGCGAGCACGATTCCTGGGTTCACACCGGCCCGGCGGCCACCGAGAAGGCCAAAGACCTGCTCCGCGCGGCGGTACAACGAGTCGCCTGGAACGAGCCGCTGGAGCGGCGGCGCATTCCCATCCGGCAGTCGGTGCTCGTGGTGGGCGGCGGCATCGCGGGCATCCATGCCGCGCTCACACTGGCCAACGCGGGCAAGAAAGTCTACCTGGTAGAGCGGGAACCGAGCATCGGCGGCCACATGGCCATGTTCGACAAGACGTTCCCCACGCTGGACTGCGCGGCCTGCATTCTGACGCCCAAGATGACCGCGGTCAAGTCCAACCCCAACATCACGCTGTGGACGTACTCGGAGGTTGTCAGCGTCGAGGGCTATGTGGGCGATTTCCGCGTGCAGGTGCGGCGCAAGCCGCGTTACGTGATCGAGGATCTGTGCGTCGGGTGCCTGGAGTGTGTGGAGGCCTGCGTCTACAAGCAGCCCAAGTTCGCCGACGAGTTCAATCTGGGCCTGAGCAAGCGCAAGCCCATCTACCTGCCCTTCCCGCAGGCGGTGCCCCAGGTGGTTCTGATTGATCCCGAGACCTGCATCGAATTCAAGAGCGGCAAGTGCAAGAAGACCTGCATCGAGGCCTGCGGCGAGCGCAACGCGATAGATTTCAACCAGAAGGAGACCCTCGAAACCATCGAGGTCGGGGCCATCATCCTGGCTACCGGCTTCCAGCCCTTCGACGCGTCCCGGATCCCTTATTACGGCTACGGAACGTATCCGAACGTGTACACCGCACTCGAAGTCGAGCGGCTGATCAACGCCAGCGGGCCCACGGGCGGCGAACTGGTGCTGCGCGACGGGCGCAAACCGCGCAGCGTGGGAATCATCCACTGCGTGGGCAGCCGCGACGAACACACCAACCGCTGGTGCTCGCGCGTCTGCTGCATGTACTCACTCAAGCTGGCACACCTGGTCAAGGAGCGCTCGGGCGCGGAAGTCTATAACTTCTACATTGACATGCGCACGCCGGGCAAGGCCTTCGAGGAATTCTACAACCGCGTGGCGGAAGAGGGCGTGCACTTCATCCGGGGCAAAGTGGCGGACGTGTACCCGGCCAACGGCGACGGCCAGCTCACGCTGAGAGTGGAAGACACGCTGCTCGGCCAGGTGCGCAAGATCCCGGTAGACATGGTCATCCTGGGGGTGGGACTGGAACCGCGCACCGACGCCACCGAGGTTCGCCGTCTGTTCAATATCTCCTGCTCGAGCGAGGGCTGGTTCCTGGAGCGGCATCCCAAGCTGGCGCCCGTGAACACCTTCACCGACGGCATCTTTCTGGCCGGCTGCTGCCAGGGTCCCAAAGACATCCCCGATACGGTGGCGCAAGCCGGGGCTGCGGCCGCCGAGGCGTTCCAGCTTCTGGATCTGGGCGCCATCGAGCTGGAGCCGAACACGGCCTACGTGCTCGAAGAGGTCTGCTCGGGCTGCAAGACCTGTGTGGGTCTGTGCCCGTACAACGCCATCTCGTTCCTGGTCGACAAGCACGTGGCGCAGATCAACGAAGCGTTGTGCAAGGGCTGCGGCACCTGCGTCGCGGCCTGTCCGTCAGCCTCGATCCGGCAACACCTGTTCGAAGACGAGCAGATCTTCGAGGAAGTGTACGGGATCATGGCTTGATGGGCGCGGAAACACGAGGAAGATTTCCGGAGATCGAAGGAGTGACGGCTTATGCCTGAAGCATCCGCCCCGAACGGGCCAATCGAAGCGGCAGCCTTCGAGCCGAAGATTGTCGCTTTCTTCTGCAACTGGTGCACCTATCTGGCGGCCGACCTGGCGGGCACCTCGCGGTTGCGCTACGCACCGAACGTCCGCGTGGTGCGCGTGATGTGCTCCGGCCGGGTGGATCCGCAGTTCGTGCTCGAAGCCTTCGCCCAGGGCGCCGACGGAGTGCTGATCGGCGGCTGCCATCCCGGCGACTGCCACTATCAGGAGGGCAACTACAAGGCGCTGCGCCGCTACCACCTGCTCCGCCGCATGCTCGAACAGATGGGCGTGGAGCCGGAACGCTTCCGGCTGGAGTGGATCTCGGCCTCCGAAGGCGAACGGCTGCGCGCCGTGGTGAACGACATGGTCGAGACGGTCCGGGCGCTGGGACCATTGAACGAGAGACCGGCGCCGCAGGTTCTCGAGGAGGCGGTGGTCCGATGAAGCCCAAGGTAGCCTTCTACTGGTGCGCGTCCTGCGGCGGCTGTGAAGAGGCGGTGGTGGATCTGGCCGAGAAAGTGCTGGATGTCACCGCGGCCGTGGATATCGTCTTCTGGCCGGTGGCGCTGGATTTCAAGCGCGCCGACGTGGAGGCCATGCCCGACGGCTCGATCGCGGCCGCCTTCATCAACGGCGCCGTCCGCACCAGCGAGCAGGAAGAGATGGCGCACCTGCTCCGTCGCAAGGCCCGGGTCGTGATCGCTTTCGGGGCCTGCGCGCAGACCGGCGGCGTGCCCGGCCTGAGCAACCTGTACGATCGCGAAAGCGTCCTCGCCGCCGTCTACCGCGAATCGCCCAGCACGGCGAACGCCGAGGGCGTCCTGCCGCAAACGCACTATCCGGTCAACGGCGAGACTCTGGAACTCCCGGTGTTCCAGGAGCGCGTGCGCGCCCTGGAGCAGGTGATTCCGGTGGATTATTCGATTCCCGGCTGCCCGCCCACACCCAAACTGCTGGCGGATGCCGTTGCGGCGTTGCTCACCGGCCGCCTGCCCGAGCGCGGGGCCGTGCTGGCCCCAGACAAGGCGTTGTGCGAGGAATGCCCGCGGCGCGACAGCAAACCCGAAAAGCTGGCCATCCAACAGTTCAAGCGCCCGCATGAGGCGCTCATCGAGACGGACAAGTGCCTGCTGGCGCAAGGTCTGCTCTGCCTGGGTCCCGCCACGCGCGGGGGATGCGAAGCGCGCTGCATCCAGGGAAACATGCCTTGTACAGGATGTTTCGGCGCCACCAGCCGCGTGCGCGACTTCGGCGCCAAGGCCCTCTCCGCGGTCGCATCGCTGACCGGCAGCAACGACGAGGCCGAAATCGCAAGAATCCTGCAAAGCATTCCCGATCCGGCGGGGACGTTCTACCGCTACAGCCTGCCGGTCGCGCCCCTGCCCGCCAGGCGCGCGCCGGCTGCCCAGTGAGGTGAGCCATGGCAGCAACCACGACGCACAGGATCACGATCGATCCGGTAACGCGCCTGGAGGGACACGGCCGGATCGAAATCTTTCTCGACGAGGAGGGCGCGGTAGACCGGGCCTATTTCCAGGTGCCCGAGTTGCGCGGGTTCGAGAAGTTCGCACAAGGCCGGCCCGCCGAGGATATGCCGCAGATCACTTCGCGCATCTGCGGCGTGTGCCCGACCGCGCACCACATGGCCTCGACCAAGGCGCTCGACGCACTCTATCAGGTCGAGCCGCCGCCCGCCGGCAAGAAGATCCGCGAGCTGATTTACTGCACCTTCATGGTCGAGGATCACGCGCTCCACTTCTACTTCCTGGGAGGGCCGGATTTCATCGTCGGACCGCAGGCGCCTGCCGCCCAGCGCAACGTCCTGGGCGTGATCGCCAAAGTGGGCGTCGAAACCGGCCAGAAAGTGATCGCCATGCGGCGGAAGCTGCGGGATCTGATGGCACTGGCCGGCGGCAAGCCGGGCCATCCCGTCTTCGGCCTCCCGGGCGGAGTGGCGCGCCCGCTCAGCGAGGAGGACCGCGACAAGTTCCGTAGCGTGGCGGCCGAAGCCGTCGAGTTCGGGCAGTTCTCGTTGGAGGCATTCCGCAAGCTCGTGCTCGAAAACAGCGATTACGTGGAGCTGATCCGCTCCGACGCCTTTACGCACCGCACCTACTACATGGGCCTGGTGGACGGCCAGAACCGGCTGAATTTCTACGACGGCCTCATCCGCGTGGTGGATCCCGAGGGCAAGCCCTTCGCCAGTTTCACCGCGGCGCAGTATGTGGACTACATCGCCGAACGCGTCGAGCCCTGGAGCTACATGAAGTTCTGCTACCTCAAACCGGTAGGCTGGCGCGGCTTCACGGACGGCGCGCAGAGCGGCGTGTACGCCGTGGCGCCGCTGGCCCGCCTGAACGCCGCCGAGAAACTGGCCACACCCCTGGCCCAGCAGGCAGCCGCGGAGTATTTCGCCACGCTGGGCCGTCCCGTGCACCACACGCTGGCCAATCACTGGGCGCGGCTCATCGAACTGCTCAACGCGGCCGAGCGCATGAAGGAACTGGCCGATGATCCCCAGATCACCGATCCCAACATTCGCACGATTCCCACGGCTACGCCGCGAGAGGGCATCGGAGTGGTGGAAGCGCCGCGCGGCACCCTGATTCACCACTACGTGACGGACGCGCGCGGCGTCATCCGGAAGGCCAACATGATCGTGGCCACGCAGAACAACGCGGCGCGCATTTCGCTCAGCGTGGAGAAGGCCGCCCGCGCGCTGGTCTCAGGCCACAACGTCTCCGAAGGCCTCCTGAACATGGTGGAGATGTCCTTCCGGGCTTACGATCCCTGTCTGGGCTGCGCCACGCATTCCTTGCCCGGCAGCATGCCTTTGTGGATCGAGGTCCGGAGCCACCGGGGCGACCGCGTGGCCTTGCTGCGCCGGGATAGCGATGGATCCATCCGGCGGGAGTGATCCCCGGCGCGCACGCTTGCTGGGGCTCGGCAACGAACTGCTCGCCGACGACGCTTTCGGGTTGCTGGTGGCGGATGAGGTGGCCGCTCGCGTGCCCGAACTGGAGGTGGTGCGCAGTTCGGAATCGGGTTTCGCCTTGCTCGATCCGTTGACCGGGGTCGCGCGGGTGATCATCGCGGACACGATCCAGACCGGGAAAGCCCCGCCCGGGACCCTGTTGTTCTTCGACCTCGACGAGCTTGCCGGGCCGCCGGCCGGAGCGCCGCACGGAGCGGGGATCCGCGAGGTGCTGGCGCTGGGACGCGCACTGGGCCTGCCCGTAGCCGAGCAGGTATGGGTGGTAGCAGTCGAAGCTGCCGACTGCGCGACCTTGGGCGGCGCCATGCATCCGGCGGTGGCCGCCGCGATCCCGGCGGCCGTTGAGTGGATCGTGGCAGCCGCCCGCGGACTCAAACGTCCAGATTGCGCACGTCCAGAGCGTTCTCCTCGATAAAGCGCCGGCGGCTCTCGACGTCCTCGCCCATCAGCGTGGAGAAGATCTCCTCGGCCTCCACTGCGTCTTCCAGCCGCACTTGGAGCAGCGTGCGCCGCTCCGGATCCATCGTGGTTTCCCAGAGTTGCTCGGCGTTCATCTCACCCAGCCCTTTGTAGCGCTGGACCTGGGCGTCCCGCATGCCCTCGTCCTTGACGAAACGCAGCAATTGCTCCCAATCGGCCAGACTGTGACGGCCGGAATCTTTCACCACCAGGAAGGGCGGACGATTGTGGCGCGCGATCTGGCGGGCCAGTGAGCGCAGGCGACGATATTCGGGCAGCGAGACCAGCTCCACGCCGATGACGCGTTCAGCCTGCGTGGAATCGCGGTAGACGGCGGCCCACGACGAATGCTCCTCATCGCAACGCAACTCGGCCGGCACGCCGGCTGCGAGCAGCCGCTCGCGCACCGGCTCGAGGTTCTGCCGGGCCGCGAAATCCGACTTGTGATCGAGGTTCAGAGCGGGATCGGCGATCACCTGCACCGCACGGGCATCGCGCAAGCGGCGCTCCATGCGCTCGGACATCATCCGGTACTCGTCGAGCGCAGCCAGGAAGGATCGCAGCTCGCCGCCCTCCAGTCGCAGGGGAGATTGGCCTTGCTCGGAGGCAGTTTCAACCGCCAGGTTTTCGGTGGCGCGCCGCAGGATCTCCCGCAGGAATTCCTTTTCATCCTTGATGTAGTAATCTCTCTTGCCCTTGCGAATGCGGTAGAGGGGAGGCTGCGCCACGTAAATGTGGCCGCGGCGGATCAGCTCCTGCATCTGACGGAAGAAGAAGGTGAGCAGCAAGGTGCGGATGTGCGAGCCGTCCACGTCGGCATCGGTCATGATGATGATCTTGTGATAGCGCAGCTTGCTGACGTCGAAATCCTCGTTGCCGATGCCGGCGCCGATGGCCGTCACCATGGCGCGGATTTCCTCGTGGCCGAGCATCTTGTCCTGCCGCGCCTTCATCACGTTCAGGATCTTGCCTTTCAGCGGCAGGATGGCCTGCGTGCGACGATCGCGTCCCATCTTGGCCGTGCCGCCCGCGGATTCCCCTTCCACGATGAACAGCTCGGCGCGGCGCGGATCCTTCTCCTGACAGTCGGCCAGCTTGCCTGGCAGGCCTCCCGAGTCGAGTGATCCTTTGCGGCGGATCAGCTCCCGCGCCTTGCGCGCCGCTTCGCGGGCCCGTGCGGCGTCAATCGCTTTTGTGACGATCCGGCGCATCACGGCCGGGTTCTTGTCGAAGTACTCGCTGAGCTTCTCGTTGACGAATTGGGTGACGTAACCTGCGATATCGCTGTTGAGTTTGCCCTTGGTCTGCCCCTCGAACTGCGGCTGCGGCAGCTTGACGCTGATCACGGCCGTGAGGCCTTCACGCACATCCTCCCCGCTGAGGCCCTCTTTGAGGTCCTTGAATAGACCGGCTTGCTGGCCGTAGGCGTTGAGCGTTCGGGTCAGAGCGCTGCGGAAGCCGGTCAGGTGGGCGCCCCCGTCCACAGTGTGGATGTTGTTGGCGAAGCTGAATACGTTCTCCGTGTAACCGTCGTTGTATTGGAGGGCGAAATCTATGTGCAGGGTGCCGCCGGAGGGCAGCTCACGCGTGCCTTCGTAGTGGATGGGCTTTTCGTGCAGGACCGTCTTGCCGCGGTTGAGGTGTCGGATGAACTCGGCGATGCCGCCGGTGTAGTGGAACTCGTGGGTTTTCGGCGGATCAGTGCGTTCGTCCGTCAGCGAGATTCGCAGGCCCTTGTTCAGGAAGGCGAGCTGCCGCAGGCGCTGGGCCAAGGTGTCGAAGTTGAACTCGGTCACGTCGAAGATCGCGGGGTCGGGTTTGAAAGTGACCTTGGTGCCGGTCTTGCGGCCCGCCTTGCCTTTTCTCTGGAGCGGCCCCTTGGGTTTGCCTCGCTCGTACTCCTGCTCCCAGGTGTAGCCGTCCCGCCAGACCTCCAGTTCCAGGTGCTCGGAAAGAGCATTGACCACGCTGACTCCGACGCCGTGCAGTCCGCCGGAGACCCTGTAGGCCTTGGTGTCGAACTTGCCGCCGGCGTGGAGCTTGGTCATTACCACCTCCGCAGCCGAAACTCCCTCCTCCGGATGGATGTCCACCGGGATCCCGCGACCGTTGTCCGTGACGGTCACCGAGTTGTCCATGTGGATCACGACACTGACCTCGGAGCAGTAGCCGGCCATGGCCTCGTCCACCGAGTTATCCACCACCTCCCAAACCAGGTGGTGCAGGCCCTCAGGCCCGGTGGAGCCGATGTACATGGCCGGGCGCAGACGCACCGCCTCCAGCCCCTCCAGCACCTTGATGCTGCCGGCATCGTATTGCTGGGAGGCGGCCGGCGGGTTGCTCATCCCTTCATTCACTCTGGAAAGTCCTCCTCGTCAGATGCGCATGGGCATCAGGATGTAGCGGTAGCAGTAAGTAGCCCCGTCCCCGGAAGGCTTCAGCTCGGCTGCGCTGTGGGGGTCACGGAAGTTGAACTCGACGCGGGGCTCGCCGACGGCGCGAAGGAAATCCAGTATGTAGGCCGCATTGAAGCCGATTTCGAAGTTATCGCCCGCGTAGTCCGCCGGGACCGATTCCTCGCTCTCTCCTGTCTCCGAGCTGGATGAGTACAACCGGACTTCACCCGGCAGGAGCTGGATGCGAATCGCGTGGGAGCGCTCGTCGGAAAACTGCGACACTCTCTCGATGGCCGCCCGGGCTTCGTCGCGGTCCAGAATTACCGCGTAGTGGGACTCCCTGGGCAACACTCTCTCGTAGTCGGGGAACGAACCGGTCAGCTTCCGGCTGATCAGGATGCGCTCGCCGATACGGAAGAACAGGTGGTTGTCGTCTGCAGCGAAGTCCAGCGCTTCCTCCGTGCCAGCCTCCTGCGCCAGGCGCAGCAGCTCCACCATCGCCTTTTTGGGGAGCAGCACGCGCGTCGCACCCCCGATACCACTGATCTCAGCCTTGGCCTCTACGTACGCCAGGCGGTGCCCGTCAGTAGCAACCATTACAGCTTCCCCCGGCTTGAGCGCCAAGAGCGCCCCGTTCAGCGTAAACCGCGACTCCTCGGCAGAAATCGCGAAGCTGGTACGCGCGATCATGCCCGCCAACAGACCGACGGGGAAGCGGGCCAGCGGCTGGGGCATTTCCGGAAGCTCAGGAAAGCTCTCACGCGACATGCCTGCGATTCGCGTCCGGGAACGGCCACACTGCACGGAAGCCCATTGGTTCTCCTGAAGCTTGAAGTGAATATCCACGTCGGGCAACAAACGTACGTAGTCGAGGAGCCGACGAGCGGGCAAGGTGCCGGCCCCTTCCTGGATGACCCGGGCCGGGCAGACGCAGCGGATGCTCAGCTCCAGATCCGTCGCGGTCAGGTGCACTTTTCCCCCGCGAGCCTCTATGAGGACATTCAGGAGCACCGGGATCGTCGTGCGCTTCTCGACGACTCCCTGGGACAAGTTCAACTCCCGCAGAAGATCCTGTTTCCGGATGGCAAATTCCATCGGTGCTTCCTCGGCTCAGTGGATGCTGGACGGACTGTACAACATAACAAAACAGACAAACGGATTAGTAGAAGCTGTGGATATGTGAGTTTCCCAGTAAATTATAGCAAATTCGCGAGTTAGCTTGGGTGCCGCCTGTGGATTCCGTGCTGTCGCCTGTGCACGGCCCGGTCGCCTCCGCCGCCGGTGTGAGCTTTGCACAGCCGTATGCGCGCACCTGTTGTGAAACATCCGCCAACTTCATTGCAGGGCCTCGGTTAGCTTGTGAATCAGGCTGTTCAAATCGTGATCGAGCTGGCGCAGGCGTTCGATCTTCCGGATCGAGTGCAGCACGGTGGTATGGTGCTTGCCCCCGAAGACGCGCGCGATTTCAGGCAAGGAAGCCCCGGTCAGCTCGCGGACCAGGTACATGGCGATCTGGCGGGGGAAGGCAACGCGGGGAGCGTTGCAACGAGCCTTCAGTTGCGTGGGCTGGAGATCGAAGTGCGAGGCGACCGCGCGCACAATGGAGTCCGTGGTCGGCCGGCGCTCGCGGTTGGGCGCCAGCTCGCGCAGGATCTGCCGGGCTAGCTGGATCGTGACGGACGTGTTCGTGAGCGAGGAGACGGCTTGGAGCTGGAGCAGTACACCCTCGAGCTCCCGGACGCTGAGGTAAGTTTTGGAGGCGATGAAGACCCGGACGTCATCGGGCAGGGTGACGCCCTGGTGCCTTGCCTTGTTGTCGAGAATAGCGAGTTTGGTCTCGAGGTCCGGCGGCTGGAGCTGTGCCATCAGCCCGGATTCCAGGCGTGAGCGCAGCCGTTGGAGGAGGCCCGGGATCTCCTTTGGCGGGCAATCACTGGAAATCACCACTTGGCGATCCCGATCCTGGAGCTCATTCAGCGTGTGCAGCAGCTCTTCCTGCGTGCTCTCCTTTCCGCCCAGAACGTGGACGCCGTCAATCAAGAGGACGTCTGCGGAACGATAAACGCGGTGGAACGACGGCATCCGCTGCTGCCGTATGGAGCGCACCAAGTCGCGGAGGAATCCCTCACCTGACGTGAACACGATTCTCATCGTGGGGTATTTGGTGCGAAGTTCCCAGGCCAAGGCGTGCAGGAGATGGGTCTTGCCCATGCCTGGGCCGCCATAGACCAGCAGCGGGTTGTAACTGCGGGCCGGCGATTCGGCCACCGCTCGGACAGCGGCGTGGGCGAGCTGGTTACAGGCGCCGACCACGAAGGTCTCGAAGGTCAGCCGTGGGTTGAGGTGGAGGTCCCCGGCCGGTGCAAGCTCGGGGGATTCCGATCCATCGTTCTCCTGCCGGCAAGGGGCGCTGACTTGGAACTCGACCCGACTCACCGGCAGCTTGAGGTCCGAGATAACGCTGCGTATGAGCCCGGCATACTCCTGCTCGATGTACTCGGCAGCGACCTCGGAAGGGACCGAAACCCGCAGTCCGTCTCCTTCAGCGCAGGCCAGGTGGGAGTTGGCGAACCAGTTGTCGAAGCTTTCCTGTGTGAGAGTCTCGGCGAGCCGTTGCTTGATCTGTTCCCACACGTCCATGGTTGCTGAACACCGCACACACCCGCCGTCTGTTTTCCACAGCATTTCAAGAAACTGTGGAAAACCGGCCCTCTTACGGGTTTTTGATGGGATCGTTGGCCCAGACCAACCCGAGGGCAACGACGGTCGGACTCGACCTGACTGGGCGCATGCGGAACGCAAAGTTTAACACAGCTCGGCCTGGCCTTTCCAAGGAATCTTTTCGACTGGAAGAGCTTTTGTTTCAAAGACTTAAGAAAGCAAGGCAGAAACGTTTTTAGCCTGCCCTGTCGCCGCTTGCCGGTACAGAGCAAGTGGCCTCGGCGGGGACGGTTTCGAAGCTGTTGCAAACACGTCATTTTCGCGTTGATGGTTCCGGCTGTTGGCGAGTGGTTTTCTTGGGCTCGATTGTTAAGGATCTCCAGGGTTGACATGAGTACACTAAATCTATATAATGAAGGTGTGCTAAGCAGAGGCGGGTCTCAACGGCAACAACTTCTCGCCGGTAACGCATCCGCCCACCACCAGAAGGGGAGGTTTTGAAGAATCATGAGCAAAATCATAGGGATAGATCTGGGTACCACCAACTCGGTCGTGGCTGTGATGGAAGGGGGCCAACCCGTCGTCATCCCCAATCAGGAAGGCTCCCGCACCACGCCTTCTGTAGTCGCCTTCACCAAGGGGGGCGAGCGTCTCGTTGGCCAAGTCGCCAAGCGCCAGGCTATCACCAACCCCGAGAACACGGTTTACTCCATCAAGCGCTTCATGGGCCGCCGGATCAACGAGGTCACCGAGGAAATGAGGATGGTGCCCTATAAAGTGCTCGCCGGACCCAACAGTGACGCCCGGGTGCAGATCATGGGCAAGCTCTACTCGCCTCCGGAGATCTCGGCCATGATCCTCACCAAGCTCAAGGAGGCCGCGGAAGCCTACCTCGGCGAAAAGGTGACCAAGGCCGTCATCACCGTGCCCGCCTATTTTAACGATGCCCAGCGACAAGCCACCAAGGACGCGGGACAGATCGCCGGCCTCGAGGTGATGCGGATCATCAACGAGCCGACCGCGGCCGCGCTGGCCTACGGCATGGACAAGAAGAAGAACCAGACCATCGCGGTGTACGACTTCGGCGGCGGCACCTTTGACATCTCGATCCTGGAGGTCGGCGAGGGGCTGGTCGAGGTGAAGTCCACCAATGGCGACACCCACCTGGGCGGCGACAACATGGACCAGCGCATCATTGACTGGATCATTGACGAGTTCAAGAAGGAGACGGGCATTGACCTGTCGCGCGATCAAATGGCTTTGCAGCGACTCAAGGAGGCTGCGGAGAAGGCCAAGATCGAGCTGTCCACGCTGCTGGAGACCGAAATCAACCTGCCCTTCATCACGGCAGATGCCTCGGGGCCCAAGCACCTGGTGATGAAGCTCACCCGGGCGCGCTATGAACAGATGGTCGAGGATCTGATCCAGCGCAGCTTCGGGCCGGTCAAGCAGGCCCTGGCCGACGCCAACCTGACTCCGGCCCAGATAGACGAGGTGATTCTGGTCGGTGGCGCCACGCGGACCCCGCGTATCATCGAGGCGGTTCGCAATTTCTTCGGCAAAGAGCCGCACCGGGGCGTCAACCCTGACGAGGTGGTGGCCGTCGGCGCTGCCATTCAGGGCGGCGTGCTGGCGGGCGAGGTCAAGGACGTGTTGTTGCTCGACGTCACCCCGCTATCGCTGGGGATCGAGACCCTGGGCGGCATTCATACCGTCCTGATCCCGCGCAACACCACGATCCCCACGCGCAAGACCGAGATCTTCTCGACCGCTTCCGACAACCAGACCTCGGTCGAGATCAAGGTGTACCAGGGCGAGCGACCCATGGCTGCCGACAATCGCCTGCTCGGTGTCTTCCAGCTCGTGGGCATCCCGCCGGCCCCGCGCGGCGTACCGCAGATCGAGGTGACCTTCGACATTGACGCCAACGGCATCCTGAGCGTGTCGGCGCGCGATCGCGCCACGGGCAACGAGCAGAAGATCACCATCACGACCTCTTCGGGCTTGAGCAAGGAGGAGGTCGAGCGCATGGCGCGCGACGCCGAGCGACACGCGGCCGAGGATCGCCGCCGGCGCGAGGAGGCCGAAGCCCGCAACCGCGCGGACGCCATGGTTTACAACATCGAAAAGATGCTGCGCGAGCATCGGTCGAAGATCTCCGAGTCCGACGCCCGGGAGATCGAAGCGGCCCTGGAAGAGACCAAGAAGGCCATGCAGCAAGGCGGCATAGACCGCATCAACGCCGCCACCGACAAGCTGACGCGGGCCAGCCACAGGCTGGCCGAGGCGATGTACCGGGCTACCGGCCAGCCAGGCCCCACTCCGGGCGGCGACGGCTCTGGCGCCGAGGCCCGCACCCGCAAGGACAACGTCGTGGATGCCGAGTTTGTGGATGTAGACGACAAGGACAAGCGCTAGGCTGCGGGGCGTCCCCTTCGGGGGACGCCCTCCTGGCGCAGCGGTCTCGAGGACGCAAAGGGCGCAGCGATGCCGGCTGCCACGCATGACTATTATCAGACCCTCGGCGTGCCGCGGAACGCCTCCCAGGAGGAAATCCGCAAGGCGTACCGGCGCCTGGCGCGCAAGTACCACCCGGACGTCAACCCGGGCGACAAGTCCGCTGAGGAAATGTTCAAACGCATTCAGGAGGCCTACGACGTCCTCAGCGATCCCAAGAAGCGCCAGATGTACGACCAGTACGGGTTCTATGCCGAGAGCGGCTTCCCCGGCGGCGCCGAGACGCGCTACGGGCCAGGCATGGGCTTCGGCGGCTTCGATTTCGGCGATTTCTTCAGCCGCACGGGGAGAACCGAGCAGCGCACCGGGTTCGATTTCAGCGACATCTTCGAGCAGTTCTTCGGGCGCAGCCGCGCGCAGCCGCAGCCCGAAAAGGGCGCCGATCTGGAGTACGCCCTCAACATCGAGTTCTGGCAAGCCATTCGCGGCGCGCAGGTGCGGTTGAACATTTCTCGCCAGGATGTTTGCTCGGCCTGCGGCGGCAGCGGAAGCGCGGGCGCTCAGTCGGCGATCTGTCCGGAGTGCCATGGCACGGGCAACGTGAACCAGATGATGGGCGCCATGCGTTTCACGCTGACCTGTCCTCGCTGCGGCGGCAGCGGCAAGTTGCGCAACGCCTGTTCGCTCTGCCACGGCGAGGGCCGGGTGTTGCGCAACGAGACCGTCGAAGTGCGCATCCCGCCCGGCGTTTCCACGGGCACGCGCCTGCGCGTTCCCGGCAAGGGCAACGCGGGCACTTTCGGCGCGGCGCCCGGCGACCTTTTCATTACGGTGCGTGTGGAGCCCCATCCCTTCTTCGAGCGCCAGGGGGACGATATCCATATCCGCGTCCCCATCACCGTGACCGAGGCCGGCCTGGGCGCCAAGATCGAAGTGCCGACGATTGACGGTCGCGCCCTGCTGAAGATCCCGCCCGGCACGCAGAGCGGGCAGAAGTTCCGCATGCGCGAGAAGGGCGTCTACAACTCGCACAAGAACACGCGCGGCGATCAGATCGTCGAGGTTTATGTCCAGCCGCCGAAAGTGCGTGACGAACGCACCAAGGAGCTGTTGCGCGAGCTGGCGCAGCTCAATCCCGAGGATCCGCGTGCGTCCATCTGGAGCCAGGTGTGAGCCATGCCGGAGAAACGAGCCAAAGCAGCCTATATGATCTCGGCGGTGGCCCGGCAATACAACATCCATCCGCAGACGCTGCGCCTCTACGAGCGTGAGGGGCTGTTGAAGCCTTCGCGCAGCGAGGGCAACACCCGCCTTTACACCGACGAGGATCTCGAGCGACTGGAACTGATCCTCAAGCTCACACGCGAGCTGGGGGTGAACCTGGCGGGCGTCCAGATCATCCTCAACATGCGCGAGAAAATGCTCGAGATGCAGCGGCAGATGGAGGAGTTCGTGCGCACGCTCAACGAGGAGCTGGCGGAGCGTTTCCGCCAGATGGCGCGAGAACCGAGGACCTCCCTGATCCCGGTGATCACCCTGCCGCCCACGCCCGCGCGGCCTTCCCGCTCGCAGGCGCGCAAGGCCGCGGCGCCTGCTCCTCAGAGCTGACACCGCCTGCCTTCAGGGCTTTTCGCAGCGGATGCGATTGGTCTTCAGCCGATGGGGATCGGCTCGTTTCTCCGTGAAGATGTGGATCACCTGCCAGCCGCGTTCGGCCAGCACGTCGGCCACGCGCCGCCGGTGGCACTGGAACCATTTGATTTCGGCGCACAGGAAAGCGGTGGGGCGTTTGCGCGCCAGCCTTTCCAGCTCGGCCAGTCCCTCCAGGAACTCGGCGGTCTCCATGTGCGCCAGGTAGCCGCCGCTGCGGTAGCCTCCCAGTTGGACCAGCCAGCGATATTGGATTCCTGCCGTGCGCAGCGCCGCTTCCAGGTGCTCCCGGTTGAACTGGGGATTGTGGCGGCTGGCGGGGAAGTGGCGGATGTCCACGACTTGCTCGATTCCGTAGTGCTTGAGGACCGCGATGAGCTCGCTGAGGGTGCGCGTGGAGTGGCCGATGCTGTAAATCCGCAGGCCGCTGGGCGTGGCCACAGAGAACAGCTCTCCCTGCACCGGCTGGCTCATGCGTTCACGGATCTAGGGTAGCGCGCAGGGAGGCAGGGCGCATGGCCGGCGGAGCCAGGCGCTTGATCGCCCGGGCCCTTCGCCGATCGTCGTGGTTCGGGTTCAGGCCGGCTTGCCGATCAGAACGAGGCGGAGGTCCATCACGTTGGTGTTCGTCGGTCCGGTTTTGATCAGATCGCCCAGCGGTTCGAAGAAGTGGTAAGAGTCATTGTCGGCCAGCATCCTGCGCGCGTCCAGGCCGATCCTTTCGGCGCGAGCGATGGTTGCTCCGTCGGCGATGGCGCCGGCGGCGTCCGTAGGACCGTCCGTGCCGTCCGTTCCGCCGCTCAATACGACTACGTCGGGCAGCCCGGCGAGTTCGATCGCCGCAGCCAGTACGAACTCCTGATTGCGCCCTCCCAGCCCGTTGCCGCGCAACGTGACCGTGGTTTCCCCGCCTGAAATCAGGCACACAGGCGGCCTGGCCGGTCGTCCGGAAGCCAGAATTTCGCGTACGATGGCGGCATGCACGCGCGCTACCTCGCGCGTCTCGCCTTCGATCATGGTTGAGAGCACGAGCGGCCTGAAACCAAACACGCGCGCTATTTTCGCGGCCGCATCCACTGCGGTGCGATTGTTGCCCACGATGAGGTTCTGCGTCCGCTCGAACACCGGATCGTCGGCCTTGGGCGTCTCCGGGATCCGGCCCGCGGCGCCGCGCTCGAGTCGCTCGCGCACGGCCGCAGGCACGCGTTCGCGCAGGCCGTACTTGTCGAGCACCGCGAGCGCGTCGGCGAAAGTGGAGGCATCCGGCGCCGTGGGACCGGAGCCGATCACGTCGAGCGGGTCGCCGATGACGTCGGACAGCAACAGCGAGAGCACTCGGGCCGGATAAGCCAGGCGGGCCAACTGGCCGCCCTTGACCTCCGAGATATGCTTGCGGACCGCGTTGATCTCGTGGATGGTGGCGCCGCAGGCCAGCAAGAGCCGCGTCACCTGCTGTTTTTCTTCGAGCGTGATCGGGGGCGCGGGCGCGGGCAACAGGGCAGAAGCGCCTCCTGAGATCAGGCAGATCACAAGGTCGTTCTCGCCGGCCCTTCGCGCGATATCCATGATGCGACGGGCGCCCGCCACTCCGGCTGCATCCGGCACGGGATGGCCGCACTCGTTCAGTTCGATGCGCTTCAGGCGCGCCGTGTGGCCGTACTTGACGTTGATCAGTCCGCCCGTGACGCGCCGCCCGAGCACGCGTTCCACGGCCGCGGCCATCACGGCGGAGGCCTTGCCCGCGCCCAAAACAAAAACGTTCTTGATTGTTTCCATCGGGTAGCGCTGCCGGCCCGCCACCAGCGTCTGCCCTTCCAGCCGCCAATGGGCGTTCACCGCGTGGTATGCGTTCGCCGCGCGCACGCCGGTCAAAAAGATCATTTGCGCCGCGCGCCGCAGGTCAACTTCGAGCTGGGGCCCCGCCCCCGATTTAGTTCGCCGATCCATGGTCAGAACACCGGCAGTTTCAGGATGGCCTCCACCACCTGCTCGGGATCGTCGCTGGTGACCTCGATGCGGTAGTCGGCCCGAGCGTAGATGGATCGCCGGGCTTCATAAAGCTGCGCGAACTTCTCGGGGTCGCGGGCCAGCGGGCGGTTGCTGTCCTGCTCCACGCGTCGCCGCGCCATCTCCAGCGGACAATCCAGCCAGATACTGATGCCGTTGTCCTCGATGAGGGCGTAATTGTCGGCCTGGGCAAACGCGCCGCCGCCCAGGGCCACCACAGTAGGTTCGCCTCGCTGGATGGCCCGCACGCGGCGACGCAGCGCTTCGTGCTCCAGCTGCCGGAAATGCGCCTCGCCGTAGCGGTCGAAGATCTCGGCGATCTTCATGTGCTGCTGGGCCTCGATTTCCTCGTCCAGATCCACGAAGTTCCAGCCGAGCCTGGCCGCCAGCAGGCGCCCCACGGTGCTCTTGCCGCTACCCATGAATCCCACCAGATAAATGCCGGGCGTCCTCGCCAGCTTGACGATCATCGGGATTGCTCCGCAGGCGCCTGCCGCGCCAGCCGGATCATGGGACGCTCGACAAGCCACGGCGCCACCCTCGCCAGCGCCACCAGCAGCCAGCCCACGCGAGGCACGACGATCGTCCGAGCCTCGCGCTCGACGCCGCGGACGATGGCTTCCGCGCACTGCTCGGCGGTGATGCCGGCCCAGCTCCTGCCGGTAACGCCCGGCGGCGGTTGTCCGGCAAGTGCGTTGCCCGGGAAGCCTGTCCGCACGTGCCCCGGGCACACCGTAAGCACGCGGATACCCGTACCGGCCAGTTCCATGCGCAGGCCCTCGCCCAGCGCATTCACTGCGTACTTGGTGGCGCAGTAAAGCGTCAGCCAGGGAAAGGTCACCTTGCCCGCGATCGAGCTGACGTTGACGATCATGCCCTCGCCCTGGCGAAGCATGATGGGCACGACGAGCTGGATGAGATCGAGAGCGGCGAAGAAGTTGAGATCGAAGAGGCGGCGCGCCAGCTCGGGCGGGGTCTGCCAGGAGGGGGTGTACAGGCCGACGCCGGCGTTGTTGACCAGGATGTCCACTCGCCCGTAGCGCTCCAGCGTCCGTTCCACGACGCTCTTGCGCACCTCGGGATCCAGCAGGTCGCCGGCGGTTATGAGGGCGTCACGGCCGCCCACCGCCTCCAGCTTTTCGCGCGAGCGTGCCGTCAGCGACAGGCTCGCCCCGCGACGCCGGAACGCCTGGGCGCAGGCCGCACCGATGCCCTCGGAAGCGCCTGTGATGAGGACGACCTTTCCTGCGCAGCGCATGGCGGCTCGTCGGCGCCCGGCACGGCATACGGCGCCGGCGGGCAAGAAGCCATAATGGTATCATGCACGCAGCGCGCCAGTCGGAGGCCAGGCGCGGGCAGACCCTGCTGATTGACGCCGACGACACGCTGTGGGAGAACAACATCTACTTCGAGCAGGTGTTCGAGGAATTCGTGCGCCTGCTCGATCACCCCACGCTGAGCCCGCAGGAAATTCGCGCCGTGCTGGACGAGATCGAGCTGGCCAACCGCGCTACCCAAGGCTACGGCGCCGTGAGCTTTGCGCGCAATCTGCGCCAGTGCTACCAGCGGATCCTCGGCGTGCCGCCGGGGCCGGCGGCCGAGCAGGCCATCGAGCAGATGACGCAGAGCCTGCTCAACCATCCCATTGAGCTCCTGCCCGGCGTCGAGGAAACGTTGCCCTACCTGGCGGCGCGTCACGCGCTGATCCTTTTCACCAAAGGGCATCCCGAGGAACAGCGGCGCAAAGTCGAGCGCTCCGGGCTGGGCCGCTACTTCCGCCGAACGACCGTGGTGCGCGAGAAGGACGCGCCCACCTATCGGGGCCTGATCGAAAACATGGCGTGGGAACCGTCGCAAGTCTGGATGGTGGGCAATTCGCCGCGCTCGGACATCAACCCGGCGCTCGAGGTCGGCCTCAACGCCGTCTACATCCCGCACCCGCGCACGTGGTCGCTCGAGCAGGAGCCGATTCGGGACGGGCGCGGGCGCCTGCTGGTGCTCGACAATTTCGCCGGACTGCGGCGGCACTTCTGAATCGAGGCCGCTTCAGAGCCACTGTTCCAGCCACTGAAAGGCCTCTTCCTGCATTTCGGGATTGAACGAGTGCGGGACGTCATAGAACGTTCCGCGGAAGCGCTCGCGCATTCCCGCCTTGGCGTAGATTTTCTCGAGCTTTTCCACGGCGCCTTTCATGCCCGACATGGGAAACAGCGTGTCGCGCGCGCACTGCTGAACCAGCAGGGCGCCGGGCGCGGTCAGCGCGGCGGCGTCGGGCAGATCGAGCCAGCGATACAGACCGGGCACGTAGACCATCCACGTGTGGTTGCGCAGGTGATTGCGAAGCTGTTCGCCGAACAGCGTCATCCACCCGGTGACGCAGGCTGCTTTAATGCGGGGATCAGCCGCGATCAGCAGGGCGCTGCGGATGCCGCCGAGCGAGAGGCCCAGGCAGCCGAGCCGCTTGGGGTCCACTTCCGGGCGACTGGCCAGGTAATCCAGGCTGCGCATGTCGTCCCAGACGAGAATCCCTGGCCAGGTGGCGCCCGCGGCGAAGATGGTCTTTGCCGTCAGGTGCTCGTAGCGGCCGGCCAGGCTGTCCATGGCCGTGATCCACTCAGCGCTGCCCGGCTTCAGATCGGCCAGCTTGCGCAGCGATTCGCGCATCTCGCCCGGGGCGGTCTTGGGGTCGATTTCTTCGGGACGGAAGCGGCGCTCGCCGAAATAGAACGCGTCAATGACCAATACGACGAAGCCGCGTCGCACCAGAGCTTCCGCCCAGGGTCTGCCGTAGGCGCGGTGGCGGAACTCCACCAGCGGCGGCGAATCGTCCGGCTTGCTCAGAACCTTTTCGTGCCCCCAGACGTAGCGTCCGCTGTGGCAGTGCAACGCCAGCACGCCCGGCAAGCGTCCGGATCGCTTCTTGGGGAGCAACAGGCGGGCCGGGATCCGGTAGGCTTTGGTGGCGCTGATGCGAATGGTCTCGATGGTGAAGTCCTCGCGATCCTCGCGGCCGATGGGCTCCGCCCGGAGCGGCTCGGCCGGCGGGTCGTAGCGCAGGTGCTGTCGAAACAGGGGCCGCGCTTCGCGTTTCCAGGCGTCCAGGGAACGCCATTTCGGCTCGAGGAACGAGAGCCGCGGCCGGTTCTCCTGCGCCAGCCATTCCGTGAGCGGGTGCAGGTTGGCCAGGTCGGGATTGGGGAAGTCAGCCTGAGCGGCAAGTTCGGGCAAGGGCATCGCGAGGGTCCCCGGCCATGCGAAGAAATGACGACGTTTCATGTGTCCGATGGTAACGCATCCCGGCGCCACGAGCGCCACGCGCGCGTGGCGTCCCTTAGAATGTGGGGTATGGAACTCGAGGGCAAGCGCGTCGCCATTCTCGTGGATCAGATCTATCAGGATCTGGAGGTTTGGTACCCTTACTACCGACTGAAAGAGGCCGGGGCCGAGGTCGTGGTCGTTGCCGCCAAAGCCGGCGAGACGTACTTGGGCAAGTACGGGTACCCGATCGTGGCCGATCGCTCGTACGATCAGGTCAGCGCGGCTGATTTCGACGGCGTGGTCATCCCTGGCGGCTACGCCCCGGATCATATCCGGCGCTATGACAAGGCCAACCAGTTCGTGCGCGAAACGGACGCCCAGGGCAAGCTGGTGGCGGCGATCTGCCATGCCGGTTGGGTGCTGGTCTCGGCGGGGATTCTTAAGGGACGTCGCGCCACGTGCTTCTTCGCGATCAAGGACGACGTCGTGAATGCAGGCGCGCATTTCGAGGATGCGGAGGTCGTGGTGGATGGCAATTTGGTAACGTCCCGCAAACCGGACGATTTGCCCGCATTCTGCCGGGCCGCGATCGAGGTCCTCAAGCAGCAGCCGGTGGCGGCCAAACGCTGAGCGTCGCTTGTCAGCGGGCGCCGCGCGTCAGCCACAGGTACATCTGCAGGAAGCAGAGCGCGGTCACGAGCACTGCCGCTGCGGCGGCCCACCGCCACAGCATTTCCCGACCGCGGCTGCTCTCGGGCAGCCCGGCCAGATACCCCGTCCCCAAGCCCACCAGGAGACCGCCCACGTGCGCTGCGTTGTCGATGCGCAGCCCGGGCAGCAGGCCCAGGACCAGCCCGTACATGGCCCAGCGCAGGTAAAAGCTCCGGATGGCCGAACCCAGCGGCGTGCGGTAGCGCACCCCCAGCGCGATCATCGCGCCGATCAGGCCGAAGATGCCGGCCGAAGCGCCTACCGAGAGCGAGGCCGACCAGTAGGTGCTCAAGAAGAAGCCGCCTACCGTGGCCAGAAAGTAGATCACGACCATGCGCGCTGTGCCGTAGGTTTGCTCGACGAGCGCGCCCAGATCGAACAGCACCCAGGAGTTCATCAGGATGTGAAACAGACCGCCGTGCAGAAAGCCCGCCGTCACCAGCCGCCACCATTGCCCGAGCAGAATGGCGTCGCGATACTTGGCGCCGAACTCGAACAGCGTCCGGCCGTCAATGGACCAGATGTCCGCGTTACCGGCCCGCATGGTGGCCAGCGTCAGGGCGGCGTAGAGCCCGAAATTGACGAGCAGGATGATCGTGGTGGTGAAGCGCCCGTAAGGCAGGCGCTCCGCCACCGGTCCGGCCGGCTCGCGGCGATCCACGGCGCGCGGGCCCATCTCGGTTTCGCAGTAGGGACAAACGCGCTCACGCGAAGGGACGAATGCCCGGCAGTGCGGGCACATGCGCAACTGCGCCATTTCCTTCATTGTACAATCCGCGTTGCGCCGCTCCCGCGATTTCGCGTTATGCTCAATCGAGCGAGCAGGAGGAGCCGATGAGCGCATCCCGCACAGCACGAAGATCGTTTCTGGGTTCGCTGGGAGGCGGAGCGGCCGCGGCCATGCATGCCTCGGCACAGGCCCCGACGACGTCCGCCCGGCAAGAGATCGGCGTGGGCTTGATCGGATGCGGCGGGCGCGGCAATGCTCTGGCTCAGACCGTCGCGCACCTGGCGCAAGCCGGAGAGCCGGCCCGCATCGTCGCCGTCTGCGACATCTACCAGCCGCGGCTGGAACGGGCCGCGGCGCGCTTCTCGGCACAGGCGTATCGCGAGGCGCGCGAGCTGATCCGGGATCCGCGGGTGCAAGCCGTGATCATCGCGACGCCCGACCGCCTGCACGCCCAACAGGCCCTGGAGGCCCTGCGCGCCGGCAAGGACGTCTATTGCGAAAAGCCGCTGACGCACTGGGCGCAGTTCGATCTGCTCAAGCAGCTCCGCGACGAGGTGCACCGCCGCAAAGCCGTCTTTCAGATGGGAACACAGTGGTGTTCGGACCCGATTTGGGAACGGGCGGCCGATCAGATCCGCCGGGGAGTCATCGGCAAGGTGGTGCACGTGCAGACCGGTTACTTCCGCCAGGGCGATGTGGGCGAGCGCGGCATGCCCATTGACGATCCGGAGGCCCGCCCCGGCGCCGGCCTGGACTGGGAGGCGTTCCAGGCCGATGCCCCGCGACGCCCCTTCAGCGTCTCCCGCTTCTTCCAGTGGCGTTTGTACGCGGATTACTCCGGCGGTCCCGTGACCGATCTGTACCCGCATCCGCTGGCCCGCGTGCTCAAGGCGCTGGGAGCCCCGCTGCCGCGCCGTGTCGTCGCGGTGGGCGGCCGCTTCCAGTTCGACGGCGATCGCGAGGTGCCCGACACGTTCGATCTGCTGATCGAATACCCCCAGGGCTTCACGCTGGCCGTGCTGGGCACCATCGTCAACGGCACGCCGATCGAGACCGTGATCCGCGGCAGTGAAGGAACCATGCGGCTGTCGGAAAGCGCGGGCATCGCGATCGAACCCGCCCTCGGCGTACAACGGCGGCGTGCGGAAATCGCTTCCCCTCGTCCCGACGTGCGGGAGCACCTGAAGAATTTCCTGGATTGCGTGCGCACGCGCGGCAAGCCCTTCGCCGACATCGAGCTGGGTTACGCAACGCAACTTCCGCTCATCATGGCCATGCACTCGCACCTGGAGAGCAAGGTGGCCTTCTACGATGCGGAGCAGGAAAGGATCCGGCTGGGATGATCACGCGACGCAATTTTCTACTGGCCCTGGCCGCGGCGCCCCGACCGAAAGTGATGGAAACGCCGGGTGAAAAGATTTCGTTTCGCCATGGAACGGCTTTGCTGTTCGAGTACCGCCTGGCCGGCGCGCGCCCCAAAACGTACGTCCATCCGCTGTGCGCCCCGGATGGGCGTCCTCTCACCCTCGATTCTCCCGCGGATCACGTGCATCACCGCGGCCTCATGCTGGCCTGGAGCAACGTCAACGGCTACGATTTCTGGGGCGAAACGAACCCCGCGCCGCACGGGCAGATCGTGCATGAACGCCTCCTGCGCCGGCGCACCTCACCGCCCGAGGTCACGGTCGCCAATCGCTGGGTCGCCGACGGGCGCCTGTTGCTCTGGGAGCGACGCACGCTGCGCGCGCCGGAGCCGGCGGGCGACGCGGTGTGGCTGGAATGGGAAAGCGAACTGGAGGCGGTTTCCGAGCCCGTCGTCATTTCGGCGGAAAAGCACGTTTACAACGGACTCGGGATCCGCTTCATCCGCGAGATGGATCGCGGGCGCGTGCTGAACTCGGCGGGCGCCACAGTCATCAAGCAGGCCGACGGGCAGGAGGCGGAGTGGTGCGCCTACGGGGCCGAGGTCGAAGGACAAACTTACGGCGTGGCCATCTTCAATTCCCCGCGCAATCCCCGCCATCCGACTCCCTTCTTCGTGATGTCGGAGCCCTTCGGGTATTTGAGCGCGGCGCCGACTTATCGTGAGCCCTTCCGGCTCGAGTTGCGACAGCGGCTGCGGTTGCACTGGGCGGTGGTCGCATTCCTGGGCGCCGCGGATACATCGCGCCTGAACGATTGGTATCGCCGCTGGAGCGCGAGGGTGCGGCGGGCTTAAAGCGGCGCTTTGGGACGGCCTTCGCTTCCCACCCAGATCGTGGCAGTGGCCTGCTCGGAGGGCGGCAGCGCCACGATGTGTGGCTTCAGCAGGATGAGAACCTCGTCTGAGTCCCGCGCAATTTGTTGCTGGCGGAACAGGAGTCCCAGCGCAGGCAATCGGGCCAGGCCTGCCACTCCGCGGATCGTGCGCGCCTCGGAAGCGCTCATCAGGCCCGCCACCGCGGCCCACTCGCCCTGCCGCAGCCTCACCTTGGAAGCGACGCGACGGTTCGACAGCAGCGGGATGCCGTTGACGCTCTCGCCCGCCAGCAGCTTGAATTCGGCCTCCAGTTCCAAGGTGACTTCCTCGGGGCCATGGACGAACGGCGTGAACTTCAGCACCAGGCCGAGGTCGGCGAACTGGATCGTGGGCGGCGGCGCGTAGACCGGCATCCCGTAGGTGTAGCCGAAGTACCCGGAGGTGGCCACGGGATACTGATCGCCGACGTGAAAGCTGGCGGCCTGGCCGGCGAGCGAGCGCAACTGGGCGCGCAGCAGGGTCCGGCCTGAGATCTCGTTCAGACGGGCGAACAGCTCGGCGTCGCCCACCCCGATGCCGAACAGGCTGCGGCCGCCGCCCAGCAAGAAACCGCGCCTTGGGCCGACAGGCGGCAACTCTGCCACGGAGCGGCCGATGCGTGCGAAGTTGTAAAAGGGGTAATCCGTGGGCCAGCTCAGGCCCCAGGAGACGAGCGCGCTGCGCTTGACCTCGATCAGCTCGATTTCCACGACGACTTCCGCCCGGCGCCGGAGAAGCTGGTGGAACAGCAGCTCCGCCGGGCGCACTTTCGAGACGCGGTCGCGCAACAGGATCATGCGCTGCTGGGAGTCGAAACCGATTTTCATGATCTCCATGGTCTGCTGGACGGCGCGACCGATCTCTTGCAGCTCCTGCACCGAGACGGCTTCGGGCACGGGGATGGTGACGGCGATGTGGGGTTCGAGCTGCGCTCGCTTCGGCGGCGTATCCTGAGCCACCAGGATCAACCGTTCGCCCAGCGGCACAACGAAGCTCGCGGTGGCGGCCTCCAATTGGCGCAGAGCGCTGCGGCAGTCCGCCTCGATCAGGCGCGTACGTGAAGTCCGCGCCGGCTGGTAATCGCCATCGAAAACGATCTCCAGCGAGCAGGCCCGGGCCAGCTGTTCGAACTGAGCCCGGGAATCGCCCTTCAGCTCGAAGTCGCGCGCCTGCGGGGGCAGCTCGAGCTCGGGTGGCGGCTGGAGGCGGCGGGCCTCGATCCAGTCGGCCGCCGTGACCGGGGGCAGACCGGCTTCGGAATCCGGGGCCGCCGTGGCCGCGCGGGCCTGCGGTTGAGAAACCTTCTCGCGCAAGGCTTGCGCGCGCGCCCAGTAAACGGGGTTGTACGGATCCTGCGCGGCCGCCAGCGAATACAACAGGCAGGCTCGCGCGGCGTCACCCTCGCGTTCGGCCTTGACCCCTTCCCGGTAAAGCCGGTCCGGACGGACCGCGGCCGCGCACCCAAGGGCTGCGGCCAGGCACACCACCACGCCGCGCACAGGCATCCGATAAGAATTGACGACGTGGCCGAACGCCGCGTGCACCCCGTGCTTGCTAGAATCGCTGGAACAGGAGGGTTCTCCGATGTTGCAAGTGGCTCCGGTCCGTAGCGCCTACCAGCCTCGCATCCCCGAAAATCTCGAGGGGCTGGGAATACCGCCCGCGCTCGTGGTGGATCTGGTCCTGCGGCGCCTTTACGTGCGCGGCCTCAGCAATTTCCAGTCTTTGAGCGAAGCATTGAAGCTCTCGCCGCTGGTCATCGAGCAGGTCTTCCGCCAGCTTCGTCAGGAGCAACTGGTCGAAGTGCGCGGCATGACGGGTAACGACTACAACTTCACGCTGACCAGCGCCGGGCGGCAGCGCGCCCAGGAATGCTTTCAGGTTACGCACTACTGCGGCCCGGCGCCGGTGTCGCTCAGGGATTATCACAAGGCGGTCAAACTGCAAGCCGCGCGCGTGCGCGTCAATCGCAAGATGCTGCGCGACGCTTTCTCGGACCTGGTCCTGCCCGACCGCCTGCTGGACCAGCTCGGGCCGGCCATCATCTCGCAGAACGCGATCTTCATTTACGGGCCCACGGGCAACGGCAAGTCCAGCATCGCCGAGCGCCTGCTGCGCGTTTACCAGGACGCCGTCCTGGTGCCGTACGCGATCGAGGTGGACGGCCAGTTCATCATGATCTACGATCCCGTGATTCACGAGCGCATCGAGTGCGACGACCCCGACCTGGATCCCCGTTGGGTCCTGTGCCGCCGGCCCTCCGTGATCGTGGGCGGCGAGCTGGTGCCCAGCATGCTCGATCTGCGCCTGGACGAGGCCACCGGCATCTACGCGGCGCCCATCCAGATGAAAGCCAACAACGGCGTGCTCGTGATCGACGACTTCGGCCGCCAGGCCATGTCCCCGCAGGAGCTGCTCAACCGCTGGATGGTGCCGCTGGATCGTCGCGTGGACTATCTCGCGCTGCGCTACGGCGTCAAGTTCCAGATCCCCTTCGAAATGATGGTGGTGTTCGCCACCAACCTGAAACCCTCGAGCCTGGCCGACGAGGCCTTCCTGCGGCGCATCCAGAACAAGATCTACGTCGAGCCGGTGGATCCCGACAGCTTCGACGAGATCGTGCGGCGCGTGGCTGCGGCGCGCAACATCCCGCTGGAGCCCGACACCCCTGCCTACCTGCGCGAACTCTGCCTGCGCGACGGGCGCACGGAGCTGCGCGCCTGCTACCCCAACGACATTTGCAACATTCTGGTGGCCATCAGCCGTTACGAGAACGTGCCGCCGCGGATGACCAGGGAAAACCTGGAGCGCGCCGTGTCGCTGTATTTCGCCCGGAACTGAGCCTGGGCGCCTTCAGCGATCGGCGACGAGGACGCGGTAGGCCAGGCGCAGGGGACGGCCCGGTTCGAGCCGCAACGGTTGCAGGCCCGGGTAATTCACTCCCAGAAAGCCGTAGTGTCGCAGGCACCAGCCGTTGGGATAGCCCGGATGCGCGGGGTCTAGCTCAATGCGCACCGCAGCGCGGCGGCCCTGAAAGTCCCCTTCCAGCTCGGCCCAGCGGTGGGGAACCATGTTGCTGTCCTCGCGCTCGATTCCGCTATCGGTGCGGATCACGGTCTCGCGACGCGGGCCGAAGCGGATCGAGAATCCCCCGTAGCCTTTCTGCTGTGCGGGTTCGCCCGCGATCTCGACCGGTTCCCGCGCTTCCAGCGCAAGCCTGAACTCCAGCCTGCGCGCGCTTCCCTCGGCGCGATACGCGGTGATGACGACGGTCTCACGGAGGATCTGCCGATCGCCCGCGAACCAGCCGTTCTCCACCTCAAGCTGCGCCCGGTCGGCCAGCGTCTGGCGCAGGCGCCATCCGACGAACTTCTGATGCAGGCCGCGGATGGACCACAAATCAAGCGTTGTGTCGCCCACCCTCACCCGCGGCCAGGCCCAGAAAATGCCCCGGTGATGGTAGTGATCGGCGGGGAAGTCGTCGGTGACGATCGTGCCGCCCGGCGTCCAGACCGGATGCAGATAACAGGCGCGGCGGCGATCTTCCGGCACTCCTTCCTTGAGTTGCATCCCGTAGTTGTAGACGAACACCGGTCGCCCGTTCTCGCTCAGCTCGAGCCGCCAGGGCGCGATCTCACGAAAGGCGAACGGCGACTGGGCGCCGGCCAGCGACGCAACCCACAACCAGAGCCAGATCATCCAACCTCCTTCACGAGACGGGATTCATCCACCTCGACGCCCAGCCCCGGCCCCGTGGGCCTCTCCACGCATCCGTCTTTGACGACCAGCGGGTTGCGCAGGTAACTGCCGGTCAGGAACTGCGGACCGTTCAGCGCCGCCGGGAACTTCAGTTGATGGGCCGCGTAGAGTTGCACGGCGGCAGCCAGGGCGGAGTCCGGATCGGTCAGGCCGCTGCCCAGAAACAGCAGGCCGGCGTCTTCCAGGATCTCGATCTGCCGGCGCGCGTCCCACAAACCAGCCGTGCGCGCGGGTTTCATGGCCACGCCGTCCAGCAGTCCCAGGCGGATATACTCGACCAGTTCGGCTGAGTTCACCACGCCTTCGTCCATGATGACAGGCAGCGCGCCTTGTTTCTTCAGTTCGCGGTAACCCGTGAGGCGGTTGGCCGGCAGCGGCTGTTCGAGCACGTTCACCCCTGCGTCGGCCAGCTTCGGGGCTACGTACAGGGCGGTGGCCAGATCGTAGCCGCCGTTGGCGTCGGCCCACAGAAACGCCTCCGGCGCGAGCTTGCGCACGCGGCGGCAAAGTTCCAAATCGAAACTCGGATCCGGCGCCACTTTGACGTTGAAATTCCGGTAGCCCAGCCGCCGGCCCTCCTCTACCAGCGGCTCGATTTCATCCAGCGTGGTCGGGTTCACAGTCCAGCTCAGCGTGATCCGCTCGAGCGGCCTACGGCCCCAGATTTCGCAGACGTTGCGTCCCGTGAGTCGCCCGATCAGGTCGTGCAACGCCAAGTCCACGCCCGCCTTGGCGATCGGCATGCCCGTGGAAAACGAAGGCGCAATCGCGCGGTTCATCGCCTGGTGGGCGCCCGCGATGTCGAACGGGTTGCGCCCGATCAAAGCCGGGGCCAGATAATTGCGGATCGTCGAGACCACCGACTCCAGCGTTTCGTAGCTCCAGGTGCGTATGGGCACGCTCTGGCCCCAGCCCGCCGTGCCGTCCTCGGCGGTGACCTTTACGAAGACCGCCGCCCGTCCCTCCGGACCGAGGAATTTGAACTGGCCTGCGGTGGGGTAGTGCAACGGAAAGACCTCGACGCGGCGGATGGGCGGCGCGGCGGGTGCGGCCAGCATGGCGGCCGTGCCGAAAAACTCGCGCCTGCTCAGCTCCATGCCATCAAAGCTAGCACAGCCGGCCCGCAGATCAGCGCGGCGGGCGGATCTCGCTTCGCGCGCGCCTCAGATTGCCGAGGATCGCCGAGACGTAATCCAGCGTTTCGCGGAAGGGCGGCAGAGAGCCGAAGGCGTCAATCCAGGCCGGCCCGGCGTTGTAGGCGCCGAGCGCCAGCGCCAGATCGCCGCCGTAACGCGCCAGCAAACGCCGCAGCAGTCTCGCTCCGGCGGCCACGTTCTCGGCCGGATCGAACGGATCCTCGACGCCCAGCTCGGCCGCGGTCGAAGGCATCAGTTGCATCAATCCCTGCGCTCCTTTCGGGGAAACGGCGCAGGGCAGCCGCGACGATTCTTTCTCGATCACCGCGCGCAGCAGATCGGGCGTCAGGCCCTCGGCTTCCGCGATTTCCTCCACCAGCGGCCCGAGCTGTTCTTCGGGGATCGGCTCGCAGGCAGGCGTGGACTCCGCCATCGCAGGCTCGATGGCCGGCGGCTGGCTCCACGGCGTGGTGAAGAATGGGTGCGGTTGCTGTCCTGCCGATCGCACTTGCGCTTGGACGGAGGCGCGCTGTCGGGCGAGCGCGCTCTCCGTGGCGTCGTGCACGGCTTCGCGCTGGCGCGCGGCGGCGGCCTCCATGAGTTCCCGCGCTCTCTGGTACGGGTCCTGCATCGCCAGCATGCACACGAACACTGCGCCGGCCATCATGTCCCCGGAAAAAATCGGATGAGTCGCGGCAGAACTTCAGGCAGGCTGCAAAGGCCAAAGGGCGCAAGTCGAGTAACCGCCGTCCACGGCAATCAACTGGCCCGTGATGTAGTCGGCCCCGGGTCCGGCGAGAAAAACTGCCAGCGGCGCAATTTCCTCGGGCGTGCCCAGGCGTCCGGCGGGCAGGATGCCGCGCAGCCAGGCCTGCATTTCGGCCCGCGCCCAGACCGGTTGCGTCAGATCGGTCAGGATGAACCCCGGCAAGATCGCGTTCACCTGAATGTTGTGCTGCGCCCATTCCGCTGCCAACGCGTGCGTCAACCCGCCCAGCGCGCTCTTGGCCAGCGCATAGGGGATCATGTAGGGCAGGCCCAGTATCGTCATCATGCTGCCGATGAGGATGATCTTGCCTCCCCGGCCGCCTTCGATCATTCCGCGACCCACGGCGCGCACCAGCTCGACCGGCCCGTGCAGGTTCGTGCGCATCAGCGTCTCGTACTCCTCGCGCGTGTAGTCGAGGAAGCGCTTGCGCAGGTTGATGCCTGCCACAACGACCAGAATCTCGACGGGCCGCGCCGCGCTTACCGCCGCCTGGATGGAGGCCGTGTCGCTGATGTCCAGCCGCAGGGCTTGCGCCTGCCGGCCTTGCTGGCGGAGCTCGGCGGCTTCCGCCTCGAGTGTCTCGAGCGAGCGCGCGGCCAGGATGGTTCGCGCACCGGCGCGCGCCATCTCGCGCGCAATCGCCAGCCCGATGCCGCGGCTGGCCCCCGCCACCAACGCCGTGCGTCCTTCCAGAGAGTGCCAGGCGGGCTTCATGCCAGGACCTCAGCGATCACCCGACCCTGCCATGCCGCTTGCCCGGGCGCGGGCCGGCGTCCCAGCGCGGCCAGAATGGTTCGCGCCAGATCCTGGGGTCGCACGGGTTGATCGCGCACCTCGGCGCCGTGGCGGTCCGTGGCGCCGAGCACTCGGCCGCCAGTCAGTCCGCCGCCGGCCAGCAGCGCCGACCAGGCGCCGGCGTAGTGATCGCGGCCGCCCTCGTCGTTGATTCGCGGCGTGCGGCCGAATTCGCCCGTCGCCAACACCAGGGTGGAGGCGAGCAGGCCGCGAGCCTCCAGATCATCGAGCAGGGCGGCCAGCGCGAAATCGAGCTCGGGCAGCAGCACGCGGGCCAGACGCTCGAAGGCCGCAGCGTGCGTGTCGTAGGGAAGCGCGCGCGGCTCGACGGCCACGATCGGCGCGCCCGCTTCGACCCTGCGACGCGCCTCCCGGAGCGCGGCCGCCAGCGAACCGCGCACGGCGATGCGCGCCGCGTCACCGAAATCCAGCAGCGCACCCGCGCGCTCGTGGTTGGTCTCATCCGAACAAATCGAGCGCAAAATGGTCAGCTTGCGGGCGCGCTCGGCCAGCCGCGGCAGGTGCTCGCAGAAGCGCACGCCCGCTACCGCGGTAGGGATGGCGTCGAAGGGGCCGCGAATCTCACGCGGCGCCTCCGGTTTGGGATCGAAGGTGTCCAGATGGGACAAGCCGCCCGTCAGACGAACGAAGATCACCGAACGGGCGCGCGGCCTCGAAGGGGCGCAGGCTGCGGCGGCGAGAGCGCCGATCAGGGTTCTGCGAGTCAAAGCCAAGCCGGGCATGGTCGGATAGCAGCAATTCTACAAGATGCGGCTCGCGGGCTGCTCAAAAGCGGTCGCCGGGATGACGATAAGCCAGATGAACCCTGCAAGGAGGCTCGATGCCCCTCGACATCCTCATCGTGGATGATTCGGCGGCCATTCGCAAGATTTTGCAACGCGTGTTGCGGCAGGCCGACGTGGACGTCGGCCAGGTCTACGAAGCGGGCGACGGGCTGGAGGCCCTGGAGACGCTGAAAAATCATAAAGTGCATCTGGTCCTGGCCGACGTCAACATGCCCAACATGAACGGCATGCAATTGCTGGCCGAGATCAAGTCCCGGGCCGAGTTCGCCTCGCTGCCCGTGATCATGATCACCACCGAAGGCAGCCAGAGCAAAGTGATGGAGGCGGCGCAACTGGGAGCGGCGGGCTACATCCGCAAGCCCTTCTCGGCCGATCAAATCAAGGACAAGATTTCCAGTCTCTTCTGAACGAGGAAGGACGCGGCCCGCGCAAGACCGGCCCTGGCGGCAACGGCGTTCGTGCGGGCAAATTCTGTGAGCGAGGGTGGGAACGATGCCTGCAGATCTGAAGGATTCCATCGTGAAGGCAGTGGCGGCGGCAACCAATGAAGTCTTCTCCACCATGCTGGTCATGGAGGCGACTCCGGGTGAGGCTTACTGCGAAAAGGTCCCGCAGGTCAGCGACGGCGTGGTGGCGTTCATCGGCCTTGCCGGCAAGTGGACGGGGACAGGCATGATCTCGTGCTCCCCTGCCCTGGCGTGCCGGCTCGCTTCCCAGTTCCTGATGACGGACTACCAGCCCGGCAGCGAGGCCGTCAACGAGGAAGTGCTGGACGCCGTCGCGGAGCTGGCCAACATCATCATCGGCAACGCCAAGAACTTGCTCGAGGAAGAACTGGGCCCGATGGGCATGAGCATTCCCACGGTGATCTTCGGTCGCAACTTCACGACGCGCAGCGCCGGCCAGGGCGAGTGGATCGTGGCGCCTTTCCACTGCGAGGGCGAGCGGCTGGAAGTGCGCATGCACCTGGCCCCGGCGCGGGAAGCCGCACCGCTGCGTCACGGCTACCAACCGCCGGAGTGCGTCGAGCTGCGCTGAAAAAGGCGGATTCAGGGATTTACCCGAGCCGCCGGCTCTAAATGCGGTGGCAGGGTCCGACCGATTCCATAGTGGGCACACCAAGGCACGCGAGGCCGCGATATGGAAGAGCAGGAAATTATCCGCGAATTCTTGATCGAAAGTCATGAGAACCTGGCCCGGCTGGACCAGGAAATGGTCGAGCTGGAGAAGCGCCCGCAGGATACGTGCCTGCTGGCCTCGATTTTCCGCACGATCCACACCATCAAAGGGACGTGCGGTTTCCTGGGCTTCACGACGCTGGAGGCCGTTACGCACCTGACCGAGAACATTCTCAACCAGTTGCGCAATGGCGAGCGCGTGCTGACGCCCGAGCTGGTCTCGCTGATCCTGGAAGCCGTGGACGCGGTGAAAGCCATGCTAGATCGGATCGAGCGGACGGGCGGCGAGGGTGAGGAAACCTACCAGGATTTGCGCGGTCGCCTCGAGGCAGCGTGGCGAGGGAGTGCCCCTGCGCCGCCGAGGCCTGTCGAGCAGGCAGCGCCCCAAGAGGCGGCGCCGCCCCGGACGGAGACCGCGGATGCCGGTGCCTCGTCCACAAAACCGCCCGAGGCTGCCCCGCCACCCGCGCGCCCGGAAGAATCCGCCGAAGCGAATGCTGAGGCCGAAGTGGTTCCGCGCGGGCCCTCGGTCGCCGACACCACGATTCGCGTGGACGTCGGGCTGCTGGACAAGCTCATGAACCTGGTGGGCGAGCTGGTGCTGGCGCGCAACCAGATCCTGCAATTCAGCGCCCGCCAGGAAGACGCCGTCTTCAACGCCACCTCGCAGCGGCTGAACCTGATCACCACGCAGCTTCAGGAAGGCGTGATGAAGACGCGCATGCAGCCCATCCGCACGGTCTGGAACAAGCTGCCGCGGATGGTGCGCGATCTGGCGTCCGGTTGCGGCAAGCAGATCGAGCTGGAAATGGAGGGCGCCGAGACCGAACTGGACCGCTCGATCATCGAAGCCATCAAGGACCCGCTCACGCACATCGTGCGCAACTCGTGCGATCACGGTCTGGAGACGCCCGAGGAACGCGTTCGCGCAGGCAAGCCCCCGGTGGGCCGCCTCACGCTGCGGGCCTATCACGAGGGCGGCCAAGTCAACATCGAGATCAGCGACGACGGGCGCGGCATTGATCCCGAACGGGTCAAGGCCAAAGCCATCCAGAAGGGACTGGTGCGGCCGGAGCAGGCCGAGCGCATGAGCGAGCGCGAGCTGGTGAACCTGCTGTTTTTGCCCGGCTTCTCCACCGCCGAGCGCGTGACGAACATTTCCGGGCGTGGCGTGGGCCTCGATGTGGTCAAGACCAACATCGAGAAGATCGGCGGCGTGGTGGACCTGACGAGCCGCAAGGGCGAAGGGACCACGGTGCGGATCAAGATCCCCCTGACGCTGGCCATCATTCCCGGTCTGGTGATCACCTCGGGCGGCGAACGTTTCGTGATCCCGCAGGTAAGCCTGCTCGAGCTGATCCGTCTGGAAGGCGAGGCCGCTCGCAAGCAGATCGAGTGGATCCACGGCACGCCGGTCTATCGCCGCCGCGGCACGTTGCTGCCCATTGCCTACCTGAACCGCGTGCTCGGTCTCAAGGACGATGCGGAGCGCGAGGCGATCAACATCGTGGTGCTTCAGGCCGAGGACAGGCAGTTCGGCCTGGTGGTGGACGCGATCAGCGACACGCAGGAAATCGTAGTCAAGCCGCTGGGCAAGCAACTGAAAGGGCTGAATTGCTATGCGGGAGCGACGATCATGGGCGACGGTCGCGTGGCGCTGATCCTGGACGTGCTCGGGATCGGTCAACTGGCGGGCGTGATCACCGAGCGGAGGGAACAGGCGGTGACGGAGGTCGAACAGGCCGAGACGACCGTCGAGCAACGGCAGACGTTCCTGCTGTTCCGTGCGGGATCCTTCGAGCGGCTGGGGATTCCGCTGGCGCTGGTGGCGCGGCTGGAAGAGTTCCCGCAATCGCGCATCGAGCGCGCCGGCGGGCGCCTGGTGGTGCAGTACCGCGGGCGCATCCTGCCCCTGGTGCCGTTGAGCCAGATCCTGGAGCCCGGCGGGGAGGATACGGCCAGTCGGCAGGATCCGGCGCAGGTGATCGTGTTCAGCGACGGCGAGCGCAGTGTGGGCGTGCTGGTGGATCAGATCCTGGACATCGTCGAGGAGGCGGTCGAGGTGCGGGAGCAATCCGGGCGGAAAGGGCTGCTGGGATCGGCGGTGATCGGGGGCAAGGTGACCGACATCGTGGATCTGGGCGCAGTGCTGGAGCGCGTAGGCGAGGGATGGCTGGGGTCGGCACCGGGAGGGCAGCGCTCGTCCCGTAGGGTCCTGCTGGCCGATCCATCGGCGTTCTGGCTTGGAATGGCCCGTTGCCGGCTGGAAATGGCGGGTCATCGGGTGCTGGAGGCAGGCAGCCGGGAGGAGGCGCTCGCCAGGCTCAAGCAGCACCGCGTGGACGTGGTGGCGGTGGCGCTGGACCTGCCCGGCGGGGCCGGCGAACTGGTGGCTGCGATGCGGCGCGATCCGGCGCTGGCCGCGATCCCCGTGCTGGCTCTGGCGGGGGCTGCCGGCGCGCCGGGCGGGGAGCTGGAGCAGTTTGCCGCCTGCCAGGCGAAGTTCGATCAGGACGCGGTGGCGGCTTCCATCGAGCGGCTGGCTGCGGCGGTGCGGGCGAGCCAGATCGAGGCGGTTGGTGCGCGGAGTTGAAGGAGGCAGGTGGGAAGATGGCGACGGTACTCAAGCAGGAGAGCAGCGGCGCGGCGGTTGAGGCCGGCGGCACGCAGCAGTACGCGACGTTTTACCTGGACGGGTTTTTCTTCGGGATCGAGGTGCTTCAGGTGCAGGAGGTCCTGCGTTATCAGGAGATGACGCGGGTGCCGCTGGCGCCGGAGGTCGTCGAGGGGTTGATCAACTTGCGCGGGCAGATCGTCACTGCGATTGACATGCGCAAGCGGCTGAAGCTGCGGCCGCGGCCGGAAGGGATGCTGCCCATGAGCATGGTGGTGCGCGGGGCGGACGGCGCGGTGAGTCTTTTGGTGGACGAGATCGGCGACGTGGTGGAAGTGGACCGCGAGAGTTTCGAGCGTCCGCCGGAGAATCTGGAAGGCGTGGCGCGCGAACTGATTCGCGGCGTGTACAAGCTCAGGGACCGCCTGCTTCTGGTGCTGGACACCGAGCGCGCGGTCGAGGTGGGTCATGGATGAGCCGGGCAGCGCAGGTGACTCGGTGGGGCCAATCGGGCCGCACTCAGGACCGTGTTGCCCAAGCGGACTAGTTTCGAAAAACGCTGAAGGAGGACTTATGCAAGCCAGAAAACGGTCTTCGGACATGAGCACGGCAGTACTTGAAGCCTGGGAAACACAAAGCGCGGTACGGCAGAGGGCGGAGACGCCCTACCTGACGCGCGTGGATCAGAAGGCAGAGCTGTTGGATCTGTTGCCGCTTCCTGTGGTGGCGATGGATCGCGACCATACGATCCTTTATCTGAACCGAGCTGCCGCTCAAGTAGCCGGGTGGACGGTCGAGGATTCTTTGGGCGCCAAGTTCTGGGATCTGTTCGATAACCCTGGCTGCCGTGCCGGCACGTGTGCGGCGATGAAAGCAATAAGGACGGGTGCCGTGACGGCTGGCGAGGCCCGTCCGGTGGTGCAGGGCAAGGAATTGCCCGTGCGGGTCATCGCGGCGCCCCGCTATGGCCCCAACGGCGAAGTCGTGGGAGTGGTCGAATTCGTTTACGACGCCTCCGAGGAAATTCGCGTCTCCAAGGAAATCCTGCGGCTGGTGGAGGCTGCTCGCGATGGGAGGCTATCGGAACGCGGCCAGGTGGATCGATTCGAGGGCAACTACCGCGAGCTGGTGGAGGGGATCAATA